>Ga0114129_10014568_pt1 | contig 11206 bp, 12 predicted proteins | sample RhiMetdeltSRZDD1_FD_80071 | JGI IMG/M metagenome (GOLD analysis project Ga0114129, IMG submission 80071) | Populus rhizosphere microbial communities from Tennessee, USA - Rhizosphere MetaG P. deltoides SRZDD1 (version 2) (version 2) | ecosystem: Host-associated > Plants > Roots > Rhizosphere >... | reverse complement strand
TGACGCGGAGCGTGGCCGATGCCGCACGCGTGCTGTCGGTAATCGCCGGACACGACCCCGCGGACGCCACGAGCGCGCCTCACCCAGTGCCCGACTATGCCGAAGCGCTGACCGGTGACGTGCGAGGCAAACGGATCGGCGTGCCGGCACGCCTCGTCGACCAGGGCGTTGAGCCTGAAATCTCGAAGGCCTTCAAAGCAGCCCTGGACGCGCTGCGATCGCGCGGCGCCAGCGTCGTCGAGATCGAGTTGCCGAACGCGGGCGCGGCGATTCCTGTTTACTACCTCGTCGCGACTGCGGAAGCGAGCTCCAACCTCGCCCGATACGACGGCGTGCGGTACGGATTTCGTGCGACGCTCGAAGGTCCGCCTCGAGGGGGACACCACCTGAAAGATGACCTGTTGAAGATGTATGGGCGAACGCGGGCCCAGGGATTCGGACCCGAGGTCAAGCGGCGCATCATGCTCGGCACCTATGTGCTGAGCCACGGGTATTACGACGCGTACTATTTGAAAGCGCAGCAAGTCCGCACGCTGATCCGACGCGACTACGAAACCGCGTTCGATCGCGTGGACGTGGTCGCCATGCCGACGACGCCGACGCCGGCATTCAAGATCGGCGAGAAGGTGTCGGACCCGCTGCAGATGTACCTGGAAGACATTTTTACCGTGAGCGCGAACCTGGCCGGCCTTCCCGCCATCAGCGTGCCCTGCGGATTCACGACGACCAACCTGCCGATCGGCATGCAGCTCATGGGCAGGATGTTCGACGAGCAGACGCTCTTCGATGTCGCCGACGCATACGAGCGCGACGTCGACTGGCTGAGACGAGAGCCTCCACTCTGATGGCCGATCCCGCCTGGGTCGCGTTCTCCGACGAGCAGCTGCTCGCCATGCGGATGTGCGATCTCGGTGTGACACTGGAGGGAACAGCGGTCGCGGAGCGCATCGCGCAGGTCAACGCCGAACTCGCAGCGCGCGGGCTGATGCGGCCGCGCTACTGGCTGTCAGATGAATGGTTCACGCCCGACGGTGTTCCCGGCATTGCTGTTCCGTTCTTCCTCGCGCATCCGCGTCTCGAAAAACTCGAACTGGCCCAGATGCTGGAAGTCGAGGGCGCCGACCCGTTCGTCTGCATGAAGATTCTGCGCCACGAAGCGGGTCATGCGATCGACAACGCCTATCAGCTCCGCCGCCGCCCATCGCGACGCCGGCTGTTCGGAATGCCCGACACGCCATACCCGGAGTACTACACGCCCAAGCCGTACTCGAAAAGCTTCGTGCAGCACCTCGATCACTGGTACGCGCAGAGCCATCCGGACGAAGACTTCGCGGAAACGTTCGCGGTCTGGCTCGATCCGGACTCGATGTGGCAGTCGCGCTACTTCGGGTGGCGCGCGGAGCAGAAACTCGCATACATGGATCGGCTGATGCGCGAGATCGCCCGACGGCGGCCGCCGGTCAAATCCCAACGCGAAGTCGATCCGCTGAAGCGGCTGCGCAGGACGCTCGGCGAACACTACAAGAAGAAACGCGAACACTACGGGTTGGATCATCCCGATTTCTACGACAGCGATCTCCGCAACCTCTTTTCCGACGCGAAGGCGTACGCGCACAACGCGTCCGCGGCGCGATTCGTGCAACACGTGCGGCGGGAGGTGCGCGCCACCGTGGCAAGCTTCACCGACAGCTACCAATACACGATCGATCAGCTGATCGTGAAGATCATCGCCCGCTGCCGCGAGCTCAACCTGCGCCTCACCGACACCGCTGAAGCCACCAAGACCGATTTCCTGGTCTTCCTCACCGTGCAGACGATGAACTATCTGCACAGCGGACGGCATCGCGTCGCGCTATGAGCGGACCGAAGCAGCGCGTGCTCGCGCTGGTCCATCGCCACCTCATTCCGCCCGATCCGGTGCCCGAAGGCACCGACGTCACGGCGGCCGCCTGGCGCACCGAGTACGACGTCATCACCACTCTCAAGACGATGGGCCACGAGGTGCAGACACTGGGCGTCCACGACGACCTCAGCGAGCTGCGCCGCGCGTCAACGGACTTCAAGCCGCACATCGCCTTCAATCTGCTCGAGGGATTCGACGACATCACCATCTTCGACCAGAACGTCGTCAGCCACCTCGAGCTGCTCAAGCTGCCCTACACCGGTTGCAATCCGCGCGGCCTGTTGATCGCGAGAGATAAGTCGCTCTCGAAAAAGCTCCTCTCCTACCATCGCATCGACGTCCCCGAGTTCGAAGTCTTCCGAATCGGACGCCCGGTGCGACGGCCCAAACGCCTCTCGTTTCCGCTGATCGTCAAATCGCTGACTCAGGAGGCCTCGATCGGCATCTCGCAGGCCTCCGTCGTCGAGACCGACGAGAAGCTGAAAGAGCGCGTGGCGTTCGTGCACGAAAGCATCGGCACCGCGGCGATCGCAGAGCAGTACATCGAGGGGCGCGAGCTCTACGTCGGGATTCTCGGCAACCAGACCATCCAGGCTTTGCCCGTGTGGGAGCTGTTTTTCACCAACATGCCGCCCGAGGCGAGGCGCATTGCCACCGACCGCGTGAAGTGGAGCGTGAAATACCAGAAGAAGTACGGGATCGACAGCGGTCCAGCGACGGAACTGGCCGGACAAGACACGGAGAAGATCCAGCACACCTGCAAGCGCGCCTATCGCGCGCTCGAGTTGAGCGGCTACGCGCGCATCGACCTGCGCCTCGACGATGCCGGGACGATCTGGGTGCTCGAAGCCAACCCCAACCCGCAGATTGCAAGGGGCGAGGATTTTGCCGCGTCGGCGGAGAAAGTGGGAATCGCTTACGACGCGCTGTTGCAGCGCATCATCAACCTCGGACTACGGTGGCAGCCGGAGAGCTTCGCGTAAGCAGCCAGACGAAGAACACGACGACGGCAATCGGGACGAGCGGCACGGCTACCGCGATGGCCAGGCCTACGCCAGCCACCAGCATGGCCAGCAGCATCGCGACGAAGACAATTGGCAGCACGACGAGCCCGAACACCAGCTTCAGTGTGGCCCGCAGCAGCGTGAACGGCAGCCACAGGATCAACGCGAACGGCAGCAGAATCACCGCAATCGGCAGCATCAGGAGGCCGAAGAGGAGCCCGAATACCAGACGAAAGGGCAGCAGGATAAGCCAGAGCACTACCGCTATTTACGTGCCGCGGCCTCTCGGAGTTCCGGCGAGTGGAGTTGATCGGCGGGCCCGCGCGGCGCGTTCGGCGGCAGATACGCGACAGCCTGGCGGCTGACCGCTTCGTCCAGGCTCTTCACCACCCATTTATTGCCAGCGGTCTGCTTCGTCTTGGTGAAGCCGACCACGACGCAGAAGCCAATAAAGAGGACCAGCACGAACACCGTGCTGGAGCCGAAGCCCTGAAGAAACCCGATCCCAACCTGAATCGCGGGATGCCGACTCACGAACTCAATCAGTGCGTCGGCGTTCATTCCCTACCCTCCGGCGCCCGCGACTTCGGCGCCGGCACTTCGTAATACACCAGGCCGCGGCGGACCTCTTCCATCGCCACACGCTCCGGTTTGTGCAGTGAGGGCGCGGACTGATCGGGCTCGTACCGGACGCGGGCGCCCCGGCGAAGCTGCTTGGCGCGAAGGGCCGCCACGTCGACGAACAGAAACCGGCTCTGAATCGGAGCCACCGGTTCGTCTGGTACCATCGGGCCCTCGGGCTGTTGCGGGACGGCGGTCAGATCTTCCATAGACGCGAATCAAGACTAACACGTGGGCAGGAGTGGCAGGAAGGGCGGGAGCCTGCATCTTCCTGCCTCCCCCACCCTCTGTCTACGATCCGTCGCCGTCCACCGACTCCCGGCGGCCGTTCGCCGAATAAGCCACTTGCTCACCCGGTGGCTGTCGTAATCTCCTGCGTGTGCAGCTCGAAATGACATTCATCGTTTGCCGGCTGTCGCCAAGGCACGAGCTGCGTGACGGGAGCGGCGCGGGGTGTAGGGGCCCGCAAGCGACCGAGCCGGGGTATGGGGCGGAGCCACACGTGATAGCTAGGCGCGCCTTCGGCGCGCCTGCGAGGGAGCGGCGCGGGGTGTAGGGCCCCCGCAAGCGACCGAGCCGGGGTGTGGGGCAGAGCCCCACGCTAAGAAAGAGGAGCGAGCAATGGACGAATTCGATGACTCCAATATCCACACCGGTCACGTGGTGTTTGGCACCGTGCTCATCGTTCTGGGCTCGGTCTTCCTGCTCGACCGCCTGCACATCGTGGCTCCGTGGGTGTTCGCGCTGTGGTTCCCGCTGTTCCTGGTGATCTTCGGATTGTCCCGGATTGTGTGGCCGTCGCGGCCGGGCAAGCAGATCGCCGGCGTGTGGATCGCGTTGTTCGGCGGCGTGCTGCTCCTGGATCAGCTCGACATTCTGAAGGCTCGCGAGTCGTGGCCGGTGTTCGTGATCATGGCTGGACTCATCATGACCTTCAGAGCCGTTGGCTGGCTACCGAGCCGTCAGGATGTGATCAATGAGCGCCGGCACTGGCGCGAGGCGCGGCGATGATGGCGGATGGACCTTTGATCGATCGCTCGGCGCGACCGCTGACCGCTCAGTTGATTGTGGGGCTGACGATCGTCGCTGCCGGGATTCTGTTCACGCTCGACAACCTCGGGTTCCTCGACGCACGCGAGTTTCTTCGATACTGGCCGGTGGCGGTGATTGCCATCGGAGCGCTGAACATCCTGTCGGCGCAGGACCTGAGCGCCAAGCTGTTTGGCGGCTTCATCGCGTTTGTCGGCGCCTGGATGCTGCTCGGAAGCCTCAATCTCGTTCACGTCCGGCTGTGGGATCTGTGGCCGCTGGTGCTGGTGTTTTTCGGCGGCTCGCTGATCCTGCGCGGCCTGCATCGGTCCGGCTCTGCGCGCGCCGGCGATTCGAGTGCGCAGTTCAGCGCCATCGCAATGCTGGGCGGCTTCGATCGAACGGTGACCGCCGATCCGTTTCGCGGCGGCGAAGTCACCGCCTTCATGGGCGGCGGGAAGATCGATTTGACGCGTGCACGCATCGCCAACGGAGAATCCGCGTCGATCAACGTGCTGGCGATGATGGGCGGAATGGAAATCCGCGTCCCCGAGGGATGGTCCGTGGAAAACCGCGTCGTCTACTTCATGGGCGGCACCGACGACCGCACGCGGGTGCCCTCCGAACCGAATGCGCCCCGCCTGATCCTCCGCGGTTTCGTGATGATGGGCGGGGTGGAGGTGAAGAACTGAAATTAAAAATTGGAAATTAAGAATTAAAAAATGACGGGCAAATCCCGACGACTCTGAGCCCTGAGGTAATGCCCCACTTTTTTTAATTTTTAATTCTCAATTCTTAATTTCAGGTTCACATGCATCCCCTGTTCTCCAACCCGGGCCGGCTGACGTTGTACCTCGCGGCCTGGATCCCGGCGGCGGCGCTCGTCGCGATCGAATTCGCCACGGTCGGAAATCTGCCGTGGGGAGCGGCGATTGCGCTCGCCGGGCCGTTGGCGCTGGCCTACGCCTTCGTCTGTCTGGCGGCGTGGTATCCGTGCCGCGCGACGCCGCTGCAGACGAGCGGCGGCGCTCGTCTACTCGGAACCCATGCGTCGGCAGCGCTGTTGTCTGCCGGACTGTGGATTGTGCTCGCCAGCGCGTGGGCGCGGACGCTGGCGTCGATGGGCTACACGACGGCGTTCGAACGCTTCAGCGACCAGGTGCCGGCACTCTTCGTCACTGGTGTCCTGCTGTTCGCGGTCTCGGTCTTCGCACACTACTTGTTGATCAGCTACGAGGCGGCCCGGCGATCGGAAACGCGCAGCCTCGAGCTCGACGTGCTCGCGCGGGATGCGCAGCTCACGGCGCTGCGCGCCCAGGTCAATCCGCACTTCCTCTTCAACAGCCTGCACTCAATCGCTGCGCTGATTGGCAGCGACCAGGCGGGCGCGCGCCGAATGTGCGTGCTCCTGGCGGATTTTCTGCGCGACAGCGTCCGCTTTGGCGGCCGCGACCAGATCGCGCTCGGACAGGAGTTCTCGCTCGTTCGCCAGTATCTCGGCATCGAACAGATCCGCTTCGGCAACCGGCTGACGGTTCGTGAGGAAATGGCGCCCGCCCTGGAAGGCGCTCTGGTCCCACCGCTGCTGCTCCAGCCGATCGTCGAGAACGCGGTGAAGCACGGCATCGCTGGACTGATCGAAGGCGGAACGATTACAGTGCGTGCAACAAGAACGCCTTCCGAGCTCGTGCTCACCGTCGACAATCCATACGATGTCGACCGCGCGGCGACTTCAGGCACCCGCACCGGGCTTCAGAACGTGAAACGGCGACTCGACACCGAGTTCGGTTCCGCGGCCTCATTGCGAATCATCGAAGGCGATGGGAAATTCTCGGCGGAGATTCGCTTGCCGTTGAAGATCATCGACGAGAAAACGCCCGACGTGCCCACCTCCGCTAAAGCGACGGCGGGTCCGCCGAAGCCTGGCGAAGGCGGCAAGGTCGCGCCTGCATCTGGCGCGACAACGCCCACCTCGGCTCGAGTGGGAGTCCCGCAGTGACGACGCCGCTCCGCGTGGCGATCGTCGACGATGAGGCGCCGGCGAGAGCCATCCTCCGCGAGTACCTCGGCCTGGATCCCGCCATCGAGATCGTCGCCGAGTGCCTCAACGGGTTCGAAGCCGTGCAAGCGGTCGCGAACCTGAAACCCGATCTGCTGCTGCTCGATGTGCAGATGCCGAAGCTGAACGGCTTCGAGGTCCTCGAGTTGATCGAACGCGACGTCGCGGTGATTTTCGTCACAGCGTACGACCAGTACGCCCTGAAGGCATTCGAAGTCGAAGCGGTGGACTATTTGCTGAAACCCTTCGGGCCGGAGCGGCTGACGCAGGCGCTCGAGCGGGTGCGGGCGCGGATCACGCAGGGCCAGCCGAAGCCGGAGCACAAGCTGGCAGCGCGCCTTCGCGATCCACGCAGCCCGGTCAACCGGCTGCTGATTCGCGACGGTGCCAACGTCCACATCGTGCCGCTGTCGAAAGTCGATTACGTCGAGGCGCAGGACGACTACGTCTCGATTCACGCCGAGCGCCGGTCGTATTTGAAAGAGCAGACGATGGGAGAGCTGGAGACGGCGCTCGACCCGCGCCACTTCGTCCGCATTCATCGGTCGTTTCTGCTGAACATCGATCGGCTGGCGAAGGTGGAGACGACAGACAAAGACAGCCGGGTGGCGATCCTTCGGGACGACACCCGGCTGCCAATCAGCCGCAGTGGGTATGCGCGGCTCAGTGAGCTTCTCGGGGGGTAAGGCCCGACCTTCAGGCCGGGCGCTTACCTTGACGCCCGAGCTGAAGCTCGGGCCTACGTACTTGACTTGACTCGGGGCCTACCTACTTGGCGCCCGAGCTAAAGCTCGGGCCTACGTACGACGCGGCCCTCTTAGGCGGCGACATCAACCTTGATCTGCCGCGGCTTCGCTTCCTCGCGCTGCGGCAGCCGAATCGTCAGCACGCCGTTGCGGTAATCCGCAGCAACCTTGCTGGTGTCGACGGTCTGCGGCAGTGTGAACGTCCGGCTGAACGAGCCATACCGGCGTTCGATCCGATGGAACTGCTCTTCCTTCACGTCGGTCGAGAACTTCTTCTCGCCCTTGATGGTCAGCGTGCCGTTCTCGACGGTGATATCGATCTCGTCACGCGTCATGTCGGGCAGCTCCGCCTTCAGCACCAGCTCGTGCTCGCCGTTCTGATAAATGTCGACCGGCGGCACCCAGATCCCCGAGAGACGATCCTGAAGCTGCGCGAACTCACGAAACGGGTCGGTCCAGCGAACGAGTGTCATTGCTTTGCTCCTTTAGCTATGGCCTGCAGTGCGCCACTACCCTGCCAATGTTTTCCACTGGCGCTGGGGCCCACCCCCAGCGCGAACTTACGCCGCAGGCGCTGCCTGGCGGTTATCGCGTCTCCGCGTACTCCGCGTCGACGACTTCTCCCTCTTTCACATCCGGCTGCGAACCCGACGAACCTCGAGAACCCTGAGAACCTTGAGAACCTCGAGAACCCTGAGAACCCTGATACAGCGTCTGAGCGAGCGTGTGCGACGCGCGCTGCAGCTCCTCGATCGCCCGCTTGATAGCCGCGGGATCATCGCCCTGCGACGCCTTCCGTGCTTCGGCGATGGCTGATTCGATCCGAGAGAGCTCACCGACCGGAACCTTCTCGCGGTTCTCGGCGATCGTCTTCTCGACCGCGTAGGCCAGCGAGTCGGCCTGGTTACGAACATCAATCGTCTCGCGGCGCGACTGATCCTCCGCCGCGTGGCTCTGCGCGTCCTTCACCATCCGATCGACTTCGTCCTTCGAGAGGCCGCTCGATCCGCTGATGGTGATCTTCTGTTCCTTGCCGGTCGCCGTGTCCTTCGCGGTGACGTTGACGATGCCGTTCGCGTCGATGTCGAACGAGACCTCGATTTGCGGCATCCCGCGCGGCGCGGGCGGCAGGCCGATCAGGTGGAACCGGCCGAGCGTGCGGTTGTCGCGAGCGAGCTGGCGCTCGCCCTGCAACACGTGCACTTCGACGCTGGTCTGGTTGTCGGTCGCCGTCGAGAACACCTCGCTCTTCCGCGTCGGAATCGTCGTGTTGCGCGGAATCAGCGTGGTCATCACGGCGCCGAGCGTTTCAATCCCGAGCGACAACGGGGTGACGTCGAGCAGCAGCACGTCCTTGACTTCGCCGGCGAGGACGCCGCCCTGCACCGCCGCACCAATTGCCACGACTTCGTCCGGGTTCACACCCTTGTGCGGCTCTTTACCGAAGAACTCGCGCACCAGCTGTTGCACTTTCGGCATGCGTGTCGAGCCGCCGACGAGCACGATCTCATCGATCTTCTTCGGGTCGACGCCCGCATCCGCCAGCGCCTGCTTCACCGGCGCCATCGTCCGCTGCAGCAGATCGTCGACGAGCTGCTCGAGCTTGGCGCGCGTGAGCTTGACCTGCAGATGCTTCGGCCCCGTCTGATCCGCGGTCACGAACGGCAGGTTGATCTCGGTTTCGATCGCCGACGACAGCTCGATCTTCGCCTTCTCCGCCCCTTCCTTGAGGCGCTGCAACGCCATGCGGTCCTTGCCCAGATCGATGCCTTCGGACTTCTTGAACTCTGCGACGAGCCACTCGATGATGCGGTCGTCGAGATCGTCGCCACCGAGGTGAGTGTCCCCATTGGTCGCTTTCACCTCGACCACGCCCTCGCCGACTTCGAGCACCGAGATGTCGAACGTGCCGCCGCCGAAGTCGTAGACCGCAATCGTTTCGTCCTTTTTCTTGTCAAGCCCGTAAGCGAGCGCCGCTGCCGTCGGCTCGTTGATGATGCGCAGCACGTTCAGGCCGGCGATCGTGCCGGCGTCCTTGGTCGCCTGCCGCTGAGCATCGTTGAAGTACGCCGGCACGGTGATGACCGCATCGGTCACCTTCTCGCCGAGATAGTCCTCTGCCGCCTGTTTCAGCTTCTGCAGGACCATCGCCGAGATTTCCGGCGGCGAATATTTCTTCGCGCGCGTCTCGATCCACGCATCGCCGTTTGACGCGCCGACGACGCTGTACGGAACGCGCGAGGCTTCACTGGAGACCTCAGAAAACTTCCGGCCCATGAACCGCTTGATCGAGAAAACCGTGTTCTCGGGGTTCGTGACCGCCTGGCGCTTCGCAACCTGGCCGACCAGTCGCTCGCTGTCTCTGGCAAACCCCACGACAGACGGCGTGAGTCGCGACCCCTCCTGGTTGACGATGACGGCCGGTTGGCCGCCTTCCATGACCGCGACGACCGAGTTGGTGGTGCCGAGGTCGATTCCAATCACTTTTCCTGGCATTGGTTGAGGTTCCTCCCTGCTTCAGAAAGACAACGAGAGTATAGCGAGCAATATGAGCGTATGTCAAGCATTTTATCTTAGTCTTCAACACTAATATCTAATGCTCGTGCTATCCCCTTTCAGCGATTGAGGTTGTCGCGATGGCTGTGCGATGATGCCCCATGCGGTCCCGCATCCATCCCGTTGCCCTGCCTTCGGAAATCGGCGAGTTCGCGGAAGAGGTTCGGCGGATTTTCGTGGAGCTGGGCCGGGTCTACGCGGCCGATTCCCTGGCCGGCGAGTGCGCACCGCCCATAGACGTCTACGAAACCGACGAGAACTTCGAGATTAGCGTCGACCTCCCCGGCGTCGACCCCACCGCAGTCCGTATCATCGTCAAGGGCAACGCGGTCCTGATCGCGGGCGAGAAAGCTCCTCGGCGCGGGCGCGGCGATTCGAGCTTCCACCTGGTGGAACGCGGGTACGGACGCTTCGCCCGCACGGTGCGGCTGCTCGGGGCGTGTGATGCGGCACGGGCACGTGCGATGCTGCATCAGGGCGAGCTCCGCCTGGTGATTCCGAAGATCACAGAGCGGCGCGGTCAGCCCATTCAGATCGCCGTGATGCGCGGCGACCCGGTTTCCTGATGCGGATCCTCTTCATTGGCGACATTGTCGGCCGACCGGGCCGCGACCTCGTGCGTACCGGCCTCGGCGCGCTTGTGGAACTGCATCAAGTCGATATCGTGATTGCGAACGCCGAGAATGCCGCTGCCGGATCCGGGATCACGCGGGAGCTGGGCGATCAGCTGCTCGGCTACGGCATCGACGTCATGACGTCGGGGAATCACATTTGGGCCAAACGAGAGGCGCTCGATTACATCGGCGTCGAGCCGCGGCTGCTGCGTCCTGCAAACTTCCCTGACGGCGCCCCCGGGCGCGGCAGTTACCTCGCGCGTACCGAGGATGGGCGGACCGTGGGCGTCATCAACGTCATGGGCCGTGTGTTCATGACGGCGATCGACGATCCGTTTGCCGTCGTACTCCGGGAAATCGAGGCGATGCGGCAGCGCACGCGCGTGATTTTCGTCGATATGCACGCGGAGGCGACCTCGGAGAAGATCGCCATGGGCTGGCATCTCGACGGGAAGGTGGCCGCGGTGATCGGCACCCACACGCACGTGCAGACGGCCGACGATCGGATCCTGCCGCGCGGCACCGCGTTTCTCACCGACGTGGGCATGACCGGCCCGCACGATTCGGTGATTGGCGTCGAGATCGAGCCGGCGCTTGCACGCTTTCTGAGCGCCATGCCCTCAAAATTCGAAGTCGCCACCGGGAACCCACGTCTGAATGCGGTCGTCGTCGAG
>Ga0114129_10014567_pt1 | contig 11206 bp, 6 predicted proteins | sample RhiMetdeltSRZDD1_FD_80071 | JGI IMG/M metagenome (GOLD analysis project Ga0114129, IMG submission 80071) | Populus rhizosphere microbial communities from Tennessee, USA - Rhizosphere MetaG P. deltoides SRZDD1 (version 2) (version 2) | ecosystem: Host-associated > Plants > Roots > Rhizosphere >... | reverse complement strand
GTCGACTTAACGTATTCGTTCAGCGAAGACACGCATCACTGGCCAACCGCCAAACCTTTCCATCTCGAAAAGGTCGCCGAGGGCCGAACGCCCGCTGGGTTTTGGTATTCCTCATATAACTATGGCGGCTCGGAGCATGTTGGGACCCATTTGGATGCACCGTTTCACTTCGCCGAAGGCAAATGGACGACCGAGCGAATTCCGCTTGCTCGGACGATCGGTCCCGGCGTCGTGGTCGATATTCGACGCAAGACGGAGAAGAACCCCGATTATCTTTTGCAAGTGGAGGATGTCCGCGCCTGGGAAAAGAGTCACGGCAGGGTGCCCATGGGCGCGATTGTACTGACGCACACAGGTTGGGGAAAGTTTTGGGGCGATCGCAAGCGTTATTTTGGCACCGACGAGCCCGGCAACGTCACGGATCTTCACTTCCCCGGATTATCGAAGGACGCCGCTGAATTTCTCGTCAAACAACGCCGCGTCAAGGCTGTCGGGATCGACACGCCGAGTATCGATCACGGCCCGTCAAAAGACTTCGCGGCTCACCAAGTTTTCTGTGAAGCTAACGTGCCGATCTTTGAAAACGTCGCCTCTTTGGAGCGTGTTCCGTCCAAAGGCGCGACCATCTTCGCGCTGCCGATGAAGATCAAAGGAGGCAGCGGCGCGCCGCTGAGAATTTTCGCCTTGCTGCCATAAAAAATGCCGGTTGGCGATAACCTTTTCCGTTCTCGTAAGACAGCGCTGATCGAGCCGTTTCCAGATTTTGCTTTCACTCAACAAAAACAATATAGTCTGCCGCGCTAAAGAGGGGGTAACTGTATGACCTGGTCGAAAGTAGATCTTGTACTACTGATAACTTACTGGTTTTTGTTTTTCGTGGGTTTTACAACGATTGCGCCCGCTGCCGAGATTCAGATGCAAGTTCAAGCGGTGCCACCAACCCAGAGCGCGTTGTCGCCGACAGGCCAGTTACTGACGATCGAAGATGCGGTGCGAATCGGTTTGGATAATCATCCGAGGGTCAAGTCTGCGAACGAGCGAGTCGGTTCTCAGCAAGCGGTTTTGGGGCAGCAAATGTCAGCGTATTATCCGACGGTTGGTCTCAGCAACCAATACCGTACTAGCCAAAGCAGCTCCAACGGGGGCAACGATCACGCAGCGGATACTTTCTCGAGCATCGCGAGCTTTAACATGACTCTCTATAATTTCGGCAAACGGGAAGGCAACGTCCAAGCAGCTCGCGAGACATTAGATGCAACTAAGCAGGACTATGCGACGACCTCCCAGGATATCGTGCTCGCAATCAAACAAGCGTACTATGTTTACTTAGCTTCCCAAGCGCTCGTCAAAGTGCGGCAGGAAACGGTTCGCAGCCGTGAGTTGCTGGTGCGTCAAGCACAGGGATTCTACGAAGTGGGTACGCGAGCGAGAATCGACGTCGCGCGAGCAGAAGCCAATCTCTATTCGGCACAGGCCGATCTCATCGCGGCCGAGAACGGGGTAAAGATCGCGTGGGTAACGCTGAGAAACGCGATGGGCTCGCCACGGCTTCCCGAACAGCCGGTCGCGGAAGATTCACCCGAAGTGCAGTTTTCGATGAATCTCGCCGGTGCGAGAAATGTCGCGTTCGATGCGCGCACCGAATTAAAGAGCTTTGACGCTCAACGAAAGGCGGCGGACCAGCTCATCGCTACCGCGAGGCGGGGTCATCTGCCGGACCTCATTTTCGACGCTAGCTATGGCCGAAGGCATGTGAGCGATCAAAAAGGCTTCAATACATTTCCTCTGCAGCCGACATGGTCTGTTCAATTGAGTTTCAATATTCCAATTTTCGACGGTTTTCGCACGACAAACCGAGTTGAGGAAACTCTGCACAACTATTACAACGTTAAAGCGCAGGAAGAGGACCGCCGGCAGCAGATTGCGCTGGAGGTCGAGCAGAGTTACCTTAGGGTCGTGGAAACTCAGGAACGGATAAGAGCCACCGAATCGGCAGCCCGCGCCGCCAAAGAGAATCTCGATCTAGCTCAGGGACGCTACCAAGTGGGCGTCGGGTCGATTATCGAAATCACCGATGCGGAAACGCTTTACACGGACGCGCAAACCACATATATACGCACAATTTACGACTACAAGATCGCCGACGCTCAGCTGGCGAGGGCGATGGGAGATACCCGAGTCGGAGTCTTGAAACCAGGATCAATCAAATAGACGCGGGAAACTCCGAGAAAGGGTTAGCAAGGGGTCCTAGGATATGAAGCGTTCGCATTGGATCATCGCATTCGTCATCGTGGTCGGCGGCTTCGCCGGTTTCCAACAATTTCAATCCTGGTCGCTCAACAAACCACACGAAGGATCCCAAGCCAAGTCCGGCGAAAGCGCCGCCGAGCGAGGAAGTCGACCCGCTAGCGATCAGGGACAGGGGCGTGGGGCGGGGCGATCGCGCGGCGGCGAGACGGTGCCGGTCCTGGTCGCAACCGCGGTCCAGAAAAGCGTCCCGCTTCAAATCCGGGCGGTTGGGAATGTTGAAGCCTATACAACCGTTGCGGTAAAGAGCCAAGTTACCGGCGTGCTCATGCAGGCTCATTTCAAGGAAGGCCAAGACGTCAAGAAGGGCCAATTACTCTTCACCATCGATCCGCGTCCCCTGGAATCGGCGTTAAAACAGGCTGAAGCGAATATGGCGCGCGACACTGCCCAGCTAAACAATTTGCGTGAACAAGTTAAGCGGTATGCAGAGTTAGTCCAGAAGCAGTACGTGTCTCGAGAGCAGTACGATCAGATCAAAACCAACGCCGATGCCGCGGAGGCAGTGGTAGACGCCGACAAAGCGGCGGTCGACAACGCCAAGGTTCAGCTAAGTTACTGTTACATCTATGCGCCGGTGAACGGACGGGTCGGCAGTCTTTTGGTGAACGAAGGTAATCTAGTCAGGGTGAACGATGGCACGCCGCTGCTAGTCATCAACCAAATTAACCCGATCAATGTCACATTCGCCGTGCCCGAACAGTATTTGGCCGATCTCAAACGACACATGGCCGAGGGAAGGTTAAAAGTCGACGCGAGGTTCCAATCGGATGAAGGCCGGCCAGAACAAGGCGCGTTAGCCTTTGTTGACAACGCCGTTGATCGGTCCACCGGCACGATTAGATTGAAAGCCGAGTTCAGCAACCAGGAAAGGCGGCTGTGGCCCGGTCAGTTTGTCAATGTAGCGCTGACGTTGGCGACACAAGGGAACGCCGTGGTCATTCCTTCGGAAGCGGTCCAAGTCGGCCAGGAAGGCCAGCATGTTTTCGTCGTCAAAGAAGACAAGCGGGTTGAAGTTAGGCCGGTGACGATTGGTAGCACGAACGAAGGCGAAGCGATCATCGCCAAGGGCCTTGCCGCCGGTGAACAGGTCGTGCGTGAAGGCCAGTTTTTGCTCGGCCCGGGGTCCCGCGTGGAGGTGAAAGATCCAACTAAGTTGACCGGGGAAACAAAGGGGGAAGGGAAAAGGAGCGGTCGCACTGAGGGAGGCAAACGAGGTAACGTTAAAGCGGACGAAAAAAAGGGTGAATCATGAACATCTCGGGGCTTTTCATACGTCGGCCCGTGACCACGACGCTGGTAATGGTGGGGATTCTGATTTTCGGCATCATGGGCTACAAGTCCCTCCCGGTCAGCGACCTCCCCACGGTGGATTTTCCGACCATTACGGTTAACGCAAACCTGCCCGGCGCCAGCGCCGAAACGATGGCGTCGGGGGTGGCGACGCCGCTCGAGAAAAATTTCGCGACCATTGCCGGCCTCGATTCCATGAGCTCGACCAGCAGTTTGGGGCGGACTCAAATCACCTTGCAGTTTAGCTTGAGCCGAAACGTCGACGCCGCGGCCCAAGACGTTCAGGCGCAGATCGCCCGTACAGCGCGCGATCTGCCGCAGAATATGCCGAATCCGCCATCATATCGAAAAGTAAATCCAGCGAACAATTCTATCCTGCTGCTGGCGTTGACATCGCCAACGCTGCCTTTATCGACCATCGATGAATACGCCCAGACTATTTTGGCGCAGCGTATCTCAATGGTGAGCGGTGTCGCGCAGGTCGATGTCAACGGCTCACAAAAATACGCGGTCCGCATTCAGCTAGACCCTAACCAGTTGGCTGCTCGGCAGGTCGGCATTGACGATGTGGTGAGCGCAGTCCAACGCGGCAATGTGGATTTGCCCGTGGGGACGTTGAACGCTCCCAATCGCGCCTACACCTTGGTGTCAGATGCCCAGCTCACCAATGCGGAAGCCTATCGCCCGATGGTCATCACCTATCGAAACGGCGCGCCGGTGCGCATACAGGATATTGGCACGGCTCTGGATAGCGTGGAAAACACCAGAGTCGGGGCCTGGTTCAAGGACAAAAGGGCGGTCATCCTGGGAGTACAGCGACAACCGGGCGCCAACGTCGTGGAAGTCGTCGACGCGATTAAAGAGATCCTGCCGAGTCTGCGCGCGCAAATTCCGCAGTCGATTAAACTGGACGTTTTCTTCGATCGCACCCAATCGATTCGGGAATCGGTGCACGACGTTCAGTTAACTCTGATCGGGACGATTGTCCTCGTTGTTCTGGTGATCTTTCTCTTCCTGCGCAACGTCTCGGCAACCATTATTCCAAGTTTGGCGCTTCCCATGTCCATCGTCGGCACCTTTGCCGTCATGTATCTGCTCGATTATAGCCTCGACAACCTATCCCTGATGGCTTTGACACTTGCCGTCGGATTCGTCGTTGACGACGCCATCGTCGTGTTGGAAAACATCGTGCGCCATATGGAGAGCGGTGAAAAGCCCTATGACGCCGCAGTCAAAGGCGCGCAGGAAATCGGTTTTACGATTGTTTCGATGACGATTTCGTTGGTCGCGGCGTTCATTCCAGTGTTGTTCATGAGCGGCATGCTGGGGCGGATCTTGCGCGAGTTCGCCGTGACCATCTGCGTATCGATCCTTGTGTCGGGCTTTATTTCGCTAACTCTGACACCCATGCTATGCAGCCGCTATCTTCGTCCGCCCCACGACCAAAAGCATGGCTGGCTTTACAATTTTCTTGGTCGTTGTCTGGATGGGATGAATAGGGGTTACGAAGTGAGCTTGGCGTGGGTCATGCGTCACCATGTTACGACGATGGTGGCCTCAGTCATCGTTTTAGTCGCTACCGTGCATATGTTTGGCCTGGTACCCAAAGGATTTATTCCGAGCGAAGATACCGGGCAGGTGCTGATCAATACCGAGGGCGCGCAAGGCGTCGCCTACGAACAAATGGTGGACTACCAACAACAGTTAGCCGCCATCGTCGCTAAGGATCCCAACGTAGAGTCATTTTTCTCCGCTATTGGTAGCGGCGGAATAGGGTTAACCGGCAACACGGGCCGTATTTTTATGAAGCTCAAGCCGCGCTCGGAGCGGCCGACAGTCTGTTCCGAGTCATCGTGGTTTAAATCATGCCGCCCCCGCACGGCGGACGAGTTGATACGGGATTTGCGACCCAAGCTGGCGCGAGTGCCCGGGATCCGCGTTTCGTTGCAAAATCCGCCGGTGATACGCGTCGGTGGCCGGCTCAGTCGAAGTCTTTACCAATTTACCTTGCAAAGCCCGGACGCCCAGGAGCTTTATCGCCACGCGTATTTGTTCGAGGAAAAATTGCGTGCGCTTCCCGATTTTAGAGACGTGGGAAGCGATTTGCAGCTCAAGAATCCACAACTGCAGGTCGTGATCGACAGGGACAAGATGGCGACGATGGGAATCACGGCGCAAGGCATTTCACCGCGGCAAGTCGAGGAGGCCTTCCAGAATGCCTACGCGACACGGCAAATCTCCACGATCAATACGCCTAACAACCAATACCAGGTGATCTTGGAATTGGATCCGAAATTTCAAAACGATCCGTCGGCGCTGTCTATGCTCTATATTCGCTCCACAACTGGCCAAAATTCGACGGCTCAGCCGATGGTCCCACTGGGCGCGCTGGCGAGTCTCAAATATTCTGTGGGACCGCTGACGGTTAACCACTCCGGGCAGCTGCCTTCGGTAACGATGTCGTTTAATTTGCGCGAGGGAGTTGCCTTGGGAGATGCAGTGGAGACGATCAACAATTTGGCCCGAGACACTTTGCCGGGCTCGATCAGCACCAATTTCCAAGGGACGGCGCAAGAATTTCAGAAATCGATTACGAGCTTATGGCTCTTACTAGCTCTCGCCGTGTTCGTCGTTTATCTCGTCCTTGGGATACTCTACGAGAGCTTCATCCACCCATTGACGATCCTCTCAGGTTTGCCATCCGCCGGACTCGGCGCACTTATCGCGCTGTACTGGTGGAACATGGACCTGAGTATCTATGCGTTCGTCGGTTTGATTATGTTGATAGGTATCGTGAAAAAGAACGCGATCATGATGATCGACTTCGCCCTTGACCGGCAGCGCAACGATGGCAAGCCGCCGGCGCAAGCAATTTACGAGGGCGCCCTCGTGCGCTTCAGGCCGATCATGATGACAACGATGGCGGCGATCGTGGGCGCTGTTCCGATCGCGATTGGTTGGGGCGCCGGCGCGGAAGCGCGGCAGCCGTTGGGAATTGCCGTAGTCGGCGGTTTGCTTATTTCCCAGATTCTCACCCTTTACATTACCCCGGTGGTTTATCTGTATTTAGAAAAGTGTCAGGAGTTGATGGTTACGTTGCCGGCGAGACTGCGCGGCGCAGCCAAGGGCGACAAGGCTACGCCCGAACAGGCGCTCGCGCCGAAGCTTGGAATGGAAAGCTCCGCTCCGCACAAGGCCCCTTAAGCGCTCAGTCCGAAAAATATTTTCGCGCGTGCTGCGTCGGGCTACCGTTGCGAGCTTAACGGTAGCCCGAAGTTTTTCGTAAAACTAAAAATTCTCCCCATTCAAGGCCGGGTTCGTTTTACATTGCGTACCACCACGATCTCAGCGATGATTCGGCCTGTGTTTTTGTATGAAGCGTTTTTCTTGGCTGATAGCAGCGGTTTGCTTTACCGCACTGACGGCGAGCGGTTATTTGTTTCTGAGTATGAATCCTCACGCTCTGCCCAATTGGCGCAGCAGCAACGACACAATCGCTGTAACAATCACGCCGGTCCGGCGCCGCTCAGCGCCGCTGACAGTGCGGCTCACGGGCGAGCTCAGTCCAGTCAGGGAAGCCACCGTCATCTCCCGTTTGGCGGGCAAAGTTACCGACGTGCGTTTCAACATCGGCGACTCTGTGCCGGCCGGCGCCATTGTTGCCAATATTCATTCAGGCTCGGCGGCTGAGCGCATGACCGGACTCCAAGCCGCGATCGTTGCCGCACAGAAGGATTTTGGGCTAAAGGCGGAGATCGTGGCCGAGGCGGAGAAGCGACTAACAAAAAGCCGAGAATGGCACCAGCAGGATCTCATCGCCCGGCGCGACGTCGCGCAAGCCGAAACGGTCATGGAAACCGCGCGGGCACAGGCGGAACTCGCACGCGCGAATCTCGCTCAGCAGGAAGCGATGCTTGCGCAGTTACACACGTTGCAAGGTTTGGCCCGACTCTCGGCCCCAATCGACGGCGTGGTCACCCGCCGATGGGCGGAGCCTGGCGCGACGATTGCCGCATCCGCACCGATCCTCACCATTGCCCATCTCCAAACGCTAAAAATGATCGCCAAAATGTCCGGCGTTCATGGGAACGATGTCCGCAAGGGGTTGAAAGCTGAAGTTTCAAGCCTGGAAGCGGCTGGGGCGATTTCACCGGGGACTGTAGTCCGCGTGGATTCATTGAACGCCCGTGAGGGGTCGATCTCGGAAATCGAGATTCATGTTGATAATACTGAAGGAATTTTCCACCAGGGAATAACGGCTACGGCGGTGGTTTCCTTAGAACAGTGGGAAGAGATTGTGTTGATTCCTCGATCAGCAGTGGTATCAGCACCGGGCCAGGACTATGTTTACAAGCTTGCTGGCAATCGCGCGGTGAGACAGCAAATCGGGCTGGGTAACCAAAGGGGCGACGAAATCGAGATCAAAACCGGACTCAAAGACGGCGACGCAGTGATCACCGATCAATTAAGTTTATTGAAGGCCGGCAGCCTGGTTCGCGTGTCGGCTGCGAAAGCACCCCCGTCGATTGGCAAGTAACAAGTTACTGGATTCCTTCCGGTGTGTTTGCCGGTCCGCTTACCAACGGAAAGGATTGAGCACTTTGCCGGCGTTCTCGATGTCTTGGCGCATTTGATCGAGCACCCCTTTGGGCTCGTCATCCTGATTCGCCGAGGGTTTTTTCGGCTCTGCCGGTTTTGCGCCCAGCGCGGCAGGTTGAGCTGGCACCGGTCCCTTGACGAGAACTCTCGACGGCGAGTCTTTGCCGCCCTCGTCTTTGCTATCCAACTTTATTGACTCCCGGGACGAGTCTGGTTTCTCTTGAGCCGGAACTTCCGTGGGGCTCAAGAAAAGCGGTCCCTTTTCTTTGGCAAGTTTTGGTTCGAGTTCGACATTTTTAGCTTGTGATTTCTGCTGCGCTGCCGCGGCCTTTATTTCTTCCGCAGTGGGCGGTTTTTCAAACCGGGCCGGTTCTACTCCTTGGGCTTTGAGTTTCTGGTCAATGCTACTCAGAATGCTACTGGTTTGAACATCTTGCGGCCCTTGACTCTGGGCTGCTGCTTTGGCCAGTCTTTCCTGCGTGGCGGCGATATCTTTAAAAGCCTCTGCGGGTTCCGGTGGCTGCGGCATGTCGCCGCCGTTTGTGCCACCTTTTTTCAAGTTAGCATCAATGGAACCGAGCAGCGCCGCGGTGTCCGTGTTGGACTGCGGCTTGGGGGTTTCCTCTTCCTTGGGCAAGTCTGCAGTTGGTGGCTTTAGCGTAGCTTGGCTGGCCGCTACATCGATGCCCTGCTGTTTGAGTGAGTCGTCAAGCTGGGTCACTAAACTGCTCGATTTGGCATCGTTTTTTGGCGCAGCTTCTTTAGAGGTTTTTGTCCCAAAGGGCCATAGCGCCGACATTATGCCGCCGGATTCTTGTTTTTGTGCTTGAGTTTTCTTCGACACTAGCGCAAGAGCGCTCTCGCTCTTGTTATCGTCCTTTTTGCCGTTGTCCGAAGAAGAAGAAAACGGGTTTAACTTGTCTGCGACCCGGCGCAAAAGTCCTTTCTCGTCTCCCGGCTCTTCATGAACCACGTCGGTTTTCGCTACCAGATTAAGGTCCCTCAACTTCGCCAGTGCCGGATCTTCATTGACCTCAGGCGGCGCGACCGTGGTCGGTCGGCGATCGCGCATGAGCAGCAACGCCAAAGGGTCGCGTTTTTCTTTTTCAATCGTCGCTAATTGAGACTGCGCTTCCGCGGCCAATTTGCTTTGCGGATAATATTGGATCAAGGCCTCGTAGGCGAGCGCCGCTCTCACGCCATTCTTTTCGTTTCTATAGCTCTCGCCCAAATAGAAGAGGCTCTTCACGGCCGTCGGCGTATCCTTATATTTGCGCACAATTTCTTCGAATCGATCGCGCGCGGCGGGATATTTCTCTTGCTGATAATAGAAATGGGCGACGTTGAATTCATGCTCAGCCAGATAATCGAGGCATTTTGCGAGTTTCTCTTTCGCCTCCGCTGCCTGCGGCGAATTTGGATATTTGGATACCACGGTTTCAAAATAGCCTTTGGCAATTTCGGTGTTTTTCTGATCGCGATCCGCGCTGGTAAATTGATCAAAGTGAGCCTGTCCCAAGCGTAGAGTCACAAAGGGAATGTTTTCGTTGGTTGGATGCATCGATTGGAATTCTTTGAAGGCAGTGATGGCATCGGGGAACTGCTGGTTTAAGTAGTAAGCGTCGGCGACTTTTAATTCGACTTGGGTGATCATTGGGCTGAAAGGATGATCGGTTCGGATCTTGGAAAAATTATCTATGGCGCGCACATACTTCTTGTCATTGAAAGCGCGTATGCCCTCGTCGTAAAGCGCTTCGGCAGTGGGATCAGCCTTCAGCGAGCTGCCCGACCAAGGAAGCGACGGCAGTGACGGCAGCGATGGGAAAGAACAGGCGGAACAGCATGTTAGTAGCGCGGTCAACGCAATAATAGATCTCATTATCACCTATCTCACCTGGGGGTTATTGCGGTCGATAATATACGTCGACCTGGCACCGAGTCAAGTTTTTGATGGCTAAAAGATTGACAACGACGGACGAAACTGACGAGGCACGATTCCGGCTGCTCGCCCCGATTAGTCATCGATTTGTGGGGTGGTGGCTGATTCCGCACCGTTTTTCCCCAGAACCTGGGACCCGTCCCGAGCTTCACGAAGGATGAACGGAGCAGTGTAAATCCGGGGAGAACTTGCGCGCAGTCTGACGCTGGGCGGTCACTTGGGAAGCTCCTCACTCGGATTTATTTTCGGCAACACCCGCAATTTAAACTGTGTCTGATTCGAGCGAAAGACGAACGGCCACACAGGAGGAAAAACAACGTACGCCGTGGTTTCCAGGAAAGCGTAAACCAAATCACCTGGCGGCCCCTTATCATCGTGAATGGTCACGACATATTCTCCCGGCGAGATGTCCGGGATTTTGAACTGAAGAAACTTATCTTCAATCCAAACCAACTCCTCGCCGGGAATGTCGCTTCGTTGCGGATCAGCCGCGGTGAGCTTGAGCTGGGGCCAGTCCATTACCTTGCCGGCGATCTCAACACGCGGCCAGCCCACCAAGTATTCCATCGAAATGCTAACGACATTTCCGGGCGCTCCCGCTGTCGGACTCACGCTGACGACGCGAGGTGCGCAAGCAGAAGATGACGTCGTGACTAACAGACAGGCGACGAAGACCAAGCGGTAGATCTTCTTCAATCGGCGGGCAGAGCATTTCATGCACGGTTCTCCAAACTCGTTAATGGCACAAAAGAATAGTTTATCCAAAGGCCGGCAGATCAATTAAACGGATATCCGGGCACATTAAGGCAGTTGTCTATCTGAGTCTCCAAGTTCCAAAGTTTATCAAAATTAGGCACAAATTCCCAAATGATAGGACCGAAGTCGTAGAAAACACTTCAATAACTTGCATAGCCCAGGAAAAATCATACTACTCGCGTATTGATGGGAACGGCATTATTCAAGTACAACCGTCAAGAAAATGGGGACTACGCGCCCTCTGGGGTTTGTTTTAGAATCTGCCGAAAAAGAAGACAAAAGAATAGAAGAAATCAGGAGAACAAGGGAGGC
>Ga0114129_10014566_pt1 | contig 11206 bp, 8 predicted proteins | sample RhiMetdeltSRZDD1_FD_80071 | JGI IMG/M metagenome (GOLD analysis project Ga0114129, IMG submission 80071) | Populus rhizosphere microbial communities from Tennessee, USA - Rhizosphere MetaG P. deltoides SRZDD1 (version 2) (version 2) | ecosystem: Host-associated > Plants > Roots > Rhizosphere >... | reverse complement strand
TTGAGGATCGGCAGGCACTTCGCGTGGGTCCAGTCGGGGTTGCCCAGGGCCGCCCACGTGTCCAGGTCGTGCTTCGTCGGCCGCGGGGCCGACATGACGTTGACCGACGACCCGCCGCCCATGATGCGACCGGCGAGCGCATAATAGGTGCTGCCGTCCGAGTGGCGCTGCGTCGGAAACATCGCGACATAATTCGATTCCAACAAAAGGCGCGTCTGTTTCGATGCGTCGGCCACGAGCTCCGGCAAAGGTTGTGGGTCCGGACCGGCTTCGAGGAGCAACACTTTTCGGTTCGGGTCTTCGGAAAGACGCGTCGCCGCAACGCATCCCGCCGATCCCCCGCCGACAATGATTACGTCGTATTTATCCGGCATTAGAATTTCCTTACTAGTCTCTGGTGAATCAGAAATCACTGGAGACTGGATTCTTCGCTGCGCTTAGAAATGACATTGCACTGGCGTAACGTTTTCGCTGTCATCCCGAGCAGAGCGAGGGATCTCGCATTTTTCGGTCGAACCATCCCATACTAAACTTAGGCCTGCTCGCCAACACCTTTGCGCAACCGTCGAGTGAATTCTTGCAAGATCAGCGTCGCCGTCGCGCGCAAAACCATATCGCCAAGAATCGCCAAGCGCCCTTTGATCTTCACGTCGGCCTGGTAATCCATCTGAGACCTGGTGTCGGAAATGCTGCGCAAATCGACGGTCATGTCGGCATTCACCGTGCTCTTGGTAACGGAATCAGTTCCCTCCGTTCGCACCACCATCTGTTCCGGCGGCCGGCTTTCGACAATCGTCGAACGAAAATTAAACTTTCCCGAGATCGGCCCCACCGTCGCGGAAATGATGCCGTCGAAGGTCTTATCGTCGATCTGCTTCACTTCATCGATGCCCGGCAAGCAGGTTGAAAACTTATTGATATCGATTAAAAACTCCCATGCTTTTTGCACGGGAACATCCAGATCGATCTTGCCATCGAAAATCATCGCACAATACCTCTCAAATCAAACTTTCAGGCGCGATCTTATGTGAGAAAATTCGCGCTGACAAGCGCGCCGCCGATGATCATGATGGCCAAAAGGACGGGGTTGTGAGAAAGGCGAGGAATGGAACCGTTAGAATTGATAACGCAGCTTGAGAAACAAAGAGTCCTTTTCAGAAAAGAACCCAAAAGACTTAAACTTGTTGCGGCCGCCGTAAATGGCACCAATCAAGCTGACGCGGATCCTTTCATTCCATGGCGGTGCATAACTGATGGCGGGATTGATCGCGTAGTAGCCGTCTGGATCATAGGCGATAAAAATATCCGGGAGAATCGTGTCACCCATATAACCTGTTCCAGCTCGGAACGTAAGCGTGGTTGAGACCCTCTTAATTCGCTCCGCGCTGGAGAACGGTCTGATCCCATCCTCGTGATCAAAGATGATACTTTGAAAGACTTGGAAGGATATATTGAAAGCGCGCCACGGATCATCTGGATGGAGAAAAGGAATGAGCGTCGTGCGGTCGAACCCAAGAGCATATCGAAGCGTATGCTTCTCGACCACTCCATCGGGATGTTTACAACTGGGTCCGGCAGAGAGGCCGGTTGGGGCGCCCGTTTGGCAGTTTCGTCCTGGAAAATCGGAAATGTTGTACGGCTTGGCTGGGAAAAAAGCCAATTCTCCTCGCGCGGTTGTATTCACAGGAAGAGATACGATTTCACCGAGTGGATAGTTGAAGTGTCCCGCAAAGATGTTCGTGCGATCATTGATCAGATTCAATCGAACTAACGTTCCATTCGGTGGGCAAACGGGCGGACCACATAGCGTAGGGACTCCTTTCATTTTGAACACCATGTCAGCCGCCTGAGGATTAAATCCCCAGATATATCCCAGGCCGACATTGAGTTTGCCAAAATTCTGCGTGACCCTTGCGCCGAGTTTCCAACTGTCTCCGGCATCGGGGAGGTCCCTTTGGGTTTTAGGAATGACAACCGGAACCGCTCCTACAGGATTGGCAAACAATCGGCCGAAAGCGATTCGCGTCTCGGGATGAGCGGACCACCGGCCATACTTGATGGTGCGATCACTTGTATCGTTGCTGCCGACAACCTCGTCGACTCTCTGGTTGCGCTTATCGAGACTCCCGGGTAGCGCGAAGAATTCCAGAATCGTATTTGATTCAGGGCGAACCGTGTAGAGTGCTCTCAAGCCCCATGACGGGATTCGAGTCTCATCAAGGTTAAACAGATTCGGTGCGGCCGGTGGAGCAAAGGTCGAATCTTGCGGATTGATAAGATCCAAGAGTCTTATACCGTCTGTTTCACCCCATGAAATGAATTGTCTTCCCCATCTCAAGGTCAACTTGTCGGACGGTTTGTAGTCCAAAACAGCTTCCCACGGGACTGGACTGTATTCATCATAGAACGTGCTGGGCAGAGGACGCCCATTGCCAATTGGTTGCACTGACTGCTCGCGGCTCTCGGACTCCATGCGGTATCGCGGTTCTTTAACGAATCGCCACGACAGAAAGAGTTTTAGCTCGTCGGCAAATTTCACATTGAACTCGGGTTGGATGGTGAAGCGGTTCATGTCGAACCGATTTGAAGTGTCAAAGAACCGGCTTCCATGGCTAATGGCTAGACCGGTGGTGTTTTCGATGAATCCGCCCGTGCTCACGTTGTCCTGGATAAACCTGTCAAACCCGCTACCGAAGAGGGATTCTCCCTCAAGTGGCGATGCAGCGACCGAAAGTGCGAGAAATTGGAATAGATAGTTCAGCAAAAGTCGCATTGTGAAATCAAAGACGGAATCACAAAAGAAAACCTTGTTCCTCTTTGTCATCATCCCGACGCGAGTGTCGGGACATGCAACTTGGCAGCCCTCCAGTGCATGTCATTACAGAAAACTCACTTTCGGACCGAAGAGCCGCATAATCAACAGTTCTCGTAGCTTAAAATACACCCGTACGAGAAGCCTACAAATTAAACCCGTGTCTAAAAGTTCACGCCGGAGTGTAACTTTGTAAACACCCACCATCGCTGCTGCCTCCTTCTCATGATGATTTTCACTAGGATTACCGAGTTCGCGCTGCGCAAGGCTAGCGCCCTTGGTGGCGTAAAGCTTGCTCTTTAAACTTGGCGGCGCTAGAGATTGCTCATTATTTGGCCCCGAAACTTCGCGACACCTTCACGGCTGGTCGCCCTCTGGCAGAAGAGCGGAGTGATCCAATCACGATGATGTCGAACTGCTACCGCCAGGCAAAAACCCGATGAAGCTTACTATCGGACATCGCGGGTTGATGCGCCCCCTCTTGTTCATCGCGTTGTTGGCTCCGATTGTAATCATCCCCAACTCTTACCCCCAATCCCTCTCTGCCAATGAGTCCGACCTCAAGCCCGGAGACACCATTGGTCCACACAACTGGGAACGCGTGAAAGGGATGGTGGGAGAAAACCTACTGAACCGTATTAGGCAGGGTTACACGTTTACGATCAAGCAAGGCCGCTTCGTTGGAACTCCGAAGGAATACAGCGCGGCCACGAGTCGTTACTCGGCTGAGGTTAGGTTGGGATCGAACGGAGAGCTAGTCAATTATGTTGCCGGATTGCCTTTTCCCGATGTCAGCACCAACGATCCACAGGCCGGCTTAAAATTGGTTTGGAATTTCTACTGGCGTTGGCTCGGTGATGACTACAAGACCGGAGGCGGCACGGCGGAAGGCAAGATCGTTCGCCACGCAATCGAAAAGAACGGCTCGGAACGGCGCGCCGATGTGATTCATCACAGCATTAAAACCCGCGGCCGGGTTCACTTGGATGCAAAACCGGTTCTCCCCGGATATGAACACATCGACTGGATGCAGCTTCGCGCCGATGAATATCCACGAGATACCGCGGGTACCACGACTTTGGAGATACGTTACGCCGACCCCAAGAGAGAAGATGATCTTTACATTTATGTGCCGAGCATACGCCGAGTTCGTCGCGCTCCACCGATACAAAGGTGTGCGACCATAGCACCCAGTGAATTTAACTTCGACGATATCAATAACTTTAGCGCTAAAGTCTCTGATTTCAATTATCGGCTTTTGGGTAGGGTTAAAATGTTGGGGAATTTTTCCCAGGAGCGGGTCCCATTCGAGCGAAAAACCGGAGACTATTTACCATTGAAAGAAAGCTGGGAAGTCGTTGATGCCTATGGCGTGGAAATCAGGCCGAAAAATCCGAGTTACTGCTATCCCCGTAAATATCTCTTCTTCGACGCTAGGCATTTTGAAGCGCTTTGGACGATGACTTGGGATGCCCAGGGAAACTATTGGAAGGAAGCGTTTTCTTCCCGTACGGTGGTGAAGCTTGCCGACGGCCAAGAGGCGATTTCCGTGGCCACCGCGGTAATTGTTAACGCTCAAAACGGCCGCAGCACCCTAGTGGACGCGGTGAGATCCTTTAATCAGGGATACCAACCAACTCTTTTTACTCTGGCAACGCTGCAAACCGTCATGCGCGGTGGCTCGCTTAGATGAGTATGAAGGCACTGGAGGCAGAATTGTACCGCTTGAGTTTAGCCGCGGAAAAACCGCGATGATGCTTGGCTATGAAGACTGCATGGTCAATTCTCGTCCTAATCTCGCTCCTCATAACAAATTCATATGCCGGTCAGAAACAACCGCACATGGTGGTACTCGGGATTGGCAAATCCGGCATTGTCATTCCACAAGTGAGAGGCTTGTATGACGGTCTGGAAGAGGCGGGCTACGTCGAAGGGAAAAACCTTACGATTCAACATCTCAAAGCTGAGCACGCGGATCAGCTTCGCGATCAACTCACCGACGTCGTTCGACAAAAGATCGATGTGATCGTCGCGACGAGCGCCAACGAAACCGCCATTGCAAAGCAAGTCACGAGCAAGATCCCGATTATTTTCGTGCCCGCGATCGACCCAGTCAGAATGGGTTTTGTCAAATCGCGGGCCCGTCCCGATGCCAATCTTACCGGGTTAAGCTTCACCAGAGATTTACAGGACAATGGCAAGCAGCTGGCAGTTTTCAAACAAATCGTGCCGGCAATGCAGCGCGTTACGCTGTTCTACGATGGCCGGCCGACCACCCGAACCTCTTCTGCCGTTCTCGCGTCGGTGAGACGAATTGCGCAAAGTCTCAAAATTCAACTCACTGAATTTCCCGCAGGCTCTGCCGCGGAAGCGGCGCAAATTCTTCAACGCGGATCACAGCGAATAACCGACGGAGTATTTCTCATCTGTAGCGCCACGTTCAGAGGAATGACGCCGCTTGCCGATCGCGCTGCGGATATTGCCGTGCCGTTGTTTGGCTGCACGGCGACCCAGGTAGCGGAGGAAGGCGCTCTAATGTCCTATACACCTGACATTTACTACATCGGTTACCGGGGCGCCTGGTATGTCGATCGCATCCTCAAGGGAGCTAAACCAGAGCAATTGCCAGTAGAGGCGCCGAGCAGGTTCGAACTCGTCGTCAATCTGAAAGCCTCGCGGCGAATCGGGCTGACGATTCCGCCGGAAACTCTGATTCTGGCGGATAAGGTTTTTCAGTGATTTTGGATTGCTGATGTTTGATTTTAGCTGGGCAACTGGAACTCTTTACCAGCTCAGCTGATAAAATTAAGACTTCGACCGCTGCGAGTCGACGCTACACTGAAATCCCATATGCTTAGCCTCCCCTTCCTAAGATCTTTACGTCGCGAGCCCGGCCACGGTCGTTTGGTGCGCCAATATTTTTTCGTTTTTTTGCTGCTCATCGGCGGCGGGTTGATCACCAGTGGACTACTGGAGCTTTATTTCCGCTACCGCGAAAGTCGTGAACAAATCGCCGTAGTTCAAGGAGAAATCGCCAGCGGGGCCGCGTTGAGAATCGCGCAATTCATCTTGACCATTGAAGCTCAAATGAAAGCCGCGACGGTGAGTAGCGTGGTCGCTCGTAAAGGAATCGGGTCCGAGTATCAATTCGAGCTGGCCAAATTGCTTTCGATCGCTCCCGCGATTACAGAAGTTTTAGCCATCGATGAAGCCGGGCGGCCGCAAGTCTACATCTCTCGCTTTCGGGTCGCGCCCAGCGCGGACGAGCGGGATTTTTCCAAGACCGCGAGTTTTACCCAAGCCAAAGACGGTATCACTTTTTTTGGCGCCGTTAATTTCGTCGAGTCCGAACCTTCTATTACCATTGCTGTGCCGATCGAACGTTTTCCCGGCAATGCAATCGGGGCTCTACAGGCTCAAGTAGACCTCAGGCAAATCTGGGAGGTTGTCCGAGACATCAAATTTAGCGACGCCGGCTATGCGTACATCGTGACTCGCTCGGGCGATCTCATTGCGCATTCCGATCCCGGTTTGGTCTTGCAGCGATCGCGCGCGGCTCACCTGCCGCAGGTACAGGCGGCCTTTCAACCCAACCCTATGGTGCCGATACCGAAGACTCGGCTAGGCCTCGATCTAAATGGCCAGGAAGTGCTTACATCTTTCGTCTTTTTGCCGAACCTCGACTGGGCGGTCTTTGTCGAGCAGCCTCTGACTGAGGCGCATAGATCCCTCTATGGCTCAATCTTACGAACCTCCGCGTTGCTCTTGATCGGCCTGGGCATCGCGCTGATCGCCAGCGGTTACGTGGCGCGGCGAGTGGTCCGTCCTTTGGAGGTCCTGCGCTGGGGTGTGGAACGGATTAGCACGGGAGATTTGAATCACCATCTCGATATCCAGACAGGGGATGAAATCGAGATTCTCGCGGACGAATTCAACAAGATGGTCGGCGAACTGAAGAAGTCCTATGGCATTCTCGAAGAAAAGGTACAGCAAAGAACTGCGGAACTTTCCGCTCTCTTCGATATCACAACAGCGGCAAGTCAATCCTTGGAAGTCAATCACGTACTGGTCGAAGTGACAAAAAGAATCAAAGAGACTTTTCAATTCGATACGACGCGGATTTATCTCTTCAGTGGCCGAACAGAAGACTTTCATCTTCGCGCCGAGTTCGGCGACGCTCTCGAAAACCGCAAAGTATTTCAAAAAGGGAAAGGGCTGCTCGGACGAGTGGCGGAATTCGGTGAAGCCATTTTTTTTGAAAATATTCAGGCGGATGACCGCTACGAGAAGTTGAGTCGGAGTAAAGCAAACAAACAAGCCGGCTATAAGTCTTTGGGGTATTTCCCGATCCGCGCGGCCGGGAAGTCGTTAGGGTGCGTTGTTTACAACGGCCGGCAAGCCCGGAAGCTCACGTCCGATGAAGTCCGGCTGCTCACGTCTATGGCTGACCAAATTGGCGTTGCGGTCAACAACATCAATCTGTTCGAGGAAGTTAAGGAAAAGACGTCTCAGGTCGAAGCAGCCAATCGAGAACTTCTGGAATCGCTGGAGCAGCAAACTCGGATTGCCGAAGTCCTACGCGCGATGGCACGCTCTCCCACGAACTTGCAGGCGCTTCTGGACGCGATGATCGCAAACGCCGTAACACTGGCTCGCGCGAAGGGCGGCGTGATTCGTCTTTATGACGGTGCGGGAACGTTCCGGTTTGTCGCGCAGCACCAAGATGACGGCTCGAGCCCAGCGGCTCTGTTGAACGTTCCGATGTGGTCCGATGAAGAACGCGCGTCCGCCCGGGCTGTGCGTGAGCGCAAAGCGATTCATTTAATTGACGTTCAGGAGGGACCGAACTTTCGCGGACCGGTCGACCAGGGCCCGGCACGGACGGTGCTCGCGGTTCCAATGCTCCGCCAAGACGTACCCATTGGAACGATGGTCGTTTTTCGAGATGTCGTCGAAGCTTTTTCAGATCGTCAGGTCGAAATGGTGACAACGTTCGCCGACCAGGCGGTCATCGCCATTGAAAATGTTAACCTGTTCCGGGAATTACAGAATCGCAGTAATGATCTGTCCCGATCGGTGGAGAAGCTACAAGGGCTAAGTGAGGTCAGTCAGGCGGTGAGCTCGACTCTAGAGCTACAGACGGTTTTGACGAGCGTCGTTTCTCATGCCGTCGCTCTCAGCGGAGCTGATGCCGGCGCGATATGCGAGACTCAAGAGCAAGGCAGAAGATTTCGGTTTCAGGCAACCGTTGGTATCAGCGACGAGTTGGTTCGGGTGTTCGAAGAAGGGAAAATCCCCCTCGGAGAAACGGTGTTGGCTAGGGCCGTGGCCACACGCGCCGCGGTTCAAGTCGCTGATATTTACGAAGAGCATGGCTACCCGTTGCGAGACATTATGGAACGCATCGGTTTACGGGCTGTCCTTGGAATACCGCTAGTTCGAGAAGGGTCGGCCATCGGCGCATTAGTCGTTGGTCGCAGAGTACCGGGACCGTTTCCGCAGGAGACCGTTAATCTTCTCCAAACTTTCGCCACCCAATCGGTTCTGGCGATTCAAAATGCAAGGCTTTTCCGCGACATCGAGGAACAGAGATGGGAGCTTGAAATCGCCAACATAAGGCTTAAACAACTCGGCAAACTGAAATCGGAATTTGTTTCCAACGTCTCGCACGAGCTACGGACTCCGCTGACGGCAATCGAAAGTCTAATTGACAACATGCTGGACGGTATCACCGGTCTCCTGAATGAAAAACAAGTTCGTTACGTCACAGGCATCAAGGATAGCACGGACCGGCTCGCACGGCTGATCGACGATCTTCTTGATCTGTCAGTGATCGAAGCGGGCCGATTGGAGCTGAGACCTTTACCCTTTTCGCTGGCAAGCTTGATCGACGAAGTAATGGATACCTTAAGACCTGTTGCAGAGGAGAAATTTATTCGCCTGGAAGCTGCCACCACAGACGCTACTTTGTTGGCCTGGGCAGATCGAGACAAAGTCACGCAGATTTTGACGAACCTGATAAGCAACGCGGTAAAATTTACACCGGCGCACGGCCAAGTGAACTTAGCAATTCAGAAAAACGGTGCCGGATGGCTAGAAATTTCCGTTAGCGACACGGGGCCGGGCATAGCGCCGGAAGAGGCAAATAGAATTTTCGAGGAATTTTATCAACTCCGACAACCGGGTGAAAAGAAATCCAGAGGTGTAGGGCTCGGGCTGGCGATTTCAAAAAAGTTGGTTGAAATGCATGGGGGCAAGATCTGGTTGCAAAGTGAGATAGGAAAAGGCAGCAGCTTCTACTTTACCGTGCCAACTGAACCACCGGTTAATGCTGACGTGTTAGCCCATTAGAAGGACATACTGTGGAACTCACTGGCGAGACTATCCTTGTTGTAGATGATGATCCTTATATTCAACAGGCGCTAGACGATCGCCTCGCGTCATTGGGCTATCATGTTTTGTTAGCTGGCGACGGAAAGCAAGCGTTGGAGCTCTTTAAGCGTCACGGTCCACAGCTGGTTCTTTTAGACATCGAGATTCCAGTCATGAAAGGCATCGACGTTCTCAAGGAAATTCGTCGTCAAGAAACCGACGTGCCTGTGGTTATGATCACTGCCTATGGCTCCATTGATCTGGCGGTCGAGGCGATGAAGGAGGGAGCTTATGACTTCATCCCCAAGCCTTTTAAACCAGGCCATGTTGTGCTGGTCGTGCAGAAAGCGATGGAACGGCAAAGGCTCCGAAGAGAAGTCGAAATCCTTTCGGAAGAGATGGACAAACGCTATCGCTTGATCCCGGGCAAAAGTACCAAAATGAATCAAGCCATTGATGCGGCGAAGAAAGCAGCAACCAGTAAGAGCACGATTTTATTGCTTGGCGAGAGCGGGACTGGAAAAGAACTCTTTGCTCGCGCGATTCACAACTGGAGCGAGCGCAAGGACCGGCCGCTTGTTGTCATCAACTGCGTCGGTCTCTCTAAAGAACTTCTCGAGAGCGAACTCTTCGGCCACCAAAAGGGCGCGTTTACAGGCGCCCATCAGCTCAAACGGGGCAAGATGGAATTGGCTCATGGCGGAACTATTTTTCTCGACGAAATAGGAGATGTCTCGGCAGAGATTCAAACCAAACTTCTGCGATTTCTCCAAGAGCGAGAGTTCGAGCGCGTGGGCGGCACAGAGCCCATACGCGTGGACATAAGAATCATCGCCGCTACGAACCGCAATCTTCCAGGCGCGGTTAAGGAAGGGCGCTTCCGGGACGACCTCTATTACCGCCTCAACGTGGTTCCCATAACTTTACCGCCACTGCGGGACAGAAAAGAAGACATTCCCGATCTGGCGCGATTTTTCGCGCAACGGTTTTCTCAAGATGCGAAGAAAACCGTTGCAGAGATCACCGAAGGGGCGATGGAAAGACTCCTGGCTTATGACTGGCCGGGAAACGTGCGCGAGCTCGCGAATGTCATAGAGCGTGCGATCGTGCTTGGCGTGGGCCTAACAATCGATCCTCAAGACGTTGGACTCGGCGTGACGATGACAGAGCCAACAACAACACCGGAACATGTATCCTACCACCAAGCTATCAACGGCTACAGGCGAGAAGTGATCGTGCAAGCCTTAGCGCAGACCCAGGGAAACCGCGCTGCCGCGGCGAGACTTCTCGGCCTCGAGCGCAGCTATCTCTTGCGGTTGATGAAATCCTTTCAGATCGCCTGAGTTCTTTTCGACACTCCGCTGCGCTCTAAAGGACACGATTAACGACTCTGGGTTAAGAACTGAATAATTCTTCCCGTCAGAAATTTTACTGAAAGTTCAACCAGCTAGCAGCACACCACGCCGCCGGCAAACCTTGGCACGATCTCTGCTCAGGGGGATCAACGTGCTTGAAGGCATGATGGTGGCAGGGCAGATACTTATTTCGCTGCGGGGTCCAGATCGGATCGAACAATTTCTCCCTTACATCGAGAAAGTCGCTCAACCCGGAACCAAAATCATCTTTCTCGTTCACTACGGCCTGACAGCCTTCAAAGAACTAACGGATCAAGTGTTCTCTGTCCGTACGGGTATAACAACTACACGGGCTGGAAACGGCGACGAGGAACAATTGAAACGACGAACTCGTTCGGCTGAGGTAGCGATCCTTCCTGCCTGTGTGGCTCTCCGCGAAAAAGGCATGGAAATAACAGTCAGTGTGTTCGCAGGTCCTTTACATAAAGTCGTGCGCGGATATTCGCAAAAGGAAGACATTGATCTGATCATGATGCACCCCGGGGCTGGCAATTGGGTGGTGAGCTCTTTGCGTAAGATAGGATCTCTGTCTCATTTTTTCAGACCGCCGGCGCTTCCCCCGGTTCTCCTTTTCCATCCGAGTTCAATTATCGGGAGGTTTAGATGA
>Ga0114129_10014565_pt1 | contig 11207 bp, 12 predicted proteins | sample RhiMetdeltSRZDD1_FD_80071 | JGI IMG/M metagenome (GOLD analysis project Ga0114129, IMG submission 80071) | Populus rhizosphere microbial communities from Tennessee, USA - Rhizosphere MetaG P. deltoides SRZDD1 (version 2) (version 2) | ecosystem: Host-associated > Plants > Roots > Rhizosphere >... | reverse complement strand
GTCGGCGCGCTCGATACGCCGGTGCCGTACTCGCCGCCGCTCGAAGAATATTTTCTCCCGTCGGAGGACGACATCGAACGAGCGGCGAGGCTGCTGGTAGGGTATTGAATGAGAATCGTGTAATTCAAAATGCAAAATTCAAAATGCAAAATGCAGAATTCAAAATGCAGACCGTGGCAAAAACCATGTGGATTCTAAGAACCGACACCGAAGATGTGCCCGAAAAGATCTTTCGCATCCTGCCGGGCAACATTCGGACGCTCGGGCGCGCCATTGGGGCGGACTTCATCGTTGACGTGGCGCTGGTCTCGCGTGTTCACTGCCGGTTGACCGCCCTGAAGGACGGCGAGCTCGAGATTCGAGACTTGGAGAGCACGAACGGGACCTTCGTCAATGGCGCTCGCGTCGAGACCGCACGGCTCGCACCCGGGGATCGCATAAAGATCGGCCGCGTCGAGCTCGTGGCGCTTCGTGAGACGGAATAAACGTTCGGATCGTTCCTGCGCCGCCGCGTGTTTCTCCGTTCGAGATCGTCAGCTTCGACCAACGTCGAGCGCTAGGGAGCTCATGGACGGCATTCTAGTCCGTTCCCGTCGGGAGGCGACACGGGCCTTGTTATTGATCGAGGGCTGTACGTGAATTATTGAGGTACTCAATTAAGTCCTCAGAACGTTGAAAGTAGTCGGGAGCAATGTTCGCCACCTGGTCAAAAACTTTCAACGCCTCGGCGTGCTCACCGAGAGCGCTGAGGGCGGCGCCCCGATATGCTAGATAGTCAAGTTGTCCAGGGGTCAAGCTGAGTGCCCGCTCGAAATGGTTGAGCGCCTCTTGGGCCTTATCGTCTTTAAGTAACGTAATTCCTAGGAACGCCCACGCGACGGCCATCTCCGGGTTGAATTTCACTGCGGTCCGCGCTGTTTCCAGTGCCTCTTCCAACCGTCCTAGACGCGAAAGACCACTGCTTCGCGCGCACAGGGCTAAGCCGTTTCGCGGGGCTACGCTGAGCACGTCCTGAAGCACTCGGAGGCCTTCATCAATCTGGCCCAACGCGACCAGAGTATAGCCAAGCCAGGTTTTGCTATCGACTGATTCACGGTCGAACCTCAGCGCGTCGCGTAGTGCTTTCTCTGCCTCTTTGTACTCTCCCAGTTCTATGAGCGAGAGCGCCAGGTTGTGAGCATGGAACTGGCTCGGCTCCAAAAGCATGGCTCTGCGTCCGAGCTCTACTGCTTCTTGAAATCGACCGAGTTCAGCAAGTGTGGCGCCCAGATTCCCGATCGCGTTGGCGTAATCGGGCCGTATTCTCAATGCTGTTCGATAGGCGTCAATTGCTGCCTGGAAATCCCCACGCGCGCGATGGCTTTCAGCAACGTTATAGTACGCATGAGGGTCTTCAGGAGTTAATTCGATTGCCGTGTTGTAGGCGGCGATCGCCTCGCCGTGCCGTCCCAATTCCCGAAAGGCTTGGCCTAAGCCCAGATACGCTGGTGCCCACTCAGGAATCTTTGTTGTGACCCATCGATAGTGTTCGATCGCCTCTTCATAGCGCTGGAGCTGGGCGAGACTCCACGCTAAGTCTGATCGTGCCCAAAGGTGGGTAGGACACCGGTCAACGACCGACTCGAGTTGCCGCACGGCGCGCTGAAATCTGCCGGCCGAAACAAGAAAGGAACCGAGACGATATCTAATCCAACAGATAAGCACTCAAACAGAACTCCTAGTCTCGTCACGCTCATCCGCCTCATCCTTGAGACGCTCCGCCTCCCGCGGAGAGAGCCACACGTGCAACTGCCAGCGACGCCTTCGAGGGCCGAACGATCCGAACGTCACGAACGATCCGAACGTTACGACCGATCCGAACGAGTCTTTTTTGTAGCGAGGTATTCGAGCACGTGCGGGTTGCTCGTTCGCTCTCGTTGAATCGTCGTATCGGGCCCGTGGCCTGGATGGACAATGGCGTCGTCGCCGAGGGGAAAGAGCACTTCGGTGATCGATCGCATCAGCACGTCATAGTCGCCGCCGGGCAAATCCGTTCGTCCGATGGATCCTGCGAACAGCGTATCGCCGACGAAGAGATGCGTCGCGCGCGCCCCCTTCGTCCCGATCTGAAGGCAGACGCCACCCGGACAATGGCCCGGCGTGTGATGGACCTGCACGGCATAGTCGCCGAACTCAATCGGCGTGAAGTCGTAGAAGTTGTCGACCGGCGGCGGCTGGCGCACCTTGAAGCCAAACATCGCGCCTTGCTGCACGACGCCTTCGTAGAGAAACAGATCGTCCTTGTGCAGATACACTGGCACGCTGTAGGTGTCCTTGGCCGGGCCAACACCGGTGACATGATCGATGTGCGCGTGCGTCAAGAGGATGGCTTGCACGTCCAGGTCGAAATCGCGAACGGCGCTGCACAGTTCGTCCACCTCGTCGCCGGGGTCGATGATCACCGCCTCCCGCGTGCGTTCGCAGCCGACGACAAAGCCATTCTTGTAGAACGGCGCGACGGCTCTGACCTCCAGTATCATCACTTACTAGTCTATAGCCCTCGACTCTGAGCCCTCGCTGAGGCCTGAGGCCTGGGCCCTGAGGCCTATGGTTGTCTGCGCGATTGAAGACCTCATTTTTTCGATCAAGATTTCGACGGCCGCCAAGCAACTTGGCGTGCCGATCTATTTCGAGCGCGGGCGGGACGACATCCTGCCAACCATTCGAGAGAAGCGACCGTCGCTGGTCATCTTCGACCTGAACAGCGCCCGCCTCGCACCGATGGCGGCCATTGCGGCCATCAAAGCGGATGCGGAACTTCGAAACGTGAAGCTCCTCGGGTACGTGTCACACGTCGATTCGGAGACCATCGCGGCAGCGAAACGGGCAGGCGCGGATCAGGTTCTTGCGCGATCCGCGTTCGTCGATCGCTTGGCCGAGATCCTCACGACCTCAAAACCCACCACACGATAACGGCCACGACGAGAAGCACTGCGCCGGACACGGCGAACACGCGCCCGACGCTCGTCGACTGCGACTTCACCAGCTCCTCTTCTTCACCCGCCACGCCGAGTGCGTCCAGGACCGCGATCGAGGCACGAAGATCGCCGGCAAACGCGACCGCGCTCTGATACCGCGACTCCGGATTGGGTGCCAGCGCCTTCAACGCGATTGCATCGATTTCCTTGGGAACCTTGGGGTTCGATGCGCTGGGCGCGGACGCGCCGCGATGGAGTGGCCGCCGCGTCGTGAGCATCTCGTAGAGAATCGCGCCCACCGAATAGACATCGGAGCGATCGTCTGGGGACTGCCCCGCGGCCTCTTCCGGCGACTCGTAGTCACGCAGCCGCGCGTCTCGTCCATCGTGCTCGAATCCACTCTGCGACGCCAATTCAAACGCAGGAATCTTCGCGCGCCCTTTGGCGCTGATGACGATGGACTCGGGACTGAGACCGCCGTGGACGAATCCCGCCGCGTGGGCGTCGGCAACGGCGTCAGTGATCTGAATCGCGATCTCCACGGCGCGGCGAACGTTCATCGGGCGTCCCGCGGCCTCGGCCCGAAGCGACTGCCCTTTTTGAAACTCGAAGGCCAAGTACACGCGGTCGTCATGCTCACCCACGTCGAAGAGCGTGGTCACATTGGGGTGCGACAGGCTCGTGAGCCCACGCGCCTGCTGGATGAGCGCCGCACGGTCGGGCGTGAAGTCCGCCGGCAGTACGCGCACGGCGACAGTGCGACCCAGGCGCGTGTCGCGTGCGCGATAGAGATCGCCCGGACCAGACGACTCGAGCTGCTCGAGAAGGTTGTAGTGCGCGACGGTACCGAGGGGCGCGGGCGAGCGGGTCATGGACGCTGAGCTTCAATCACGCTTTGCACGAGCTCCTTGGCGTCGGCGATCTGTTCGAGCACGAGGGCGATATCCATGGTCGGGCGACCCGGCGTGCGAGCGCTCTGACAATAGACACCGTGCTGTCCGACCATCGCAAGCGCATCAGTGAGCAGATCGAGCGCGACGGCCAGCCGTCCACGAGACTGTCCCATCATCGTCTCGTGCTTCTCGATCTCGTCGTGGTGTTTGTCGAAGGCGGACATGAGCGGCATCAATCGTTGATTTGTGATCTTTGATTAGTGATTCGTTGTTGATTGGTGAGTGTTGATTGGTGAGTGTTGATTGGTGATGTATTGGCCATTGGGAACACCTCAATCGACAATAGATCGAGAATCCACAATCGATAGTCAACAACGAATCAACATTCAACAATCACCAATCACAAAATCGGTCACCATTCACTGTTTGCGGGGCGGCTGGGCCGGACGGATTTCCACACGGCTTGGAAGGCTCCGCGTGGGGTGCGCGATGAGATCCACGATGACTTCAGCCACATCATCCGGCTGCAGTGCCCAGTCGGATTTCGTGTTCGAGAGCCCGCCAAAGCCCGTGTTCACCGAGCCGGGCAGCACATAGGCGACGCGGATCCCGTCATAACGGACTTCCTGCATCAGCGCTTCGCTGAAGGCGTTCAACGCCGCCTTCGACGCACAGTACGCGGCGCCGTTCACGAACGGGTTCTTGCTCGCGAGGCTGCTGATGTTGATGATCCAGCCGCCTCCTCGCGTCTTCAGATGCGGCAACGCCGCGTGGCAGCCGTAGAACACCCCGCTCACGTTCGTGTCGAGCACGCTGTGCCACTCGTCGACGGTCATGTCCGCGACCGACCGAAAGGCTCCAACGCCGGCGTTGTTGATCAGGATATCGAGCCCGCCAAATCGTGCGACTGCTTTCGACAGCGCATCGCTGACCTGTGTGTACTCACGCACGTCCGCGCGGACCGCTAACGCGTTCGAGCCCAGTTTCGCCGCGGCCGAATCCAGCCGCGCCTGATCGGTTCCAAGGATGACGACGGACGCGCCCTGTTTCGCAAGCGCCTTCGCCGTCGCGAAACCAATCCCACGCGACCCGCCCGTAATGACAGCGACCTTCCCTGTAAGTGTCATAGCTCAAACTCGAGGCCCCAGGGCTCAGGCCCACTAGAATACTCCACCGATACATGTCGACTGTTTGCATCATCGGGGCCGGAGACGTCGGTGGCGCCGTCGCCGATGCGCTTGCCCGACGAGAGTGTGTGGCGCGAGTGCTGCTCGTCGACACCGCGGGCAACGCTGCCGCGGGAAAGGCCCTCGATATCCAACAGTCTGGCGCGATCAAGCGGTTCCACGTGCGCCTCGATGGGACCGACGATGTGAGCCGCGTGGCCGGATGCGCGGTGTGCGTGGTCGCGGATCGGTTCGGGTCGTCCGAGTGGCAGGGCGAGGAAGGGCTCGCCATGTTGCTGCGTCTCGCGACGTATCTTGGAGACGCGCCGGTCATCTTCGCCGGTGCCGTTCAGCGCGAGTTGCTGCGTCTCGCCGCACGCGAGGGTCACTTGAAACGCGAGCAACTCATTGGGTCCGCTCCGGAAGCACACGCCTCAGCGGTTCGTGCGGTCGTCGCCATGGAGGCGCGGTGCTCACCGTCGGAGGTCAGCCTCGCAGTGCTCGGCGCTCCACCGGATGGCTTCGTCGTTCCATGGAGTGAGGCATCGATCGGGGGATACAGCCTCGAGCGCGTGCTCTCGCAGGTACAGCTGGCGCGCATCGAAGCACGCGCGGCTCGATTGTGGCCACCGGGACCATTCGCGCTGGGGCTGGCCGGTGCGCGCGTGGCAGAGGCGGTCATCGCACATGCTCGACGGACGTTGAGCGTTTTGATGGTTCTCGGAAACGAAATTGGTGTGCGCGGCGGCGTCGGTGCGCTGCCCGCCACCGTATCGCCCACAGGAATCGCCTCCGTCAGAGTGCCGACTCTCAACACCCGAGAGCGTGTGCGGCTCGAAACAGTGCTCGGGGCGTAATAGGATCGATACACATGCGAAGATTCGCCGCTGCGGTCGTGCTCGCCCTCGTCACGGTCACGGCCGCCGGTGGGGCTTCAGACATCGCGCCTGACGCGCTGATGGGGCACATCAAGTTCCTCGCGTCCGACGATCTGAAGGGGCGGGGCAACGGCTCGGAGGGGCTCGAACGCGCGGCCGACTACATCGCGCAGCAGTTCATGGCCGCCGGTCTCCAGCCCGGCGAGCCCAGCGATTGGTTTCAGCCATTCGAGCTGATTGCCGGCCTGACGGTCGGCCGTGAAAACACGCTCGTGGTCGACTACCGCGGGAAGAAGGTGAGCTTCGTTCTGGGTACCAGCTACTACCCGCTCGCGGCGCCGGCCAGCGAACGCACCCCGTCGGCAAAGCTGGAGCACCTGCCGCTCGTGTTCGCCGGCTACGGACTGGCGGTACCTGATCTGGGCTACGACGACTACGCGCGCGTCGACGTCACCGGCAAGGCGGTCCTGATCTTCAGTCATGAACCGCAGGAACAGGATTCCAATAGTCGGCTCAACGGCACTCGCCCGATGCCGCAGACCACTCTACGGGCGAAGGCGGCATTGGCACAAAGCAAGGGCGCGCGCGCGCTGCTCGTGATTTCCGATCCCACGCATCGGGTGGACGACGCGCCATACACGCTCTTCAAGGCTGATCCCGACGCCGAAGGGGACGTGGGGATTCCCGTCCTGCGGGTGAGACGAGCCGACATGGAACCGTTCATCGACGCGTGGCGACTCGACCAAACGGCGCGCCTCATCGACATGGACCTCGTACCGCGCTCCAGCGCGCTGAACGAGGCGACGATCGACTATGTGGAAACGCTCGCCAAGAATCGGCGGCGCGTGCGAAACGTGATCGGCATCCTGCCGGGGAGCGATCCGAACCTGGCGAAAGAAGCGATCGTGATCGGTGCGCACTACGATCACGTCGGGCTCGGAGGCCGCCTGTCTGTCTCGCCGGAGCGGACCGGCGAGATCCACAACGGCGCCGATGACAATGCGTCAGGCACGGCGTCGATCATCGAGATCGCGCGCGTGGCCGTCGAGCAGCGCTCGCGCTTTCCGCGGACGCTCGTATTCGTCGCGTTTGCCGGTGAGGAACGTGGTTTGCTCGGCTCGGCGTACTACGCGAGCCATCCGGTCCTTCCAATCGAGAGCACGATCGCGATGCTCAATCTGGATATGGTGGGCCGCGCTCGAGGCGGCGTGGACATCAGCGGCCTCGAGGTTTCACCGTCGATGGAACAGGATCTCAAAGCCGCCGTCACCGCGACAGGCGGCGCGCTCGACGTCCGTCGTCAGGGTCCGGGCGCTGGACGCAGCGACGATTTCAACTTTCTCGAACGACGCATCCCCGCGATCAACTTCTTCACCGGGTTCCACGCCGACTATCACCGCCCGACCGACGACTGGGAAAAGATCGACGCGGTTGGAACGATGAGAGTGGCCACGCTTGCGTTGGAGCTCGCGGCGCGCCTGGCCGAGCGATCTACGCGCCCGGAATTTGTGGCGCGCTGACGCCTCAACTCCCAACGACCAACTCCCAACCACCAACGCAACGTAGAGACACAACAACCCAACTCCCAGTTTTCTTGGGAGTTGGGTTGTTGGACGTTGGGCGTTGAGTTAGGAGAACGCCGGTGTTGGCCGGTGGATTGAGAGACCGGTCCTGAAGGCCTGCAAACGCTCGCGCAACATGAGCCGTCCGCGATGCAGCCGTGACTTCAGCGTTTGATCCTTCAGCTTCAGTTGCGTGCTTGCCTCTTCAGTGGTCAGCCCCTGAATATCGCGCAGCACTACCGGCGCGCGATAAATCTCTGGAAGTTCGCGCACGGCCGCAGCGAGCGCGACGCGGAGCTGCGCGCGCATCACGTGCTCGTCCGGCATCCGCGACCAGTCGGCAGCCTCCTTTGGCGCGCGAATGTACTCGCCACTGTCCTGCATCGAGAGTGCCCGGTCCCGCTCTTGCGCCGCCAGCTTGGCGGCACGGTCCTGACGCAGACGTGACATCGCCGTGTTGAAGGTGATTCGGTAGATCCACGATGACAGCGCCGCATCGCCGCGAAATGCATCGATCTTGCGGTGCACCTTCAGCAGCACGTCCTGTGTGACCTCTTCCGCATCCTCTCGATTCTTCATGTGGCGCATCGCCAACTGCTGAATGCGGGCGCCATAACGCTCGGCCAACTCTTGCACCGCCGATTGATCCCCGGCTTTCAGCCTGGCCACGAGCTGTCGATCTTGGGTCCTATCCATGGGTCGTCCGTCCTATGCCTAGAGAACACCGACCAAAACGGTCTTATTCCCAGATGCGCACATCGGCCTCGAAGTAACTGTGCAGGCTGAGGTTATGGTTCGGCCCGAAAAGGTGCTAAGTATTTGGACCTCGCAATGGTCCTTGCGGCCATCCTGGTCGTCGCCGCCCTGATCCTCGTCAACGCCCTGTATGTAGCGGCCGAGTTCGCCGCCGTCAGCGTGCGGCGGAGCCGGATTGACCAGCTCGCCGAAGACGGCAACATCCTGGCCGCCTGGCTTCGGCCGATCATTGAATCCCCGGCCACATTGGACCGCTATATCGGCGCCTGCCAGATTGGGATCACCCTCTCGAGTCTCGTCCTCGGCGCATATGCGCAAGCGACCTTCGCGGTCTGGCTCATGCCGTATTTCGCCCGGCTCGGCAACATGCAAGACCTTGCCGCGCAGTCCACATCGACAGCGGTCGTACTGCTCACGCTGACGGTGGCGCAGGTCGTCTTCGCGGAGCTCGTCCCCAAATTGCTGGCGTTGCAGTATCCAACTCAGGCCTCGCTCTACACGCTGATACCAATGCTGGGGTCGCTCTGGATCTACCGGCCGTTCATCAAGTTCTTGAACGGCTCGGCACTTCTGCTGCTGCGCCTCATCGGCACGCCGTATCAAGCGCATCGACATATTCATTCGCCGGATGAGATCGAGCTGCTCATCGCGGAAAGCCGTGACGGCGGACTGCTCGAGCCCGATGAGCACCGACGCCTCCAGCGAGCGCTGCGCCTCAATCTGCGGCAAGCGAGACAGCTGATGGTTCCGCGCAGGAAGGTCTCTGCGCTGGACATGCGTACGCCTCTCAACGAGGTGACTGGCATCGTTGCTCAGAGTCCCTTCTCTCGGATTCCGGTGTACCGCGAATCGATCGACAACATCGTCGGCATCCTCCACACGAAAGATCTCGTTCGCTGGTTCGTCAGCGACGGCGCCACGATGACGTTGGCGGATCTGATTCGACCAGTGCCAACCGTTCACGAGAGCGTCACGGTTGATCGCATCCTTCATGACCTCCGCGATCGTCGATCGCATCAGGCACTGGTCGTCGATGAGTTTGGTGGAACAGCAGGGCTGCTGACGCTCGAAGATGTGCTCTCGGAGCTGCTCGGAAAAGTGGGAGACGAGTTCAAACCCGGCGACCCTGTGGCCGAGACCCTCCCGGATGGACGAGTGCGACTGCCAGGCAGCATGCCCGTCGACGACGCGGCTGCGCTGCTGGAGACGAAGTGGGAGACGAGCGCGGCAACGGTGGGCGGTATGGTCATCGAGGCTCTGGGCCATTTGGGGGCGCCCGGCGAGTCGGTCACCATCGGACCTCACGAGTTCGACATCGAGCGCGTTGCCGACCGTGCGGTCGAGTCGGTCATCGTCGGGAGAACTGCCTCAGGGCAGGATGAGGGCGAGCTCTGATGGAATTCGTGATCCCGATCGTCATCATCCTGCTGCTCGTGCTGGCGAACGGGTTGTTCGTTGCGGCGGAGTTCGCCATCGTCGGAGCACCGCGCTCAAACATCGAACATCAGGCGTCGCAAGGAAGCCGACTCGCGCAAAGCGCTCTGCGCCTGCTCGAGACCCCGAAGCTTCAGGACCGCTACATCGCCACCACGCAAATCGGAATCTCCGCCGCAAGCCTCGGGCTCGGTATGTACGGCGAGCACTGGCTGGCGGGACAGATCGGACCGGCACTGGCTCCGCTCGATGCGACCGGTTGGGTCGCGGCGCACACGGTGGCGAGCGTCATTGCCGTCGCCATCCTCACGTACTTACACATCGTGATTGGAGAGATGGTCCCGAAGTCGCTGGCGTTGCAGCGACCGCACCGCACGATTCTTTACGTGTCGCCGATCATTCGCGTGCTCGAACGCGCGTTGCTGCCACTGGTCGTCGCGCTGCACGGGTTTGGCAACGGGCTGCTGCGACTGGTTGGCATCGAGCGGCGGACGGTCGAGGGCGAGCGCTACCACACCGCCGAAGAGCTGCAGTTCATCGTGCAGGAGAGCCAGGAAGGCGGGCTGTTGCGCGGCGAATCAGGACAGATCCTGCGCGAGCTCTTCGAGTTCGGCGACCGCACGGCGGGCGAAGCGATGGTGCCGCGCGTGCTCCTCGTCGGCATCCCTGTCGGCGCGGAGCCGGACGAGCTGCGCGCAATCGTGCGAACGCAAGCCCACACGCGTTATCCCGTCTACAGCGGTGACCTCGATCACATCGTCGGCAGCCTGCATATCAAACAGGTCCTGCGGCATCTGATCTCGAACCAATCCGTCAGCGCGCGAGACGCGAGAGCATTGCCGTACGTGCCGGGACCGACCCCTGTGGACGAAGTGCTTGCGGCCATGCGGCGATTTCGCGCGCAGATGGCCGTGGTCATGGATCAACATGGCGGGACGGCAGGTCTGGTGACGATGGAGGATCTGTTCGAAGAGGTCATCGGCGACATCGAAGAAGGTCGCGGGCGGGCGGCCATCATCAAGGAGGCCGAAGGTCGTATTCGTGTTCGAGGGACCGTCAGGCTCGACGAGGTGGCGAAGTCGCTCGCTTGGCCAATCGAGCACCCGAAGGTCACCACCGTCAGTGGCCTGGTCCTTCTGCTTCTCGGACGACCGGCGCTCGTAGGCGACGTGGTGACATGGAATACCGTGCGCATCGAGGTGGTCAAAGTGGTAGGACGAGGCGTTGCCGAAGCGCTGATGACACGGGTCTCTCAGACTTCCACCTGAACCTCCGTCGGTTCGCGCGCGAACGTCTCCCCGAACTCGTGGACGATCGTGTTCTCCACTGTGTCGAGATCCAGACATCGACCCGTGGCCCTTTCGAGCGACGTCACACCGCGACCTGCAATCCCACACGGAACAATCAGCCGGAAATGCTCCAAGTCGGTCTTCACGTTGAACGCAAACCCGTGGCTGGTAATCCAACGTGAGATCCGAACGCCGATCGCGCCGATCTTGTCCGCATCGACCCACGCGCCGGTCAGCCCCGCGATTCGCCCTGCCGTCACGCCGTAGTTCGC
>Ga0114129_10014564_pt1 | contig 11207 bp, 7 predicted proteins | sample RhiMetdeltSRZDD1_FD_80071 | JGI IMG/M metagenome (GOLD analysis project Ga0114129, IMG submission 80071) | Populus rhizosphere microbial communities from Tennessee, USA - Rhizosphere MetaG P. deltoides SRZDD1 (version 2) (version 2) | ecosystem: Host-associated > Plants > Roots > Rhizosphere >... | reverse complement strand
GTCAGCGATCATCGCGGCGCTGAAGGCGATGAAGATCGTCGCGCCGAAGCTCAACTGACCAGTGTGTGCGAGCGCGCCCGCGGCTATGATGAAAGGTGTGGAGGGCAGCGGTACCCCTAGTTGCTGCGCCAGCACCGAGGCGAAAAGCACGATGTAACCGTGCCTGACGAGGAACTGAAGCGTGTCACTCATGCTGGTAATGATTCACCGATACAGCTATTCCCGATTCGCTCCCATGGGATCAAAGAAAATGAAAGGCCCAATCATGCGACGCTTAGCAGTTGGTAATACTCGCCAACTTCGAAACTGCCAAGGAGGCGCGGTCTTTGATTGAGCAACAGTTCGATCACTGGTTGATCTCCGAACTACCTCAGTTCAGCCGATACTCGGTGGCACACTTCGGACAAAATATGAAGGTATCCAGCGACATCTACGGAATGAGATACGGAACTAGCCAATCGAATGTTGCTTCGCGGTATCGTACAACGGCTTCACACCGAAGTACCAAGAACTTAACCAGCCTTTAAAAGCGCCACCGTGATCAGATCGGTCTGCAAACGAATAGGCGTTTCTGTGTGTAACCGTACGCCGCCATCGGGGACAACATGCGGTCGCTGAGATAAACTAAATGTGCTGGAACAAACTGCACAAGCGCTTTTTTTTGCTCCGCTCATTCATGTGTCTACACCAAACACCTCGCATAAGTCGGACCAACGGATAGGATCAAGTTAGAACCTTTTCGTATCGCCAAACTTCAAGCGGAAACGCTCCGTTCGCGGTCGGTCGGTTATGCAACAAAGTTGCCTCATTCACCGTCTTCAATCACGTTGAATTTCAGATAATCCTCCATACTCTCCGTAGACCAAGAAGTGACCGCGAACTGTCATCTGCCCATATGCGGTCACTAACGCTCGAATTTTCACCGGGAAAATATTGATCGCACACTGGATTATCAGTGGCCGTGGTTTTGCAGTGCAGCAGCAAAGTGGTTCTTCAATGTAGACACAGGCTGAGAAGTAAGGCGGGGCTATGGCCTGTGTCCCGAAGAGGGTGGGCTGCAGTGGTGAGCGAAAGGCTCAACAACGGCCCACCCTTCGGCGGAACAAATATGCAACCGTTTGGAGCAAGAGTCAGCGAGGATTGTTATGCAACGATTAAAAGATACTTTGATCAGGCATAGATTAGCGATCTCTATCCTGTTTTCAATTTCCGTCCTTGCTCTGGCTGGGCTATTCGTTTTTGGACGATCAAACACTCCGGCACAAGCTCCTCGACCGCCCTTAACCGTCGAGGTAGTTGAAGTTGTGCAGAAGGATGTCCCGCTTTACAGCGAATGGATTGGCACGACTGAAGGGTTAGTTAACGCCGAGATTAAGGCCCAGGTCACAGGCTATCTGTTGAGACAGAATTACAGGGAAGGCTCCTTTGTCAGGAAGGGTGAGTTGTTATTCGAGATCGATCCCAGACCTTTCCAAGCAGCACTTGATCAAGCAAATGGCCAAGTTGCGCAGTACGAAGGACAAATTGAACAGGCTCTATCGCAAGTTACGACCGCCGAAGCACAAATTGAGCGCGCCGACAGTCAGGTGTCGCAGGCACAGGCAGACGTTGCTCGGTCTGAGGCTAACCAAGTCAAAACCCAATTAGATGTAAACAAGTACCGTCCACTCGCCGAGCAAAAAGCAGTCACCCAACGTGACTACGACAATGCGGTGCAGGCGAATATCGCTGCTCAAGCTGAGGTTGAGTCGGCGAAAGCAGGATTTCAAGCTGCACGAGCGCAGTTGGCCCAAACAAAAGCACAACTCAGTGTTGCGAAAGCCGGCGTTGCGACCGCGCGCGGACAACTTGAGAACGCAAAAGCGGCAGTGAAAACGGCAACGTTGAATTTAGGGTTCACGAAGATCGCTTCGCCCGTGGATGGCATTGCTGGCATCGCTGAGGCCCAGGTAGGTAATCTCGTGAGCATCGCAAGTCCACCGCTTACGACCGTATCCACACTAGATCCGATCAAGGTCTATTTCACACTGTCCGAGCAGGAGTACCTGAATTACACACGGGCAACACGCAATGAGTCAGAGCAAAATGGCGACATGCTCAATCTTCAGTTGGAATTGATCCTTTCCGATGGTTCGACCTATCCGGCGCCGGGTCGGTTTGAATTCGCTGATCGAGAGGTAGATCCAAAAACCGGCGCAATCCGGCTAGCTGGTCTGTTTCCGAATCCTGGCAACGTTCTTCGTCCGGGCCAATATGGTCGGGTACGTGCAGTAACGAAGATGAAGGAGGGGGCGTTAGTAGTTCCGCAAAGAGCTGTCACCGAGTTGCAAGGAACTTATCAGGTTGCTGTGGTAGGAGCCGACAAAAAGATCACTTTTCGTCCAGTGAAGCCTGGCGAGCGCACCGGGTCAATGTGGGTGATTGAAGACGGTCTTAAACCCGGTGAGACCATCGTCACTGAAGGCACGCTAAAAGTTCGTCCTGGGATGATCGTTAACACGAAACCCTTTACTGAAACCGTTGCTGCCACAAGTAATTGAGAAGCCATGATCTCGAATTTCTTTATTAAGCGGCCCATTGTAGCGATGGTGATCGCCATCATTACTGTCATCGTCGGTCTTATCGCAATGTTGGGTTTGCCATTGGCTCAGTTCCCGGAGATCTTGCCGCCGCAGATTATTGTGTCAACGAACTACACGGGCGCGGACGCAGTCACAATTGAGCAGTCGGTGTCCACACCACTCGAACAGCAAATGAATGGTGTGGATAACATGCTGTACATGCAATCAATCAATGCGAACGATGGCACTGAACAGTTGCTGGTGACATTCGGCGTTGATACGGATGTCAACATCGATCAGGTGAACGTGCAGAATCGTGTGGCCCAGGCTGAACCCAACTTGCCCACCGATGTTAGTCAGTTCGGACTTACTACGCGCAAGTCGACTGGATTACCGATGCTGGTCTTTGCTCTCTACTCGCCGAACCAGACTTACGGTTCATTGTTCCTTGCGAATTACGCGAACATCAATATCAACGATGTGCTTTATCGCGTACCGGGTGTTGGTGAAGTGAGAGTGTTTGGTTCAAGTGATTACGCCATGCGGATTTGGGTCAAACCAGATGCACTGTCGAAGCTTGGGCTAGCCGTTCCCGATTTAGTTAAAGCGGTCAAAGAACAGAGCAACGTGAATCCGTCAGGCCGCATAGGTGCGGAACCCGCCCCAGAGGGCATGGAAAAGACGTACACCGTAAGAGCCCAAGGTCGCCTTCAGACTCCAGAGGAATTCGGACAGATCGTAGTACGCGCAAACAACGACGGCTCAGTCGTCAGATTGAAAGACGTCGCCCGCATTGAGTTGGGGGCACTCAATTATCAAACGAGTAACCGCATGAACGGTCAGCCGAGTGCGATTGTGGCTGTTTTTCAATCCCCTGGCTCGAACGCACTTGCTACAGCAAATGCCTTGAAACAAACGATGGAGGAACTGAAATCAAGATTTCCTCCGGACCTTGAAGCTTCAGTTGTATTCGACACGACGTTGCCGGTCAGTGAAGGTATCAAAGAGATTGTCACCACACTAATTGAGGCAATGATCCTGGTCACCCTTGTTGTATTTCTGTTTCTCCAGAACTGGCGAGCTACTCTTATTCCAATGATCGCGGTGCCCGTTTCGCTCGTCGGCACTTTCGCAGTCTTCCCTTTATTGGGCTTCTCGATTAACACCCTGTCACTGTTTGCCTTTGTGCTTGCTATTGGTCTGGTCGTCGACGATGCAATCGTGGTGGTTGAAGCAGTCGAACGACACATTGAAGAGGGACAATCTCCGCGTGACGCGACGTTTCAAGCAATGAAGGAAGTCTCGGGACCTGTTATCGCCATCGCACTGATTCTTTCCTCGGTCTTCCTGCCTGTCGCATTCATGGCAGGAATTCAAGGACGATTGAACAATCAGTTTGCCGTAACCATAGCGATCTCGGTGCTCATCTCAGCGTTCAATGCGCTAACGCTTTCACCGGCGCTGGCGGCGTTGCTGTTGCGGCCGCGAAAGCCAACGAAGGGCGTGCTTGGCCGGTTTTTCAATGGGTTCAACCGATTGTTTACGCGAGCGATGGATGGCTACGTCAACTGGAGTCACGCGCTAATTCGCAAAGCAGTCATCGGAGTATTGATCATCGCCGGCTTTCTCTTGGTAGATAGTTACTTCGGCCGAACACTTGCCACGAGCTTTCTTCCTGAGGAGGACTACGGATATGCCATGTTGCATGTGCAGCTTCCCGAAGCGGCCTCGCTGGAACGAACAGACCAGGTACTCAGAAAAGTAGAAGGCATTCTTTCCAAGACTGAAGGCGTGCGTTATCACACGTCAATCGGAGGCTTTAGCCTCCTCAATCGCATCTCTGCCAGCTACCAGGGCTTTTTCTTTATGAGCTTTCAGCCCTGGGATGAGCGCAAGTCCAGTAAGCTTCAGGCGCAGGCAATACTAGCAAAGATAAATGGCGCGCTCGCGACGCAAGTGCCGGAAGCGATCGCCTTTGCTTTTATGCCCCCCTCAATTCCCGGTTTAGGCAGTGCCGGCGGCTTTTCTTTCTGGCTTCAGGATCGTAGTGGTGGCTCAGTCGAGTTTCTCCAACAGAACCTGAACACATTTCTGGAGGCCGCGCGAAGGCGACCGGAGATTGGAGCAGTCACTACACAGTTTTCAGCTTCAGTACCGCAAATATATGCCGACGTGGATAGAGATAAAGCACTGAAACAAGGAGTAGCAATCGCTGATGTCTATCAAACACTGCAAGCCTATCTGGGCGGCCTCTACTTAAATCAATTCAATCGGTTCGGACGTCAATGGCGCGTCTATCTTCAGGCCGAAGGTGAGATGCGCAGGAGTGAGAACGACATCGGTAACTACTACGTCAGAAATAAAGATGGAGAGATGGTCCCACTTTCTGCACTTGTAACAACCCGCAATATCAGTGGGCCGGAATACACAAATCGTTTCAATTTGTACCGCGCTGTACAGATCCTTGGGGCAGCAGCGCCAGGCTACAGCTCGGGACAAGCGATGGCGGCACTTGAACAAGTCGCTCACGAGGTCTTGCCGCGTGAAATTGGATACGACTGGGCTGATCTTTCTTATCAGGAGAAACAAGCATCCGGCGGCGCAATCAAATCATTCGCCTTGTCACTGGTTTTTGTGTTTTTGATTCTTGCGGCGCTTTACGAGAGTTGGTCGCTACCTTTCTCTGTATTGCTGACTGTCCCAATTGCGATCTTTGGTGCTTTTTTTGGTCTTGTTCTGCGGGGCTACGACCTGGATGTGTATTCACAGATCGGGTTAATTGTCCTGATCGGACTCGCCGCGAAGAATGCAATTCTAATTGTTGAGTTTGCGAAGATTGAACTCGAGAAGGGACGAGGTTTAGTCGAAGCGGCGCTCGAAGGAACTCGATTGCGCCGACGTCCTTTGATGATGACTTCGTTTGCATTCATTTTGGGCTGCGTTCCGCTTTGGTTTGCCAGCGGTTCCGGAGCGGCGGGACGGCGAATATTAGGAACGGTGGTAATTGGTGGCATGCTCGCCGACACGATCATCGCTAGCTTTCTGATTCCCGTAAGCTTCTATGTAGTCGAGAAATTGTCGATGAGGTTCAAGGGAAAGGGTGGCGAAATCTCGGAGTCGAGATTGGAGCCAGCATCAGGAGACTGAGTGTGAAGCAATTGAAGTTGATTAGAAGACGGCTGAAGAGACAGAAAATTGCAGGTTGGAAAGGGCGGTTTCCGGCCGCAGTCGTTAACAACGCTCAACTCCAAAACACAGGAGGGGAGTCGAGAGAGATGTTCAGTGATAAGAACATTACACTGGAGCTTGAGCGTAATGCGTCAGCGGAGGTAAACCGTCCTTCCGAACCTGCGAATTTTTCAATCTTGAGTACGATCGGTAAGAGTGTTGTTAGCTTGTTGCTGGTAGTTAGCACCGTTACCAGTGTTGTTGCTCAAGATAAGTATCCAACACCAACCGTACTTACGCCTGAACATTTTCGCAGCAGTGAGCCAGGGCCAACTGCTGAACAAAATTCGATCGGAGACCTTAAATGGTTTGAAGTCTTCAAAGATCCTGACCTTCAGAGTTTGGTCAGGACCGCGATGATCCAGAATTACGATTTGCGAGCGGCGGTTGAACGAATCAATGCGGCACGTGCGAACCTGGGTCTCGCTCGCTCTGAGCAATTTCCCCAGTTTGAGGCCAGTACGGACCTGACTACAACCCGCAACTCCCGAAACGGCCAGTTCACCAGCAATGGTCAGGCAAGTAGAAGTCGCAGCTTCGGCAGCGTCTTTCTGAATCTATTAAATTTCGAATTAGACATTTGGGGACGGTTGCGCCAACAAACCAAAGCGGCGCGTGCTGAGTTACGAGCTAGTGAAGCAGACCGCAAGGCCGTGATGACCATAGTCGTAAGCGACGTTGCTACGGGTTACTTCGGCCTACTCGAGCTCGACAACGAGTTGGACATAGCAAAACGCACACTGGCAGCAAGAGAAGAATCGCTCCTACTGATCAAGCTGCAGCAGCAAGGCGGCGTATCCACAATGCTCGAGGTGCGCGAAGCGGAACAACTCGTTCTACAGGCATCCCAAACAATTCCTGACACCCAACGTCTGATTGAACAAACCGAGAATCAGATCAGCTTTCTCCTGGGAAATAACCCTGGGCCGATCCGGCGTGGTCGATCGTTGGCGCAGCAAGAGGAGCTGCCGGCAGTACCGCCGGGTTTGCCCTCACTGTTGCTTGAACGCCGGCCCGATATAAAAGCTGCCGAGGAAAATCTCGCCGCTCAACGAGCATTGGTTTCGGCTGCAAGGAAAGCGTACTTCCCGCGGATCAGTCTGACAGGACTACTTGGATTTCAGAGCAATCAACTCTCGAGTCTTTTTACGCAGCCAAGTGGCGTATGGAGTTTTGTGCCGCAGATTACCCAGCCGATCTTCACCGCGGGTCGTCTCAAGTCAGGCGTTAAATCCGCGCAGGCGCAACGAGAGCTCGCCGTCGTTCAGTATCAGGCCACAATACAGAATGCCTTTAGAGAAGTTTCGGATGCACTGATCGCATACCAAAAGGTAAAAGAGATTCGTTCGCAGCAAGAGCAGCTTGTGGCAACTCTTAGAGACCGCTCCCATTTGGCCTACCTAAGATACAAAGGTGGAGTAGACACTTTGCTTAACGCTTTGGACGCAGACAGGGATCTATTCAACGCGGAATTAGACTTGGCCCAAACAAAACGTAACGAATTACTCTCGCTGGTCCAGCTTTACAAAGCTCTGGGCGGTGGCTGGCAGCAATGATCGAGCCAATCGGCAGACCATTCACAAAGATCACAAAACGGCTGTGTTGGCGTTTCTGACGATACTTCTAATGAAAAAGTGACACTTAAACTGAACGCCGGCTTAATTTAGTTTTACGAAGACGGTTTTCGAGTTTTGCAATTCGCACGGTGTGCTGTTAAATAAGCGCGCCGCAACTACGGACGAACAAGGCACGTTAGCTCTCATGTCAATCTCCAACGAATTAAGTACGGATGTAGCAACCGCGATATTAACGGTGAGAAGTACCTCACCGGAAAGGCTGGTCGACTTAAAAAGAACCGTTCTGCTAGTTCATTCCATCTTACAGAAGTTGGACCAGGCACAACTCAAAGTAGCCTTTGATCGCTCATCAGGATTGAGAGCTCGGTCACACGCGGCTGGTTCAACCGAAAAGTGATCAGTTCAAACACAGTTCTAGCGTTCGCGCGTCAACCCCACATGGTCACTCGAAAAGTTGGCTCGTTATGTCAAGTAAAGAGCTTCAAAGTGAGCTGATCTTTTTCAAGAATACGATCTCTTCAGAACCAACCAACATTCCGTCTGTCCTTTGATCAAACTCCTGACAATGCGGCTTTTCGAGATGTTTCTCGACGTGCTCACGGCTCAGCCAATTCTCAAAGAAGACAAAAACGGTTGGATCATCCGTTGACTGATATAGATCATAGGTAATGCATCCCTCTTCGCTTCGCGATGGAGCAATCAGAGCAAGGCATTCACGTCTGACTTGATCCTGCATTCCTTCTTTCGCTTTTACCCGCGCCAACACAGTTACAGTGACGTTCGCCATATCTTGAACAATGCGTTAGATCGAAAAGTTCTCGACTTCAAAGTTCTAAGTTCTAAGTCTCAATCTGTGCAACAAACCCCCAACTGCCCATTCTTCTGACAAGAAAGTATGACCGAACCGCGATGCGGTGCTTTTGAGTCTTTCTTGCGGCTGAAGCCGCTGCCTAACCTGCGTAACCTATGGACATGTCTAGACAATCAAATTCAGATCTCCAAACTCATGCCATAGATAATTGCGTGTTACTGCTTCCTCATATGCTTCGCGAATTTTTTCGGCAGGGAGAAATGCCGTCAGCAGGTCCAAGTGACTTGCCTCTGGTTCGTGTAATCCTGTGAGCAGACCATTCACGGCTCTGAGATTGTGACGGGCGGTTATCTTCAGTTGCGTATAGCCATGACCCGCCTGAATCATTCCAGTGGAGTCAACCACTGATTCGAGAGCCCTCACGACTGTAGTTCCAATGGCAATCACTCTGCCACCACGTTGATGAGCGTCGTTGACCTTCTCGGCAGCCGTCTGACTTACATAATATTCTTCTTCAGAGGCAAGATGTTGCGCGTCCAGATGATCATCGAGGTAAGACGAGAGGCCAGCGTGCAGAACTATGTACGCAGTTTGGACACCGCTCCGCTGTAGATTGAAAAGCAGTTTCCAGGTGAATGCGCGACCTGCTGAAGGCATTTCAGCCGAGCCGGGTTCACGAGCATAAACTGTCTGGTAATAATCAAGGCCCCATGGGGCCGAGACGTATTCATATCTAATGGGCCGTCCCAGCCGATAGAGCGTGTTGATTAGTTCAATTCCTTTTTGGGAAAACGTGAGCTTCCAAAGTCTCGGAATGCGCTCGTCGCGTTCGGATACCGACGCAGTTAACTCGTTACCAAGTCTGATCTGCATTCCAGGGCGAAGCCCGCAACTGAACGGATCACCATTCTGACAAACGAGCAGTGCCAGCCAGGAATCGTCGGGAAGATGTTCGGCGAGACGAATCTCAATACATGGTCCACCTTGCGCTGGGCAACCTTGAAGCGAGGCAGGAAGAGTGCGACTGGAATTGAAGACCAGTAAATCGCCGGTACGCAGAAAATCGCCTAGATGATCAAATCTGGTGTGCTCAACACGAGCCGTGGCTCGGTCGATGACCATGAGCTTGACATGATCACGTGCAAGCCCTCGTCGCTCTGGTGGCTCTTTGGCTGAGAGTTCGGTGGGTAGCTTAAATGAGAACGGACCAGAAACACGATCGTCATTCATACTTCAGGCACTCGAAACGGCCTCCGCTTTCCGACCCCAATTCTCTTCCTGGGCTTCAAACCTTTCTCCGTTAATGTGCTGCGATTCATCTGACGCCAGATAAACAAACACATCGGTAACCTCTGAAGGTTCGGCCCACTGCGACGGATCCTCTTCCGGTTCGGCGTTTCGGTGCATCTCTGTATTCATATTGCCGGGATCGACGTAATTAACACGCACCCCACTATCTTCAAGCTCTGCCGCCCACGTTTGCGACATCCCTTCGAGACCAAATTTGGAAATACCATAGGCGCCCCACCCAGGATAACCAGTGCGACCGGCATCGCTGGTCACGTTAATAATTGATCCGCCGCTTTCAATCATTGCGGGTAGAACCTTCTTGATGATGAGAAATGGTGCGATCAGATTTGTATTCATTACAGCACGGAAATCATCGAGTGGGTAGTCCAGCAGATATGGCAGTGGCGTTGGCCCAATTTGGGATGCGTTGTTCACCAAAACATCGAGGCGTCCCTGAAACTCACTAAGAGTGGTTGCGACTACGCGTTCAATGCTCTTCTCTTCGCTGAGATCGGCATCGATTACCAAAACTCGCGCCTCAGGAGCGACCTCTTTGATACGTTCTCTAACCTCCTTAAGTGCTTCGGCACGACGAGCGACTATCGCTATTCCGGAGGCGCCTTCGCGCGCAAAATCGATTGCCAATTGTCGCCCCAGGCCTTGTGATGCTCCGGTGATCAAAATGTACTTCCCGTTCAACCTATTCATTGTCAAACCTCCAACTTGATCTTAAGGGTTTTCCAGGCACAGACAAAGCCGCTGCGCGGAGATGCATACGTCTTCGTTATAGTAGGTTTACTCACTGATGCTTAGATCTCGACGATCACTTTCTATTCATCCTGCGACTCGGCTTTGCACAAAAAGCGAAAATCCCAAACCTGTTCCAAAACTCAACTCGTCTCATTCGACCCCAACCTTTAGGTTGGGGTCCAGGTGGCGCTAAACTGCGCACAACCATTTCAATGGTTTCCAAAGTGCTGGATGACAAAAGGCCGAACGACAGAAAGCCATCCACGTTGTTCTCGCCGAAAGAAGCATTGACCTTTTCATATTTGGTCACAATCTACAAGATGCGCAATCGTTGTATTCCTGTCGGAGTCGTACTCAATTAATATTTGTCCACACCCTCTGAACCAAAGGTTAACCAAAATTGATGCATCCTAAACCAATCCAGGGTCCCGAAGTTCACTGGGCTTAGGAGCAAGTAAATGAATGCGGATCTAGCAAAACTGAATAGCGCTGTAGAGTTCCTCGTCAAGCAAGACACGTTCACGCAGACGGCGAACCAATTGAGCAAGGCACTCAGTCATTCGTCAGAACCGTTTGTTTGGTCAGTAATCGATCTGAATGCCGTCAAAGGTGAACTACCTGAGGAAATCAGATCATGTTGGATTTTTGTCCTCAAAGAAGATGTGCCGTCCGGGTGTCACTACCATCCGAATAGTATCCAGCATATGGTTGTGATCAAAGGACAAGGGACGTCGACAGTCGGGAGAAAGACCAGGAGAATGTTGCAGTTTGGATCATCGAATGCCTCACTTGATGATATCTGGTATGTGATTGATAAAGGCGTGCCTCACGAGTTCTTTCCCACAGAGGAAGATATGGTCGTCGTTTCGTTTCACACATGTGAAGCAGACAAACTGGAAGAGATCGCTTGTGATACAGGTGAAAAACGGCTCTATGAAGGAACTGAATGACACTAGGCCATAACACCCCAACTTGATACGTACGCCTTTC
>Ga0114129_10014563_pt1 | contig 11207 bp, 9 predicted proteins | sample RhiMetdeltSRZDD1_FD_80071 | JGI IMG/M metagenome (GOLD analysis project Ga0114129, IMG submission 80071) | Populus rhizosphere microbial communities from Tennessee, USA - Rhizosphere MetaG P. deltoides SRZDD1 (version 2) (version 2) | ecosystem: Host-associated > Plants > Roots > Rhizosphere >... | reverse complement strand
TCTTCGGAGCGCGCCAATTCGCAGATCTCGCTCGGCGGAAAACGGGAATTGAGCGCATCAGCGAGCCGGTCGATTCGTTTGTAGTCTCTTTGCGACGACGCGCGGCGGACGAGTTGCTCAAAGACTTCGGCGGATTCGGTTTTTTCCTGCAACACAGTGGCGCAAGTGTCGGCAATCGACTTGAGTTTGCCGCCGGTTTCGGCGTCAAGGGCTTCGGTCTTTTCGGCGGCGCGGTCGTCGAGGGCGGCGAGAAAGCGGCTCAACTCGATGTCCGAGCGCGCGTCGTATTGAATGCGAGCGGCCTGTGGTCCAGTAATCGGCGCCTGGAGAGCACGTTCAACGAGTCCACGTGTTGAGGGACGCAGTTCAGACCAGACACTGGCGATGCGGGCGCCAAAGTCATCGATCGCTAAGGGGGAAGGCAAGTTTCTGAATCCACCTTTCTAGCGGCGTTCGTTGAACGCGCATTCTAAAGCATTACTCAGCGAGGTTGTGATCTTTAATCTCCGCGATGGACGGGAAGGGAATCTTGACCACCTGTCCGTTTGCAATTAGCATTTTGACGCTTGGGGTCGTCAGCGCCTGGGTATTTTTCATACTGCGAACCGTGCCGCGGACCCGTTGTCCATCCGTTGTGATGATTTCAATGTTGTCTTTGCCGTAAAGCGGCTGCAATGCCGCCAACGCTTTCGTTATTTCCACTTAAAATTAACCTCCATGCGGCCCCATGGAGCGGGCGCTGTGATTTTAGTAAACATATTGCATTTTCCGGGCCGGGAAGTCTATCGACGCTCTCGAATGCAACCGGAAAAGAGTATTTGGCGTATAGAAAATCGAGCAAATTCGCTTAGGATCCAAAGCAGGTGCCGCCTATGTCACAAAACCCTGAAATGCCGTCGTTGATGGACCCCACGTCGAGCTTAATCACGTGTTCAAATTGCCGTTCGGTGATGCCGGCTGAATTACGTTTCTGCCGCAACTGCGGATTTCGCCTCAGCGACGCTACCTCGGAATATACGGAACCGATGCGAGCCGGCGTGCCGTCCAGGGTATCCGGACCGGTGACGGGAAAAAAGTACCGCCGCAAGATGAGTGGCATGGCGTGGATATTTGTCGGGCTGCTGGTTTTCTTCGTCGGCGCGGCGGCGTTTACGGCAGTAATTAGTCCGATGAAGCAACACGTCAGCTCCGTACAGCAGCAGAGGGACAAGTCTTACGCAGGCACGGATGGTTGGGAAAAGTCGGACGCGGGCGTGACGTTCGATTCCGTAAATCCGCCGGGAGGTCCCGCTGACCAGGCGGGGCTCGTCGGTGGCGACGTGATTGTCTCGTGGGACGGGCAGCGAATCCAAAGCGAGGATCAAATGAACGAATTGATGACTCGTACGCCTGTCGGGAAGACTGTCGAGGTCGTCTACATGAGAGACGGCGAAACGCGCAACACGAAGCTCACTACGATATCGCGCGATCAGTTCAAACGGCTTGATGAGGCGTTCCGTGAACGTCCCGAAGGACGGGGGCAGTTTGGATTCGAGGATGGTGATACGGAAGTTGTCGAGATCCCGGGCACGAAGATGCATGGAGTGAGACTCGACAGGATTTATCAGAGCCGTCCGGCGGACATGGCTGGGATCAAACAAGGCGACGTCGTGATCGAATTTGATGGGGTGCCGATCCGCACGCCGGATGAGTTAGTGATGCGCGTTCAGCGAGCGCTGCCGTACAGTACAGTGAAGGTCGTCGTCATGCGCGGCCCGGAGAAACTCGAGATCCCAGTCAAGATGGGTAAGCAGTAACGCCGATTTTTTCAAAACATGTGAGACTCGCGAGAGGGCCGTTACGAGAACCAAGCGAGAAGTTATGTTTTTTCGGTTAGGTTTTCGGACCGAGCACGTGCTCGCGCAGGCGGGCTTCCATTTCGAGTCGAGCTTCCTCACGTTGCTCTTCGGTTTCGTCCGCTTCGAAAGTCTCGAACAGCGCATACTGCGTTTGTTCCAACAGCCTCAACTCCCACGCATCGCGATTGTGAGACGACGGCCGCGAGAACCACAGCGCGTCAACCGGCGACTCTTTCACTTCAACACGACCGAGCAGTTCAGCTTCCTGCGACTGTAACTCTGCAAACGTCGAGGGCTGCATCAGCGCACCCCGCAATTCCCACCCGTGCTTTCGGTAAGTGGCCACCAGTTCCACAAACAGATTTGCCTTCTTCATATTGAGCGTGTCCTTCGGCCCGGTTGACCGTGCGAATCTGCCGCCACTATCATCGTCCACGGTTTGAAAAACGGTAAATCGGCTGAAACGCCAGCATCACGTTTTAATCATGCAATCCCGATATTTACAAGCCTCATTTTGATTGTAGTCTGCCGGGCGGCGGTTAGCGGCAGCGTCCCGGCATCTGAGAACATGTCGACACAACAGATGACTGCGAACACCATAAGGGAATTAAACTCCAATAAAGAACCCACGCCTTTTTACGAAGCACTCGCGAAAGCATTAAAAAAACGCAAAACCAAAGTCGAGCACGTCTGCCCGCCTTCCGACCCCGTCGCGCGGCGGATTCTGGAGGAGTACGGCGCCATATTCGTTGCGGACAAGAAAGTGGTACCGCCGCCCGTCTGCATTTTCACGAACGAAGCCCAGGTCGAACTATTCCAGAACAAGGCCGGTTTCAAGGCCGAGTTCATGTCTTACGACGACGTCGAACTCCAGCCCCAAGCGCTCAAACACCTGCTCAAAGCCCGTGAAGAAGCGCAGAAGGAAGGATTGGACATCACGCCACGCGACGGCGCCGAAGCCGGCCGGCGAAATTACGAAGACAGCGTACGACTGTGGAAGTCGCGCTTCGAGCCCGCGCTCGATTACTGGCTGGGACAAGGGCGGCTCACCGCGGAACAAGTCGAGCGTTTGAAGAGTTTGCCGCTTTCGCAGCAGGTGGCGGAAGTGCTCGAACTCGAAAAAACCGGCATTTACTTCAGCAAAGACCTCTCAAAGTCGATCCTCTACTCGATAGCCGCGCCGGGCACTTCGCAGCACATCGCGATGCTCGCATTCGACGTCAACGAGTTTGAAAACCCGCGCGTGCGCGAGATCATGGCCAAGCATGGCTGGTTCCAAACCGTCCTCAGCGATCTGCCGCACTTCACGTTTCTCGGTTTGAAGGAGAAGGACCTTCCGAAGCACGGCTTGCGCAGTGTGGAAGTGAACGGACAGGTCTTCTGGATCCCGAACGTCCCCGGGGTCCATCCCGGCATCGATAAGTAGTGGAACAGATTTTAGAAAATTGTGATAAACTCCACAGCCTCTTTCCCCCAGCCAAGAAAAAAATGGAAACGTCTCCGACCTTTTAACCCGAAAGAAGGTCTAATATGGATGTCCCCCAATTCATCGCTGGAAGGTTCAGGATCGAACGAGAAATCGGGACCGGCGGCATGGGAACTGTCTACCTCGCCACCCATCTCGGACTTGAAAGACCTGTCGCAGTAAAGATCATCAAACGCGAGTTCGCGGGCGACGCGGACGTTGCGGATCGTTTTCTGCGCGAAGCGCGGACGATGGCAAAGCTTCATCATCCGCACGCGGCGATGATCTTCGACGCCGGAAATCTTCCGGATGGACGTCACTTCATCGTGATGGAGTTTGTCGAAGGAGAGACTCTTTCACAGGTGCTCGCGCGTGAAGGTCGTTTCTCGCCATCGCGCGCCGTCGATATCGCGACACAGATCTGCGACGTGCTCGAAGAAGCGCACCGCCTCGGCATCATTCACCGCGACCTCAAGCCTTCCAACATTCTCATCGGAAAACGAGGCGTTTGTGTGCTCGACTTCGGTGTCGCGAAGGTGCTTGCTTCGTCAGCGGAGTCGACGGCGACACATGCGAGCACGGGTTCGGGGCAGTTGATCGGCACGCCGCGTTACATGTCGCCTGAACAGTGTTTGGGGCAGCGAGTCGGGGCGCGCAGCGATTTATACAGTCTCGGTGTTTTGTTGTACGAGATGCTGGCGGGGCGTCCGCCGTTTGTGGATCCGTTGCAGTCGGCGTTGTTAGTGAAACAGGCAACAGCGCCGGCGCCGCCGTTGCCGAGACTGCGGCAGGACATTGCGCGGCCGTTGGCGCTTGCCGTTCATTCGCTGCTGGCGAAGCGTCCCGAGGATCGTCCGCGCACGGCGGCCGCGGCGAAAGCGCTGTTGGAGCGCAGCCTCGTTCGGCCCGAACGAACGTTGCCGGATATCGAGCCGATGTCGTCGATGGTTGCCGCGGCGAGTCCCGGACGTGGAATTCTGTTTCGCGTCGGTGCGCCGCTGGTGCTGGTGACGACGTTCGGCGTGCTTCTGGCTTGGGGATACACGGGTGAGAGTGCGCCTGAGCCTCGTCTGTTGAAAGAAGTGTCGCCGGTGAATGCTGCGCAGGTGCAGATGACGCCTGTCTCCTGGCGCAGTGAATCTCCTGTCGCGAGCAAAACGGCTGAGACGCGGCCTGAGTCTGAGACGCCGCCGGTCGTTGAGCAGCTTTCGCTGGATCAGGCGCGTAAGTTGGCGTCGAAGTTCGTTACGGGAGTGATTGGCAATGTCACGGTTGTCGATACGGACAATGGGCCGGCGGTCGTCGCTGTGAATCATCAACGCCGCGCGGGCAAGACCAACTTTTTCATGCTCGAGAAGCGGAATGGGAAGTATCGGATGACTGCGCAGCAGCCGCTCGATGCTGCAGGGTTCAGGCATGCGAACTGGACCGCTGAGTTGGTCGATGCTGATGAAGACGGCTTTCAGGAGTTACTCTTCAGTGGTCGAGACTCGAGTGAAGTACGCAATCTTCGGCGGCTCGCGTTGTTTGTCCCGAACTACAAACGGACCTACACGATGCAGATGACTGGCGAAACCACCGCCCGCGGAACTCCGCGCATCGAGTGGCTCTCGAACGCCGCCGGCACGGAAGCCGCGGCCTATCGCACGGCGCTGCGCCAGAAAGCACGAGCGATTGTTAACAAGAAAGGCACACGGCCTTAAGGTCCCAGTTCTATCGGCCGCTATCCATAACTCTCCCGCAAGCGGGAGACACATGGTGAAGGAAATTTAAAAAACCTTTTCTATTGACGGTCCGCAAGCGGGACATACATTCGGATCGACACCACCCCATTTGTTAATTTCCCTCCAGCAAGCTAACCTCATACCGCGACATCTATTTGGCGCCCGGAAGAATCGAAGACCAATACAATTTTGCGGAACCTGGAGTTATCGGTGAAACGTTTCTCAATTCTTTTACTTCTCCTCTGCTTACTATCGCCTTCAACACTACTCGCGGAAGTCCCGCAACAACGCACGTCGCGGCCAACGGCCACCAAACCGGCGGCCCCGAAACCAGCGACGGCGACACCCGCGCCGCGGCTGCCTGAAGCGAAGCTAATCAGTCACGTTTTACCGAACGGCCTCGAAGTTATCATTCTCGAAGATCACTCGATTCCACTGGTCACCATCGAGCTTGCGGTCAAGAACGGTTCATACACCGAACCACCCGAGTTGAACGGACTGTCGCACCTCTACGAGCACATGTTTTTCAAACAGAACCGCGCGATCGCCAACGCCGAAGAGTATCTGCGCACAATCGGCCAGATGGGCATCGCCTACAACGGCACCACGCGCGAAGAAGTCGTCGACTACTACTTCACGACGACCAGTCCGAACCTCCGCACCGCAATGCAGTTCATGAAAGACGCGACACGTTATCCGCTGTTCGACGAGCGCGAGTTTGTTCGTGAAAAAGAGGTGGTGATTGGCGAGATAGACCGCAACGAGTCGAACCCGTTCTTCTACCTGAGCAAGGAGATGAACAACCGTCTCTTCTTCAAGTTCCCGAGCCGCAAGAACCCGCTCGGCAGCAGGGAAACGGTGGGCGCCGCGACGACGGACATGATGCGTTTGATCCAGCAGCGGTACTACGTTCCGAACAACTCCGCGCTGGTCCTGACCGGCGACGTGAATCCGGCGGAAGTGTTCAAGATGGCCCAGGAGTTTTACGGCGAATGGCCGCGCCGCGAAAAAGATCCGTTCGTCGAGTTCCCGCTCGTCGAACATCCTGCGCTGCCGAAGAGTGAAGGCAACGTGATCCTTCAACCGGTCCAGAACGTGATCATCAGCATCGGCTGGCACGGACCGTCGATCGGCAAGGACAATCCGGCGACTTACGCGGCCGACGTTTTCTCGTTCATTCTGCGCCAGCCCAATTCACGGTTTCAGCGAAACCTCGTCGATACGGGCCTGGTCACAGGCGTCGATCTGAGTTACTACACGCAGCGCAACGTTGGGCCAATCGCTCTCATCGCGCAAACGACGCCTGACAAAGCGCGCGCCGCGGTGAAAGCGCTGTACGAAGAAGTCGCGCACTTCAACGACAAAGACTATTACACGGACGAGCAGCTCGAGAGCGCGAAGGCGTTGCTCGAAGCCGACGATCTTTATTCACGCGAAAAGCTGAGTGACTACACACACACGCTCAGCTTCTGGTGGGCGTCAACGGGACTCGATTACTTCCGCGGTTATCTCCCCCGGCTTCGCGCCACTTCACGCGCCGACATCAGCCGCTACATAACGACCTACATCCAGGGCAAGCCGCACATCGGCCTGGCGTTGATGTCGAGTGAAGCGCAGAACAAAGTCAAAATCACACCGGAAGAGCTAATAGGTCAATGAAGAGCGGGTCAATGAAGAGAACCATGAACGCACCGTTAAATCACGTCCGCCAGTTTGTCAACACGTTTCTTTTAATTGCCGTCGTCCTTGTCGGCGGCATCGACTCATCACGCGCCACGCAACAAGCCAAACCGGCGGCGGCGCAGCCGACCGCGCAAAGCGTCGTCGCGAAACAAGCGGCGCTCGTCAGCGAGTTTGAAGTCAACAGGCTGAAGGTCCTGATGAAGCGGCGCGAAGGAAGTTTGACCGTAGCTGCCGGGCTTTTCATCCGCGGCGGCTCCGCAAACATCAACGCGCAGAACGCTGGTATTGAAACGTTGATGCTGAGCGCCGCGACCGAAGCGAGCGCTGGTTTTCCGCGCACGCGCATGCGCAACGAGCTCTCGCGCATGGGCACCGTGATCGGCAGCAGCTCGAACAACGACTACTCCGTGCTCTCGCTCGCCTCCACGCGCATGCACTTCGATCGCTCGTGGGAGATCTTCACTGACGTCATACTGCGCCCGTCGTTTACGAAGGAAGACGTATCGCTCGTTCAGAGCCGGCTCGTTGTTTCGCTCAGTGACGATACAGACAACCCGGACGTCTACCTGCAGAAGCTTCAGGAGAAAGTCGCGTACGCTGGTCATCCGTATCTGAACAGCACCGGCGGAACGCCGGAGACGGTCGCGAAGCTGACGCCCGAAGACCTGCGCGCGTATCACAAGAAACTGATGGAGACGTCTCGATTGTTGCTCGTAATCGTCGGCGACTTGAATGTGAACGAGGTGCGAGGTCTGGTCGAGGCGAGTTTTGGAAAGTTGCCGCGCGGTGCTTATAAGCCGGAAGCAGTGCCGCAGTTGGCGTTCGACAAGTCGTCCGTGGCGGTGACACCGCGTGATCTGCCGACGAACTATATCCAGGGATTGTTCACCGCTCCTTCGCTGACGTCGCCGGACATTTACGCGATGCGCGTCGCGAGTTCGCTGTTGCGGGATCGTGTGTTTGAAGAGGTGCGCGTGAAGCGCAATCTTTCGTACGCGCCGGATGCGTTTTTACGAACGCAGGCGGCGAACGTCGGCGGGTTATACGTGACGGCGGTAGACGCGAACCAATCGATTCGCGTGATGTTGAGTGAGGTTGCGCGGCTGCAAAATGAACCGGTGAGTGCGAGCGACATTCACGCCGTCGTGGCGCAGTACCTGACGACGTACTACCTCGGGCAGGAGACTAATGCGGCGCAGGCGGGAGAGTTGGCGCAGTATGAACTGATTGGCGGCGGCTGGCGGAACTCGGTCGAGTTTCTGGATCGGCTGATGGCGGTGACGCCGGCGGACATTCAACGCGTTGCGCAGAAGTACATGCGCAACATCCGCTTTGTAGTTTTGGGAAATCCGCGGAGCGTCGATACGATCGTGTTTACCGGGCAGGCTGGGTAACGAAAGAGTCTTAACCACAAAAGACACAGAAGGCACAAAAGGCACAAAAGAAGGAAAGGAGGCAAAAGGAGAAAGGAAAGATTTTCTTTTACCGACTCCCCTTTTCCTTTTACGTTCTGTGCCTTTTGTGTCTTTTGTGCTTTTTGTGGTTACGACTTTTGTGGCTACATCGTCTCGCGCAGGTAGCGTTCGTACATCTTCGGATCGAGCCGTTGGAGAATGCGCGCTTCTTCGGCGGCCTTGTTTAAATTGCCGCTTTCGTAATAGGCGATAGCGAGGTTATAGAAGATCTCCGCAACGTCCGGGCGCAGTCTCGCCGCTTCAGTGTACGACTCGATCGCTTCACGCATACGTCCGGCGTAGTAGTACGCGTCGCCCAGCTTGTTATGGATCTGCGCGTCCTCGGGCTTCAGTTGCAATGCCTCGAGATACGCGCGAATCGCTTCCTGATTCTTCCCCTGTTTGACTTTGCAGTATCCAACCTTCACCCACGCATCTGCTCGTTTCGGGTTCTTGTTGACGGCGTTCTCGAAATAACCAACCGCGTTGTCGTAGTTGCCGAGCCAGAGCGACTCTAACCCGCTGCGATAAGCGGCCTCGGCTACGTCGCCTTTCGGTTTCTGCGTGACGTCGGACAACTGACGCACCGTTCCCGGGCGCAACTGACCGACGCGGGCGGCGGCGATCGCGAGGTTGATATTCTGACCGTTCGTGACTTTCACCGTTACTACGCCGAGCACCTGTCCGCGTAGATTGAAAACCGGACTGCCGCTGTTGCCGTGAGAGATCGGCGCCGTGATCTGAATGATGCGATAACTATTCGGCACTTCGCGCACGGCTGAGACGATGCCGTCGCTGACCGAGCCTTCGAGCTTCAGTGGATTGCCAATCACGAAGATCGTTTCGCCTTCGTCGGGCAGTTCCGTTGCGAGCTCGCTGCTGCGCGCGGGTGCGGCCGGCATGTCCACGCTGAGAAGCGCCAGGTCGCCCTCTTCGTCGACCGTGAGCACGCCGGCGATCGGGTAGACCTTGCCTTTGCCGTCGAGCGTTTTGATTTCGCCACGGACTGCGCCGCGAATGACGTGCAGGTTCGTGACGACCTGTCCCGTACGCAGGAAGAAGCCGCTGCCCGTCATGAGTGCTTCGCCGTTCCCGTCGTAGGTGGCGATCGCGACGACTGCGGGTTTGACGCGTTTGACTAAGGCAGGGAGGTTTTCGTCCGCGCGAGCGACGGCTACGGTCGCGAAGAGAAGAACGAGGAGAATAGGGACAAAACGGGGGCGCTTTCGCGTGTTCATGTCGTCAACACCAAATGGCAAAACGAAGATTTTCAGGCCGTCGACAGGAGAATCAAGGCCGGGGGAATCTCGTTAGATTGAGAAAGATTGGGCTCCGGGCGGAGCCTGCCGGGTGCCGGATATATTACCGTAAGTTTGCTTTTGTGTGGTAGTTTTTCCTATTTACGCAAAAACAAAGGGCTGCCAATGAAGGCAGCCCCCTGGAAGCACTCGTTCCAAAATGCGTTATGGAACGATATGAATGTGAGCCACGCCAGGGCCGGCCGGCGACGCGACGTCAGCATCTTCCATCGTCACGAGCAGACCAAAGTCCGGTAGATTGACCTCTGACTTGATTTCAGCCTCATTCCGTCCCTGCGTATTCACAACCTGACCAAGCTTCGTGAACGTGTTGTCCGGTCCGACCGCCCACACGATGAACTTCTTCCCGGCAGGCGCTTCTTTCAAGTCGTGGAACCGCATGTTCACTTCCGTCGGTCCGTCTTTACGCGGCGTGACGAACACGTTCGCGCGGGCACCGGTCAACGCACCACTGAAATCGACCTTGATTTTGGTGTCGTCTCCCTTTTTAAAATTCGGAATGCCCAGCATCGGCGCGGTGTACGTCGTCGTCACCGTCGCCGGAGTTGCGGTGGTCGTAGTAGCGGCTGGCGTCGTCACAGCCGATACTGTCTCACCAGACGCACTTCGGCTCACCGGCACCACCGTGAACCCTTCCGGCACTGCGCTTCTGAAAACGACAGCGGTATTCGCGTCGTACGCCGTCAAAGCCGGTTCCGGTGAAGCGACGAGCATGAACCTCGAAAGCGGAGTTGTGGCTGATAGAGTCCCGACGCCGTTGCTGATTGTGACCGGGCCCAACGCCGTGACCGCTCCCTTGTCGTCAACCGCATAGAGCGTTAGCGCACTCACATCCGCGGGAACGTTCGCTAAGTTCAGTTTGATCCTGGTGCCCGTGTCATCGCGGAGAATCGTGGCTACCCCGTTGGCTCCGGTAATCTTCACCGGGTTTAGTGTGAGGGTGACTTCTTTCTTCACTGGATACTCAATAATCGTGTAAGTTCCGTCGGGGTTTTGCACGGTCTTCGTAGCCGTCGTTTGCGCCAGAGCGACGGCGGCAAGTGCGAGAGTCAGGACGATGGCCGCCAGGACGCTCAAACCATGTTTGCTCATCAGTTGTACCTCCCTTGTGTCTAATCAATCGCGATTAATTGTCACGTGGGGGAACAGAGTCGGGGAGACGCTATACAGGCGTATACGTTTCGGAATTTTGGCAAGCGTTATGCCAGCGCGATCAATAAACGTGAGGTAATGAATGCGGGTATTCGAGGGCTGTCGTGCGAAATAGAACGATACAGCCCTGTACGACTATGGACCTTGATGAGTTTGTTAGTACGCCTTCACTTCTGCGATTGCTTTTGCAACATCGGAAGATTGCGGAAGTATTGCATCTTCGAGTTGCGGCGCATACGCGACGAACGTATCGAGCGCGCACACGCGGCGCACAGGCGCATCGAGATCGAGGAAGAGTTCGTCCGCGATGCGCGCCGCGATCTCCGCGCCGTAACCAAACGACAGCGAATCTTCGTGCGCGACGATCACGCGGTTCGTCTTCTTAACTGACTCGACGATCGCATCCCAGTCGTAAGGGACCAGGCTGCGCAGATCGATCACTTCGACGCTCGTGCCTTCCTGTTCCGCCTGCTTCGCAGCGACGAGCGAGCGCTGCACCAGAGCGCCGTAGGTAATGATCGTGATGTCTTTTCCTTCGCGCACTTTCCTCGCCTTGCCGAACGGAACCATGT
>Ga0114129_10014562_pt1 | contig 11208 bp, 11 predicted proteins | sample RhiMetdeltSRZDD1_FD_80071 | JGI IMG/M metagenome (GOLD analysis project Ga0114129, IMG submission 80071) | Populus rhizosphere microbial communities from Tennessee, USA - Rhizosphere MetaG P. deltoides SRZDD1 (version 2) (version 2) | ecosystem: Host-associated > Plants > Roots > Rhizosphere >... | reverse complement strand
ATCTTTTCTGCTGAGGGAAGTTTGCGAGCGGACGGAGTGGTCTGTGCGGTAGCGGTTAAGTTGACTGCCAGAAGTAGGGCTACAACGGCAGCGACAACAGCCTGGTGGGAAAGGCATCTCATGCTGGTCCAATTTGAACTCCGCGTCTTACAAGTGGCGCCATCTTGCCTAAAAACATCATGGCGGAGGCGCGCAGACGGCCGCGGGCGAGCAGAGAGTTGAAACTGAACCAGCACGCGAGATGTCGTCAAACTACCTCTTCCTGCTTCGCTTTTTTGTGCCCGCCTTCTTGCCGGCTTTCTTCGTGGCTCGTTTCTTGGTTCCTTTTTTGGAAGCACGGCCCTTTGCTGATCGCTTGCGAGCGGCGGCCTTCTTCGTCGATTTCTTGCCGGCTTTCTTCGTTGCCTTCTTAGCGGCTTTCTTTGTTCCCTTCTTACCGGCTTTTTTAGTTGCTTTCCTGGCAGCAGCTTTCCTGGTCGTCTTCACCGGAGTCTTCTGCACGACTGCAGTAACGACTTCCTCCATTTCGCTGCTTGGCTGCGGGGGCGGTGCCGGAATCTTTGCTTCGGGCGCGGTACCGGGCATCATTGCTTCGTCATCGAACTCACGCTGTTGGGCGAGTATTTCCTGATTCTGCTGAAATTCGTATTCGTTGAGTTCACCCCCGTCTACCTTGTACCTGGCTACGTTCAGTTTTGGGTTCTTTGGCATCGTATCCTCCTGCTTGTTTGGGTTGACTAAATGAATTGCGACATCAGATTGTTCAACTTCGATTCTCCGCGCAACCTTCGGGGTCTCTGTGTCTCGGTGGTTCGGTAGGATAGCTCAACCACAGACGCATAGAGAACACTTATCACGGGATTAGGCCAATTTCTCTTGCTTGACACGTCAAAGTCGCGGTTCGTATAGTGCAAAACGTCTCGCGATCACGTCGCCTTTCTTGCCTAGCCGGCTTAGCTCAGTTGGTAGAGCGTCTGATTCGTAATTAGAAGGTCATCGGTTCAAGTCCGATAGCCGGCTCCACGTTTTCCAGTATAGTGCCCCAACCTTCGCAAAGAGCAAAGCGGAAAGAGCTAAGTGTAAGACGAGGCTCGAACGAGTAACCGTATGGTAACTTCTCGGATGTGATCTCTCCTGAACAAATCGAACAATTTAACCGGAACGGCTTTTTAGTTCTGGAGTCGTTCGTCGATCCAAAGGAATGCGATCGGTTACGGGAGCGCGCTGAAACTCTCGTCAACCAATTTGATCCATCGGGTCTGATCTCCATCTTCTCAACTCACGAACAGAATCGAACTAGTGATGAGTACTTTTTGACTTCGGGCGATAAGATACGTTTTTTCTTTGAAGAGCATGCCTTCAATCAAGACGGAATACTTAAACAATCGAAAGAGCATTCCCTAAACAAAATCGGTCATGCCCTCCATGATCTCGATCCGACGTTCGATCATTTCTCGCGCAATTGGAAAATACGTGCGCTAACCGCAGACCTACAAATCGAAGAACCACTGCTGTTGCAATCGATGTATATCTTCAAGCAGCCTAACATTGGTGGCGAGGTAACCTGTCACCAGGACAGCACGTTCCTGTACACGGAACCAACTGACATCGTGGGTCTCTGGTTTGCTTTGGAGGATGCTACAGTTCATAACGGTTGTCTGTGGGCCATACCGGGTGGACATCTAAGGGGATTGAAGTCACGTTGGATACGAACTAGAGACGGAATGCAGTTTGAGGTTTACGACCAGACGCCGTGGCCTGAGGAAGAGTTAATCCCGCTTGAAGTATCGAAAGGGACGCTAATCTTACTTCACGGGCTGCTGCCTCATCGAAGTTTCGAAAACAAGTCGAACAGGTCACGTCACGCTTATACGCTGCATGTGATCAGCGGAAGGTCAAACTATCCGGCAAACAATTGGCTTCAGCGATCGTCAGAGATGCCCTTGAGAGGATTTGAGTAGTGTTCTCTATTGACATCAAGTTCCCAACGGCGAATCATCACGGCATGACTAAGACAATCCATCTCTTAATTCTTCTCACGCTCGTAGTCGAAGTCGCATATGCTCAAAACCAAACCGATCCAAATCCGAAGCGAGCACGCACCCCGCAGGATTACCGATCCGGAACTCTGAAGGAGATCACCGAGAAACTGTCGGGCTCTGAAAGCCGGGGCAACAAGGAAGAAACAATGGTTGTTGATCCTGACTTGTCGCCAACTCGTGTAACGGTTACTTACGCGGGACTCACGCGCCGCCTGTTGGAAAACAAGGCTGAGGTTATCCGCCAATGGGCCCGGTTATACGCCGGCTCGATGGACACATACACGAAGGCCTATGAAGTAGAAGTGCTGTTTCGCGAAAACGGATCGAATTACTGGCTGGCGTTCACCAAGAGGACACTCACTTCCTTTTGGGACTTCCCAGGCGGGAACGAGCCGGTCGATCTGTTTCTGATTCGAATGGGAGCGGTGAAGACGGCTGGAAAGTGGGAGCCAGTACTTTTGGTGGAGAGTTTTCAAAAGCCAAAGTGAATTTCGCGCGCGATCGAACGACGGCATGAAGTTGGTACTGCAACCAACGTTCTTACGAATATTCTTCGGAGTAGCCGCGTGTTCGTGGATGCCTCATTGGGCTTGTCATTACTATCGACTTGAAACTCACAGTAGCTTCGTCGTCGGGTCATGGGCTTTTTCGGTCGGAGACAGCATTGTTTCACTTCTGGTCTACTCAGCTCTGATCATTCTTAACCTAACGGCGATTCCGTTCGAAAGGTGTCGCTTGCTCGCCGCAGCACTAACGGCCTTCGGTCATTTGGGAATCGGTTCACTTCATGTTTATCGACTGTTATATCCGTTTGCCTTCGAAGTCTTCGGATATTCCTGGAGTTACGGGGCTTCTTTACGCGAGGCGTTAATTGTGCTTCCGGTGGGCTTGCTGTCGTTAGTTGTCGCGATCTCGACGGTGACCCAAAAGTAGGATTAACTCCTTGGAGTGCGCGTACTTGTTCACTGGGAGCGCAGACGTCTCGTCCGCACCTGAGCGTGAAGCGCGAACAGACCTGCGCGTCTGACGACGCGTTTGCGGACGAGACGTCCGCGCTCCCAGTGAACAAGTCGCAAAAGTTGCATCGAGGTAGTGGGTGGGGCCAAGTCATGTTTCAAGGTACGCTAAATTTCAGGTTGGGAAGAGCGGCTTGCAGACTGAAGTTCGTGGCCGCGCCGATCCAACTGCAGAACGGGAGCGAAGCGACCGATTTTCAAGTAACCAAAGTCAAACTATTCAGTACCGTTCGCGGTAGCGAACGGCCAACCTTTCTGATTGAGTCTTGACCATTCGCTACCGCGAACGGTACCGAATAGCGTGTCGCTACTTGAAATCGGTCGCTTCCCGTTCTGTAGTTGAATCTCTCCGGGCACGAACTCATGCTTGCAAGCCACCCTTCTTCCCAACCTGCAATTTTCTAATCTTGAATTGTGGGACTGAGAGTTGAATGATGGTGAAAGCCGGTGACTGAAGTGAAAAGATTTAATTGCTGGGTCTTAGAAGGCCACGGAAAATGCCTTGAACGCGTACCTGGCTGGCGGGAATAGTTAGCGGTTGGAGCTGGGAATTAGCAGGCTGAAGCTCTACGTTTACGCCTCGGCGATAGAGCCGTTTCAGGGTTGCCTGATTCTCTTCAATCAAAAGCGCGACGACGATCTCACCATCGCGGGCATCTGTGCGGTTCTCTATGAGTGCAATGTCACCGTCGCAGATATGCTCATCGATCATCGAATCCCCTTTGACCTTCAGCGCATACACGCGGTCCGGCTTGACGCGTCCGAGTAAAAACCTTGGAACGGGAATGCGCTCTTCGTCATCCACAACTTCGAGCGGCGCGCCTGCGGCGATGCGTCCCAACAGCTTCACCTCACACAACGAGTCGGAAGTCGTGTCTTCGACCTTCACATTTAGTCCAAAGGATCCGTCCTCATGTTGACGCGCTAACAAACCGCGCTTCTCTAACGCGGTGATGTGTTTTGCGATCGTCGCGCGTGATTTGACTCCGAAGTGTCTGGCGATTTGTGCGTAGGAAGGTTGGTGTCCGTGTCGTTCAAGGAAGCGGGTAATAAAGTCCAGAATATCTTTTTGTCTCTGGGTCCGAGGGAGCATCTATTCAATTCCCGCTTTGTTAACCGCTGGGAGAAGTGCACAGGTCACTTGTAATCGGTGACGAGGCATTCTAGGGCGCGCAGATGAAACGCGTCAAGGCTTTGTTGCGCGTACCCAGTAATATCGTAAAACAATCTAGCGTAGTGAGTAACGCACAAGTGTGCGTGGGAAGATTCTCACTGATGCCGGCATTTGGCCCAACGACATCGGCTTGCCCATCAAGACCTCTTTTGCCTTCGCTCCATAGATCGCTTCGTTCAGATCATTGTCAGGCGTAATCACTGCGCCTTTCAAAGCAGCACCGATAAAGACGCCCTTGGTCCTCGAGTAGGAGAGTATGCCGGCATCGAGACGGGCATTAGTGGACGCGGCCGCTTCACGCCCAACTGGACCAGCAGCCACTCCTGCCTCGCCGCCGATTTCAAACTTGTCGCCGAGAAGACCTTCAATGCCGTCGCGGTTCATTATCAATAAGACGTAATCGGTTTTCTGTGCTCCAATCTGTGGGCCAAAGCTGCCACCACCCAGGTTGAAAAAAGCGGGCGGGCTCCAACCACCTTTCACGCGCTTACTGATCACGCCCTGCCCACCACGACCGCCAACAACAAATGCGGCCTTCACCACATCTGGAAAAACCGCGATGGCTTCGGCTCCATCGAGCAGTTCTTTGGGAATGGCCTTGTCTTTGACGTTCATGATGTCGGTAAACGCCTTGGCAGCGTCGCGCGCATGACGTGCGGCATCAGTTGTCCGCGAATTCTTTTGCCCAACTAACGTTGAGGCTATTAGGGAGAGTAAAACGACTGAAATTGCGATTTTACTCAGTATTTTCATCAATTCCTCCCAAGTTGTTCGTAGAACCAATCTTCTTCACACCTGTCACAGAACCACTTTCCGCAGACGCAAAGCGTTAGCAATAACCGACACCGAGCTAAAACTCATCGCGGCTGCAGCAATCATCGGACTTAGCAAGATACCAAAAGCGGGGTAAAGGATGCCCGCCGCAATCGGCACACCCAAAGAATTGTAAACAAAAGCAAAGAAGAGATTCTGTTTGATATTGGTCATCGTCAGGCGACTCAATACTCGCGCCCGAACAATGCCCTTCAAATCCCCCTTTACCAGAGTTACATCCGCGCTCTTCATAGCAATGTCTGTTCCCGTTCCCATCGCAATTCCAACGTTTGCTTGTGCCAACGCCGGCGCATCATTTATTCCGTCACCAGCCATCGCAACGATGCCGCCTTTACGTTGCAGCGATTTCACTGTTTCGACTTTCTGATCAGGCAGCACTTCGGCAATCACCTCATCGATATTGATTTTCCTGGCGACGGCCTCAGCTGTCGTTCGGTTATCTCCTGTAACCATCACGATTCGAAGACCCTCGCGATGCAGTTGCGTAATGGCCTGTGCAGCCGAAGGTTTGACTGGATCCGCAACACCAATCAATCCAACCAAACGATCATCGTTAACAACGAACATCACGGTTTGCCCGTCCTTACGCAGCTCTTCCGCTTTGAATTCGGCGACTGTGCTGTCGATATCAAGGTGTTCGATCAGTTTTTGATTGCCAAGTGCAATTCGTTTGCCATGGACTTCACCAATGACGCCCTTGCCAGTAATCGATTGGAAAGCCATCGGACGGGCTACCTCAATGTTTCGCTCCCGAGCGGCACCCACGATCGCGGTCGCCAGCGGATGCTCGCTTCCAACTTCCACACTAGCAGCCAAACGCAGCAAGTCATCTTTATCGATGTCCGTCAGAGTAACGATACTCGTCACCTGAGGTCTTCCCTCAGTAAGCGTTCCTGTCTTATCGACGATTAACGTGTCGACCTTGCGAAGGATTTCGATAGCTTCCGCATTCCGAAAGAGCACTCCGATGTGTGCAGCTTTCCCGCTAGCAACCATAATCGACATGGGCGTCGCCAAACCCAGCGCACACGGACAAGCAATGATCAGCACCGCCACAGCATTCACAACTCCATAGGCCATTCGGGGCTCTGGTCCCCAAATGCTCCAAACAACGAAAGTAATCACTGCGATGAATATAACGATCGGTACAAAATACGACGCGACCACGTCCGCTAATCGCTGAATCGGCGCACGACTGCGTTGAGCATCCGCAACCATTCTGACTATCTGCGCCAGCAGTGTTTCCGACCCGACGCGTTCGGCGCGCATAATAAACATGCCGGTTTGATTCACGGTCCCACCAACGACGCGATTACCAGAAGACTTCTCAACGGGAATTGGCTCGCCTGTAATCATCGATTCATCCACGGCGCTTGCACCTTCAAGTACGAGGCCATCCACAGGGATTTTTTCGCCCGGTCGCACACGCAGCTTGTAGCCGGGCTGCACCGATTCAAGCGACACGTCTTCTTCCACTCCATTATCACGAATCAAACGCGCCGTTTTCGGTGACAAACCGAGGAGAGCCCTGATCGCTGTGCCAGTTTGGCTCCTGGCTTTTAGCTCAAGAACCTGACCGAGCAGCACGAGCGTCACAATCACTGCGGCCGCCTCGAAGTAGACTGGTACCTCGCCGTTCATTGCGCGAAATGAAGCGGGAAAACCGCCGGGCGCGATTACGGCAACGGCACTAAAAACATACGCGACGAAAACGCCCATGCCGATCAACGTAAACATGTTTGGGGATCGATTGACGATCGATTGGCCGGCACGAACGAAGAAGGGCCAACCTCCCCAAAGCACCACCGGAGTTGCGAGCAGCAGTTGAATCCATCCTCTGGCGCTCATCGGTATGAGCCGCTCAACAGTGTTGCCTGGGATCAACTCGCTCATGCCGATGATTAGCAGCGGAAGAGTTAAGACCGCACAAATCCAGAACCGTCGCCTCATGTTGAGAAGCTCCGAGTTTTCTTCTTCTTCGGCGGAGATCGTGCGCGGTTCAAGGCTCATCCCGCAGATAGGACAATTACCTGGTCCATTGCGAACAATTTCGGGATGCATCGGGCACGTGTATTCGACCGCGGCTTTAGTCAATGTGTCTGTTGGCTGATCTATCAGTCTTGTTGCGCCAAGAGAGACCACGTGCTGAGGGTGCTGGTGGAGAAAACTTTCCGGATCTCGTCGAAACTTCTCAACACAAGAAGTGCTGCAAAAGTAGTATGTCTGTCCTTTGTACTCGTATGATCCAGCTGCGCCTGCCGGATCGACAGTCATGTGGCAAACAGGATCGATTGCTGTTGGTTTTGTTTTCATCGATGAACGCTCAAGCGGAGTATCCTACGAACTCTTGAGAACGCTGGGCAAACACGCAACGCATCTACCGGTTATAACAGCCGCCTTTTTCGCATTAGGCTCATTGATTACAATTAATAAGAAACGGAATTGAGTATCACTCGTTAATGTTCATGAAGGAACGCACGACCGAAAGAAACACCGTTAAAAGACTTCCTTTGACAACGGTCGTCCTCGTCTTGTTATTCGTCGGTTGTAACCATGCTTCGCCAGAAACGCGCTACGTCTCTTCTTCGCCGCCGGCTTTGGTGATTCGTCCGATCAACTCACCCGCAACCGGCGATAGCCGGGAACCTGAGTTAACGGCTACTCCGGACGGGAAAATAATTCTGAGTTGGATTGAGAAGCTTGGAGACAAACGTCATCGTTTGCGGGCGGCTCTCCTGGATGGTCGAGGCTGGTCGACTCCAATCACAGTCGCAGAGGGTGACAATTGGTTTGTCAACTGGGCTGATTTCCCGTCGGTCATCGCTCTTAATAACAGCTCACTTGCAGCACATTGGTTGGTTAAGAGGGGAACAGGCACTTATGCGTACAACGTGAACATCGCACTATCGAAAGACGGCGGTAAGACGTGGAGCAAACCAATCGTTCCCCACTGGGACAACACTCAGACTGAGCATGGATTCGTGTCTTTAGTTCCGCTAAATGATGGCAGGCTAGGTGCAATCTGGCTTGATGGGCGCAACATGGCAGGTATGAAGGAGAGTCATGATGAGAACAAGCCGCTGCCTGCAAACATGACTTTGCGTTATGCGGCCATTGATGGCAACGGAAAAATTTCTGATGAAGCGCAACTCGACGAGCGAGTATGTGAATGTTGTCAGACATCGGCGACAGTTACCAGCGCCGGAGTTGTGGCGGTTTATCGAGATCGGTCACCAAACGAAGTGCGTGATATCTATTCCGTGCGTCAGAACGGCTCCGGTTGGCTACCACCACATCCCGTCTATTCTGACAACTGGCAGATTAACGGTTGCCCTGTAAATGGGCCATCGATCTTTGCTAGTGGCAATAATGTCGCCGTCGCCTGGTTCACGGGCGCAGGTGGGACGCCGCACGTGAACGTGGCGTTCTCTTCTGACGGAGGTGCGACGTTTGGAAATCCTATTCAGATAGATGATGGTGAAACGCAGGGACGTGTAGACGTGCTGCTTCTTCCTGATAAGTCAGCGCTTGTATGCTGGTTGTCGGGCACACCTGAAGGCGGTGAAATAAAGGTACGCCGAGTTGAATCGAATGGCGTGCTTGGGCCTCCAGCAGTCATCGCCAAAACTGACATCTCGAGATCAAGCGGATTTCCGCGAACTGCATTGGTCGGTAATGAAGTTCACTTTGCGTGGACGGAATTCGGAAAGCCTTCAAGAGTTCGATTGGCTGTCGCCGATGTCAGTTCTTATAAGTAGCTTCTGCAAGCCGCATTAACACTGTTGTTTGATTCGGCACTCCGCCAATAGCGAGAAGTCACTTTACGAACTCGGCGTTGGAAACTGGCGGAAGGTTTTCACGTTCGTCATTTGCACTTAAAGTCGGACGACCATTGAACGTCAAAAGGGCCAGACGACGCCTGGCCCCTTGGTTCCTGCAATAACTCTCTAGCGTCCAAAACGCTACGTGAAATTGTTCGGTTGATCAGGTTGATTTGCCCGCACCTTTTGCCGCCTGTTTTGCATATTGCTGCGGGTTTTGATCGAACTTATTTTTGCAGCTTTGACTGCAAAAATAATAAGTTTGCCCCTGATACTGTGATTGACCAGCAGCATCCGCTTCACTGATCGTCATGTTGCACACCGGATCTCGTTGAGTGTTTGCCATACTGTCTCTCCCTCTTCTGATTTAATTATGACCAAAAACTAGCCCTTCAATCTCTAAGCGCGTTGTGAAGAGTCTCACTTTTTTGTGACAAGCGCGGCTAACGATCTAACCGCAACAATCGATGAACCCTCGTCGTTTAACGAATCACGCTGCGAACCAACATCGTTCTTGAAATGTGAAAGAAGTCTTCTATTTCAGAAACTGTCTAGCGTATCTTGGTCTACAAGTTGATAACACGTTATAGTTCGTCCAATCGGCGTTCTGAAGTTTATGTTTCAGCGTCCTCTCAATCGTAAAACGCTAGGGCAGGTATTGACCGGGCTGGTGTGTATCGCCATGTGGAGTAATGCAGTCGTCTGGGTGTTCTGTCCACACATGACCGGCAGCTTGTCTCATTGCTCTCCTGAATATGCTGATGTCCCAAGTCACAAGAGCCTCAACGATCCTCTGACGGGGAATACACACTGCACTGGCAAAAACGCTGCCGACATGGACAACACGCACGATGTCGCAATGAACATGTCAGACACGGACATGGAGCAGATCACGGTCGAGAATGTCACAACATCGGAATTGGACACGCTGGATTTACTGAGGAGCGAGCTGATAAATCTCGCGCGCCTCCATCCAGTAAACTCTGAAGCAATCACTCAATCGACCCAACCTTGCCCGCATTGCATGATGCATTCAAACTCCGGACCGAACTCGTCCGGGCGAGCAGTGGTTCTAAATAGCTCTTCCTATGTAAACCTGACGGTTGCCTTTTCTCTCGCTGCTGTGACGGCGCCTCCATCGCCTTCTACTCTTGACGTTCACGATCATGGTCCACCTGGCTTGAACAATTCGCGTTACGTCCTAAACAACTCACTCCGAATTTAGGTCTCACCCAAGTCCACAGAATAACTGTGCGGGCAGACGTCTGCGCACACGACGGCACGGCCAGCCGTCGTTTTCACCGTATTAAACACAGGGGTAATCATGGAGGCTGACAGTGCAATCATCACGACTTATCAGCGTCGTCTTTCTAACTTTAACAGTCGGTCTAATCGGTTTCGGTCAGCACCAGGGTCATGAGATGAAGCCAAAACCGAAACCTACTCCCACGCCCACGGCTTCCCCAACGTCCCAAAGCGGACAACCAACTTCAAAACCAAGTCCATCGCCGTCGAGTACTCAAACTCATACGCACACACCGATGCCAGCGGCTTCTCCATCACCAGAACAGAAAATGAGCATGCCAATGCAGATGGCGAGTCCGTCGCCAAATGCGATGGGACAAATGCAAGGAATCCACGGAACGCAGATGGGATCGATGAACATGGGACCGCTGATGGTCATGATGGATAACGACATGGGAATCCGCGTCGGCTCAAGCGATACAAACGTGATGTCCATGGGAGCAATGGGCTCAGGAACATCATGGCAGCCCTCGTCAGGACCGGTGTATATGCACCATTGGACCAAAGGTGACTGGCTGTTGATGTTTCACTACAACCTGATTGCTGATGTTAATCGTCAGGGTGGCCCGCGCGGCGTGACAAAGTTTGAATCAGCGAATTGGTTTATGCCCATGGCTTACCACAAATTAGGTAAAGGCACGCTGCAACTGCGTGGCATGTTCAGCGCTGAACCATTTACCTTTCCGCCTGGAGGATCCCCGCTGCTTTTCCAAACCGGTGAGACCTACAAGGGTCAGCCACTAATCGATCATCAACATCCACATGATTTATTTATGGAACTGTCCGCCCAGTACACGCTGCCTATTGGCGAACGAGGTACCTGGTTTACCTACTTCGGCTATCCCGGTGAACCAGCGCTTGGGCCAGTGGCTTTCATGCATCGTATGTCGGCGTCGGAGAACCCTTCGGCAACTCTCTCACATCATTTACAAGATTCAACGCACATCAGCTTCGGCGTGTTGACGAGTGGCTTCACCTATCGATGGTTCAAGCTGGAAGGCTCGATCTTCAATGGT
>Ga0114129_10014560_pt1 | contig 11208 bp, 9 predicted proteins | sample RhiMetdeltSRZDD1_FD_80071 | JGI IMG/M metagenome (GOLD analysis project Ga0114129, IMG submission 80071) | Populus rhizosphere microbial communities from Tennessee, USA - Rhizosphere MetaG P. deltoides SRZDD1 (version 2) (version 2) | ecosystem: Host-associated > Plants > Roots > Rhizosphere >... | reverse complement strand
GTGGTAGATTGCCTCCTACCTATGGCCAAGACGCGGCAGAAGCCGGACCTGCTCCAGGGCACGCTCGATCTCCTGATTCTCCGGACGCTGCAGTGGGGACCCCAGCACGGCCACGGCATCGGACAGGCCATCCGCGCGCAGTCCGATGAGCTGCTCAAGGTCGAAACCGGCTCGCTCTATCCTGCGCTGCACCGGCTCGTGAAGCGGGGGTGGCTGAAGGGCGAGTGGGGCGTGAGCGAGGCCCACCAACGGGCGAAGTACTACCGGCTGACAGACGCCGGCAAAGAACAGTTGTCGCGCGAGCAGAATCGATGGTCGCTGCTCGTGGACGCGATCGGACGCATCATGAACCCGGCGCCGGCGGCCAAAGAGTAAAGAGGACAAAGGACAACGGCAGCGCATGTCGCCAGACATCGACGACCTCGACGACGAGATTCGCGGCCATCTGGCCCTCAGCATCAAGGAGCGCATCGAGCGCGGCGAGGATCCGCGATCCGCTCGCCTGGCGGCGTTGAAGGAATTCGGCAACGTCACGCTCATTCGCGATTCGATTCGGCGCGTGTGGCGCTACCGCTGGCTCGACACAGCCGAGGCGCTTGGACGCGACCTGCGGTTCGCGCTGCGCGCCCTCCTCCGCGCCAAGGGTCTCGCCGCCACCGTCATCGTGACGCTCGCGCTCGGCATCGGCGCCAACGCCGCGATCTTCAGCGTCGTCCGCGGGGTGCTCCTGCGGCCGCTCGTCAATCGCGACGAGGAACGCCTGATCTACATCCGCCAGACCGCGTCGGGGACTGGCGCCACGAACATGACGTTCTCCGTTCCCGAAGTCAACGACCTCAGGTCGCGGGTCACGACAATTGGCGCCTTCGGAGACTTCTCCACCGTCGACTTCACGATGATTGGGCTGGGTCTCGAGCCCCGGATGGTGAAGGCGGGCGTGGTCGGTGGGTCCTTTTTCGACGTGATGGGACTGCGCCCGGTGCTCGGCCGCTTGCTCACTCCCCGGGACGATGGTCCCAAAGCGGCGGGCGTCGCGGTGCTGACTCACAGATTCTGGACCTCGTCGCTCAAAAGCGATCCGTCGGTGATCGGCAAGACCATCCGGCTCGGTCCGAACACGGCGACAGTGATAGGCGTCCTCGAGCCGTCGGTGCCGTATCCGGCCGACACGGAGATCATCGCGAACGTCGTGACCAGTCCGCATCATCTCGGGGCCACGATGGTGACCAACCGGACGCACCGCATGACCGAGCTCTTCGGCCGTCTTGCGTCCGGGGCTTCGATCGAATCGGCGCGGGCCGAATTGACGGCGGCGCACGCCGCCATCGTCCGCGCGCACCCGGAGGCGTATTCGCCGAAGGGGAACGTCCAACTGCGGATTTCCAGGCTCCGCGACCAGATCGCGGCGCCCGCGCGCACGATCCTGCTCGTGCTGCTCGCCGCGGCTGCGGTCGTGTTCGTCATCGCCTGCTCGAACGTCGCGAACCTGATCCTCGCGCGCTCGGTGCGCCGGGAGGGCGAGCTCGCGGTCCGGGCCGCGCTCGGCGCGGGCCACGGCGCGCTCCGCCGCACGCTGCTGGCCGAGAGCCTCGTGCTCTGCGGCGCGGGCGCCGTGCTGGGCGTCGTGATGTCGCGACCGCTCGTGGCCCTCGTCGCGAGGTATGCCGCGCGCTTCTCCGTCCGCGCGCTCGAGGTCTCCGTCGATAGCAGCGTGCTCTGGGTCGGCGCCGGCCTGGCGATGGCGGCGGCCGTGCTCCTGGCATACGTCCCGCGTCTCCCATCGCCGCATGCACCCGCCGGTCTCGGCCTGGCGACGGGGGGCGTACGAATCACGCCGGGCACCAACCGGCGCCTGCGGATCTTCGCGACGACCCAGATCGCGTTCTCGTTCGTGCTGCTCACTGGTGCGGGGATGCTGGTCGCCACGCTCGTCAGGCTGCAGACGGCGACGACCGGTCTCAACATGCGGCAGGTGGTGGTCTTCGATATTCCGCCGTCGGCGACAGGCGTCTTCGGCCCGAAGTTGCTCGACTTCTATCAGCAGGCGACGCGGCGCATCGGCGAGCTCCCGGGTGTGGAAGCCGTCGCCATCGGCACCACCGTGCCGTGGCGCGACGCCGGAAGCATGCCTCGCGTGCAGCTCGGCGTCGAGGGCTACAAGCCCGCGGACGGCGAAGAGAATCCGCGCGCACGGATGCGCATGGTCACGCCTCGCTTCTTTGCCGTGCTCGGCGTCCCGATCATCGCGGGCCGCGACTTCACCGACGAAGACCGTGGGGACGGCGAGCCGGTGGCCATCGTCAGCCAGAGCTTCGCACAGCGGCTGTTCCCGAACGGCGACGCGGTGAACCGGAAGCTGTGGTGGACCGATCCGCTCGCCAAGCTCTTCAAGCTGGAGCAGCCGCGCCGCATCGTCGGCGTCGTCGCGGACGTCGATGATGAACACATCGTGCAGGGTCCTGCGATGACGGTCTATCAGCCAGTGGCGCAACTGGGCATGGCCGGCCGGCTGTTCGTTCACGCGGCCGGCGATCCGTACGCGCTCGTGCCCTCGGTGACGCGCGTCATTCGCGAGATCTCCGCGGATCAGGTCGTGGAGCGCGCCGCAACGCTGGAAGACGTCCGCGCGGAGGTGCTGTCGCCGGACCGAGTCAATGCCTTCGTGTTCTCTGGATTCGCCGGAATCGCGCTGCTGATCGCCGTCGTCGGGGTGGCAGGTGTGCTCGCATTCTCCGTGAGCGCGCGCACGCGCGAGTTCGGGATACGGCTGGCTGTCGGGTCCGCGCCGCGGCACCTGCTGGCCCGGGTGCTCTCGGAAGGCGTGGCTATTGCCGCGATCGGGATCGCCGCCGGCGCGGCGGGCGGCTACGCGCTCGCAGGCGTGGCGCAGAAACTGGTCGCCGGCGTGCAATGGCCGGGCGCGATCCCGGTGATCGGCGCAGCCGCCGTGCTCATCGCCGCCGCGATCGTCGCGTCGCTGATGCCGGCTGCGCGCGCGTCACGCGTCGATGTGCTGCAGGCGCTCCGATCCGAGTAGCTGAGATGAATCTCATCATCCGGTCGACGTTCCTGCCTCGGCTTCTTGGCGTGCTCGTGTCCGCCGTTGACGTGCCGAAATGGGAGCTCATGGAAACCGCGGAAGGCCGGATGCACGCATGACTCGCACGACGAACGCACGAGTCGCCGGCGTCACGTTCCTCTTCTACATCGCGGTCGGCATCGCCGGTCTCGTCGTGTCCGGCCGAGCGACCAGCGGAGAGGGGACGGCGGCGAAGCTCGCGAGCATAGCCCAGCACGCGTCAGACATGCGCGTCGCCGCCCTGCTCGCCCTGTTCACCGCCCTAGCGGCCCTGCTGCTGGGCGTGACGCTCTACGCGATCACCCGCGACGAGGATCCCGACCTCGCGATGCTGGCACTCATTTGTCGCGTCGTGGAGGGCGTCAACAATGCGATCTCCATGCCGACGTCGTTGCGATTGCTGTGGCTCGCCACCGCCGCCGGAGCCGATGCACCGGGCACCGAGGCAAGACACGCCCTCGGCGCGTACCTTCTCTATGGCCAGGGCGGCGGGAGCGCGATGTTCTTCGCCGTGGGCAGCACCCTCTTTTCCTGGCTCCTTCTCCGCGGCCGCATGATCCCCGTCGGACTGGCTTGGCTCGGCGTCCTCGCGTCGGCCCTGCTTGTCGTGATCCTTCCCCTTCAGCTCGCCGGACTCTTGGGCTCGTTGAACTGGTTCGGCGTGATCACCTGGCTCACGTGGTTGCCGATGCTGGTGTTCGAAGTGACGCTTGCCTTGTGGCTGATCGTCAAAGGCGTCGGGATGCCAGTGAAAAGGCAACTGGCATGACGTTCCTTCGCGGCATTATTGGCGTCAGCGTACCGGAGGCGATGTAAATGAGTCAGAACGCTCCTCCTCGGAAGCCGCTCCGGCTGTGGCCCGCTGTGGTCATCGCCATCGTCCAGTTGCTTGTCATGTTCGGCGCCCCTGTCGTGGCGCCTGATGCTGGACCCATCGGACTGTTTGGGGGCGTCGGCGGTGCGTTGGCTATCGTCGTGTGGTGGGTGCTCTTCAGCCGCGCGCCCTGGCCCGAGCGCGTGGGTGCGATCGTCTTGATGGTCGTGGCGGTGTGGGCGGCCAGAACCGTCGCCCACGAATCGATCGTAGGGGCTGGGCAGGGGATGATGATCTTCTTCCTGCCGACGCCGTACCTCGGGTTGGCTCTCGTCGCATGGGCGGTGGCCACACGTCGTCTCCATGACGGAGTTCGGCGTGCCTCGTTGGTTGCGGCGATCCTCCTCGCTTGCGCGCCGTTTGCGCTCATCCGAACGGCTGGTATCAAGGGCGGCGCCGGTTCGGAGTTTCACTGGCGGTGGACCCCCACTCCCGAGCAACGGCTGCTGGCCCAGGGCGGCGACGAGCCCAAGCCGCTCCCGCCGTCGACGGCGCCAGCGTCGTCGGTGGCACCTGCGGAGATTCCCAAGGAGACACCGACGGCCAGAGCCAGCGCGACGCCTGCGGCGGCCCCCGCGGCTCGAGCCGCAGAGACGATCGAACCCGCCGCGCCGGCCGCGACAGACACGCCGGCCGAGTGGCCGGGGTTTCGCGGGCCCGGGCGCGATGGCGTCGTTCGCGGCGTGCGGATCGAGACGGACTGGTCGAAGGCGCCTCCAATCGCGATCTGGCGCCGGCCGATCGGACCTGGTTGGTCGTCCTTCGCAGTGCGCGGCGATCTCCTCTATACCCAGGAGCAGCGTGGTGATGACGAGGTCGTCTCCTGTTACAAAGTGAGCACGGGCGAGCCGGTATGGCGACACCGCGACGCAGTCCGCTTCTACGAATCGAACGGCGGCGCCGGTCCTCGCGGCACGCCGACACTCAGCCACGGCCGCGTCTACACGTTGGGCGCGACCGGCGTGCTGAACGCCCTCGACGCCGCGAACGGCGCTGTCGTGTGGTCGCGCAACGCCGCATCCGACACGGGTCGGAAGATCCCGGAGTGGGGCATCGCGAGTTCGCCGCTGGCAGTTGACGACATCGTGGTCGTCGCCGTGTCCGGCACGCTCGCCGCCTACGACCTCGCGACCGGCAAGCCGCGCTGGGTCGGTCCTCAGCACGGCGGCAGTTACAGCTCGCCGCAAATCGCGACGATCGACGGTGTTGCGCAGATCTTGCTGCTCAGCGCGCCCGGCGCGGTCAGCGTCGCGCCGGCCGACGGCACGCTGCTCTGGGAGCACAAGTGGGAAGGCGGTGCGATCGTGCAGCCGGCGCTCACGACGGATGGCGGCGTTCTGATCAACGCGATGAGCATGATGGGCGGAATGGCCACGCGCCGCCTGGCGGTCGCGCACGGAGCGGACGGATGGACCGTCGAAGAGCGCTGGACGTCGAATGGGCTGAAGCCGTTCTACAACGATTTCGTCGTGCACAAGGGCCATGCCTTCGGCTTCGACGGCAACATCCTCGCGTGTATCGACCTCCAGGACGGCAAGCGGAAGTGGAAGGGCGGACGCTACGGCAACGGCCAGCTCGTCCTGCTGGCCGATCAGGACGTGCTGCTGGTGTCGTCGGAAGACGGCGAGCTGGCGCTCGTCGCTGCAACCCCTGACAAGTTCACGGAGCTCGCGCGGTTTCCGGCGCTCGATGCCAAGACCTGGAACCACCCGGTACTGGTCGGCGACGTCCTGCTGATTCGCAACGGCCAGGAGATGGCCGCGTTCCGACTGACCCTTACGGGACGAATGTCGCAGCGGACTGATCAATAACCGCCCAGCAGACGATTCGCCTGATCAGCTCGCGTAGAAGTAGAACGCGAACACGGCTATCAGGAACAAGATCGCCACGATCACAATCCACGTGGACCATTCCGGGCCCAGCCGCGGCGGCGGAGGCGGCTGAAATGGAAATGACTGAGTCATGACCGGTCCGGCGCTGGCGTGTACGCGTATGGATTGTCGTCGAATTCCATCTTGCAACTCATTGAGCAGAAGAAGTACGTCGTGCCCCGATGGTCGGATCTGTGAATGGAAGTGCTTTCAGTAAGCCTCGCGCCGCATACAGGATCGGTCAAGGAGCTGGCGTTCGAGGTAGTCAGAAATGGCGGCAGGGACCATCGTGCCCTCCGGGCGTTCCCAATCGGACGACGGAGCAAACGATGTTCCTGCGCGAGCTCTGTCTCAGGTCCGCCATTTGCAAAACGTGCCTCGACGGCGCGGGCGTGCCAGGGAGGCTATCTGAGATGTTGAACCTCATCGCTTTACAGCAGCTCAGTCTCTGGCTCGGCGTCATCATCGCGGTTGCGCTGTTTGCCGGTTTGCTCATTCCGTACCTGTTCGAGGAGATCTGGCGAGGAAAAGCCGACCTCGGGCCGAGTCTTCCGACGGGCGCCCCGGCGCCGGCAGAACCCATTCCGCAAGCGGCTCCGTCGCGCGCGACGCTGTCACTGCAATCGTTTCACCTCGTTCTCATCTTGCTCTCGATTGTGCTGGCGTCGGGAACTGGAGTATGGGGCCTGTTCAATCGTCAACTCCTGCTCGGCGCGGTTTCGCTCGGCGTGGCGATCTTATTGGTCGCGTATTGGGCCTATTTGATGACAAAGGCCGAGAACGTCCGCCTGGCCGACTGAACGCGGCGCGAGCACGAGTGGAGCTCGCTCGCTGCTTCGCGCGAGGATCAATTCCGCCTTGCTCATCCTGGCTGGGGCGCTCGTAGGCACTCCTGACGTGATTGCGATCCGAATGCAGTGCTTCATCGCCTCACGCTCCTTCTTCCGGGCGGCGCGTTCCCCTGTGAGATGAAGCGGCAATGTGCCTGCCAGCACAACGGCAGCGGTCGGCGACCGATGCCAGATCACGGCGAACGCGATCTCAGGATGTGGTGATTGCGCCCCCAACACGTTGTGGTCATGCGCGAGAGGCCGCGCGATCGTTGTGATTCCAGATCCAGATCCTCGGACGCTTTCTTGCTCATCTCGACGGCAGGACGTTGATCGTCCCAGAGAGGCGGAAGGTCATGGGTCTCGGACGCATTGCTGGGGTCTGTTTCGGGATCGTGCTGCCCGCGGTCGCCGCTGCGGGCCAGCAAGGCGGCACGGCCGTTGTTCGCCGCGATCTTACCCACCAGGTTGTCGACATGAACGGCCGGTGGCAACCGACGGAAATACGAAGCGCAGAGATCCGAACGATCGGACCGTCGGAGCGCCTGGAGGAAGAAACCATTCGACATCCGGACGTAAACGGCACGATGGTGGTCGATGAAAAGAGCGTGACCCGCCGATGGGAGGAGAACGGGCGGGAGCAGACCGTCATCGAGACCTATTCTCGAGACGCGGCAGGATACATTCGGGACGACGGCCGCCTGGAGCTGAGCCGGCGAGTCCGGATCACGACAACGCCCACGGCCGGCGGCGGCCGCGACACGGTCGAGGAAATGGAGGGCCGGAATCCGGCAGCGCCGACCGATCCCGTGCGAGTCGTCAGAAGGAGCGTGACAACTGTGCGCGAAATCGGTCCTGATCGATGGGTCACGGAGCGGCAGATTTTCGAACGGGACGTGAACGGACGGCTCGTGCTCGTCAACAAGGAGCGTGAAGAGAGCACGGGGAAATGATCGACAACCTGGCTTATCAGCTGATTGTCTTTCGCTGGCTCTATTCGCTCGAGCCGTGCATTGATCAAGGATGGACCCCTGCCTCGTGCTCGCACAAGACTTCCTCGTCGATGCGCCTCCGAAGATCGCTGAGGAGCGCGCCCATCGTCAGGCCCCGCCGCGCCATGCTGGCCCCGGCCCAGTGCAGCAGCCGCCCCATGGTGACCTGATCGAGGCCGGCGCTGCTGAGCGCGAGCGTCGTCCCACACCGGCAATTGGCGTACGAGATCGTGCCAACCAGACGGGCAGTATGGGCCGTTGCGGCCGGGTCGTCGGCGCTCCACGGATCGCCTACATGCGTCGTTCCGACCAGATAGTCGGCAAGAGAATCGTACCGACGGCCGCAGCGTGAGCACGTTCGTGGGAACTTGGACTCGAGGTGCCTTCTGACGATGCCGATGACTTCCTGATCCGACAACATGTGCGCACAGCGCGCTATGCGAAACAGCGCGCTCACTTCGATGTGTGCGAATTCGGTACCAGCGCCCTGATTGATGCGGCGTGTCGTGTTACGGCGCGAGGGTCTTGCGCATGACGGTCGCTGTGGCGGGACACGCCGAGGTGAATTCAATCGATGTCTGAACGGAGGCGGGAACGTCCGCGCGCGCGATCGGCTCGAATCCGAACTTCGGGAAGAAGTCTGCCGCCGTGGTGGTGAGCAAGTCAACAACGCCTCGGCGCCATTCGTCGACGGCAAGTTCGCGAGCGCCTTCATCCGCGCGCGGAAGCCCGAGGCAACGAGCTGCTGCGGCCCGAGCTGCTGTCAGTGACGATGGAGCGGGTGATTTCGCGTGCGTGCACAACGCCGGCCGTTCGCAAATGGCGGCGGCCGTCTCGAAGGCCTGATGGCTCTCTCAGAGTGCGGTGACCAGCACAGATCGACAGTTCGCGGAAAATCGATAAAGCCGTCCCTGGAAGTGGGCCATGCCGCGTCCTGTGCTCGCGTTGGCAGAGCGCTTGCCTTGTTCGGTGTGTGTCGCGGGTTGTCTCAATCTTCGTCGTTGTCATTGTCGGCGGCTTTTTTGAGCCAGCCGAGCCGGCGGCACAACATTCGACAGCCGCATCCCCGAGCGCTCCATCGACAAACACGATTCTTACAAAAGACACTCGGCTCGCCTTCATCCGTCACGCCCAGGTCTGGATCAAGACCGACGTTCCGATGATGAACATGCGGGATGGACCCGACGGTCCCGGCGTCTTTCAACCCGATCAAATGGTCACGTGCGATTACGTCAACGTTCGGATGGGAGGCGCGTCGCGCAAGTTTCATTGCGCGATCGCGCAAGACGACGTCGTCAAAGTCCGCTACGGGATGCACAATCGCGAGGTCCAGGGATCCGTCCTCGCGACCCGGCTGCTCTGGTCGCTCGGATTCGTCGCCAACCGGGTGTATCCAGTGCGGGTGAGGTGTCGAGGGTGCTCGGTGGATCCGTGGCATCAACGTGAACCCACCTCCGGAGTGCACGACTTCGATCCAGCCGTCATCGAACGGCATCCGCGTGGCAGCGAGATGAGAGTCGGGAGCAAGAAAGCGGGATGGTCCTGGCCTGAGTTGGAGCTGGTCGAGGAAGACCAGGGAGGCGCGCCACGAGCGCACCGGGATGCGCTGAAGCTCCTCGCAGTCTTCATGCAACATACCGATACCAAGCCGCAACAGCAGCGTCTGCTTTGCCCGCCAGGTATGTTCGCTGCAACCGGAGAGTGCAGGCAACCGTTCATGATGCTGCACGATGTCGGACTGACATTCGGTCATGCGAACGCGTTCAACCGGGCCAATACCGGGAGCGTGAACCTCGAAGAGTGGGCGGACGCACCGATCTGGAGCGACGCGGCGAAGTGCGTCGGCCACTTGAGCCGGTCGAACACCGGGACCCTGGGAAACCCGGTCGTCGGCGAGGCCGGTCGGAAGTTCCTGGCGGATTTACTGCTTCAGCTCACCGATCGACAGTTGCAGGATCTCTTCGAAGCGGCCCACCTCCAGAACCGGAATCCGCGATCAGATGGTTTCGCTTCGCGTGGCGACCAGGTGGCCGGCTGGGTGGCTGCGTTCAAGCATAAACGGGACGAAATTGCCCGGGCTCGTTGTCCGTCCGCATAAACATCGGCGGCTCGTCGCACTAGCCTCACGCCCGGCCTAACGAACGCTAGCGCCCTCGAGTCCTTCGACGAACGCGAACGATCCGCGTCGCGCTTCACAGCCCCGAACGGAACGGCGGCGATAGTGTCGCGAAGCGGATCCTCGCTCGGCAGCGCGAACGCGGCTGTTCCGTACCATACCTTCCCGGCCGAGCCTCACCGCGCAGTGGCCGACCAGCGGACCACGTGCCAGCAGGCCGCGACCGACTTGCAGCGTCAGATCAAGTCGTACGTCGGCGTCTCCGCCTTTGTGGTCGTCTGCGATCCGGGCACGGTCGAGCGCTCAATCGGAAAGGCGAAGCGTGTCATCGATGCACGCACAGAACATCGATGAGGCTCGACGATCGCAATCATTCGCACCGCAAGGCGGCAAGTGGGTCGACCCGGGATGCACGCCAGGCCGGAACGGACGCGGCGAACAGCGCGACGCCAAAGAGAGACACCACGACCGCACCGAGAATGCGGGCGTCGGTGGGTGCGACGCCGTAGAGGAGATTCGAGAGCAGCTTCGTGAACGCCAGCGCCGCGGGAACACCGATGGCGATACCCAACGCCGCCAGCTTCGCGGCCTCTGCGAGCACGGTCCCGACTAGGGCTCCTCGTGTCGCGCCGAGAGCCAGACGGATGCCGAGCTCGGCTGTGCGACGCGCGGTGCTGTAAGAAAGCACTCCGTACAGGCCCGCCGCTGCGAGGGCGACGGCGAGGAGCGCAAACACCGCGAGCACGCGCGCGATGAGCCGCTCCTCGACGAGCGCTCGCTCGAGCTGGGAGGACAACGTCGCTGGACGCGCGACAGGTACCGGCGCCATGTCCTGGATGGCGCGCCGGACCGAAAGCCCAGTGAGCACCGGATCGCCCACCACTTTCACGACGAGATTGAGACTGAGCGCACCTGTGCTGGCGCCCTGCAACGCGTGCAGGTAGATGATCGGGCTGTCGCTTTCCCTCAGCGATTGGCACTTCGTCGTCGCGGCCACACCGACCACCTCCACGACGCCGCGAATGCCGGCGTCGACACGCTGTCCAATCGGGTTGCGCGTACCGAAGTAGCGGCGCGCCAGCGCGTCGTTGATGATCGCGACAGGCGTCGATCGGGGGCCATCCTGCGGGCCGAAGTCGCGACCGCGCAGTACGGGCGTTCCCGTCGCGTCGAAATAGCCGTCGGTCACGTCGTTCACGCAGACCGTCGCGTCAGGATCGCGCGGCTGGCCCTCGATCCCAAACGACGAGTCCACACCGCCGCTGATCGCTGGCATCCCGAGCGACAGGGCCGCTCCGCGCACGCCGGGGGTATTCCGCGCACGCTCCAGCACCGCACGGAAGTACGCGAGGCGGCGCTCGCCCGCATATCCCGCACGGCTGGTTTCGAGCCCCATCGACACGACACCTTCCCGAACGAAGCCGAAGTCGCCGGTTCGGAAATTCC
>Ga0114129_10014558_pt1 | contig 11209 bp, 6 predicted proteins | sample RhiMetdeltSRZDD1_FD_80071 | JGI IMG/M metagenome (GOLD analysis project Ga0114129, IMG submission 80071) | Populus rhizosphere microbial communities from Tennessee, USA - Rhizosphere MetaG P. deltoides SRZDD1 (version 2) (version 2) | ecosystem: Host-associated > Plants > Roots > Rhizosphere >... | reverse complement strand
TTTTCCCTTTTCCCTTTTCCCTTTAGTGCCCTCCTCCCATTGCCGGCTGCCGCGTTGGCCGCTTCATCAACAGAATCAACGGCAGGAGCAGGACGAAAATGGCGCCGAGCAACCGGAACAGCCCGACGAACGACAGCATCGTTGCCTGCCGCTGGACCATCCCGAACACGGCGGCGTACGCGCGCTGGGTGGCGGTGACGGGATCCGAGCCGGCCGCGAGGAATCCCTGGCGCGTCGACTCGAGGAGCATCTGCGCTTCGGCGGAATACGGGTGCACGTGTGCGCCCAACAGGTTCGTGTAGGCCTGCGTGTGGCGGGCGAGAAGCGTCCCTGTGACGGCGATCCCGATGCTGCCGCCGAGGTTTCGCATCAGATTGAACAGGCTCGTCGCGTTTCCCATCCGCTCGCGCGGGATGGGATCCATGCTGACCGTCGTCAGCGGCACGAACAGCATCGAGAGACCGAAACCCTGAAAGAACTGCGGCCAGAAGATGTCCCAGTAACCGGCGTTCAGGTTCAGCCGTCCGAGCCAGAACAACGTCAGCGCCCCGGTGACGAGACCCGCGGCGAGCAGCCGTCGCGGATCGACTCTCCCGGTGAGCACGCCGACGATTGGCATTCCGATGAACGATCCCATGCCGCGCGGCGCCATCGCGATGCCGGCCTGCAGCGAGGGGTATCCGAGGAGCGTCTGCAGCATGATCGGCAGCAGCACCAGGCTTCCGTACAACACGAACCCCAGCGTGGTCATGAGAAAGACGCCCGTGCTGTACGACCGCATCTTGAAAACGCGAAGATCGACGACCGGCTCCTTCGCGACCCATTCGCGCACGAGAAACGCGATGATCCCGCAGCCGGACGTGACGAGCAGCATCGTGATGAACGTGGACGACAGCCAGTCGCGCTCCTGACCGAGATCGAGCGCGAGCTGCAGGCAGCCCACCCAGAGCGCGAGCAGGCCGATGCCCAAATAGTCGATCCGCTGCGTCTCGCGACGCAGATATGGCGGATCGAATACGTACAGCTGCGTCATGAGGAGCGACGCCGCGCCGACGGGTAAATTGATGTAGAAAACCCATCGCCAGCTGTACGTGTCCGTCAGCCAGCCGCCGAGCACCGGGCCCAGAATCGGCGCGGTGACGATGCCAATGCCCCAGAAGCCCATGGCCTTGCCGCGCTCATGCGGGGGGAATGCCTCGAGGAGAACGGCCTGCGACAGCGGCTGCATCGCGCCGCCCGTCGCACCCTGGATTAGCCGAAAGAACACGAGCAGCGGCAGATTCGGCGCAAGACCGCACAGCAGTGACGAGATGGTGAAGCCGGTCACTGACGCCATCAGCAGCCGCTTGCGGCCGAAGTAACTTGCGAGCCATCCGGTCAGCGGGAGCACGATCGCGTTCGCTACGAGATACGACGTCAGCACCCACGTGGACTCGTCGATCGTCGCGGAGAGATTGCCGGCGATGTGGGGCAGCGACACGTTCACCACGGTCGTGTCGAGCACTTCCATGAACGTCGCGAACATCACCGCGATCGCGACGATCCACGGATTGACCGCACGGACGCCGGGATTCATTGGCTTTTGACGAAGACAGTTGGAACGACGGACATGCCGGGTCGAAGCATGTGATTCGGGTCCTGTCCCGGCTCGAACACGATCTTCACCGGCACTCGCTGGACGACCTTCACGAAATTGCCGGTCGCGTTCTCGGGTGGCAGCAGGCTGAATCTGGCGCCGGTTGCTGCGGCAATGCTGTCCACGTGTCCGTTGAAATCGCGTCCGCCGAGCGCGTCAACTTCGACGCGCGCGCGCTGTCCGACCCGCACCTCGTCGAGCTGCGTCTCCTTGAAGTTGGCAATGACCCACACGTCGTCGAGAGACACGAGCGCCAGCAGCGGCTGCCCCGGCTGCACGAGCTGACCGACTTCAACGGCCTTGCGACTGACGATTCCCGAAGTGGGCGCCTTGATCGACGTTCGCTCGAGGTTCAATTCGGCCTGAGCAAGCGTCGCTCGCGCCTGCTTGACGCGGGCATCGGCGCTCGCCGCACGCGCTTTGGTGATCTCCACCTGCTCGGGCGCCGTCTTCGCGGCCTGGAGCGCGGCCTGCGCGCGTGCGACCGCGGCCCGGGCTTGAACGGCGCGCTGCTGCGCGACAGCCACGGCTGTTTGCGCCGCGGCGGCCTCCGACTTCGCGGCATCGGCCGCGGCGCGCGCGGCTTCTGCCGCGGCCACGGCTGCGTCGAACTGCTGCTGCGAGATCTCCTCTTTCGCGACGAGCGGCTTCCAGCGTTCGACGTCCCTCGTGTTCTTGAGGGCAGTCGCTTCCTGCTCGCGGATCCGCGCCTGGGCGGCGACGAGCTGCGCCTGCGCGGCTTCGACTTGCCTGTCAGCCACGGTGACGCCAGCCTCAGCCTCTTCGAGGGCGCCGGTCGCCGTGCGAATGTCGCTCCTGGTCGACACGGCCGTCACAGGCACACCGGTACCAGCGGCAGCTGCGTTGGCTTTGGCGTCGGCGAGCTCCGCACGTACGCGATCGACCGCAACCTGATAGTCGCGCGGGTCGATCTGCGCGAGGATTGCGCCGGCGGCGACCGACTGGTTGTCCGTCACATTGACTTTGATGATTGTTCCCGAGAGTCGCGCCGAGATTTGGGTGATGTGTCCCTCGATTTGCGCATCGTCGGTCGACTCGCGCCCGGAGTAGTACCACCACGTCACCCCCACACCTAAGACGATGGCGGCGGCGGCGCCGATCAGGATCCATCGCCGCCGGCCGTTCCGTCGCGGGGGCGGTGTCTCTTCAGCCATCTACTTCAGCCCTCCGACGTATTGCATGATCGCCGTCTCTGCGATGCCGACGGCGCGCGCGAGCGACGCCTTTGCGAGATTGTGCGCGTACAACGCCGCGATGTAGGTCTCCGACGCGGCTGCGACCGACTCCTGCGCCTGCGTGACCTCGATGTTGCTCGCGGCCCCCGCGGCAAACCGATCGCGCGCCTGCTCGAGCTCCTGGTTGGCGAGAGAGACGGTCGTCTGCGCCGCCTCGAGCTGCTGCGACGCCGCCCGCACGTCGAACATCGCCGTGCGGACGTCGACATCGATCTGGCCTCTGAGGTCCTCGAGCTCCGCTTTGCGCCGGTTCACGAGCGCTTCGGATTCCGCGCGGCGCGCCTGCGCGCGGCCGGCTTCGAACAGCGGCACGCGCACGTTTGCGGCAACCGTGTACGTGGGATGCGCTTTCGGCGCCTGCTGACCGAGCGTGCCGTAATCTGCGTCGACATGAACCGTTGGAAGGATTTCGGCACCGGCGGCGCGGCGTGTTGCTTCCGCGGCCGCGAGGCGCTCGCGCGCCGCCTGAAAATCGGCTCGCGAGTCGTACGCGCGTTTCAGGGCGTCGTCGAGCGATACATCCGGCAGGGGCGCGTACGGGATCTTGTCCGCGAGCGTGAACGCCTGACCGGTCGGCAATCCAATCGCGCGCGCAAGCTGCAGCTTCGCCTTCTCGAACTCGTTTTCCGCGACGATGAGCCGCTGCCGCTGGTTCTGGACCTGAACCTGCGCGCGCAGCACGTCGATGCCGGCGACCAGACCGGATGCCTTCAGATCCGAAGCCTGCCGATACAGCGCCTGCGCCGTGTCGCTCTGCGCGCGAGCGACATCGATGCGGCTCGCGGAGGCGATTGCCTGCAGGTACAAATTGACCGCGACGAGCACGACGAGATCGCGAGCGCTCTTGATCCCGTGCGCCTCCGCGCGTTCATCGAGCGACGCCGCCTTCGCATCGTTCAGCGCGCTGACGTCCACGATCGGCTGCGAGACCGCGAGGCGCGCATCGAAGACGTTGAACGGCCCCACAATCGGGGGATTCACCGGCAACCCGAACGCTTCCAGGTTCAGGACCTGGCGCCGCTCGCTGACCGATCCCGAGACGTTCGGCAACAGATCTTCGAGCGCGCGCCATTTCGCCCCACGTGCCTGCCGCAGCGCCTCTTCCTGGAGCAGAAGCCCGAGGTTGTGTTGGAGCGCGCGACTCACGGTGTCCTTTAGCGTCAGCGCGAGCGGCTCTGCCGATGTCTTACCGGTGGGGACGCTGCCGAGAAACGGGTTCGTCTGGGTTTGGGCGGCCGCCGCCACAGGCGCGAGCACCAGCCATATCGTGAACAAGGGCCAGCTTCTCACCATCATCCTTTCTGTCCCGGGGTCCCCGCCGCGCGTCTTCCAGCGCGGTGGGGTGGCTTCCGTGATTCAGCTTCGGGGAGTCCGGCTGCTGGAAGGTTCGACCGAGTGACGCAATGGCTCCTGCAAAGGATTGGCCGCGGGGACTGGAGGCTCGACTGTATGTCGGCAATCGCACTGGAGCTGCGACGCCTGCACGATTGGACTCAGAAATTGGGAGCCTGGATCCCACGAAGATACAACAGACCCATTCGTGCTTACGTCTAAGACGGCTTGGAGGTCTCAATGCGTAGATTCGTAACGCTCCTGGTGGCCGCGGCGATCATTCTCGTCCCCGCATCATCCGGCTTTGCTCGCGCGGGGAATCTCTCGGTGACGGTCACCTACACGGGGAAGGGCAAGGTGGACGACACGCACGAAATCTGGGTTGCGCTCTTCACCGACCCTGACATGAACGACAAGCCCTTCGCGGTCGAGGCCATTCACAAGAACGGAGGGACCGCGGTCTTCAAGAACGTCACGGCTGATTCGGCGTACGTCGGTTACGCGTACGACGAAAAGGGCGATTGGGATCCGCAGGCAGGTCCGCCGCCTCAGGGCACGCCGCTTGGCGCCTACAACGTCGACGGGAAAGGACCAACACTCGTCAAGATTACAGCCGCGACCAAGATCAAGGGAACGTTCGATGATTCGAGGCGCGCCATGCAGTGACTGCCTTCCAGCCGAAGCCGGAATGCGGCTTGCTGCCGACCAAAAAAGCTGGCGGCGGATGTCGGACGGCCGCGAATCCGTGTGCGTCGTGCGGGGCATTAACCGATGCGCAACGCGAGGGCTTCTCCCGTGGGCTTTGCGGACGAGGTACGATCAAGGCCACACTTCGCTGACAGCCGTTGCCACGCGGACGCGATACAAATGCCGCGTTCACTCTAACGCGCAGGCAACGCGCGTCGGGGATCCCTGGTCCGGGAGACACGCTGTTGGCTGCCATCCAGCTCGGCGCATCGTCCACCTTCCAGCGCCGTCCGAAGTTCTTCATCGCGGTATTCACGGTTGCCATTCTCGTCGGAGTCGCCGGGCGCTGCGTCGCGGATCTCTGGTGGGTGCGGTCGCGCACGCTGACGAAAGCTGAGGTGCGGGCCGGGAATCTCGCCTCCGTGATCTCGAAGTACTTCCGTCAGACGTTCGCCGCTGGAGATGCGGCGCTTCGGCAGCTCGTGATTCACGGCAAACACGCTGGTGGAACGAGCGCATCCGCCGCGGAATGGGAACGGCTTCTCGCCCCCCGCCACGGCTGCGCTGACCGGGATCGGTTCGATCTCCGTGACGGACGCCGAGGGAGTCATCCGGTATGACGGTCTCTCACGAGCTGCGCACGCCGCTCAACGCCATCTACGGGTGGGCGCGCCTGCTCGGGACGGGCAGGGTGAACGACGAGCAGGGAAGCCGCGCGCTTGCCACGATCGAGCGCAACGCCCGCGCACAGGCGCGCCTGATCGACGATCTGCTCGACGTCTCGCGCGTGATCAGCGGCAAGCTTCGCCTGGATGTCAAGCAGATCAATCCTGGCGACATGCTGAACCTTGCTGTCGACGCGATGCGGGCGGCGCTGGACGCCAAGTCGCTTCGGTTCGAGACGAGCATCGAGCCGGAAGTGGGCACGATCACGGCCGATCCCGAACGGCTTCAGCAGATCGTCTGGAACCTGCTGTCGAACGCGACGAAGTTCACGCCCGAAGCCGGACGGATCCAGCTTCGGATGTCGCGCCAGAACTCACACGTGGAGCTCGTTGTCGCTGACACAGGCATCGGGATCTCACCCGACTTCCTTCCGTATGTGTTCGAGCGGTTTCGTCAGCAGGACGCCGGTAGCCGCAGGCGGTTCGGCGGTCTCGGACTCGTCGATCATCGCCTCGCTCGTCCATCACCCTGTGGGCGACGTCCGGACGCATTGAAGAAGAAGCTGCACTGGGATTCCGAGGCGATGAAGGCAACGAATGCGCCGGAGGCCGACAAGTTCATTCGCCGCGAGTATCGCAAGGGCCGCGAAGCGATTCTGACGACGTCGTAGTCAGCCTCGCATTATGTGACGTGACAACCGCGAGCGGCCTGGTCACGCAGAGTCAACGCGCCGCGGCTCCGGCCACAAGGCCGGCCGTGCATGCAATTCATACGACCAGCGACAAGGACTCAGCCGCAGGGCACCCGCGCAAGTTCACGGCCGGACCGCACCCTCAATCGAAGCGCGGACGCTCGATCCCGCACGTCTGGCAGCGCCACACCGGCAGCTGCGCATTCGTTGGGTGGATCTCATCACGTAGCCCAACCTGTAGACGCCTTGGCGGCCGCACTGTGGCGATCATGTTGGTCTGACACCGCGGACACGTCGGCGGAGAAGGAGCTTTCACGGCGTCGTATCGTTGCTTGGTTGGGCCGGCTGCATATCCGATTCCATCCGGGGACTTTGTCCCCGGACTTTCGCCGTCTCGCTGATTTCTTATCGGCGTCATGATCCGCAAACCGACGAACCCGCCCGTTCATACCTACAATAGCCAGAGCCGATGTTCCGCTACGGCGTCACCATCTTTCTGAGCGCCTTCCTGCTCTTTCAGGTCCAGCCGCTCTTCGGTAAATTCATCCTGCCCTGGTTCGGCGGGAGCCCGGCGACGTGGACGACTTGTGTCCTCTGCTTCCAGCTTCTGTTGCTGGCGGGATATGTCTACGCACATCTGAGCGTGAGCCGTCTGAGCCCACGCCAGCAGGGGACGCTGCACCTGGTGCTGCTGGCCGGTGCTGTGTTCTTTCTGCCGATCGTTCCAAGCCAGGGCTGGAAACCGACCGGCCTCGAGTCGCCGGCCTGGCGAATACTCGGCGTGCTGGCGTTCACCGTCGGTGCGCCGTACCTGCTCCTCTCATCGACGTCGCCGCTGATGCAGGCCTGGTTCGCGCGTGACTGGCAGGACCGGTCACCCTACCGCCTGTATGCTCTTTCAAATCTCGGGTCGCTGCTCGGGCTATTGAGCTATCCGTTCGTGGTGGAACCAAACCTCACGCTTCGGATGCAGGCGTATGTCTGGTCGGCGATGTTCCTGGTCTTCGTTGTGCTCGCGGGGTGGTGCGCCTGGAGAATCCGTCGGCAACCGGCGATGGACGTCATCGACGATCGACCGGTGATGGAAACAGCCTTTGAAGTCCCCCGGCTCTTCGATCGTGCGTTGTGGCTGCTGCTGCCGATGTGCGGATCCGTGATGCTGCTCGCTACGACGAACGAGATGTCGCAGGACGTTGCCGCCGTCCCGTTTCTCTGGATACTGCCGCTGAGCGCGTATCTGCTTTCGTTCACAATCACGTTCGACAGTCCGCGCTGGTACTGGCGACCGGTGTGGGCCGTGCTGCTGCCGATCTGCACGGCCGGCGCGTATATGGCAATGAAGATGGGGACGAACCTCGATCTGACGATCCAGGTGTCGCTCTATTGCGCCGCCCTCCTCGCGTGCTGCATGGTGCTGCACGGTGAGCTGGCCCGAATCAAGCCAGGCTCGCAACATCTCACAGCCTATTTTTTGTCGATTGCGGGTGGCGGCGCGCTCGGCGCCTTGGCGGTTTCGTTCGCAGCGCCGCTGGTCCTGAACGGCTTTTACGAGTTTCCCGTCGGGCTCATGTTGTCCTGCGTGCTTTTCGCACTGGTACTCTATCGTCAGGTCCACCGCGAGGCGCCGCCGTCTGCGACTGTCGCTCACACCATCGTCCTCGTGCTCCTGCTGGTTGCCGGCATCGTCATCGTCCGGCGATTCAATGCTGACTACCTTGAAGCCGTGAACAGGTACAGCCGTGACGTCATCGGCGCTCGCGTCGAGAGCCTCAGCTGGGTATCGGATGAAAACGAGCGGTGGCTGTGGGACGTGCTCGACGAGAGCTGGCAGGTCGCCGGGTTCGCGACCATGGCGCTGTTGCTGCCGCTGACGATGGTTCGTCCGACGCGCCGGCACGCAGCGTTCACGACACTCGTCGCTGCCGGCATCGTTGCCGTAACGAGCGGCATGATTGCCACGAGCATGGTCATGGCCGCTCAGGATGCCGACGCCGTCGAGTCCACTCGAAACTTCTACGGCGTTCTTCGAGTCACGCAGACCGTCGGCGGCCAGCCGGACACGCGCACGCTCCAGCACGGCCACATCACGCACGGCGTCCAGCGTCTCGACAACGAGGGGCGCCATTGGCCGACGACGTACTACTCGGAGAACAGCGGGGTAGGCCTTGCGATAGGCGGGCTGCGCGAGGCGCGCGGCAACGATGGACTGCGAATCGGTGTCGTTGGGCTTGGAGCCGGAACACTGGCTTCGTATGGGAGGCGGAGTGATTACATTCGGTTCTACGAGATCAACGCCGCGGTGACGCGTCTCAACGCAAGGCACTTCACGTTCCTGACGGACAGCCCCGCTGACATCGAGGTGAGCGCCGGAGACGCGCGGATCACCATGGAACGCGAACGCGCCGCAGGAAAGCCACAGGCGTTCGATGTACTTGCCGTCGATGCCTTCAGCGGGGACGCAGTGCCCCTCCACCTGCTCACGCGCGAGGCATTCGGGGACTACTTCTATCACCTCAAACCGGACGGCGTCCTGGCGATGCACGTCTCCAATCACTACCTCGATCTGGGGCCGCTCGTACGCGATCTGGGGGAGGACTGCGGCAAGGCTGCGGTCATGATCGAGAACGAGGCGGACGGGACGCGAACGATCTACGCCAGCACGTGGGTTCTCGTGAGTTCGAACGCGTCCTTTCTTGCGAGCGATCTGGTCACGAGCCGCACGACGCCCTGGGACGGCCGCACGGAGCGACCGAAGCTGCTGTTCACCGACGACTACGCCAACATCTTTCGCATTCTGCGACATTGATCTCGATTGGAACTCCGGGTTCAATGCGCCAATCGGCTCTCGGCTCAAGGCTGTGGGCTCCAGCAGGATGCTGAAAAACGCATCCGGAATGGCAGATGGTCAATGGAAAATGGAAAAAACCTGAGCATTTTGCCATCTCCGATTTGCCATTTTCCATCAGGTCGGCTTTTTTCAGCGGCCCAAAGCCGGACTCCGGCTGATCGCAAGCGATGGTAGAATGCCTACCCTCGACTGGGTAGCTGCCGCCTCGAGAGCAGCTCGTAAACTGTGTCCGAAGGAAAGCGAACGAGCGGAGCGGGGCAAAGGGGTGCCCGCGAGCGACGGCGACACCGGGGCCCCCGCCGCGCGTGTTCTGCGCGGTGGGGTGGGAAAGGGGTCCGGGGACGAAGTCCCCGGATCAAAAAAGACTGGAGAGTGCGATGGGGTGGCCACGCTGGTTCGGGATGGGGCGGACGCGAGACGAGCGCCAGCGAGACATCGAGCGCGAAATCCGAGCCCATATCGATCTCGAAGCGGAGGAACGCCGTGAGGCCGGCTTCTCGGCGGATGATGCGCGGAACATGGCCACGCGCGTGTTCGGGAACCGCACGCTGGTCAGCGAGGAGGTCCGCGCAATTTGGGGAGCTCCGGGCCTCGATGCATTGCAGCAGGACGTGCGTTACGCGGTCCGGACGATTCGTCGCGCACCGGGGTTCGCGACGATCGCTGGCGGCTCCGCGGCGCTCGGCATCGGTGCGTGCTCGGTTCTGTTTGCCGTCCTCAATTTCGCGCTGTTCAAGCCGCTGCCGGTCGACGATCCCAAACACCTCTTGAGTCTTTCGGAATCCGACAGACGCACGGGAGAGATCGGCAACGAGCTGTCCTATCCGGACTTTCGCGATCTGCAGGAGGTGCGGGCGTTCGAAAAGGTGGCGGCATTCGATCCGCTCATCGCGGCGTCCATCGAGGCGGGCGGCGAGCCGCAGCGGCATTGGGGATCGCTCGTGACGGCCAACTACTTCGCCGTGGTCAGGCCCAGGTTTGCTCTGGGTCGCGGCTTCGATCCTGCCCGGGACGACAGCCGTGGAGCGCCGCCAGTCGTCGTCCTGAGCCACGAGCTCTGGCAGTGGCGCTTTCACGGCGACCCGGGCGTCGTCGATCGAACGATTTTCATCAATCGACGACCGGCGACCGTGATCGGTATCACCGCCGCCGGATTTCGCGGAACGCAGGCCGGGTTCGTCTCAGAGTTCTGGATTCCCTTCTCCATGCTCGACGAGGTCGAAGCGCGCCAGGGGCCTGTATCCCAGAACCGGCGGCGGCATTGGCTCGCGGCTGTCGCGAGGCTGCGCGACGGCGTCGACATGCAGACGGCGCGCGCCGAGCTCGATGTGACCGCCGCGACGTTGAACGCCGCGGCCGCGGTCAGGAACGACGCGCGCGCGTTTCATCTCGAACGCGCGGGCCTGATCGATCCGCGACTCCGCCGGCTCGGGACGACGCTGTTCGCTGGTTTCTGGTGCGCCGCCGTCCTCATTCTTCTGACGTCGTGCAGCAACGTCGCCAACCTGCTGGTCGGTCGTGCGTCGGCGAGGAAGCGCGAAGTGGCCGCGCGGATGGCACTCGGCGCGAGCCGCGGGCGCTTGATTCGGCAACTGCTGACGGAGAGCCTCGTGCTGGCGCTGATCGGTGGAACTGGAGGATGGTTCGTCACGGTTTACGGTGCGCGGTTGATCGGCTTTCTCCGCATTCCACTCGGATGGCCGCTCGATCTTTCGATCTCGCTCGACTACCGCGTCGTCCTCTTCTGCTTCGCCCTGTCCATCCTGACCGGCATCGTGTTTGGTCTCGTGCCGGCGCTGCGAGCCACCCGAGCGGACGTCGTGAGCGACCTGAAGATCGATGGACGTCAGACAACCGGAGCCGGTCGATTCGGTCTTCGCAACGGTCTGGTCGTGACGCAGGTGGCGATCTGCACGATCCTGCTGCTCTGCACCGGCCTCTTCGTGCGAAGCCTCGCGGCGGCGCGGAGGATCGACGTCTGGCGGCAGAGATACGCCGGGATCTGCACGAGGTCGCAGACTTCGCCGGTCGCCGGCCCCCACGCGGGCTCCGAGAAGTCCGACACGACGGGGACGCCGAATTCCTCGCGCACG
>Ga0114129_10014556_pt1 | contig 11209 bp, 4 predicted proteins | sample RhiMetdeltSRZDD1_FD_80071 | JGI IMG/M metagenome (GOLD analysis project Ga0114129, IMG submission 80071) | Populus rhizosphere microbial communities from Tennessee, USA - Rhizosphere MetaG P. deltoides SRZDD1 (version 2) (version 2) | ecosystem: Host-associated > Plants > Roots > Rhizosphere >... | reverse complement strand
CATTGTGATCACGGGGCACTCGGCCGGTGGTCAGTTCGTGGCGCGCTATCAGATGTCGAACCGCGTCCACGACTCCATCGGCACGCCGATGTCGTACGTCGTGGCGAACCCGTCGAGCTACGCCTGGCCGAGCGCGACGCGTCCCCTGCCGACCGACGATGCGGCGCCCGAGAACGCGAAGGGCGCGTGGGAAACTGACAAGCCACACGCGAAGTTCTCATACGGGCCTTTCGCAGGCAGCGACACGTGTCCGAACTACGACCGGTGGCCTGCGGGATTCCAGAATCGGACGACGGGCTACACGGCGAAGACGAACGACGACCAGCTGAAGAAACAGCTCGTGTCGCGCCCGACAACGTATCTCCTCGGCCAGGTCGATACCTTGCCGCTCGGCGGGTTCGACTCGTCGTGTCCGGCGATGGCCCAGGGCGCGACGAGGCGTGCGCGCGGCGAAGCGTTCGTGAAGTACGTCAACGGACAGCTCGGCGCGAAGCACGGGATCCAGATCGTGCCCGAATGCGGGCACAACGATCGGTGCGTGTTCACGACCGACGCGGTGCTGCCGCTGATCTTTCCAAAGTAGCTGCCGGGAACACGAAAACACGAAAACACGAAGGGGCACGAAGAAGATTGGTTTTCTTCGTGTCGTCGTGACTTCGTGTTCGCCGTTATGAAGACGCGAGGGCGCCGCCGGCGGCCTGGATCGCCCACAAATCCGCGTAGACGCCGCCCTTCGCGAGCAGGACGTCGTGCGTCCCGTGCTCGACGACCTCGGCGTCCTTGACGACGAAGATGACGTCGGCGTGGCGGATCGTGTTGAGGTGGTGCGCGATGACGATTGACGTCCGCCCCTTCATCAGGTGATCGAGCGCCTCCGTCACGAGCTTTTCCGAGGACGCGTCCAGTCCTGAGGTGGGTTCGTCGAGAATCAGGATGGGCGTGTTGCGGACGATCGCCCGCGCGATGGCGATTCGCCGCCGCTGGCCGCCGGATAGCGTGACGCCGCGTTCCCCGACCATGGTCGCGTAGCTGAGCGGCATCTTGATGATGAACTCGTGCGCGTTCGCCAGCTCGGCGGCGTGAACCGTGTCCTCGATCTCCGCGTCCGGCTTGCCGTAGGCGATGTTTTCCCACACCGTGCCGCGAAAGAGCAGCGTGTCCTGCAGCACGAAGCTGACCTGATCGCGGAGCGACTTGAGCGTGAACTCCCGAATGTCCGTCCCGTCGATCTTGATCAGTCCCGACTGGGGGTCGTAGAAGCGCGGGATGAGGCCGGCGATGGTCGTCTTGCCGGTGCCCGAGGGGCCGACGATCGCCACGACCTGCCCCGGCTCGATGCGGACGCTGACGTCCTTGAGGATCGGGTGCTTGCCGTCGTAGCTGAACGACACGCGATCGAACTCGAGCAGGCCCTTGAACTGAGGAGCGGGGCGCGCGCCCGGCATGTCGCGGACGCGGCTCTCGATGTCCAGCAGCTCCTGGATGCGCTCGAAGCTGATGGTGGCCTTGGACACCGTGTTGGTCATCTTCGAAAGGTCTTTCATGGGCTTGTAGGTCTTGCCCAGATAGAAGATGAAGATGATCAACTGCCCGGTGCTGAGCTCGTCGGCCCACACCAGGCGCGCGCCATATCCCAGTACTAGACAGGTACCCACGGCGACGAGCATGTCGACCATGGGCGAGAGCTTCGCTTTCATGCTGCGCGCGCGAAGTCCCGCGGCGACGTTCTGCCGGCTCTCCCAGTCGAATCGCCGATCCTCGTAGTCTTCGCGGGCGAACGCCTGCACGACCTGGATCGACGTCAGCACCTCGGCGACGCCCGACATCAGCTCGCCTTCCTTCTTCTTGACGAAGCGCGACGCCTTCTTGATGCGCCTTGTGTAGAAGTAGACGACGACGAACATCACCGGCGCGACCGACAACCCGATCAGCGTGAAGCGCCAGTTCATGTAGAACATGACGCCGAGCATGCCGGTGAGCGTCAGCACGCTGGTGACGATGCCGAGGAGCGCCGAGGTGATGAAGTCCTGGACCGCGTCGATGTCGCTGGTGACGCGCGTGAGGAGATCGCCTGTGCGGGACTCGCCATGCTCGGCGAGCGATAGCCGCTGAATCCGCTGGTACACCATCCGCCGCAGGTCGTGCGCCACCCATTGCGCGACGCTCGTGGTGAGATATTTTTCGCAGTAGGAGCTGACGGCGCCGACCAGCGCGATCATGAGGACCGCCGCCAGCGCGAAGTTCAGGATGGCAAACGTATTGCCCCCGAAAACGCTGAAGACGAACGCCGCCCATGCTCCCGGCAGCTTCTTGTGCTCCAAGAGGTTGTCGACAACGATCTTGATCGGCCACGGTTCCGCAATGTCGGCGAGCGTCTCGCCCAGGACAGCGAGAAATGCCAGCGTCAGCGCCTTCCAGTGCGAGCGCACGAGATGGGCGACGAGCGGCATACCCGCGAGCTGCAGCAGCGGCCGGGAAGCGCTTTGTGACATGGCAGTGGGAACGGCATTAGGATACACGCGGATCCCTGCGGCGGCGACAGTTGTTTGAGGAGGCGTCATGCGTGTGTGGCTCACAGGCGTGTTCATGGCCGTATTCGCGGGAGTGATCTGGCTGGACGGACGCGGTCAGACCGGCGATCCGGTCGTCAGCGGCGCGCATCGGTTCCAGAAGGTGGCCGAGGGCGTCTTCTACGCCACGGCCTCGGGCACGATGAACGTCGGCTCGAATTCCCCCGTCATCGTCACCGACGATGAAGCGCTGGTGATCGATTCGGAAATCACGCCCGCCGCCGCGAGGGCGCTCGTCGCGGATCTGAAGGCGGTGACTCCCAAACCGGTCCGGTACGTCGTCGACTCGCACTATCACTACGATCACGCGCACGGCAACCAGGTCTTCATGCGCGACGCGCAGGTCATCGGCCACGACAACACGCGGAAAAGAATGCTCGGCAACGTGCTGGAACAGTTCACGTACAAGCGAAGCGTGGAGCAGGTGCCCACGCAGGTCGCGGCGCTCAAGGAACGCATCGCGAAGGAGACCGACGCGCAACAGAAGGCGACGCTCGAACGTCAGGTGGCGAATTCACTCGCGTACCTGGAGCAGGTGAAGGAGACCGTCGTCACGCCGCCGAACCTGACGTTCGACAAGACGATGACGCTCGTTCGTGGCGGACGGGAAATCCGCATCCTGTATCTTGGCCGGGGCCACACGGACACCGACGTCGTCGTCTATTTGCCGAAGGAGCGGATCGTCTGCACAGGCGATCTGATGGAATCGGTGCCGTCCTACATGGGCGATTCGTTTCCGGAAGACTGGATTGCCACGCTCGAGCGGCTGAAGGCGATCGATTTCGACACGACGATGCCGGGCCACGGCGTCGTCTTCAAGGGGAAGACGAAGATCGAGGCCTTCCAGAAGTATCTGCGCGACGCGATCACGCAGGTGACGGCGCTGAAAAAACAGGGCCTGTCCGCCGAGGCGGCCGCGGCCAAGGTGGACCTGACGGCGCACGCGAGTGAATTCGCCACGATTCGGGCCGCGGGGATCGATGTGGCCGCTGTGCGGAGAATCTATCAGCTCGCCGATCACCCGGAGTAGCAAAGAACTCGTAGCGCAGCCCTTCAGGGCTGCCCGCTCAGCGCACCGTCAATTTCGATATCCGTCCGCCCTGGCCGGCGGCCCACCCCACGCTTCCATCCGGAGCCACGCTGACCGTGTCGAAGCCCTCGGCGTCGAGGCGCCTCCACGTCCGGCTTTCGTCCGATGACCAGTCCGCGCCACTCGGTCCCAGCGCGATAACCGCGCCGGGTGTGCGCGGCAGCCAGGCGACGACGGATCGAAACCCGGAGAGACGACTATCGCGAACGAGCGACCACGTAGTGCCGCCGTCGGTCGTCGTGGCCGCGTTGTCGATCGCCTCGGACTCCTGGCGATAGTCGCCGCCGACCACGACGCCGTGCTGCGCGTCGCGAAACGCGATCGAGAAGATCCCCGTGGCCTGACCAGTCGCGACTGGAGTGGTCGCGACGGTCCAGCTCCGTCCACCGTCAGACGACCGCAGCACGCGCGACGCGGTCGTGCCGATCCACGCCTGGTCGCGTCCGAACAGGGCGACGTTCGTGCCGCTCGCCGCGAAGGCCCCCTCGCCGGGAAGCGCCGGCGGCAGATGGTCGGCCGGCACACGATCCCAGGATCGCCCGCCGTTTCCCGTCATCAGGATGACGAACTGCCCGTCGACCGAGTCGCTGAACGCGATCCCGCGGTCGGCATCCCAGAACGCCATCGCGTCGAGAAACACCTTGGGATCGGTGTTCGCGAACTGCAAATCCCAGTGCGCACCGCCGTCGACGGTTTTGTAGATGCGCGACGATTCTCCGGCGCCGATGCTGAGCGCGTACGCGACGCGATCGCTTATCGCGTCGACGTCGCGAAAATCGAGCTCCTCACCGCCGGACACCGGACGTGCCTGCCAGTGCTCTCCGCCATCGGTCGTGCGGAGCACCGTCCCGTTCGCGCCGCTGGCCCACGCGACCGTCGGCGATACGGCGCTTACGCCGCGCAGGCGGGTCGTGACCCCGCTCGTCTGCGGCTCCCAGGCGATGGCCGGCGGAACCGCGCTGCCGCCGGCGCGGTACTCCTTCGGCGGGTCGACGCCAATCAGCCACCTCACGAAATAGTCCCAGCGGCGGCGCATCATGTAATTCGATGCGGTGCCGTAGCCATGATTCGCGTTCGGAATCATGAGGAGATCGAAGTCCTTGTTGGCTTTGATCAACGCGTCGGCGACGAGCATCGTCTGATACGGCGGGACGTTGGTGTCCATCGTGCCGTGGGCGAGCAGCAGGTGTCCTTTGAGGTTCTTGGCAAAGTTCTGATTGGCTTCGGCATCGTAGCTGTCGGTGCCGTCGGCGTTCTTTACGACGAGGCCCTGATAGCGCTCGCCCCAGTCGTCCTCGTTCTCCCGCTGGTCGTGGTTGCCCGACTCGGCGATGCCGACCTTGAAGAAGTCCGGAAAGCGGAACATCGCGGTGGTCGTGGCGAAGCCGCCGCCCGAGTGGCCCCAGATGCCGGCTCGGTCGATGTCGATCCACGGGTACCGGCGCGCCAGCTCCCGCATGCCGGCGATCTGGTCGGGAATCGTATTGTCGCGCCCCATGGCGCCGTAGTACGCATCCTGGAACGATTTCGATCGGCCCGGCGTTCCCATCCCGTCGATCGTCACGACGATGAAGCCGAGCTCCGCGAGCGCCTGTCGATCGCCGCGCGCGGGCGTGAAAGCGCGGCTGCCGGTGCTGCCGGTCTGCGGACCCGGATAGACGTTGTTGACGATCGGATACTTCCTCGACGGATCGAAGGTCGTCGGGCGAAACAGAAGGCCATAGATGTCTGTCTTGCCATCGTGAGCCGTCATCTTGATCGGCAGAGGCGGCTTCCAGCCGGTGGTGAGCAGCTTCGAGATGTCGGCTTTCTCGAGCGGCAGCACGAGCGCGCCGCTTTCGGCGTCCCGTAGTACGACGACTGGCGGCACGTCGGGCTTCGAGTACGTGTCAATCAGGTGCCGACCGGATGGCGACAGCTGCACCGCGTGTGTCCCGTCGTCCGGTGTGAGCGACACGACGCGGCCGCCGTCGAGACTCGTCCGGTAATAGTGAAGAAAGTACGGATCCTGGCCCGGCTCGCGGCCGTTCGCGCCGTACCAGATCGTTCGCGTCGCTTCGTCGATGCGCACGATCTGCATCACCGGGCCCTCGCCAGTCGTGATCGCGCGCTTCAGCCGTCCGGTCGCCAGGTCGTAGAGATAGAGCTGACCCCAGTTGTCGCGCTCCGAGTTCCAGACGAGCTCGTTGCTGGCCCACAGCACGCGCCAGCCGGCGCGCGCTTCGAACTGGGTCGCCACGGTTTCCTCGAGTACGTCGCGTACCGCGCCAGTCGTCGTGTCGGCGACCCGCAGCACGACATGTTTGTGATCGCGCGAGACCGACGCCAGGGCCAGGCGCGACCCGTCCGGACTCCAGTTGTAGTCGTTCATGCTGATGTCGTCGCCGAGCGTGGCGCGATGGGAATCCGGCGGCATCTGCAGGCGCGTGGTGCGTCCTGAGTTCACGTCGATGACGACGCGGTGAACCATCGCCATCACGGGGTCGCCGGGCAGCGGAAACTTCGACACGCGAAGCGTCGGATGGCCGACCGTCGTGTTGACGAGATACATCTCGCCGACGTTGCGCTCGTCCTGCTGCTGGGTGGCGATCTTCTTCGAGTCGGGCGACCAGAGAAGAACGGCGCGGTCGCTGCTGCTCCAACCGGCGTTGTCGGTGGCGTAACCGAAGTACCTGCCGCCGTCGGTCGTCAGCGCTTTCTCCTGTCCGCTGGCCATGTCACGCAGCCAGAGGTTCCAGTCCCGGACAAAGGCCCCGCGTGCGCCGTCCGGTGACATCGTCAGCGGCTTGCCATCGGACGACAGGTTCGTCCGGCCTCCGCCGAAGGCGACTCCTCGTCCACCGCCGCGGCCTTGGGAGGCCGCGGCCGCGTCTCGCGTCGACGGACTCGGGCAGTTCACGATGGCGGGCGTGCAGATCGTCCGTGTCTTTTTCGCGGGATCGACCAGGATTGTCTGCGCCGATCCGTCGGCAAGCACCGTGCGGTACCAGAAACGGTCGTCCGGGATCCAGTTCGCGGCGACGCTGCCCCCCACAACGAAACCGGTGACTGCCGGCGCGAGAAACGACTCGGCCCGTGAGTAGTCGGCGACCGTCACTCCAAGTGGCGGCTGCTGTCCGCGGATCGGCACCACGGCAATCGCCGTGGCGCCGAGAATCAGGAGTGGGATGAAGGTTGCCCGCAGCCGGCTCACCAGCGGATTCTCGACACGAGCTGTAGCACTCGTGCCGTGTTGACGCCCGTGAGCGCGTTGACCTCGTAGCGGGCCGGAGCGCTGCCGCTCTGCCGATTGAACTCTGTGTTCGTGTTGTTCGTCGACGAGGTCATGCCGGAGACCGGCGTGAAATTGACGCTGTCGAGGACGTTCAGCGCATCGAGCCGGAATTCGGCGCTGATGCGTCCGACGATGTCGACACGTTTGACGAGGCTGAGGTCGAACTGCTTGAAGAGCGGGCCCTGGACGATCAGCGACTGCAGGCCGCACTTGCCCTCGCCGCGAATCGTCTCGATGCAGTCGATGCCGTCCGCCGGCGCGAGGTACTTGCCGCTTGGCGGCCCGAGATTGCTGTAGCCAGTGGCGGACGTGGCGCTCACGCTGAACGCCTTGACGGTCTCGTCGATGATGACCTGCGGGAGCGTGTAGACGCGCTGCTGCCCGTCGATCCGCAGCTCGAACAGCTTCCGGAATTCGTCCTTGTCCATGCCGACGAGACGGACGTTCCCGAAATCGACGAGCTGACCGCTCTGCACACGTGCGTTGCCGGCGATCTGCCAGCCTCCCACGATGCGGTCGAGCACGGGGCCGGCGCTGCTGGCGAAGCGCTGGCCCTGACCGAAGGGCAGCGGGTACACCGCGTTCACTTTGAGCGCGTGCGTCACGTCGCCTTCCGTCCCGCCATTCCGGAGCATCGGGCTCGGGATACGGAGCGACAGGAACTGCGACTGCGTCGCGTGGCCGAGGACATAGCTGCTGGCAAACGACAACCCGTTCGCCGCCCGCCGCCTGAATTCGAGCGCGACCGAGTTGTACAGCGTCCGGCCTTCGTTCTCGACGATGTTAGCGCCGTCGGTCCCGATGAGGTGCGGATTCGCCAGCAGAAGATTGGCCGGTAACCCCGCGGCGACCGCGTTGGCGCGCGTGGTCGCGTCGTTGATGAGACTGTTGGCCGCCGAGTACGGATGCGGGTTGAAACGCGCCAGTGGGGTGAGGTACAGGGCGCTTCGGAAGTTCGGTGACGCGTACGCCGCGGCGTTGCCGGCGCCGCTCCTGTTTACGCCGTTGAAGTGGGCGAGGAAGATGGGCAGCGGCGAGGTCCCGGTGCCTGCACCGAAGTACGCGAACGAGCCGGCGCGTGTGCCGCCTGCGGCGTTGTTTGTCTGGAGATTGGCCATCGCCAGCTTGAACTCATCGAGGAAGCCGTTCTCGAGGATGTTCAGCTCGTTGTAGTTGTTCGTCCGCCAGTTGTCTTGCGACCGCGCGCCCAAATAGCGCGCCTCGACGGACATCGTGCGTCCGATCGCGCGCGTGATCCCGGCCTGCCAGGTATCGGAAAACGGGACCGTGAGACTGGGGCTGAAGATGGTGATGTCGCCGGTCACCACCTCCGTGTATGGGAAGCTGGGTGTGGAGGGGAAGCTCGCCGGGCCGAGGCGGCTGGGATCGCGCATGAGCAGCGGCAGCGGCCCCAGGTTGCCCAGCGCCTGCTGCTTGTTCACGGCGAGCGCGACGCCGGGGTTGTTGCCGACTTGTCCGGTGAAGTCCGTGAGACCCAGACGCGTGTACGACCGGCTGTAGCCGGCCCGCAGGGCGAAATCACCGGCCGCGCCGGTGACTCGACGCATGAGTCCGTCCCTCGCCTCGGGTGTCCAGACGAAGCCGACGCTCGGCGACACGTTGTTCCAGTCCATGGGGTACGCGCGCTCGCCCTCGGCGAGCTGCCGGAACGTGGGTGGCTGCCCCGACTGCACGTTGGGATTGAACAGGTTGCCGACGCCCGAGATGCCGTAGACGTCCTTCAGGTCGCCGATCGAGTAGCTGTTGTTCAGCGAGACGAACGGGAACGTCAGGTCGTATCGCGCGCCGTAATTGAACGTGAAGTTCGGACCGACGCGCCACGAGTCCTGCAGCCAGAGGCCGAGCTGTCGCTGACGCGCGCGTTGAACACCCTGGCCGAGGTACTCGTACTGGTTCGTATCTTCATTGAGTCGCGCCGTGCCCCGCACTTCGCTCACGCGGCCGGTGAGGATCGCGTAGAGCGCGCGGGCGTTGGTGATGTTGGTAGTCGACGCGCCGGGAAAGTTCGACGGAGCGAAAAGCGCGTCGGCCGGATCGCCCGGCACGACGCCGAATCTCAGCTCCGGCACGATCGTCTTGTTTTCGGCCCAGAGCTGGAACTGGGTGTACGACCCGCCGATGTTGAAGCTGTGCGCTCCCTTCAACCAGTTGACCGTGTCCTCGAAAATATGGTGATACGCGTCGCGACCGGATGTCGTGCCGGCCGCGCCCGCATTCATGCCCTGACTGATAGTCGGAATCTGCATCGCGTTCGCCATGTTGAGGTAGAACCCGCCCTGGTTGGCGACCGGCCCGTTCCACATCTCCGGCTTGAACTGGTTCTGCGCGAAAACAATGGGAGCTCCCCCGTACCCGATACGGAACTCATTGACAATCGTCGGGCCGATGACCGACCGCAGCCATCCGCTCGTGGCGCGTCGAATGGACGACTGGTTTGCCACCACAGGGAACCCCGGGAAATACGCTTCCCGGTTGTTCGTCGTGTCGGGACCGCCGCCGGTGTATTGGAAGTTCATCGACCACGTCAGACGATGCCGGGCGCTCAGCTGGTAGTCGAGCCGCACCGTCGGATAGCGGTTCATCGACTGTGTCGGCACCTCGTAGGAATACTCCTGATAGAGCGGATCGGTGAGATCCCGAATGTTGCCTTCCTTGGTCGTCGCGTTCCGGATGTCCGCCAGCAGCTTCGACGTGATGGGATCCGGCGTGGCGGTCTGGCCGTTGCGGGCCGCAAGGTCGAAGAGGTTCACGGTCTGGACGCCGGCTGCGGCGCTGTAGCGGAAGATCCCCCGCTCGGCGTCGGGATGAAAAATCTGACGGGTCCGCCGAAGTCCTGACGGCTGGCGGAACTCCTCGTAGTTCACGAAGAAGAACGCCTTGTTCCGGCCGTTGAAGCCGGGCAGCAAGACTGGCCCTCCGAGGTTGAAGCCGGGCTGATTCTGCAGCAGTTGGGGCACAGGAAGGTTGTCTCGCTTGTTGAACCACGTGTTCGTGTTCAGTTTGTCGCTGCGATACTGATGGAACACTCCGCCGTGGAGATCGTTGGTCCCCGACTTCGTCGTGTAACGGATTTGCGTGGCGCCGCTGCCGGTGTTGTCCGCGCCCGACGCGGCCGTCGTGAACGAGATTTCCTCGACGGCGTCCAGACGCGGGCCCACAATCGCGAAGAAACCATCCGTCGTCTTCAGCGTGTTGTCCTGGATGTTGACGCCGTCGAGCGTCATGTTGATTGTGGACTGCGGCAGTCCGTTGACAATGGAGTCGCGGGTGCCTGCCGGTGTCGTGACACCTGGCAGGAACACCACGAAATCGGCGGCGTTGCGGCTCGACAGCGGCAGGCTCGACACCTGACGCGTGTCGAGCACCGTTGCCACGGTCGCCGTCTGCGTTTGCACGAGCGCCGAGTTCGCCTGCACCACGACCTGCTCGCTGAGACCGCCGACCTCGAGCGTCGCGCGCAGGCTGGCGGGCACGCCCGCGTTCACAATCACGTTGTGAAGGACTACGCTCTTGAACCCCGCGAGCGAGACGGTCACGGTGTACGTGCCGGTAATCAGCGCCGGGATCGAAAACACCCCCTGCGCCGAGGACACGGCGGCGAACGATTCGCCCGTGCGATCGTTCTTGACCACCACGTCGGCGCCCGGAATGACGGCGCCCTGCGCGTCGATGACCACTCCGGAAACCGACGCCGTCGACGAGCCCTGGGCAAACGCGTGAGCGCTGACGAAAACCGAAAAGACGGCGCCCGCGAGACCCTTCAGATGCCCTCTTGTCATAGGTGCCCCAATCAGAGGAATGTAAGGAACTTGATGATGCGCAAAGGTATGCACATGAAGCGACGGGGTCAAACGTTTTTTGCGAAATCCTTAGCCCGTCGCGACGTTCTGACCGAGCTGGTTACGGCGGTTTGGATCGGTTTCGCCCTGGGTGCGGCGCCGGCCGCCGCACAGGCCCCCGCTCGCGGCCAGATCAGCGTGGTGAAGTGCGCCGCCGATCCGTCGCAGAGCTACGCGCTGTACCTGCCCTCGAATTACTCGCCCGACCGCGCTTGGAGCCTGCTCGTCGGCTTTCAGCCCGCGCCGCGCGGTCGCGCCATCCTGGAGACGTATCAGGCTGCGGCGGAGCAATACGGGTACATCGTCGCTGGGTCGAACAGCTCGCGGAACGGGTCGTGGGAAGTCTCTGCCGCCAGCGCTCAGGCCATGTCCGGCGATCTGGGTCAGCGCTTTTCGATCGATCCGAAGCGGTTCT
>Ga0114129_10014555_pt1 | contig 11209 bp, 13 predicted proteins | sample RhiMetdeltSRZDD1_FD_80071 | JGI IMG/M metagenome (GOLD analysis project Ga0114129, IMG submission 80071) | Populus rhizosphere microbial communities from Tennessee, USA - Rhizosphere MetaG P. deltoides SRZDD1 (version 2) (version 2) | ecosystem: Host-associated > Plants > Roots > Rhizosphere >... | reverse complement strand
TTTCGCGAGGCCGATCTGGATGCGGCTCCTCCGGAGGTGGTCACCGCATTCATGGACCAGGTGGACTCCGGTGCGACGCTGCTCGACATCGGCAACACCACGTCGGGCGGCCCTGCGCGCCTGCACGCGCAGGGGTTTGCCCGGCACACGTTCTTGTGCGGCCAGAGCGGGGCGGGGAAGACGTATGCGCTGGGGGTCGTGCTCGAGCGTCTGCTGATCGAGACGGATCTCAGGCTTGTCGTGCTCGATCCCAACGGGGACTACGTGGGGCTCGGCGGCGCGGCACCGGGCGTCCGCGTGTTCTCTTCCGACCACGAGCCGCTGCGCCTGCGGTTCGACGAGCTGTCCCGCTTGACGCGCGCCGCGGTCGTCGGCCTCGATCCGCTGCGGGACATGGATGAGTACGCCGCGTTCGATCGCCTGGCCGAAGGGCGCGGGTCGCTCCAGGAGGTTCGGGACGAGGCTCGCGGCGAGGCCGACCGGGTCGCGCTTCGGATCGACAATCTTGCGGTCGATCGGTGGGGCTTGTGGGCGGCAGAGGGCGAGGCGTCCGTCCTCGACTCGATCATGGGCGATGCGCGCGCGACGGTGGCAGATCTGTCCAGCCTCGACACGCCGGAGGAGCAGGCGCTCGCGGCGGGCGCCGTGCTCGCCCATCTCTGGGAGCGGCGCGCGGAGCGACGGCCCGCGCTGATCGTCATCGACGAGGCACACAACGTCTGTCCGGCCGCGGAGCCGGGCCGGCTCGGAGACGAGGGACGCGACTTGGTCGTCCGGATCGCCGGGGAGGGGCGCAAGTACGGGCTCTACCTGCTGCTCGTCACGCAGCGCCCCGAAAAGCTCGAGCCGAACGCGCTCACGCAGAGCGACAACCTGATTCTGCTGCGGCTCAACGGCGCGGCCGATGTGGCTCGCATCGCATCGGCGTTCTCCTTCGTCGCCCCGTCGCTCCTGGCCGAGGCGCCTTCCTTCGCCAAGGGCGAGGCGCTGGTCGCCGGCGGGATCGTCGGGCGGCCGATGCGCGCGCGCTTCGGCGGCCGAGTATCGCCCGAGGGCGGCGGTGACGTGCCCACGAGTTGGGCGCGGTGATGCCCGCTACACCACCGGACGGTGGCCGGCCGTGTTGTAGAGCGGCGCCCGCGTTGAAACCCTCGCAGTTCCCCATCAGCAACCGGAGGTGATCGCAATGGCGGAGATCGGCCCTGTGCAGATGATCGCACTGGCCTTCGGGCCGGACGCCGACTTCGAGGGCAAGATCATCGAGGAGCTCGCGAAGCTCGAGACCCAGCAGACGATTCGCATCCTCGACCTTCTCTTCGTCCTCAAGGACGCCGAGTCCGGTGAGCTGATCGCGCTCGACCACCAGGGCGAGTCGCTGGGCGGAATCGTGGGGGCCCTGCTCGGCTTCGAGTTCGAGGGCGCCGAGCAGCAGATGGGCGCCGAGGGGGGTGGCGATCACGCATTCGGGCTGACCCAGGCCGACATCGAGGGAATCGCCGGGTCGCTCGAACCGGGGCATGCGGCGGGGTTTCTCCTGATCGAGCACGTCTGGGCGCGCGACCTGAAGCGGGCGATCCGCGATACGGGCGGCGTGCCGATCGGCGAGGGGTTTCTCACGCCGGAGACGGTGCGCGCGGTCGAGCCGGAGCTGGCTGCTATGGCCGATGCACTTAACGAGGAAGGGGCGCCCGCGGGCGCCTGAGAGGAGAGACGATGGGACTCTTGGCAGCCAGGGCCGCGACGCGGATGGGCGCGCGGCAGCAGTACCGGACGATGGCGCGAATGCAGCGCCGGCGGACGGCCTTCCAGGACCAGAGGGGCATGCGGCAGGACTTCCAGCCTGCCGGCGAGCAGGAGGTCTACGAGGAGGCTCCCGCTGCGCCCGCGCAGGCCGACTACACCGTCGAGCTCGAACGGCTGGCTCAGCTGCGCGACCAGGGCGTGATCACGGCCGAGGACTTCGACGCTAAGAAGCGTCAGCTGCTCGGTCTCTGAGCTCGGTCGCCCCGCCGGGCGGCACGACCCGCACCTCAACCTCAGGCGCACGGGTCGCTGTCTCTTCCTCGAACTGCCGGGCGGGGCGACTCGGGTCCTCGAGCCAGTCGGCTCCTCGCGACGCATAGGTCCCCCAGTGGACCGGGATCGCGACCCGCGGCTCCAGGAGGGCCGCGGCGTCGGCGGCGTCGGCGGGTCCCATGTGGCCGCGGCCTAGCCGCGGCCCCCATCCCCAGATCGGAAGGAGCGCGGCGTCGAGGTTCCCCGGGAGCTTTCCCATTCCCTCGAACAGGCCCGTGTCACCCGCGAAGAGGACCCGCACCGAGCCATCGACCAGGTAGGCGAGGGTCTCACGCGCGGTTGAGAAGGGATGACGGCGCCCGTCATGGTCCACCCGTTCGGCGGTCACCGCGACGTCGCCCAGTCGGACGGTCTCGCCGGATGTCACCTCGATGATCTCCTTGAACCCGCCGCTACGCAGGACGCGGGCGCAGCCGCGCGGCGCAACGACGGGACAGGGGTGCAGCAGCCGCAGCGAGGCCACGTCGAGATGGTCGAAGTGCGCGTGGGTGATCAGGACTGCGTCCGGGTGGTCGATCTCGCCGACCGCCGGTGGCGGGACGATGCGGCGCAGGTGCGTTACGCGCTCGCGCAGGACGGGATCCGTCAGCAAGCGCGTCCCGCGCGTCTCGAGCTGGACCGTGCTGTGGCCCACGTAGGTGATTCGCACCGGCGAAGCGTCCCACACAGGTGGACAGCCTTCGAAGCGTGTGGGAGGGTGATCCCACGATGGGCGAAGGCCCGGTTCTAATCGGCTACGACGGCTCGCCGAGCGCTGCGGAAGCGATCGGACTAGCGGCCTCGCTGCTCGGCGCGCGGCCCGCGATCGTCGTGAGCGTGTGGAGTCCCGCGCCGGTGGAGACGATGGCGTATGGCGCGTCGGGAGACTTTTCGGCCGCCGCGCCCGCCTACTTCAGCGACGTCGACTCCACGATCGAGCAGCAAGCGCGCGAGATGGCGGAGCGAGGCGCGCGGATCGCACGCGAAGCGGGCCTCGAGGCCGAGGCGCGTTCGGCCCAGGGCAGCTCGGCTTGGCAGGGGATCGTCGACGCGGCAGCCGCGGCCGATGCGGCGGCGATCGTCGTCGGCGCGCGCGGCCTGTCCGGAATCAAGTCAGCGCTGCTCGGCAGCACCTCGAAAGGCGTTTTGCATCACGCCGGCCGTCCCGTTCTCGTGGTGCAGCAGTCCGACGCTTCAGATTGAGCGCCCGGCCTCGGGGCCGGTGTCAGCGAGCTCCTGTGCGGATTGGGTGGATTGCGCGCGCTCGACCGCCTCGACGACCTGCTCGGGCTGGCTCACGCCGGCGAACTTGAACTCCGAGTCGTCCGTGCCTGCTGTGTCGAAGTCGACGGTCCCGACCTGCAGGATGCGCTCGACCACGGACTGGTCGGTGTTCACGTTCTGGACCCGGTCGATGCGAGTCTGCTGCACCTTGCGCGCGATGAATCCGCGCTTGATCCGCAGGCGCTGGTTGGTGATCGTGTACACGGTCGTCATGCGCTTGACGAAGCCGACCAAGACGACGAGCACAAGGCCGACGACGGCCCACAGCACGACGCTGATATCGGTCACAAGCGATAAGACCAACACGACGACGGCCGCGATGAGCAAGGCTTTGATGTAGAAGGCGAGCGTCGCCCGCCAGGAGGGGTGCCCCTCGAAGATGATCCGCTCGCCGTCGTGAAGGTCCATGGCACCAGTATGCGGCTCAGGCCGCTACTTCGGCAAGTCGGCTTCCGCCGCCTGCACGCTCAGCACGAATTCTGGGTTCGTGCTTTACGGCGACGCCACTTCAGCGCACGCCGTTGAGCGTGTCCACGACCCCGAAGACGTCACCCCGGCGGTAGAAGTTGACCGCGAGGAGGTTCGGGAGATGATCGCGGATCTTCTGGCACTCGCGCGCGCGCCGCAGCAGGGGCTTGTAGGCGTTGACCTTCTGGGCGTGGGAGGGAAGCGGGATCGGATCGGTCGAGATCCAGTGGTTGATCAGGAAGAGCGGCGCGTTGTCCGGGCCGCGGTTGGGCTTGCAGCTCGCGGCTAGCTGTGACCGGTCTGTGAGCAGGGCGGGCCTCTTGAACGTGTACGGCGTCTCCTCGGTGATCGCTTCGTAGGCGAGGTGGTACCAGGGGGCCGCGCCGGCGTGATTCTCCGCGAGGAAGACCAGGCGCTGGTCCGTCTCGATCATCTCGCCAAGGGTCGGCCACTCGCCGGTGGTCGGGCCTCGGTACACGACGTCGTCCAGGCCTGCATCTGCAACGGCCCCGACGAAGTCCTCGGGGGTCACGTAGTCCTGATTGATCACCACGACGACCTCGCCGGGGTTCGCGACCAGGAAGTCGTGGAGTTGGTCGAGCACCTCGTCGAGGCGCGTCCCGCCCAGCTCGCAGAAGGTGTGGCAGAGGTACATGCCCCGCGTGCCCTCGCCCGAGAAGCCGAGGCGCTCGCGGATGCGCAGGGCCGCGTCGACCGCGTCGGGGCTGACTCCGTCGCGGTCCGCGTGGCTCCGGGCCTCTTCCGTATCGATAACGGTTCGCAGGCGTCCGTCGGCGAGGCGGTCCGCGTAGTGAGTGTCGATAAGCAGTCCGCGGACGCCGTCGTCGAGCTGGTTCGGGATCGGACGATCCTGCTCTGACGCGAACCAGCCGGGCAGCGGCACGGACATCGCGTTGTGCGTCGCGGGCAGCACCACATCGGTCAACGGCCGGTCGCACAGCTCGCGGTGGCCGTTGCACGCGTCGGCCGCCGGCGCGGCGGTGGAAGTCCCACCGGTGGCGACGAAGGTCCCTGCGGCCACGACGATCACGACCGCAGCGACCGCGACGGCGATCAACTGGCGGCCGCGGACGGCCACGCGTGCGCGCGAGACCTCGGCCTCGGCTGGCCGGTAGATGAGCCAGAGGATCGCGCTGACCCCGGCGTAGATCAGGTAGACCCCCACCAGCGTGAAGACCGCGTTGACGACCGCGGCGGTGTCGAGCACGAGCAGAAGCCCAGCGGCGATCAGAAGCGCTGCCCGTAGGACCTTGAACGCCGGCCGCGTCGGCTCCGTCGTTACCCACGCGCCCGCGCGCCGCAGTGGTGCGCCGATGTCCACGGGACGGATCAAGGACGCGGCCGCCGCAGCCACGACCGCGCCGGAGCCGGCCACGATCCAGCCCACGCTCCGCAGGTCGCCGAGGAATGCGTCCCAGATCGCGCCGACGGCCGCCTGCGCTTCGGGCGTGTCCACCGTGTCGGTGACCGCGTCGCGACCAATCGCGAGCCCGATCACGATGACGACCCCGGCGACTGCGGTGCTGATCCCGAGTTGCACCATGGTTCGCCTTCGATTCGTGGAAAACACCAGGCCGCCGGCCGCCAAGACGATCGCGACCACCGCGAGCAGCCACGCGAGCAGCCGCACGGTGTCCGCGGCGCGCGCGACATCGCCGCTCGCACCGATGTCGCGCGTGACGAGCCTCGCGTCGGCCTCGTCCTCGATGCGCCGCGCCAGCTGCGGCCGGATCACCTGAAGCCCGGCGCCCACGAGCGTGCCGACATCTGCCACGGTCAGGGTCACCGTGTTCTGATCGCGGTCGAACACCGCCCGGTGAACATCGCGCACGGCGGACCGGAACACGTCCGTGAAAGCACGACTCCCTACCACCGACGACACGACCGACTCGACGATCGGCCGCGCCGCGATCAGGTTGCTCTCGGCCTTGAGCACGATCTCGTCGGTCACCTGCTCGGCGATCAGCGAGCGAACGCTGTCGTCCTCCAGGGCGACGGTGGCGCGATTGGCAAACTGGTCCGAGTCGACGGCCGCGCGCCGCACGTAGCCGGCGACGAGGGCAAGCAGCAGCGCGACGGCTGAGAGGACGACCAGCGTGACTACTGCGGCGCTACGGCCGCGGGCGGCCATGCCCTGACCGTAACGCCCGCGCGCGCTGTGTGCGCAACGCCACAAGCCGATGAGTTTTCGGCGGAAGGAGAGTCGCTAAAACTGATGACTGGACTTACGACCGAAGGGACCCGCCGCACATGACTCGCTTCCTCGCCCGACTCGCCGACATCTCCTACCGCCGCCGCGGCAGGGTGGTGCTTGCATGGATCGCCGCGGCGATCGTGATCATCGGCGTCGGCTCCTCGCTCGCCGGCGAGTACAACGCCGACTACGACACGCCGGGCTCGGAGTCCAAGGCCGCGAGCGACCTGACCGAGAAGCGCTTCGATGGCTACTCGGGCCAGGAGGTCTACGTCGTCTGGAAGGACGAGGGCGGTGCCGACAGCGCCGCGGCGAAACAGCGCATCAACGCCTTCCTCGGTGAGGCGGAGCAGGTCGACCACATCGCTCCGCACACCGCTATCCGTTACTCCGACGACGGAACGATCGGCGCGACCACGCTGCCGATGACCGTTCCCGGCTGGGAGATGGAGAAGGAGCAGGGCGAGCAGCTGATCGACGCGGCGGAGTCGAACGACGGCGAGGGGCTCCAGATCGAGCTGGGAGGCGATCCGATCTACGTCGCGCAGGAGCAGTCGAGCCCCGAGGGCATCGGCTTCCTCGGCGCCGCGATCGTGCTGCTGATCGCATTCGGCTCGATCGTCGCGGCCGGGCTACCGCTCGCGATCGCCCTGATCGGCCTCGGGATCAGCTCCGGGGGCCTGATCGTCCTGCTCGCAAACGTCGTCGACGTCCCGGACTGGACGACTGCCGTGTCCGGGCTGATCGGCATCGGCGTCGGCATCGACTACTCGCTGCTCGTGCTGACGCGCTTCCGTTCCGCGATGAGGGAAGGCAAGGACCGCCACGATGCCGTGGTCGAGGCTGTGACAACCGCCGGTCGCAGCGTCGTGATCGCCGGCGCGACCGTCGTCGTCGCGATCTCCGGCTTGATGCTCACCGGACTGACCTACATGTACGGCGTCGCGCTCGCGTCATCGCTCGCAGTGCTCGTCGTCGCGCTTGCCTCGATCACGTTGCTGCCGGCGCTCCTGTCGTTCCTGGGGCCGAAGGTCGATCGCCTGCGCATCCCGTTCCTCGGTCGTGCGCTGAAGACGGAGGGCAACGGCGAGTCGCCCGCCGCGCGCTGGAGCCATGCGGTTCAGCGCCGCCCGTGGCTGGCCGCGATCGCCGCGACCGTGCTGCTCCTCGCGCTCGCCGCGCCTGCGCTCGGCATGCGCCTGGGCTTCCCGGACGCCGGCAACGACGCGCCCGACACGATGACCCGCCAGGCATACGACCTGAACACCGAGGGGTTCGGGCCGGGCACGAACGGGCCACTCGTGATCGCCGCCGACCTGCCGCCCGGGCCGGATGCAAAGGCCGAGGTGAAGTCGTTCGCGGAGCAGCTGCGTGGGGAGGACAACGTCGCGTTCGTCCCGTCGCCGACCTTCAACGAGAGCGGAGACGCGGCGATCATCACTGTCATCCCCCAGGGCTCGCCGCAGGACGAGGAGACGGAGGACCTCGTGAACACGCTGCGGGACGAGGTCGTGCCGGACGCGCTCGGCGACACCGGCATCACCGCCCACATCGGCGGCGTGACCGCCGCGCTCGAGGATCAGAGCGAGTACATGAAGGACCGCATGCCGCTGTTCATCGTCGGCGTCGTCGGCCTCTCGTTCCTGCTTCTACTCGTGGCCTTCCACTCACCCCTGATCGCGCTGAAGGCGGGCATCATGAACCTGCTGTCCGTTGGCGCCGCCTACGGTGTGATGACACTGGTCGCGAAGGGTGGGCCGGTCGGGGAGCTGATCGGGATCGACCACGAGGTGCCGATAGCGCCGTTCATGCCGGTGATGATGTTCGCGATCCTCTTCGGGCTCTCGATGGACTACGAGGTCTTCCTGATCTCGCGGATCCGCGAGGAGTACCTGAAGCACGGCGATACAAGGCGGGCTGTCGCTGACGGCCTGGCGCGGACAGCGCGCGTGATCACCGCTGCCGCGGCGATCATGGTCGTCGTGTTCCTGGCGTTCACCGCGGCGCCGGATGTGTTCCTGAAGCTGTTCGGGATCGGTCTGGCAACGGCGATATTCCTCGACGCCACCGTCGTGCGGATGGTGCTCGTGCCGGCGGTGATGCAGCTGCTCGGGGACCGCAACTGGTGGATCCCGGACTGGCTCGAGCGCGTTCTGCCGCGGCTCGATGTCGAGCAGGCACCGGCGCGGGCGTAGCCAGTGGCCACCTGCACGCACCGCGATCAGATCGAGATCGTCGACGCGCCCGCCGATGTCGCGGGGTGCGAGGAGTGCCTGGCGAGCGGCGGGCGCTGGGTGCACCTGCGGATGTGCCAGACATGCGGTCACATCGGCTGCTGCGACAACTCGCCGGGCCGCCACGCAACGGGGCACCACGAGGAGACGGGACACCCGATCATCCGCTCGGTCGAGCCGGGCGAGGACTGGAGCTGGTGCTACGTCGACGAGTTGATGTTCCGGCTTTCGTAGCCTGTGGGTCAATGACGTATGTGATCGCCGGCAGCTGCATCAAGGACGACTCGTGCATCGAGGTCTGTCCTGTCGACTGCATCCACCCCAAGCCCGGGGCCTCGGATTTCGAGACGGCCGAGCAGCTGTACATCGACCCTGAGGTCTGCATCGACTGCGACGCCTGCGTCGAGGCGTGCCCCGTCGATGCGATCTTCGCCGACTTCGAGACACCCGAGAAGTTCGGATACGCGCTCGGCGTGAACGCCGAGTTCTTCGCCGAGAAGAGCACGGCGGAGCGGACGGCCGCCTGATGCGCGTCGCGATCGTCGGCGCCGGCCCGGCGGGGGCGTTCGCCGCCGACCGCCTGCTCCGACGCGTGGGCAATGTCGAAATCGACCTCTTCGAGCGCTTGCCCACGCCCTGGGGGCTGCTGCGCAGCGGCGTCGCTCCGGACCATCAGGAGATCAAGCGCCTGGACGAGACGTTCGACCGCGAGACCCTCGGGCACGGCTGCCGCTTCTTCGGGAACGTCGAGGTGGGCGTCGACATCTCACATCCCGAGCTGATGGAGCACTACGACGCCGTGATCTATGCGACCGGCGCCCAGACCGACAAGTCGCTCGGGATTCCGGGCGAGGACCTGCCCGGGAGCTGGCCGGCGACGGAGTTCGTCGCCTGGTACAACGGCCATCCGGACTACCGCGGGCTCGAGTTCGACCTGTCGCACGAGCGCGCCGTCGTGATCGGCAACGGCAATGTCGCGGCGGACGTCGTCCGGATGCTCACGCGCAGCATCGCGGAGCTCGAGCGCACGGACATCGCCGATCACGCGCTCGACGCGCTGCGGCAGAGCCGGGTGAAGGAGGTCGTCGTGCTCGGTCGTCGCGGCCCGGCGCAGGCGGCTTTCACGAGCTCCGAGCTGCGCGAGTTGGGCCACATGGATGGGGTGGACGTGATCGTCGACCCCGACGACGCGGAGCTTGACGCGCTGTCTGCGGAATGGCTGGCCGAGGAGGGAACCTTCACGGCGCGCAAGAACGTCGAGCTGCTGCGCGAGTTCGCCGCGCGTCCGGAGAGCCCCGACGCGGAGCGCCGGATCGTCCTGCGCTTTCTGCGCTCACCCGTCGAGATTCGCGGTGAGGGGAGGGTGGAGGCCGTCGACGTGGGCCGCAATGAGATCGTGCGTTCCGACGACGGCGCCCTGCGCCCGCGGTCGGTGGACGATGAGCGCGAGACGATCGAGTGCGGCCTCGTCCTGCGCTCGGTCGGCTATCGCGCGGTGCCACTGCCCGACGTGCCCTTCGACGAGCGCAGCTACGTCCTCCCGAACGACCGCGGACGAGTCCGGGACACCGAGGGCAACCCCGTCCCCGGCGTCTATGCGGTGGGATGGATCAAGCGCGGGCCGACGGGGATCCTCGGCACGAACAAGCGGGATGCCGAGGAGACGGTCGACCGCGTTGCCGAGGACCTGGCTTCTGGTGCGCTCAAGGCTCGGCAGCTACCCGAGCGTGAGCAGATCGACAAGCTGATCGGCGAGCGCAAGCCGGAGGTCGTGACCGCCGACGGCTGGCACGCGATCGACGCGCGGGAGCTCCAGCTTGGAGAGGACGCTCAGCGGCCGCGCGTGAAGCTCGCCTCGCGCGACGAGCTGCTGGCCGCCGGCTCGAGCTAGTGCTCCGCGGCCGGGACGCGAACGCCCCGGCCGCATCGCACAAACTTCGTTAGCCGGCCTCCTGGCCGCCGCCCTGGTCGCCGCCCCCCGGCTCGGCGGGCTCGGCCGGCCCTTCAGGTGACTCGGGCGCCTCGGGTCCCGGTGTTTCGAACAGCATCTGCGTCTCCCTTCGTCGTGGTTAGTACTGCGGTCAGCTTTTCTTGCCCGCGACGGCGCGCTGGAGCTGCGCCTTCGTCATCTTCGAGCGGCCCTCGATCCCGAGCTGGCGGGCTTCGTTGTAGAGCTGTTCGCGGGTACGGCCCTTCGGGCGATTGGTGCCGGAGCGCTGCCCGCCGCGACGACCGGACGAGATGTCCTTCGTCGACGTCCGCGAGCGCTGCCTCGACTCGCCGTGACGCGCGCGCTCCTTGTTGACGGTCCGAGCCGCGATCTCCTCGGCGCGATCTTCCGACGCGCCCTGCTCGCGCTCACTCTTCTTGATGTGCTCGTACTGGCGGGCTCGCTTGGTGCCCTTCTTGACGCCGCGTGGCGGCATGGGGTGCCCCCCTCCTAGCTTGCGCTAGGGAGGTACCCGGGCCCGCGGCCCGTAATCGGCCGCGGGCCGTGAGTCCTTGCTAGGCGGCGGCCGTCTCGGGATCCGGGCGGACGATGACGGTGTCCGCGACCGCGATGATCTCGTCCGCAGGAAGGTCGGCGCGAGATGCGTGCTCCCGGATCGCCTCGGGGCTCGACGCCTCGTAGATGCACACGGTTCCAACCTCGCCCGACTCCTCGCCGAGCACGTACGACCGAATCCAGCGGATGTCGTCAGACATCTGGTTGTCGCCGACGTCACTCGAGCGCTTGGCGGCCTCCTCGAGCTCGTCGCCCGACTTCCATCCGCGCCTGCGCAGAATCACGTAGGTCTGCATATTGCTCCTCTCGATTGGATTGGGCCTAGGCCAATCTGTAGCGCGACGTTACAGCCGCCCGATGCCGCGCGCTAGTGCCGGATTCGCTTCGTGTGTGGCGGATTGCCGAGCGGTCGGCCGCCGTATACCGGCTTCCCGGACCGGCGCTGGT
>Ga0114129_10014554_pt1 | contig 11211 bp, 11 predicted proteins | sample RhiMetdeltSRZDD1_FD_80071 | JGI IMG/M metagenome (GOLD analysis project Ga0114129, IMG submission 80071) | Populus rhizosphere microbial communities from Tennessee, USA - Rhizosphere MetaG P. deltoides SRZDD1 (version 2) (version 2) | ecosystem: Host-associated > Plants > Roots > Rhizosphere >... | reverse complement strand
GGCTGATGACCCGATCACCCTCGAGGAGCTTGCAGCTGAGTTCGGTGTGTCGCGCGAGCGCGTGCGCCAGATTGAAGTGCGCGCCTTCGAAAAAGTGCAGAAGGCCGTCAAGAATCGCATGGCGGCGTTGGAGCAACCGGTAGAGGCACAGCCGATCACGGCGCATTAGCGGCGAAGCATTCAGCTCAGAATGATTGCGGACGGGCCCCCTGCCCGGCCGTTTTTGTATCCCGTTCATCCTCGCGAATTTGCGGAGCGATAGCTACTCCTCCCGTTCGTCCCCGCCTAAGCGGGGACCCAGCACTGGATTCCCGCTTAGGCGGGAATGAACGGAGTGGTGACTGCGATTGTTATTCTTCCCGTTCGTCCCCGCGAAAGCGGGACCCAGCCTGGATTCCCCCTTGACCTCACAAGCTCACCCTAATCCGCGCGTCTATTGCCCCCAGGCGCGGAAAGCCTCTTCGAAGACGCGCGCTCCCGGTGTGCCTTTTTCCATTGCCAGGATGGCACGCTTGCCGCTGGTGTAGACGACGGGCACGTCGAACCAGTCGCGCTCCTTGAGAAGCTGCACATTGCGTTGCTGGTCGGCCTCCACGGCCGACAGGCCGATCAGAAAATAATTGTTGGTCACTTTCACGGCGAGGCCGGCTAGCGGAACGCCCCGCGCCTGTTCGTTCTGCTTCATCAACACACCAGGCACATTGCCGATCCCGCCTTCCGGAAAATCCGCTGGCAGCGTAAACATGATTTCAATGGTGTGGCTCGCGGGCAGCGCCTTGTCGGTGTTGCGCCGGAGCGACCAGGTCATGCGCAGCTTGCGTTCGGGTATTTCGATGTCGGCGCGCACGGCGAGTTCGGGCGCCAAACCCGGCCCCGGCGAGACGGTCTCCGTCCGCCACAGCGCAGAGCCGACGTAGCGCTTGCCCTGCGGATCGTTCGGATCCTCGTCGTAGAGCACGACCTTCTGCGCAACGGCAGCCGCGGGAGCGTTGGCTGTGTCCGTTGATGTCTGTCCGGACTGACCGATGCGATCGGAAATTTTGGGACGAGTCGTGGGCTGCCCGGCGTCTTTCGGTTTCGCCGGCTGTGAGCGAAAACTTGCTACCATTGAACTGATGGCGTGGCGTTGCCAATACCCGGCACCGACGAGCCCGGCGATCACGGCAATCAGGAGCCCCCATTTGATGAGGCCGGCATATGACCGGGCGGGCCGCGTATAGAGGTCTTCATCGTCGTCGTATGCGGGCGGCAAAGACGGCGGGTAGTCGCCGTGCAGCTTTTCGTCGGTCAGTGGCGGCTCGGTAACGCGAGATGACCGGTTGGCTCTGCGATGGTCGAACGGTTGCGCCGGCTCCGGCATTGCCTGATAAGTTTCATGAGCAGCGCGCTTCGCGTGTGCCGCCGCGCTTCCCAAGCCTTCGGCTTCGGCAACGGTTTCCCGAAAATTGCGCAGGCCCCGGTCCCGCAGCGATGATTCGCCGGACTCCGCCTCCAAGACGTCGGGACGCGGCCGCTTGGCCGTTTCCGCCTCGACTTTTCGGATCGCCTCCTCCAACGCCAGTCGCTCGCGGGTAATGTCGGTCTCGTCGAGCGCAGGCACCACGCCTCGCAACTGGGAAACCAGCGCAGCGCGCGCACGGTCATACAAGGCGCGACGATTTTCGCCCGTGTTCTTGTCCAGGCCATTAACCGCGCGCTCGATGAGGGGATAGTAGTCAGCCATCGTGCTTATTGTGCTTGATTCATATCCTGTGGGGAAAGCCTGCTGTCAGCACGAAAGCAGGTTCGACCCCCGGTTCTTTTGGTTTGCCCGATCATACCTCAAATGGGTTTTTCATGAGGATGGTGTCCTCACGTTCGGGGCTGGTCGACAACAGGGCAACCGGACAGCCGACAAGCTCCTCGATGCGCCGCACGTATTTTATCGCTTGGGCCGGCAACTGCGCCCAGGAGCGGGCGCGTGCGGTCGGCTGCTTCCAGCCGCCGATAGTCTCATAGACAGGCTCTGCGCGCGCCTGCGCCTGTTCGCCGGCGGGAAGATAATCGATCTCGCGTCCGTCGAGCCGATAGCGCACGCAAACTTTGATCTCGTCGAAGCCGTCCAGAATGTCGAGTTTGGTCAATGCAAGGCCATCAATGCCACAGGTCCGAACAGTTTGTCGCACCAGGACCGCATCAAACCATCCGCAGCGGCGAGCCCTGCCCGTGACGGTGCCAAATTCGCGGCCCCGCTCGCCGAGGGTCTTGCCAATGGCATTGTCCATCTGATCTGTCGGGAACGGACCTAGGCCCACCCGCGTGGTGTAGGCCTTGCAGATGCCGAGCACGTAGTCGATGGCATTGGGACCGAGACCGGAGCCGGTCGCCGCCTGTGCGGCGACGGTGTTCGAGGATGTGACATACGGGTATGTGCCGTGATCGATGTCGAGCAACGCCCCCTGCGCGCCTTCGAACAGGATGCGCTTTCCTTCGCGCCGCTTGCTGTCGAGCAGCGACCAGACCGAATCCATGAAGGGCAGAACTTTCGGAGCAATCGAGGCAAGATGGTCGTACACCGCCTCGGCTGCAATCTCGGGCAACCTGTGGCCGCGCCGCAGGGCATTGTGGTGCGCAAGCAACCGATCGATCTTTCCGCGCAGCGCGGGCAGATCCGCCAGATCCATGAAGCGGATGGCGCGGCGGCCGACCTTGTCCTCGTAGGCGGGGCCGATGCCGCGCTTGGTCGTGCCGATGCGGGTTGCGGCATTTTCCGCCTCGCGCAAGGCCTCGAGCTCGCGGTGCAGCGGCAATATCAGAATTGCATTCTCGGCGATGCGCAAAGTGGCGGGCGTCACGATGATGCCTTGTTTCTTAAGTTGGGCGATCTCGTCGACGAACGCTTGGGGATCGATCACCACGCCATTGCCGATGACCGACAATTTGCCTTCGCGCACGACCCCGGACGGGAGCAACGACAGCTTGTACGTTGAGCCATCTATAACCAGGGTGTGCCCGGCGTTATGGCCGCCCTGGAAACGGACAACGATATCGGCCTGTTTCGAAAGCCAGTCGACGATCTTGCCTTTGCCTTCGTCGCCCCACTGGGATCCGACAACCACGACATTCGCCATCAGAACCCTTCCCTGTAGCAGCGCCCGGACACTTGGAACCGGGAGCCACCGGCCAGGTCCACCTTCGGATAAAGGATGCTCCCCTTGGAGGCAAGCCAGAGGTCCGCGGCGCCCTGCCGCCAGCCGGCAACGACAACAGTTTGATCTTACGCGTTAATTTTAAAAGCGCAGCGGCTTCGCTTGCTGCACCTGTGGCAAAGCTCGCACCTGGGCCAATACTGCGTCCGGCAGTTCGCCATCGATCTCGATCAGCGCCACTGCATGCCCGCCCGGCGCGTCGCGGCCGACATGGAAAGTGGCGATATTGATGCCGGCGTCGCCCAGGGTCGAAGAAAATTTCCCGATGAAGCCTGGTTTGTCCAGATTTGTGATGTAGATCATCGAGGCGCCAAATTCGGCATCCATGCGGATGCCCTTGATGTTCACGATGCGCGGCCGCCCATCGGCAAACACCGTTCCAGAGACGTGCCGCGATTGCCGCTCGGTTGTGACCGTCACTGTGATCAGGCTTTCGTAATCCTCGGGCATTTCGCGCGTGATTTCCTCAACGACGATGCCACGCTCTTTGGCTACGACCGGCGCGGATACGACGTTGACATCGCCGAGCATCGGACGGAGCAGGCCGGCAAGCGCGGCCGAGGTGAGCGCCTTTGTATTCATCTGCGCGACTGCGCCTTCATAGGCGAGTTGTACTTTGCTGATTCCGGTTTCGGTCAGCTGCCCGGCAAACGAGCCCAGCTTCTCTGCCAACGCGATGAATGGCTTGAGCTTGGGCGCCTCCTCGGCACTGATCGAGGGGAAATTGATGGCGTTGCTGATTGCCCCGCGCAGGAGATAGTCCGACATCTGCTCGGCGATCTGAAGTGCGACATTTTCCTGCGCTTCACTGGTTGAGGCACCGAGATGCGGCGTGCAGACGACATTGGGCAGATCGAACAACGGATTTTCAGTCGCCGGCTCGGTAACGAAAACGTCGAACGCGGCGCCGGCAACGTGGCCGCCCTTGAGCGCCTGGGAGAGCGCGGCCTCGTCCACCAAACCACCACGCGCGCAATTAACGATGCGGACGCCCTTTTTCATTTTGCTGATGGAATCGGCACTGATGATGTTGCGGGTTTTGTCCGTCAGCGGAGCGTGCAGCGTTATGAAATCGGCGCGCTTTAACAGTTCATCAAGCTCGACTTTTTCGACACCGAGATCGGTTGCACGGTCGGGGGACAGGAAAGGATCATAGGCGACCACTTTCATCTTCAGTCCAAGCGCGCGGTCGGCAACGATCGAACCGACGTTTCCGCATCCGATGACGCCGAGCGTCTTGCCGAACATCTCCACGCCCATGAACTTGTTCTTTTCCCATTTGCCGGCGCGCGTCGACGCGTCGGCTTCCGGAATCTGTCTCGCCAGCGCCAGCATGAGTGAGATCGCATGCTCCGCCGTCGTGATCGAATTCCCGAACGGCGTGTTCATAACGACGATGCCGCGCGCTGTGGCTGCCGGAATGTCGACATTGTCCACGCCGATTCCGGCCCTGCCGATCACCTTCAGGCTGTTGGCGCGCTCGAGTATTTTGGCGGTGACCTTGGTGGCCGAGCGAATCGCAAGGCCGTCATAGTTGCCGACCACCGCCGCGAGCTTGTCCTTGTCCTTGCCGAGTGCTGGCTGGAAATCGACCTCGACCCCGCGATCCTTGAAGATCTGAACGGCCGCAGGCGACAGAGCGTCTGAAATGAGAACCTTGGGCATCATCTTGGGTGTCATGAGATGGGTCACGCCGCTTTAGGTAATGCGGCCTTGGCTTCGGCGAAAGCCCACGCGACCCACGGCGTCAGTGCCTCGATGTCGCGTTGTTCCACGGTCGCGCCGCACCAGATGCGCAGCCCCGGCGGTGCATCCCGATAGAAGGCGATGTCGTAAGCGACGCCTTCTTTTTCGAGCAGACCAGCCAGTGTTTTGGCGAAAGCGGCCTGCTCGTCGAGCGAGAGGCGCGTCACCGCTGCATCGATGACTTTAAGGCAAACAGATGTATTGGACCGCTCGGCGGAATTTTTTGCGAGATGATCAATCCACGGCGTTGTAGCCACCCAAGCGCCCAGCGTCTTCGCATTGGCGTCCGATCGCGCGATCGTCGCAGCCAGACCGCCTATGGATTTGGCCCATTGCAGCGTGTCCAGATAGTCCTCGACGCATAGCATCGACGGGGTGTTGATGGTTTCTCCGGCGAAGATCCCCTCGTTAAGCTTGCCGCCTTTCGTCAGACGGAAAATCTTCGGCAGCGGCCATGCCGGTTTGTAAGTTTCGAGCCTTTCCACCGCGCGAGGAGACAGAATCAACATTCCATGCGCGCCTTCCCCGCCCAGCGCCTTCTGCCAGGAGAAGGTGACCACATCGAGCTTCGGCCAGTCGAGCTTTTGCGCGAAGGCCGCCGAAGTTGCGTCGCAAATGGTGAGGCCCTGGCGGCCCGCTGCGATCCAGTCGCCATTCGGCACCCGCACGCCGGACGTGGTGCCGTTCCACGTGAAGACTACATCATTCGAGAAATCAACTTTTCGGAGATCGGGCAATTCGCCGTAAGGCGCCCGAATGATTGTGAGGTCTTTGAGCCTGAGTTGCTTTTCGACGTCGGTGATCCAGCCTTCGCCGAAGGATTCCCAGGCCAACATCGTCACAGGGCGCGCGCCGAGGAGCGACCATAGCGCCATTTCCACGGCGCCGGTGTCGGACGCCGGCACGATGCCAATGCGATAATCCGCCGGCACTTCCAATACTTCGCACGTAAGGTCGATCGCGCGCTTAAGTTTCGCCTTGCCGGCTTTTGACCGGTGCGAGCGTCCGAGAACTGCGTCGGTGAGGATTTGGAGATTCCAGCCGGGACGCTTCGCGCATGGGCCGGACGAGAAGTGCGGGATCGTCGGCCGCACGTCGGGCTTGGTCGTCGCCATGTGTCTACCCTTCCAGATAGGCGCCCCTCGTTGGGGAGGGGTGTCCCGCGCCCGATATAGAGAAACCCGCGGGAAGCCGCAAGATAGACAGCGCGCGCCTCACAGGTTCAAGCAGCGCCGTGCAGGAAAGCGCGCGGACCATGCGGAAAAATTGGCACAGATCTGACACGCGAAACCGAAAAACGGTTCTGCGTCCGTTCCACCTGATTTTTCGATCTGAAAAGCGAAGCGCGCGCCCGGGCAAAGGACGCGCGCTTCAGAACAGAAAGGTCAATGAGCAATGCCGTCACTACAACGGCCCACGCGCCCAGTCAATAGGGGCGCGGCGGTACAACCAAACCCTTCCCAGAAAATCCAGCGTCTCTTAGCGCGCGCCTTGGTGCAGCGCTCGCTTCGTATTTCGCGCACCGATCACGCAACGCCCAGAGCTCAAAAGAGCAGAAAGGTTCATACCATGGGCAAAGTAAAAGAGCAGCTACAAGAAACACCGCAAGCCACCGCGGTAGCCAAGCCAAAGCCAACCCTGGCCGTAGTGTCGGCCAGCAACCCGTATCTCGAAGACGCGGGCGACGGCATTGGCACGATGCTCAAGTTCGTCAAGGGCAAGTGGCGTATAGGCGATACGACCATCCCGATCGGGACACAGTACGTCGCCTATCTGCCGCAAGCCTTGAAGGGCTGGGGTTTGCTTCAAGGACGGCAAGGTTGTCGATCGCCGTCTCGGCAGGACTGCCGACCGCTATCAAATGCCCGAGCGCGAAGAGCTCGGCGATAGTGATCAAACCAAGTGGGAAGTAGGCCCAGACGGCAAGCCGCGCGATCCTTGGGGCGAGCAGCGTTACCTGCCGCTTCTGAGCATCGACGGCACCGAGATCGTCACCTACGTCACGGGATCGAGCGGCGGCCGGATCGCTATCCAAGATCTAAACCGTCGCTACGGCTACCAGCTGCACATCGGCAAATACCAGCTGCACATCGGCAAGTTGCCGATCGTGGCACTGGCGGTCCGCGAATATCAGCACGCTCAGTTCGGCTTAATGGAAAGCCCGCGCTTCGAAATTGTCGGCTGGACTGATCCGGCCGGCGAAGCGCCGACGCCTACCGTCGCCGACGAAATGTCGGACGAGATCCCGTTCTAGGTGGCGGTGATGGAAGTAAACTTCGACAAAGCCGATCCGCTGATCGAGCGCCTCGACGCAGTTATCGCCGAGGCGATCGACGGCGGATGCTCAAGCGATGACATTGCCTTCGCCTGCCAGATTGCGCTGCTCGGCGTAATCGATTGCGAACACTACTACAAGCAAGTGTCGCTGCTGGAAGAGTTCAGCGCCGACATGCAACAGGCGATTGCCGACATCGACGATCAAGTCAACGAGCGCATTGGGCCGAACGACGTTCCGTTTAGCCCACGCTGACAACACCAGGCCGGACGCATTTCGCGCCCGGCCTTCTTTTTCTCAGAAGGGTAGCAACATGAGCATGTACCTAACAACGATCGAAGGTTGGCCGGACAAGCGTGACGCGCGTCCTGGCATGGCCCACTACGCCGGCAGCGGCCCAGAAAAGAAAACCTGCGGCCAATGCAAACACCGCGGCTATTCCCCGGACAAGTTTTCGAAGAAACACAACGGCTGCGCGAAGTTTCGCGCGCTCACCAACATGGACGGGCCGGAAGTTAAGAGCGACTGGCGCGCCTGCATACTTCGAGCAGAAGGGGGGAAAGAAATGATCCGCGAAGACACCGATCGTAGTGACGCGCTTTGCAGGGCCGTCTTCGATCTTATCGACGAGCAGTGCCCGATCAGCGAAGGCGAGGTGATGATCGTGGCGATCAATATGCTTGCCAACGTTTACGCCATGGCGCCGCTAGATCGGCGCCCTGCAATGGCCCGCGACATTATGTTTGCTCTGCAGATCGCCTTCGGCGAGATCGACGGGGCGGGCCATGGCTGAGGTTAAGATAACGAAAAAGGGAAAGAATGCGCACCTTGATGGGCTAGAGCCCGAGCTGATCTTGATCGTTGAGGTGTGCAAGCGGCTCGATCGCGTGACAGAGGATAACCTTGCGGATCTCTGCGAGCAGCTAACCCATAAATACGGCTCAGCCGAAAACGCAGTCATAGCCGTCAAGTCTGGCCTGGCGCAGTTTGTAGCCGACGGGGCGGGCCATGACTGACGACGCGCTGACGAAGGCGCTAGAGCTGGCGCGACAAGGGATCCCATGCTTCCCCTGTAGCGCCAACAAAGCGCCAGCGTGCCCTGAAGGCTTCAAGCGCGCCACAGCAGACGCCGATCGGCTGCGCCAGCTGTGGCGGGCCTATCCTGGTGCGCGCATTGGCGTGCCAATGGGTGAAGCGTCGGGGCTGTTCTGCCTTGATATTGATTGCGCAAAGCACCCTGAAGCTGGCCAGTGGCTTGAGATCAATAAGCAGCGCTTGCCGGCGACGCGGGTTCACCAGACCGAGAGCGGTGGGTGGCATTACCTGTTCCAGCACCGCGCTGGCCTTGGCAACACTAACGGCAAGATACACCGCGGCGTCGATACTCGTGGCGCCGGCGGGTACGTCATTTGGTGGGCGGTGCATGTAGCAGGGCAGCACCAACTTGTGCCGGCCGCGCCTGTTCCTGACTGGCTTGTAAATCTGGTCAACCCACCACCACCACCGCCGGTCTGGGCACGGCCGATCGGCCACGCGTTGCCGCATGCCGCCGGCGATCCGCGGAAAAGGTTAGTGGCAATACTGGCCAAGGTGGCCGGCGCCCGAGACGGCGAAAGAAACTGCCTTTTGTTTTGGGGCGCATGCCGCATTTCCGAAATGATCTCGGACGCAGAGCTGGGGCACGGCGAAATACCTGACGCGATCGACGCGCTGACCAAGATCGGCGAGCGCCTTGGGCTCGCTCGTCGTCAGGTCCAAGACACCATCGAGAGCGGACTGAAACGATGACCGACACCCACGACGTCAACAAGCTGGTCGTCCTTGCCCAGAAGAAGGCGGACAAGGCAAGGGCTAGGGCCGAAGAACAGGGCGACACCGGGCAGTTTCGTGGCAAAAACGCCGTCAAGGCCATGCACGATCTTGGCTTCCCCGACGTCACGCCGACGGGACAGCTTAAAAACACCTGCGCCAATACCTGCGTAGCGATCGGCAAGCTAGAGATCGTATGCGAGTATGACGCATTTCACGACAAGCTGTTAGTGGGCGGCCACCGCATTGGCCAGTACGCCGGCGAACTGGGCGATCTCGCGTGTCTTCACCTGCGCCGCATGATCGAGAAAAAGTTTGGCTTTGATCCAAAGCGCGAAGGTATGCGCGACGCCTGCATGCAGCTTTGCATAGAGAACCAGTTCGACCCCATTTGCGAATATCTTGACGGGCTCGACTGGGACGGCGTCGATCGTATCGACGAATGGCTGACAACATATCTCGGCGCTGAGGATACACCACTTAATCGCGCGATCGGCCGGATCGCACTTATCGCCCAGGTACGCCGCGCGCGTCAGCCTGGCTGCAAGTTCGATCAGATAATCGTGCTTGAAGGTAAGGAAGGTAAAAACAAAAGCACAGCGCTTACGGTACTGGCCGGCGGCAACGAGAACTTTTCCGATCAGACGATCCTAGGCCGCGGCGATAAAGAACAACAAGAGCTACTGCGCGGCGTGTGGGTATACGAGATCGCCGATCTAACCAATATAGCCAGAACGGAAGTTGAAAGCGTGAAGGCGTTTGCTTCTCGTACGCATGATCGCGCGCGGCCGGCCTACGGACATTACCTGGTGGCACTGGCCAGGCGCTGCGTAATCTGGGCCACGACGAACAATAAAGAGTATCTGAAGTCACAGACAGGCAACCGACGGTTCTGGCCTATCCTTGTCGCTGTTGCCCGGCCGATCGATATTGAGAGCCTTAAGCGCGATCGGGATCAGCTATTCGCTGAGGCAGCACACTACGAAGCCATGGGCGCTTCGAGCGTACTGCCTGAAAACCTATGGGACGCAGCCGCTATCGAACAAGAGCAACGCCGCGAAGCTGATCCTTGGGAAGACGTGCTTGTGCACGCGCGCGGCACCTTCACCGAAAACGAAGACAAAGAAACCCGCGCCATAGAAGAGCGCATTTCGTCGCAGGATCTCCTATCGAAGTACCTGAATATTCCAATAGAGAAGCAAGTGCAGAGCCACCTTAAGCGCCTGAGCGACGTCATGGGCCGCCTGGGGTGGGAAGGGCCGAAGCCCATGCGCGAGAAGGGAAAACTTTACCGGGGCTACTGCCGCCCACCACCAAAAGAGGGAAAACAGCAATGAACGCCCTACGGGAAATAACCGAACAGCGGAACAAACTCATTCAGGCCGAACGCAAGAAACTATGGCGGCCTAGTAAACAAGCCAGCAGGGAAATCTTTCGGCTGCAATGCTCGCTTAGGGAGCGCTTCGCCGAACTCAACGGCTGGAAAGTCTCAAAGACCCGGTTTCCCCTTTCAGTATTGCGAGACAACAAGCCGCATGGACGTGGCGATCCTTGGCACCCAAGACTGTGCACGACGTCCTCGATCATCCCGAGTACTTTCGACACCGGGAGAAACCATATCGGGCGACCGCGATTGTCGCTCACGTTTACCTGTGCAACGCCGCGCCTATAGACCTCAATGCCTACGCTACGGAACGCGGGCTAGTGGGCTCACGTAGCGCCATGGGAAAGGGCGTGCCCGAGCAAACCACCGCCTAGGCCGTGTTACGCGTGCCGTTACGCGTACCCGTAACAGGGAAAGCCTAGCGGCACCAACGCTTTAGCGCAGCTGTTACGGGCGTTACGGGTAAAGGGCTCGGGCTGCAAAACTTACCGGGAAGCTCCGTGTACTTTTATTCTAGCATTTCTACCCGTAACACGTGTAACAGCGTTGATAAATAAAGGAAAAAACCCGTAACAAGTACCGTAACAGACGTGTAACACACCCGTAACAGCTACAGCAACCTGCGCCGGCATGCTCTAAACTTTGCATATTCATGCCATAAACTGTGTAAGGCCCAGATCGACATCCTGTTCAAGCGCGTTGGCGGGCATGGTTCGAGGCCGCAGCTAACGAAAGAGCACGCGACGTGAATCTACGGAATCACCTTCCCGGCATTGGCATTATCTCCATCACCTCCACGGTAGCCTTTG
>Ga0114129_10014552_pt1 | contig 11212 bp, 9 predicted proteins | sample RhiMetdeltSRZDD1_FD_80071 | JGI IMG/M metagenome (GOLD analysis project Ga0114129, IMG submission 80071) | Populus rhizosphere microbial communities from Tennessee, USA - Rhizosphere MetaG P. deltoides SRZDD1 (version 2) (version 2) | ecosystem: Host-associated > Plants > Roots > Rhizosphere >... | reverse complement strand
TGCGTCCCCGCGGAGCGCCGGACCGCGCGCTTCCGCTCGGTGATCGCGCTCTGCGCCGAAGAGCGCGAGGCGACGGTCGACGGGATCGTGGTGGGGGTGATTCTCGACGCGCCACGCGGCATGGGCGGCTTCGGCTACGACCCGCTGTTCTACTACCCGCCGCTCGGCGCCACCTTCGCGGAGATCCCCGCGGAGGCCAAGCGCGCAGTCAGCCATCGCGGGCGTGCCATGGCCCAGGCGCGCCAGCTACTCCAGCGCTGGGCAGGTTGATATACTGCTCACGCGGTCGGGAATCGGGGTGTGGCGCAGCCCGGTAGCGCACCTGCTTTGGGAGCAGGGAGTCGGAGGTTCAAATCCTCTCACCCCGACCACTTATAGCTGCCACCCGGGGACGACGTCCCCGTTAGATGCGGTGGAGCGGGACTCCCCGCCCGGCCAGCCAGTTGCTGACCTTCCGCCAAGTCTCCGGCTCCCGCCGCTCCCAGGCATCCACGCTCTGCTGGGGCACCACGAGCTGCGTGAACTGATCGCGCGAAACCGCCTCGACCAGGCGGGCGAGATCGGTGCGGGAATTTCGTAGCTCGAGGAGTAGTGATTCCGCCGTGACACCAAATGGAGCAAGCGCGGGAGGAGGCAGGGGATGGACGCACGTGATACCGCTCTTTGATGCAGTCGTTGTTTCCGAGTTGGTGTGAGTGATGGCCGCAGCCTATCGTGGGTGCAGACGCGTGTCAACCCACATCTTGTGCTTACTGGGATCGGCGCGGCAAGTCCAAGAAGCGCGCGCGTGAATGGCGTCACGTGTGTGCACACATACTCACGATCGAAACGGGGATAGGCCCGGTGCAGTGAGCAACGGCAAGAGTAAACCGGTCAGAGCGAACGGAATGATTGCCGTGACGACCGATCACGATCGCGAGCGGCAACCAGTACGGGCTGGCTAGTGTATCGTAGCTACGGGCACGCGCCTGTAGCTCAGTTGGATAGAGCATCGGCCTTCTAAGCCGAGGGTCGGGGGTTCGAATCCCTCCAGGCGCGCCATCACTCGACAATGAATCTGGGAGTTCCCGGCGCAGGGACACCAAGGTCGCTTCATGTTGCTCTTTGGCGGCAAGGCCCGCCGCCCGGTATGTCTCGGAGCGGTCTCGATGTTGATGACGACGCCCACCCCGAAGATGATCGTGGGCACCGGCCGCTGTTTGAAAGCGAAAGGACGAGCCCGTTTAGCCTGTAGTCCAACCGCGATCAGGCTCAATGGGAGGCCACGACCGACTGTTCCCCCGGCGCGACCGCACTTGTCGAAGAGATGGCACGGGAGGTAAACGGTCCCGGTCCCCGGCGAGGCGAACTGAGCGCCCGCCGAGGGCAGCACCATCCCACGACCGGCCCCGAACCTGATACACTGCCGCTCCACGGCCGCCTGCCGAGAAGGCAGAGCGCGCCTCCATGAAGATCGGGGGGATTGTGCTGCGCGGGCTGGCCTGGCGATGACAACGTTGGCCCTCTTCGCGGTTGCCGCTCTCGCGTTCAGCATTCTCGCGGGCGTGATCGAAGGAGTCTTGGGTCGACGCGCCCAGCGCCGGCTTCAGGGGAAAGCCGCGCCGGTACTCCATCCCCTGACGCATCACGGCCTCCGTCGCGTCCCGCATTCACCCTCCTGGCGCGTGCTCCATCACGTCGGGTTGTTCTTCGGATTCTTGCTCGTTACGTACGTCGGCCTCTTGTTGCTGACAGCCGTGCACCGCGCCGTTTTCAACTAGGGTTAGCCGATCCGCACGAGAGGCATCGTTCGATCTATGTCTTCGACGAGTGAGCGGCAGAGCAAGACCCCCACTACCGGGAGATCTTCTACACGCGGCTCCTGCCCGAGCTAAAGACCCGCGGGAAGACCGTCATCGTGATCAGCCACGACGATCGGTACTACCATCTGGGCGACCGGATCGTGAAGCTAGAGTACGGCAGGCTGGTTCGGTACGCAGGTTACCCGATCTTGGCGGCAGATTCGGGAGCGGGCGCGAGCGGCTGACCGTTGTCGCCCGCCGGGCAGGCCGTGTCGGCGTCCCGGTGAATCGACAGGTCCGTGATCGTCGGGTGCTCGCCGCAGAGAGGGCACTTGGGGTCGCGGCGCAGCTTGACCTCGCGGAAGCGCATGCCGAGCGCGTCGTAGGTCAGGAGCCGCCCGATCAGGGGCTCGCCGATGCCGAGCAGCATCTTGATGGCCTCGGTGGCCTGTATCACTCCGATGATGCCTGGGAGCACGCCCAGGACGCCGGCCTCGCTTCAGCTGGGGACGAGCCCCGGGGGCGGCGGGGTCGGGTAGAGGCAGCGGTAGCACGGGCCCTGATTCGGGGCGAGCACGGTGGCCATGCCCTCGAACTGGAAGATGGAGCCGTGCACATTGGTCTTACCCGCGAGGTAGCAGGCGTCGTTCATCAGGTAGCGCGTGTCGAAGTTGTCCGACCCGTCGATGACGAGGTCGTAGTCCTTGATGATGTCCATCACGTTGTCGACGGTGATGCGCGTCGGCAGCGGGATGACGTTGACGTCCGGGTTCAGCGCCCGGATCATCTCGGTGCCCGACTCGACCTTGGGCCGCCCCACGTTCGCGGTGGTGTGGAGGATCTGCCGCTGCAGGTTCGAGACGTCCACCACGTCGCCATCCATCAGGCCCATCGTGCCGACACCCGCCGCGGCCAGGTACAGCGCGGTCGGCGAGCCGAGACCTCCCGCGCCGATCAGCAGCACCTTCGAGCGCAGCAACTTGCGCTGGCCCTTCTCGCCCACCTGGTTCAGCAGGAAGTGCCGGCTGTAACGCTGGATCTGCTCCGCGTTCATCGGGCGGTCCTTGGCCACCGGCAGGCCCGACTGCGCCCACTTCTGGAACCCGCCCTGTAGATTGGTCACGTTCTCGTAGCCGAGATCCTTGAGGACCTTGGAGGCGAGCATGGAGCGGAGGCCGCTCTGGCAATAGAGCACGATGGGGGTCGTCGGGTCCGCCGCCGCGCCGCCGATGCGGAACTCGAGGAAGCCGCGGCTGATATTGGTCGCGGGTTCGATGAAGCCGTCGCGGTACTCGTCGGGATCGCGCACGTCGATCAGGACGAGCGGCTCCCCGGCGTCGATCCGCTTCTTCACCTCGGCCGGCCCCTGTTCGGGCACCACTTGCCGGGCCTCGGCCAGCATCTCCTTCAACGTCTTCATCATCGGCTCCTGGAACAAACGTACTGCAATTTCAGTATGTTCATATTACCACCCAATCCGGTCGGATCTAGCGAGGCCGCCCGGGTCCCCTATTTGAGGCAGCGTAAGACTGCTATAATTGGCCGCTAAATGAAAGGCTTAATCCTCTCCGGCGGTCGGGGCACGCGCCTCCGCCCGATCACGTTCACGTCGGCGAAGCAGCTCGTCCCAGTGGCCAACAAGCCCATCCTCTTCTACGGCATCGAGGCCCTGGCTGCGTCGGGGATCCGGGAGATCGGCATCGTGGTCGGGGACACCCGGCAGGAGATCCGCGATGCGGTCGGCGACGGCAGCCGGTTCGGCGTCTCGGTCACCTATATCGAACAGGAGGCGCCGCTGGGTCTCGCCCATGCGGTGCTCGTCTCGGAGCCGTTCCTCGGCACCGAGCCGTTCTGCATGTACCTGGGCGACAACCTGATCCGCGAGCGGCTCGAGCCCCTGGTGACGCGCTTCCGCGACGAGAAGCCCAACTGCCAGATCCTGCTCGCGGCGGTGCCCGACCCGACCCAGTTCGGCGTCGCGGTACTGAAGGACGGGCAGGTCGTGCGCCTGGTGGAGAAGCCGAAGGACCCGCCATCCAATCTGGGGCTGGTCGGCGTCTACATGTTCGACGCGACGGTCTTCAAGGCGGTCAAGGCCATCAAGCCGTCCGCCCGCGGCGAGCTCGAGATCACGGACGCCATCCAGTGGCTCATCGACCAGAGCTACGTCGTGCGGCCCCACGTCATCGAAGGTTGGTGGAAGGACACCGGCAAGCTCGAGGACATGCTCGAGGCCAACCGGATCATTCTCGACACCCTGATGCCCCGTACCGACGGCACCGTGGAGGACAGCGAGATCGTCGGCCGCGTGGTGATCGAGGCGGGCGCGCGCGTGATCAAGAGCACGGTTCGCGGCCCGGCGATCATCGGGCGCGACGCGGTCATCGAGAGCGCCTACGTGGGGCCGTTCACGTCGATCGGCGACCGGGTCGTGCTGCGGGCCAGCGAGGTGGAGCACTCCATCCTCCTGGAGGGCGCGAGCGTGACCGATGTGGGCGGCCGCATCGAGTCGAGCCTCATCGGGCGCAGCGTGTCCATCCACCGGACCGCGTCCAAGCCGCGTTCCTTCAACTTCATGCTGGGCGATCGCAGCGAGGTGGGGCTGATCTGATGACGTCCCGGGATCCGATCGAGCTGAGCGACACGGCCAAGCGCGCCTTCGCGCTGCAGAGCTACGGGCCCGCGCCGGAGATCGAGGGGGTGCAGCTCGTCGAGCTCAAGCAGTTCACCGACGACGGCGGCTCCTTCATGGAGCTGGCGCGGCTGCAGCAGGGGATGCCGGCGGCCCTGCCCGGCTTCGAGTGCCGCCAGGTGAACTACAGCGAGATGGACCCGGGTGTGATCAAGGCGTTTCACCTGCATCGGCGACAGACCGACGTGTGGTTCGTGCCCCCCGGGGACAAGATGCTGGTGGTCCTGCTCGACGTCCGGGCCCACACCAAGAGCCACGGGGCCCAGCGCCGGATCGTGCTGGGCGACGGCCAGTCCCGGCTGCTGCGGATCCCGCCCGGGGTCGCGCACGGGGTGAAGAACCTCGCCGTGGCCCGCGGCCGCATCATCTACTTCGTGGACGTCCAGTTCTCGCCGGATCCCGATCAGACCGAGGAGGGGCGGCTGCCCTGGGACTTCGCCGGGGCCGACATCTGGGACGTCACGCGGGGATAGCATGAAGATCCTCGTGACCGGCGGTGCCGGGTTCATCGGCTCCAATTTCGTCCGCCACGTCCTGGCGCGCCACCCCGGCGACGCGGTCGTCAATCTCGACAAGCTCACCTACGCGGGGAATCTCGAGAATCTCCGCGACGTCGAGTCGGATCCCCGCTACCGTTTCGTGAAGGGCGACATCTGCGACGGGCCGGTGGTCCGCGAGGCCATGCGCGGGGCGGACGCGGTCGTGCACTTCGCGGCCGAGACCCACGTGGACCGCTCGAACCTGGGCGCCGACGACTTCCTCCGCACCAACGTAACCGGCACCTTCACCCTGCTGGAGGCCGCGCGCGAGCTCAAGATCGGCCGCTTCCTCGCGGTGAGCACGGACGAGGTGTACGGGAGCATCGCAGAGGGTGCGGCCCGGGAGGGCGACGTGCTGAACCCGTCGAATCCGTATTCGGCCTCGAAGGCGGCGGCCGATCTCCTGGTGCGCGCCTACTGGACCACCCATCGGCACCCGGTGCTCATCACCCGCAGCAGCAACAACTTCGGGCCCTACCAGTATCCGGAGAAGGTCATCCCGCTCTTCGTCACCAACGCGATCGAGGATCGAGCGCTGCCGCTGTACGGCGACGGCCGCAACGTGCGCGACTGGCTCTACGTGCTGGACAACTGCGCGGCGATCGACCTCGTGCTCCGCCGAGGCGTGGACGGCGAGATCTACAATATCGGGGGCGCCGCGGAAGTGCAGAACGTGACGCTCACGCACCGGATCCTCAGCCTGCTCGGCAAATCGGAGAGCCTCATCACGCCGGTGGCGGACCGGCCCGGGCACGATCGCCGCTACGCCCTCGATTCCAGCAAGGTCCACGCGCTCGGCTGGGCACCCGCCGTGAGCTTCGAGGACGCGCTGGCCGCGACCGTCGAGTGGTACCGCACGCACGAGTCGTGGTGGAAGCCCATCAAGTCGGGAGCCTTCCGACAGTACTACCAGGCGCAGTACACCGCGAGGTAGCCGTCATGCCTCGCGCGTCGATCCGCTGGGCCGCCGTCACCCTCCTGGCCCTGGTTCTCCCCGCGGTGGCCGCGCCCCGTGACGCCGAGCGGCGCCTCGATCCCCGCGAGGTCTCCCCGCTCCCCTCGCAAATCCGCCGCGTCGAGCCGGCAGTGGTGGGCATCCGCGTACAAGTCCCGCCCGACCGGCCGTCGGCGGCCACGCTCGGCGTCGAGCGCTGGGGCAGCGGCGTCATCTTCGAGGCCGACCAGGGTTACCTGCTGACCGTGAGCTATGTCCTGCTCGACGCCGGGCGCATCGAGGTCTCGCTGCGCGACGGCCGCAAGGTGCCCGCCCGGCTCGTCGGGCTCGATCTCGAGGTCGGCATTGGCGTGGCCCGGCTCGAGGGGCGCGGCCCGTGGCCGGCCGCGGCCCTGGGAGATTCGACGGCGGTAGCGGTCGGGGACACCACCGGGACGGTGGGCGTGTCGGACGCCGGCGACCTGGTGGCCACCCCGAGCCGGGTCCAGGCGGTACGGCCGTTCGCGGCCGCGTGGGAGTACATGCTGGACCGCGCCTTCATCGTGACCCCGTACAACGCCGCCTTCGGCGGTGCCGCGCTGGTCAACGCGTCGGGCAGCGTGATCGGCGTCACCTCGCTGCGCCTGGGGGAGGCGCCCCACGTCAACCTGGCCATCCCGATCGAGAAGTTCCTGGCCGGCAAGGACGAGCTGCTGGCGCAGGGCCGAGTGACGAGCCGGGCCCCGCGGCCCTGGCTCGGTCTCTACACGGAATCGGTGGCCGGCGGGGTCGTGGTGGCCGGCATGTCGCCGCTCAGTCCGGCGCGGGCGGCGGGCCTGCGGGCGGGCGACGTGATCGTCCAGCTCAACGGCCGGCAGGTGGCGAGCCGCGAGGAGTTCTACCGCGAGCTGTGGCAGGCGCCGATGGATCAGGACGTGCGCGTGACCGTGCGCCGGGCCGGCGCGACGGAAGCCATCACGGTGCGGCCGATGGACCGCTACCGTTTCTATCGCACCTCCGACAAGTAGGTTAGGCTCTAGCCATGAAGGGCGTGGACACCTATCAGGGTCGCGGTCTCATCGCCGACCCCATTCACCAGTACATCCTCTACACGCGGCCCGACGGGGTGCCCGGGGAAGCCACCGAGCAGGACCTCATCGACTCGGCGTGGATGCAGCGCCTGCGGCGGGTGCCGCAGCTGCAATCCGCGCGCTGGGTATTCCCGGCCGCCGAGCACAGCCGCTTCCAGCACTCCCTGGGCGCGATGCACCTGGCCGGGCGCTTCGCCCAACAGCTCCATGCCTCGCTCAAGGCCGAGTTCTCGGACGCCCCGTCGGCGCCGCTCTTCGAGGAGCTGCTCCGCGTGGCGGGCCTGCTCCACGACGTGGGCCACGGTCCCTTCGGCCACTTCTTCGACGACAATTTCCTGGCCGACTTCGATCTCACCCACGAGAAGGTCGGCCAGCGCATCATCCGTGAGGAGCTGGGCGAGCTGATCCGCGGGCTCCGGCGCAGCCCGTCGGGCCCCTTCGAGAACGGCGAGCGGATCGACCCCGAGTGGGTCTGCTATCTGATGGGCAAGAGCTACACCTTTCCCACCGCCGAGCACCCGCGCTGGCTCGCGCATCTCAAGCCGCTGCTCTCGGGCATCTACACCGCCGACAACATGGACTACGTGCTGCGCGACTCCTACATGTGCGGGGTCGCGGTGGGGCCCATCGACATCGAGCGCATCATGTACTACTCCTTCTTCAGCGAGAAGGGGCTCACGCTCGACCGCGGCGGCATCCAGGCCTTCATCATGTTCCTGAACGCGCGGTTCTACCTCTACACCAACGTCTACTACCATCGGACCACGCGCGGCATCGACCTGCACCTCAAGGACATCTTCCGCGACACCATGCGGCTGATCTTCCCCCACGACCTCAACAAGGAGCTCCAGCCGTACCTCAACATGACCGAGTGGACGCTCCTGGAGGAGGTCGCGCGCTGGGAGCACTCCGACGACGGAGAGCGGCGGGAGCTCGGCCGGGAGTGGCGGCAGATCCTCGACCGCCGCCTCAAGTGGCGCATGTCCCACGAGGTGGTCCTCGATCTGTTCGAGCCGCGGCGCGGGCAGAGCTTCATGAAGGCGGAGGAGGTCGAGCAGCGGGTGAAGGATCTCCTGCCGCCCGGGATCCGCAACTTTCCGTTCAAGATCGACATGGCCCAGCAGGACCCGCGTCCGCTGAACCCGATCGGCATGAAGGACCGGCAGATCTACGTGTACGACGCGGCGGACCGCAGCGTGTCGGCCGAGCCGCTCAAGGAGCTACTGAAGTACCTGCCCGGCAAGGTCGCCCAGTGCCGCATCTTCGCGATGAGCCACGAGCACGATCAGCAGCTCGCCCGCGCCCTGAACGAGGCGCTCGGCGAGGATCGCCCCGCCCACCCCACCAACCTCTAACCGCAGCGCGAGCAAGGACAGCGTATGGAAAAGTTTCGCGGCGTGGACTACTACGGCTTCGACGAGCTCCTGACCGAAGAGCAGCGCATGATGCGGGACGCGGTGCGGGACTGGGTGGAGGCGAAGTTCAACCCCATCGTGAGCCAGCACCATCGCGACGGCACCTTCCCCATGGAGCTCGCCCGGGACCTGGGCGAGATGGGCGTGTTAGGCGCCACCCTCAAGGGCTACGGCTGCGCCGGCCTCGACAACGTGGCCTACGGGCTCATCATGCAGGAGCTGGAGCGCGGCGACTCGGGCCTGCGGTCTTTCGCCTCGGTGCAGAGCGGCCTGGTCATGTACCCGATCTACAGCTACGGCACCGACGCCCAGAAGGAGAGTTGGCTGCCGCGGCTGCAGTCGGGCGCCGCGCTCGGCTGCTTCGGCCTCACCGAGCCGGATCACGGCTCCGATCCGGGCGGGATGAAGACGCGCGCGATCAAGAAGGGCAATGAGTACGTGCTCAACGGCACGAAGCTCTGGATCACCAACGGCTCGGTGGCCGACGTGGCGGTGGTGTGGGCCAAGGGCGACGACGGCGAGATCGGCGGCTACCTCGTGGAGAAGGGCACGCCCGGGTACAGTGCGCTGGACATCCACGGGAAGTTTTCGATGCGGGCGTCCATCACCTCCGAGCTGGCGTTCGCGGACTGTCGCATTCCGCTCGAGAACAAGCTGCCCGGGGTGAAGGGGCTCAAGGGCCCGCTGTCCTGCCTCTCCCAGGCCCGCTACGGCATCGCGTGGGGAGCCATCGGCGCGGCGATGGCCTGCTACGACTGGTCGCTGCAGTATTCCCAGCAGCGCATCCAGTTCAACAAGCCGATCGGCTCGTTCCAGCTCGTGCAGCAGAAGCTCGTGTGGATGATCACCGAGATCACGAAGGCCCAGCTCCTCTGCCTTCGGCTCGGCCAGCTCAAGGACGAGGGCCGCGTGCGGCCGCAGCAGATCTCGATGGCCAAGATGAACAACGTGCAGATGGCGCTCGATGGCGCGCGCCTCGCGCGGGACATCCTGGGCGCGGCGGGCATCGTGGACGAGCACCCGATCATCCGGCACATGATGAACCTGGAGACGGTCAACACGTACGAGGGCACCCACGATATCCACACCCTGATCGTGGGCCGGGACATCACGGGCCTCGACGCCTTCGGGATCTGACGCCCACCATCTCCCCTTGGGGAGAGGGTAGGGTGAGGGGAACTGGGCTTGGTGTAGCATAGGGCCCTATGACTCCCGACCCGTCCTCGTCCTCCGTCGCCCTGCCTGCGCCCGCCGGCGTGATCACGCCGAGCGCCCGGGCCAAGCCGGACATGCGGCTGCTCGGCTTCCTGGCCCTGGGCCACATGGTCATCGACATCAATCAGGGCTCGTTCCCGGTCATCCTGCCGTTCCTCAAGGACGCGCTCAATCTCTCGTACGCGGCCACCGGTCTGATCGTCCTGGCCGCGAACATCACGTCGTCGCTGATCCAGCCGCTCTTCGGCTACCTGGCCGACAAGACGGCACGGCGCTGGCTGCTGCCGATCTCGGTGCTGCTGTCCGCGGTGGGCCTGGGCTTTCTCGGTCTGGCGCCGTCCTATGGAGCCGTGCTCGCGCTGGTGGTGATCACCGGCTTCGGCGTGGCCGCCTACCATCCGGAGGGCTACCGCACCGCCACCGCGGTGGCGGGTGACCGCAAGGCCACCGGCGTCTCGATCTTCTCGACCGGCGGCAATATCGGCATCGCGTTGGGCCCGCCGCTGCTCACGGTGCTGCTCACCACCTACGGCCTGCCCGGCAGCCTCGGCATGCTGGTCCCCGGGCTGCTCGTGGCTGCGCTGCTCACCGCGGTGCTGCCCCGGCTGTCCGCGCCCGCGCCCACGGTGGCCCGCGACCGCGCGAGCGCGGCGGGCGCCCAGACCATGGTGGGCGCGATGAGTCTGCTGATCCTGGTGGTCGCGATCCGCTCGTGGACGCAGCTCGGCTTCACGACCTTCATGCCGTTCTACTGGAGGGACGTGCTGCACGGCGACCCGCGGCTGGTCGGCACCCTGCTCGCGGTCTTCCTGGGCGCGGGCGCCATCGGCACGCTCGCGGCCGGGCCGGTCGCGGATCGGGTCGGCGTGCGGCGCTACGTGGTCAGCGTGTTCCTGCTCACCACCCCGCTCGCGGTGGGCTTCCTGTTCGTGACCGGCGGCCCGCTCGTGTTCGTGCTCCTGGCCCTGCTGGGCTTCGTGCTCGTCTCCACCTTCACGGTGTCGGTGGTGCTCGGCCAGGCCTATCTACCCAAGCATCCGGGCATGGCCTCCGGGCTCATCGTGGGCTTCGCGATCGGCGCGGGCGGCGTCGGCGCGAGCGCGCTGGGCTGGGTGGCCGATCACTGGGGGCTCACGGCGGCCCTCGGCATCTCCGCGGTCATGCCGCTGGTCGGCTTCCTCGTCGCCCTGTACCTCCCGGATCCCAAGACCGGTGGCGCTGGATAAGTTCCAGGACGGCGAGCAGGTCCTGCTGATCGACCAGCGCGGTCGGCGGCACCTGCTATTGTTGCGCAAGGGCGACACGTACCACTCCGACCGGGGCTGGGTAACCCACGAGGCCATCATCGGGCACCCGGACGGCTCCTGGGTGCGCACCTCCAAGGGCACGCGGTATCTCGCGCTGCGTCCCACGCTCGCCGAGTACGTGCTCGACATGCCCCGGGGCGCCCAGGTGATCTACCCGAAGGACCTGGCGATGGTCATGTTCTGGGCCGACATCTTCCCGGGGGCCCGCGTGCTGGAGGCGGGGATGGGCTCGGGCGCG
>Ga0114129_10014548_pt1 | contig 11213 bp, 5 predicted proteins | sample RhiMetdeltSRZDD1_FD_80071 | JGI IMG/M metagenome (GOLD analysis project Ga0114129, IMG submission 80071) | Populus rhizosphere microbial communities from Tennessee, USA - Rhizosphere MetaG P. deltoides SRZDD1 (version 2) (version 2) | ecosystem: Host-associated > Plants > Roots > Rhizosphere >... | reverse complement strand
TCGACGGCTGGTACTCGTAGATCCGCACGCCGGCGTCCAGCAGCTCCTGGAAATAGCTGTGGCTGGCGCGGCGGATGGGCGCGGCGTCCGTCTTCTGGTTCGGCAGCAGGATCCGTACGTCGACGCCGTCCCGCGCCTGCTGACAGACGGCCTCGCGCGTGTGTTTGTCCGGGACGAAGTACGAGCTGGCGATGTAGAGCTTGCGCCGCGCGGCCAGGAACGAGATGAGGAAGAACAGCCGGATCGGATGCTCGTCGTTCGACGGCGAGCTGACGACGGACGCGTGACGCGCGGCGTCGCCGCCGCGCCGCTCCTCGTGGAACGGCGGGTAGAACTCCGACCCCAGCAGGATCTCGCCGCAGCAATGCGCCCAGAGCTCGGCGAAGGCGGATTGCAGATTCGACGCCATCGGCCCCGTCACCTGCACCATGCTGTCGCGCCAGCTCCCGCGCGTGACGCCGTCGCCCAGCCACTTGTCGGAGACGGCCATGCCGCCGGTGAAGCCGATGCGCCCGTCGATGACGATCGCACGGCGATGGTTCCTCTTGTAGAAGCGCAGCAGGCTGCCGAGGCGTAGAAGGCGAAACCAGACGACGCGCCCGCCGTGCCGCTGCAGCTCGTGCAGCTTTCGGCGCGGGACGGTGAAGCCACCGAAGCCGTCGAGCAGGACCCGCACCTGCACCCCGGCCCGCGCGCGCTCGATCAGCGCCTCGAACACGCGGTCGCTGCACTGGCCCGGCTTCCAGATGTACACCATGAAGTTGATCGTGCTCCGGGCGGCGCGGATCGCCGCGAAGAGCGCCGGGAAGAACTCGTCACCGTCGTTGAGCAGCCGGGCGGTGCCGCCGCTCGGCCGCGGCGAGTTCACGGTGCCGGAGATCCCGCGAATGAAGTCCGTCGAATGCACGGGCGGCACGTTCGTCACGAGGATCCGCCGGGGCCGTCGGCCGAGCGCGGAGAACAGCGAGACGATCACGCTGACGGCGGCGAGCACACCGATCCAGAAGAAGAAGGACTCCGCCCAGGCCGTCATCCTCATGTCAGTATGACTGACATTTGCCGCCATCCAGATGTGCCCCCGGAAACGTCGAGGGCTTGGCGCGAGAGCAGGGGCCGTTTGGCTAAGTTACTGTCCTATAAGTTATTAGGCCATTCAGCCCGCGTCTTTTTAAAAATGACATATAAACTGAAAGAACTTGACTTTTTGAAATCCGGGCCGATATGATGGTTCTCAGCCTCTAACATAAGTCACTGTAGATCAATGGGTTGCGAAGCTTTGCCTTCCGCTGCCCAAAGCCAAGGAGAACCCGATGCCGAAGTCCCTCCGTCACGTGTGGAGCGCGGCCCTGTGTACCGTGGCCCTCGCCTCCACCACCGCTGCCGCCACGCTGCCGAGCGGCTTCAACGAAGCCACGGTCGCCAGCGGCTTGAGCAACCCTACCGTCCTCTCCATGGCTCCCGACGGGCGCGTGTTCGTCTCCGAGCAGTCGGGCCGCCTGCGCGTGATCAAGAACGGCTCGCTCCTGAGCACGCCGTTCCTGACCCTGAGCGGGGTGAGCACCGCCGGTGAGCGCGGCCTGCTCGGCACCGCCTTCGACCCCAACTTCTCGTCGAACCGATTCATCTACGTCTTCTGGACGTCGACGTCCGGCGGCAATCACAACCAGGTGAGCCGATTCCGCGCGTCGTCGGCCAACGGCGACGTGGTCGAGAGCGGGAGCGAGACCGTTCTGTTCCGCTTCCCGAACCTCGGCAGCTCGAACTTCCACAACGGCGGCTCGATCCACTTCGGCAACGACGGCAAGCTCTACTTCTCCCACGGCGAGAACAATCAGTCCTCGCGCGCGCAGAACTGGGCGGACAACTTCGGCAAGGTGATCCGCTTGAACGCCGACGGCACCATCCCCACCGACAACCCGCAATACAACTCCCAGACCGGAAATGCCCGCGCCAACTACGCCCGCGGCTTCCGCAACCCGTTCACGTTCGCCTTCCAGCGCAGCAACGGCAAGCTGTTCGTGAACGACGTGGGCGACAGCGCGTCCTCGGGCAAGGAAGAGATCAACAACGTGGTCTCCGGTGGCAACTACAACTGGCCGAGCTCGCAGGGGCCCGGCTCCTACTACAACTACACGGCGTCGAGCCAGGGTGGCTGCGCGATCACGGGCGGCGACTTCTACGAGCCGTCGGTGATGGCCTTCCCGAGCACGTACCACGGGAAGTACTTCTACGGCGACTACTGCGGCAACTGGATCAAGTACATCAACCCCGCCTCCGGCCCGTCGCCCGTCACCTTCGCCACCGGCGTCTCCGGACCGACGGACGTCGAGATCCACGACGACGGCAGCCTGTACTACATCGCCCGCGGCTCAGGGGCGGTGCGCCGCGTGCGCTTCGGGTCCGGCCCCACGATCACGACGCAGCCGCAGAGCCAGACGGTGACCCCGGGCACGCCCGTGACGTTCACCGTGGCCGCCACCGGCGCGGGCACGCTGACCTATCAGTGGCAGCGCAACAGCGTGAACATCTCGGGGGCGACGTCGACCTCGTACAGCCTCACCGCCCAGAGCGGCGACAACGGCGCGCAGTTCCGCTGCATGGTGACGAACAGTCAGGGCACCACGCCCAGCAACCAGGCGACGCTGACGGTGAGCGTGGGCTCGGCCCCGACGGTGACGATCACGCAGCCTCCGGCGGGCACGCTGTACGCGGCCGGCGATTCGATCTGCTACGCCGGCACCGGCAACGATCCCGAGGACGGGATGCGGCCGCCCAGCGCGTTCACCTGGGACATCATCTTCCACCACGACACGCACACGCACCCGTTCCTCGGCCCCATCACCGGCGTCGACAACGGCTGCTTCGAGGTGCCGGCCTCCGGCGAAACCTCGAGCAACGTCTGGTACCGCATCCACCTCACCGTGACCGACACCGACGGCCAGCCCGGCCACGCGCAGCGCGATGTGAACCCGCGCAAGTCGGACATCACGGTGGCGACCAACCCGGCGGGGCTGCAGGTCACCGTCGACGGTGTGCCGGCCACGGCACCGTTCACGTTCACCGGCGTCGTCGGCGCGGTGCGCACGATCGGCACCTCGTCGCCGCAGGGCTCGTGCGCCTTCCAGGGCTGGTCGGACAGCGGCGCCCTCTCCCACGACATCACGACGCCCGCCACCAACACGACGTACACCGCGACGTTCACCGGCTGCGGCAGCACGGTCTCGGTGTGGCCGGAGGCGGAGAGCGGCACCATCTCCTCGCCCATGCAGGTGCTGGCGGATACGACGGCGTCGGGCGGCCAGTACATCCGCGTGGCGGCCGGCAACAACAGCCAGGCGGCGCCGCCTTCGACCGGCCACAGCGTGATTCCGTTCAGCGTCTCCTCGCCCGGCACGTACAAGGTCTGGGGACGGGTGAAGGTGGCCACCAACGCCAACGACTCGTTCTGGGTGCGCGTCGACGGCGGCGCGTGGACCAACTGGAACAACATCCCCATCGGCACGAGCTGGCACTGGGACGACGTGCATGACGCCGCCGCCGGCAACGCGGTCAAGACGTACTCCCTGGCCGCGGGCAGCCACACGCTCACGATCGCCTATCGCGAGGAAGGAACCCAGCTCGATCGGCTGCTCGTGACCAATGACATGTCGCTGGTCCCGACCGGTACCGGTCCGGGCGGCACCACCCCGACGCCGACCCCGACTCCCACGCCGACCCCGACACCGACGCCCACCCCGACGCAGCCCTCGGGCTTCGTCTACCACTGGGCGGAGGCCGAGAGCTCCGCCGTCAGCGCGCCGATGGGCGTGCAGAGCGACGCCACCGCGTCGGGCGGCCAGTACGTGACGGTGGCCGCCGGGAACAACACGCAATCGACGCCCCCGACCAACGGCCAGGCGGTCTTCACCTTCTCCGTGCCCGCCGCGGGCACCTACAAGGTGTGGGCGCGCGTCATCGATCCCACCAACGGTGACGACTCGTTCTGGGTCCGCATGGATGCCGGCACCTGGATCAACTGGAACGAGATCCCGATCGGCGCCGCCTGGCACTGGGACGACGTCCACAACTCCGCCTCCGGCAACGCCCTCGTCACGTTCAGCCTGAGCGCCGGTACGCACACCCTCACGATCGGCTACCGCGAGGACGGCGCCAAGCTCGACAAGGTGCTCATCACGAACGACTCCGCCTTCGTCCCCTCGGGCGCGGGCAGCTAGCCTCTTCGTCGTACGCCGTGCCGGCCGTGCACGTGTTCTCGCGTGCACGGCCTTTTTCTTTGGACACGGGCGAGTCAGCTGGACTTTGCTCTCGCCATGAGCGCGCGCTGCCGGCGCTGGTCGACCGACCGTGGGCACGATCGATACGTCAGAAGGATGAGAATGCGCTTCGCGCGATGGGCTGCGGCGGGCTGAACATCGACGATCGGGTCGCAGGCTGCCGCTCGATCTCACAGTCCAACAGCGCCTGCGACGCCGACACCGTGGTCGCCGATCTGCGCAGCCGTTTTGTCGAAGACCAACCATTCCGGATCGCGGCGGTGACGGTTGGGCTCGCCCACTGCAGTGTATGGTTCGCCCGGGTGCTTCCCCTTCCGCGGGATGCGCGCCGCCTTGGACGCGGAGATCCTCAAGGAGCACGGGCCCACCGTTCGCGAGCGGCTGCACAAGGCGCGAGAACGCGTTCGCGGGCGGGTTCAAGAGCGTGCAAGGGTGGCGAGTCGTGCGCAAGGGCGATCGCCGGCGTCGTAGAGGACAAACCTGTCCCCGCCGCGAAAGAGGAATGCGACGACCTGAACCAGAACCGTTGCGGTTACCGTTACTTTTCGTTACTCGTTCCGGAACAAGTAATCGACTCAGTTACAGTTTCATGCGTCGAGCGCACGCCGACCCTCCGATATCACCGTACGTCACAAGGGATGATGCGGCATCGGGCCGCATCGCCCGAGAGGTGACGCGATGACCCGACTCACGGCGATCGGTGTGGCCGCACTCGCGGCCCTGGGCTGGACGCAGGCCGGATGCGCGGCTCATGCCGCCGGCAGGGTGCTCGACAACAGCCCCGTCGACGAATCGGCCATCCGCCGCCTGGAGGAGGCGTACCGCGAGGCGAAGGTGAAGAACGATGCCACCGCCCTCGCCCGCATCGTGGCCGCGGACCACTACGACATGAACCAGAACGGCAACGCGCGGAATCGCGATCAGCTCCTCGAGCTGTTCAAGACGTTTTCGATCCGTTCACTCGACGTCGACATCGAGCGCCTCCGGATCTCCGGCAACAACGCCGTCGTCGCCGGTCGGCAGCGGGAGGTCCGCCGCGGCCGCAGCGGGCGGGACTGCCGGGAGATCCATCTGTTCCTGCGCACGTACGTCCGCCGCGACGGCCGCTGGCAGCTCCTCACGAACGCCCACTACCGGGATCCGAACAAAGGGGGCCCGGCCACACACACCCGCGCCAACGACGTCTGGTAGCGTTCATTGCGCCCGCGCGGTCGTGCGGTAGCATTACCCGCGTGAGCCACTTCACCGCGATAAAGGCACTGTCGTTCATCCTCTTGCTGATGAGCACCGCCGCCGCGGCCGCTCCGGCCAAGCTCGAAGTCGTGGGCGCCTTCGCCGATGCCGATCAGGACCGCGCGGACAACGTCTACGATCGCGAGCTCGCCGAGGGGAAAGAGAACGGCTGGGGAGCGCCGGGTGACGGGCACTGGGTGACCCTCGATCTCGGCAAGCCCTGCACGGTGTCGGCCGTGCGCATCGCCTTTCACAAGGGCCGCCAGAAGCTCCATACCTTCGAGATCCAGGTATCGCTCGACAACTCCGAGTACCACGTCGTCCTGACGGGGATGAGCGGCGGGAAGTCCGACGACCTCGAGCGGTTCGAGTTCCCCGCCGCCGCCGGACGCTACGTGCGCTTCGTGGGGCACACCATCCAGCGCGCCGACTGGAGCGCAGTGATGGAGTTGGAAGCGTGGGGCATCGCCGACGGCGGGAGCTCGGCCTCGGCCGACGAGCTCGGCTACCAGCCGCCGCAGCCACGGCCCGACAACCCGACCGTCGAGCTCCCCAAGAGAGCGCGCGGGCGGGCGGCCGGCCGATTCTCCTTCCGGGTGCGTGTGGGAGAGGACGGGGCGGTGAAGGCCATGAGCCCTGTCTGGACCCCGAGCGGCGTCGGCCTGGAGGAGGCCATCGCGAAGACTGTCACCACGAAGTGGCGTTTCGCACCGGCCCGCCGTGGCAATACCACCGTGTCCGGTATGTACGCGGCGACGGTGGAGATGTTTTCGGACGATCGCGAGGAAACCGAGCTCAAGCAGCTCGCGGGGCGGTTCTTCGAGGGGTACAACGCGGGGACCGTCGAGACCGTGCTCGGCCTGCTCGACCCGGACAGGCGCATTCTGTTCAGCAACCACGAGGTTCCTCCCTCACCCGGCGCGGCGCGCGCGTGGTTGACGGAACGATTCGCGCAGGCAAGCCGTCCCCGATTTTCCGATCTGCGCTACGAGAGGCTGGACCTCGACCCCTTCGGCGATCTCGGACCGCTGAATCGCCAATTGGCTACGGTCCTGTGCAGCGTCCGCGTCGACGGCCAAGAGGTCCCACCGTCCCGCGTGTACTTCGATTCGTGGTGGGTCAAGCGGGGCGAGACAGGCTGGCGCGCGGTGAGGTTGGTGGTCCCCCGGCGACCGGAGGCGACCGACGCGCCGGAAGCGAAGCCGTCCGGCGCCTCGGAGCCCGGCGAGGGACAGGTCGGCTGGACCGAGGACAATCCCACGGCCGTGAGCGAGCGCATGATGGCGTTCGCCAGCGTCAAGGATCTGCCGGTCCGTCGCGCGGCGGTGGTCGAGGTACTGCTCGATGCCGAGGGCAAAGCCCTGGTCATCGAAGTCCTGGCGCGGAGCCCCTCCGCGGACGACGCTCTGATCAAGACACGCCTGCTGCGCATCCTCGGCTCCATTCGCCGCAACTACGACGGCAAGCCCAAGATCGTGACCTTTGTCGTAACGGACATCTAGCCCACGCGCCGGTACCGTCCACGACGCGCCTTGTGACACAATTCGTCTGTTGCACAGGGCGCGCCGGTCATGAAACACGTCGTCCATGCCGCCTGTCCGCACGATTGCCCCGACGCGTGCGGCGTTCTCATCACGGTGGAGAACGCGCGCGCCACCAGGATCCAGGGCGATCCCGCTCATCCCGTCACCCGCGGCTTCCTCTGCGCCAAGGTCGCGAAGTACATCGAGCGCGTCTACGCCCCCGATCGCCTGCTGTACCCGATGCGGCGCATCGCCCCCAAGGGCAGCGGCCGGCGCGGGCCCGAGGAGTTCCGGCGCATCAGCTGGGACGAGGCGGAGAGCGAAATCGCCGAGCGCTTCCAGACGATCAGCCGCGAGGTCGGCCCGGAGGCCATCCTTCCTTATTCATACGGCGGCACCCTCGGCGTACTGAACAACGCGTCGATGGACCGACGTTTCTTCCATCGCTTGGGCGCGTCGCGGCTCGATCGCACGATCTGCGCCAGCGCCGGCGGCGAGGCTCTCATCTCCGTCTACGGCAAGAAGGTCGGCACCGAGCCCGAGCAGTTCCGGAAATCGAAGCTGATCATCGCCTGGGGCGCGAACATCCACGCCACCAACGTCCACCTGTGGCCGTTCATCGAGGACGCGCGCCGCGCCGGCGCCAAGCTCGTCGTCATCGATCCCTATCGCACGCGCACCGCGCGCTGCGCGGACTGGTATCTGCCCATCAACCCCGGCACCGACGTCGCGCTGGCCCTGGGGCTCATGCACGTGATCATCGGCGAGGAGCGCCACGACGCCGACTATCTCGCGCAGCACACGATCGGCTTCGAGGCGCTGCGCGAGCGGGTGCGGGAATACACGCCCGAGCGCGTGGCGGGCTGGACCGGCATCGCCGCCGACGACATCCGCACCCTCGCCCGCGAGTACGCCACCGTGCGGCCCGCCGTCATCCGCGTGAACTACGGCGTGCAGCGGGCGCAGAACGGCGGGATGGCGGTGCGCGCGATCGCCATGCTGCCGTGTGTGACGGGCTCCTGGCGTGAAGAGGGCGGCGGCCTGCAGCTGTCGACGAGCGCGGCCTTCCCCATCCGCCGCGCGCAGATGGAGCAGGTCGAGCTGCAAACGAAGAGCCCGCTGGGGCGGCCGGCGCGCGTCGTCAACATGAGCGCGCTCGGGCAGGCCCTCACCACCCTCGACTCTCCGCCCGTCAAGGCCATCCTCGTCTACAACTCGAACCCGGCGGCGGTGGCCCCCAACCGCAACGACGTGATCCGCGGCTTCCTGCGGCCGGACCTCTTCACCGTCGTGCACGAGCAGTTCTTCACCGACACCACCGACTACGCCGACATCGTCCTGCCCGCGACCACGTTCTTCGAGCACAAGGACCTGCAGACGGCGTACGGCCACTACTACCTGCAGGTGTCGCAGCCCGCGATCGCGCCCCTCGGCGAGGCGCGCTCGAACGTGGAGATGTTCCGCGGCCTGGCCCGGCGGATGGGCTTCGACGAGCCGGCCTTCCGGGAGAGTGTGGACGAGATCATCGACTCCGCCCTCGATCGCGAGCACCCGTTCCTGGCCGGCATCGATCGCCAGCGGCTCGAGCGCGAAGGCCACGTGCGCCTCAACCTGCCCGCTTCGGAGAGCGGCGCCTACCTGCCCTACGCGAACGGCGGCTTCGGCACGCCCAGCGGCAAGGCCGAGCTGTACAGCGAGGCCCTGGCCGCCCGCGGCCTCGATCCGGTGGCGTCGTTCATCGCCCCCGCCGAGTCACGGCACGCGCCGGCGGCCGCGCGCCATCCGCTGGAGCTGCTGGGGCGCAAGGCCGACAACTACCTGAACAGCAGCTTCGCGAACGTCCCCACCGTGCAGAAGATGGAGATGCCGGAGCGGCTCGAGATCAGCGCGGCCGACGCCGAGCCGCGCGGCATTCACGAAGGCGACCGCGTGCGCGTCTACAACGACCGCGGCTCCGTCGAGCTCGTGGCCCACGTCGACGGGGCCGTGCAGCGCGGCGTGGTAGCGGCGCGGCTCAACTGGGCGAAGCTCTCCGCCGACGGCACCAACGTGAACGCGCTGACGTCGGAGACCCTCACCGACATCGGCGGCGGCGCGACGTTCTACTCCTGCCTGGTCGAGGTCGAGCGGCTGGCGTGACGGGGTCAGGTCTGTTGTTTGTTGTCTACGACGCGGGCTTCCGACCGAGGACCGCCACCCGGTAGGACTGCGTCCGCCAGAGCCCCCGGCGTTCGTACCGCGCCTCGATCCACTGCGCGATGGCCTGCCCGTAGTCGGCCCCGAAGCCCTGCTTGCCGTATTCCCGCGTGTCGGCGGACGTGTACACGACGAAGTCGGGCGGATTGCGCTCGAGATCGGCGATGATGCGGGCATCGTCGTACCGTCCGGCGATGTCCTGCGGCAGCAGCGCATGGATCCCGAGGGCGTTCTGCAGCCCGGCCAGAAAGGTGATGCCCACACCCTGCGGCACGACCAGCACGCGCGAGCCGCGCGGCTGGGTTTCGAGCCAGCGCACGGCGTTGTCGACGGATCCCTGATACGGAACGGTCACCGGCAACGCACCGCGCACGGTGCCGACCTGCGCCGGCCTGGCCCCTCCGTACGTCGCGAAGGCGGCCCGATGCGTCTGGGCGGCATGGGACACCGCTACGCCCAGGAACCAGGCGGCGGCGAGCGGGGCCACGTGGGTCCTCTGCGCGGCGGGAAGCGGCAACGGGAGCCGCCCGCCCAACCAGGCCGCGAAGGCGGCGAGGGGCGGCATCAGCAGGTAGAAGCCGTAGTGCTCGGCGGTGGCGTGCAAGACGATGCGCGCCGCCGCTGCGAAGCCGAAGGCCACGAACGTCAGGAGCGCGGCGTCGACGGCTTCCAGGCGGCGGGCCCGCGCCGCACGCCAGAGGAGCTGTGCCCCCACCACCGCCAGTACGAACGGCAGCAGGCGGAGCTGGCGGCCGGTGCCGCCGCCGATGACGACGGCCAGGATCACGATCGCCGCCGCGGCCGTCGCCCACACCCTGGCCTGCCGTGCCGCCCAGGCGGCGACGGCGACGCACACCGCCAGGATCGCGACCGACAGTGCGATCTGCAGGAGGGACTCCCGAACCTCCAGCAGGCCCGAATGCCGCAAGGCGTAGTCGCCCGCGGTCACGTTCGACCTCAGGAAGAGATTGTCGCTCCAGAGGGCGGGGCCGCAGGTGGAATAGAAATAACCATAGACAACAATTGGCCCCCCCACCGACACCAGATACGGAGCCGCCCGCCGGAGGCTCAGGCGCCCGGCGACGCCCAGGCTGACGAGGGCCACCCCGTGGGCGGCGGCGGCGGCAAAAAGGGGCTCGAGCTTGGACAGGCCGACGAGCGCCAGCAGCCCCGCCGACACCCACAAGTCACGGGGGCGCTCGGCGAGCACGTGGCGCAGCAGGAAGTAGACGCTGGCGGTGGCGAGGAGCGTCCCGTACGTCGCCGCGTAGGTATAAGGCACCACGAAGTTGAAGATGTTGTTGGTGTACATCTGCACGAAGACGCCCGCCTGCAGCACCGCCACCGCGGCGGCGGTGGCGACCACGCGGCCCGCGAACAGCCGCACGCATCGATACACCGCGATCGACAGCAGCGTGCCGGTGAGCAGACCCGCCGTCGCCAGCACCTCCACCCGCGCCCCGAAGACCCGGAAGAGGAGAGCATTGACGTACGGCGCCAGCGGGCCGTAGTACCAGCGCACGTCCGCGTAGAGGCGCCGGCCCTGCGAGAGTTGCAGCGCGGTGTCGAGCTCCCGCCCGATATCCGTGATCACGTCGCCCCAGCGTCCCCAGGTCATCGTCACGTTGGCGACGAGGACCACGCCGAGCACCATCGCGACGGCGAAGTGTTCCGCGCCAAACGAGTCGGAAGAGGCGGGCGGCGCCGCCGTCGCGCGCGTCAGGCGGGTCGCCACTCGACGAGATAGCGGCACTGCGCGTCGCCGCGCGCCCGGCACGTCTCCTCGGTGATGCGCACGTCCTGGGCCCCGCACATCGAAAGGGCCTTCCGGTGCCAGCCGACGACGGTCAGGCAGTCGACGCGCGAGAAGGTGTCGGCGTTGTAGGTGGTGAGGACGGGGGCGTTCGGCCCCGACGGCTGGTAGAGCCGATGGCGGGTGTCGTAATAAAACTTGTAGATGTCCGGCGTCTGGCGGAGGAACGCCGGC
>Ga0114129_10014545_pt1 | contig 11214 bp, 5 predicted proteins | sample RhiMetdeltSRZDD1_FD_80071 | JGI IMG/M metagenome (GOLD analysis project Ga0114129, IMG submission 80071) | Populus rhizosphere microbial communities from Tennessee, USA - Rhizosphere MetaG P. deltoides SRZDD1 (version 2) (version 2) | ecosystem: Host-associated > Plants > Roots > Rhizosphere >... | reverse complement strand
GTGAGCAACGCGGCGTGGATCAGCGTCACGGCGGGCAGCACCGGCAGTGGCAACGGTACGGTGAGCTACACCGTCGACGCGAATGCCGGCACGGCTTCCCGCACGGGAACACTGACAGTCGCCGGTCAAACGGTCACCGTCACGCAGCCGGGACAAGCCACTCAACCGACGTGTCCATGCAGCATCTGGAGCGCGGCGGCGACGCCGGCGAACATCACCGGTGACTCACAGCCGGTCGAGCTCGGCGTGAAGTTCCGGTCCGACGTCGACGGCGTGATCACGGGCGTGCGGTTCTACAAGGGCGCCACCAACACGGGCACGCATGTGGGGCACTTGTGGAGCATGGCCGGCGCGCTGCTGGCGTCGGCGACGTTCACCAACGAGACCGCGTCCGGCTGGCAGCAGGTGACGTTCGCGTCGCCGGTGGCGATTACGGCGAACACGACGTACATCGCGTCGTATCACACCGATGCCGGGAATTACGCGCTGAACGGCGGTCAATTCCTCACGGCAGGCGTGGACAGCCCGCCGCTGCACGCGCTGGCGAACGGCGTCGACGGACCGAACGCGGTGTTCGTGTACGGCGCGAGCGCGTTCCCGACGAACACCTTCAACGGCAACAACTACTGGGTCGACGTCGTCTTCGACACGACGCCGCCGGATACGACGCCGCCGACGGTGACCAGCTTCGCGCCGGCGAACGGCGCGACCGGCGTCAGCGCGACGGCCATCGTGACGGCGACGTTCAGCGAAGCGATGAACGCGTCGACGATTACGACGGGCACGTTCGTGTTGCGCAATCCGAGCAACGCGGTCGTCGCGGCGACGGTCAGCTACAACGCGACCACGCGAGTGGCGACGCTGGATCCGTCGCAACCGTTGAGCGGCTCGACCACGTACACGGCGACGATCACGGGCGGCAGCGCCGGCGTGACGGACGCCGCGGGTAATCCGCTCGCGAGCAACGTCGTGTGGTCGTTCACGACCGTGTCAACCGGGCCGACGTGTCCGTGCACGATCTGGAACGCGGCGACGACGCCGGCGAACATCACGGGCGACTCGCAGCCGGTCGAGCTCGGCGTGAAATTCCGATCGGACATCAACGGCGTCATCACAGGCGTCCGGTTCTACAAGGGTGCGACGAACACCGGCACGCACGTCGCGCATCTGTGGAGCGCAACGGGCGCACTGCTCGCGACGGCGACGTTCACCGGCGAGACGGCGTCGGGCTGGCAGCAGGTGACGTTCGCGACGCCGGTCGCGATTACGGCGAACACGACCTACATCGCCTCGTATCACACCGACGCGGGCAATTACGCGCTGAACGGCGGGTACTTCCTGTCGGCCGGCGCCGACAGCCCGCCGCTGCACGCGCTGGCAAACGGCGTCGACGGACCGAACGCGGTGTTCGTCTACGGCGCGAGCGCGTTCCCGACGAACACCTTCAACGGCAACAACTACTGGGTCGACGTGGTGTTCATGCCGCAGTAGGGGCCGACCCATGTGTCGGCCGGGGCGGACACGCGGGTCCGCCCCGACACACGTTCTGTAATCGCTGACAACCCTCTTGCCGCGTCGGGGCAAGAGGGTTGACTTTTGTCGCCCGCCGCGCGGACTTCCCGCGCCCACGGCCTCAAACTCCTGGATTTCGGACGGCGAACTTATTGCGTTTGTCTCCGGCGCTCAGACCGTGCAGAAGAAGACGGCGCGTCGAACGTTCAAAGTCGGTCCGGAAGCCGCAGTCCTCATGGCGACCGCCGTCGTGTGCATGACGGCGCTCGCGGCCGTCCGTCTCCGCCACTCGCGCATCGTGACCAGCACGCTGCCCGCGTTGTTCGCGGCGAGCCGGGCGCAGCACCTGCCGCCGCCGCCGGCGAGCGCCGCGCGTTCGGGACCGCTCGTGCAATCCAAGAACCTCGTGTACGAAGGCGCGTTCCGCGTGCCTCCGGACATCGTCAACGAGACGAGCTTCGCGTACGGCGGCACGGCGATCTCCTTCAACGCGGAGCACCAGTCGTTGTTCATCGTCGGCCACGACTGGCATCAGCGCGTGGCGGAGATCACGATTCCGGAGATCCGATCGGCGACAGCCCTCTTTCGTCTCGCGACCGCGAAACTGCTTCAGCCGTTTACGGACGCGACCGAAGGAAAGATGGGAATGGTCGGGCCGAACACCGTGAAGGTCGGCGGACTGCTTCCGTATCAAGGCCGGCTGTATCTGTCGGCATATCTCTACTACGACGGCAGAGGCGAACAGGTCGTGTCGCACTTCGTGTCGACGCCAGACCTGAGCAAATCAGGCGACGTCCGCGGACCATTTCAGGTCGGCAACATGGGCGCGGGGTTCGTGTCGGGATACCTCGGGCTCGTGCCGCCGGCGTGGCAGGAGGCGCTCGGCGGTCCGGTGCTGAACGGAAATTGTTGTCTCGGCGTGATCAGCCGCACGTCGTACGGCCCGGCCCTCTTCGCGATCGATCCCGCGAAGCTCGAGAAGGACGCGCCGCTGCCGGCGACGCCGCTCGTCTATTACCCGTCGAAGCATCCGCTGACCGAGTGGGACTCGACGGGCCCGTTCTTCAACGGCACCACCGAGATTCGCGGTGTGGTGTTTCACGCGAGCACGCGCAGCGTGCTGTTCTTCGGCCGTCATGGACTCGGCACGTTCTGTTACGGTCCCGGCACGAGCGACAAGAAGCAAGCAGGACAACCGGCCGACGGCGGCGTCGACAAGTGGTGCTACGACCCGTCCAGCGAATCGAAGGGCACGCACGCGTATCCGTACAGCTACTACGTGTGGGCGTACGACGCGAACGATCTCGCGGACGTCAAGGCGGAGCGGAAATCGCCGTGGGACGTGAAGCCGTACGCGACGTGGTCGGTGCCTCTGCCGTTTTCGGGAGAAGGCCACGCCGTCGTGAACGGCGCGACCTACGATCCGGCATCAGGCCGCATCTTCGTGTCGCAGGCGTTCGGTGACGGCGAGCTGCCCGTCATCCATGTATTCACTGTTCAAATCCTCTAACGAGTTAAGTCTGCCGCGGAGGTGACTTTCGAAGGAACGACCCGTCGCGATGCCGCATTTCTCGACGATCGGCCGACCGGGCCGGGGAATTGTTCTTGCACCACCGGCACCGGCCGATTATCGGTCGACTCATTCTGGAAAGGTCGATGTGTGACGCGTAGTTCAGGATCCCGTGTGTCCGCAGGTGTGATTCTTGCCATGGTCGCCGCGCTCGCGCCACAACTGGCCGCGGGACCTGCTCCTAAAAAACCGAACCAGGCTCCGTTCGTGGTTCTCTGGTCCCCTGACGCCGGCGATCAATTCACGGCTCCGGGCAGCATCGTGCTGGCCGCGGGCGCGAACGACCCCGATGGATCCGTCAAGTCGGTCAAGTACTACGCAGATTCGATCTTCGTCGGCAGCGCGACAAGGGCGCCGTACACCGTGTGGTGGGAGAACGTTCAGCAAGGCACCCATGTGCTGAAGGCTGTCGCCACCGACAACGCGGGCGCCGAGGGAACGTCGGCTTCGATCACAATCACAGTGAAGCCGAATCCACCGCCGACCGTGCATCTGGATTCGCCCTCCGGCGGCGACAGCTTCATCGATCCCGAGTTCATCATGATCGCCGCCGATGCCGACGACAGCGACGGCGGTTCGATCAAGTCCGTCACGTTCTTCGCCGACGCGGCGCCAATCGGCACCGTGAAGCGCGCGCCGTACTTCATGAAATGGCGCGACGTCCCGGTCGGGCCGCACGTCCTGACGGCCGTCGCGACCGACAACGGCGGCGCCACCGGCACCTCCGCTCCGATCAATATCACTGTCAAACAGAACGCGGCGCCGATCGTCAGCCTGACGTCGCCGTCGGCGAGCGACTCGTTCACCGAGCCTGCGAAGATCGTCATGACCGCCGAGGCGAGCGACAGCGACGGCAGCATCAAGGTTGTCAGGTTCTACGCCGGCGACCGCCACATCGGCTCGTCGCACGAGCCGCCGTATGAGGCCACGTTCCGGCATGTCGACGCGGGCACGTATGTGCTGACGGCCGTCGCGATCGATGACCGCGGCGCACGCACCACCTCCGCGCCCGTGCCGGTCACCGTGAAGCCGAACACGCCTCCCGCGGTGAGCATCTCATCGCCGGCCGACGGCAGCCGCTTCAAACCGCCGGCGACCGTCGAAATCACCGCTGATGCGAGCGACAGCGATGGCCAGATCAAGTTCGTCAGGTTCTTCGTCAACGGGGTTCCGTTCCGCACCGACGTGCATGCGCCCTACACCGCGAAGCTGCGCCACCTCCCGAAAGGGATCTACGACCTGACCGCGGTTGCGACTGACAACGGTGGATCGAGCACGGAGTCGAAGCCGGTCAGAGTCACCATATCGGACGACGATCCGCCGACGGTCGAGATCACGTCGCCGGCCGACGCAGCGGTATTCACCCGGCCGGCCGACATCACCATTACCGCGAAAGCGGCCGACGACAGCGCGCTGCATGACGTGACCTTCTACGCCGATGACACGCCGCTCGTCACCCGCTTCCCGGACCCGTCGGTCTTCGACCGGCCGGAGACGTTCACCTTCGTCTGGAGCGGCGCGTCGGTCGGACCGCACACGTTGAAGGCCGTGGCGACCGACGATGCGGGCCAGCAGACCACGTCGACCGCGATCTCGATCACGGTCAAAGCCGGGACCACGGAGAACCCGCCGCTCGTGCAGCCGAACAATCTCGTCTACGAGGGCGCGTTCCGACTGCCGCCCGGTCGGAATCCCGGTCCCAACGCGACGGACTGGGAACTTGCGAATGGCCTGGCGACCTTCAACTTCGGCGGCTGGGCCATGGCGTTCAATCCGGCGAACAACTCGCTCTTCCTGACCGGAAACAACCAGGGTTCGATGGTTGCCGAGATCAACATTCCCACACCGCTTGTGAGCGCGGATCTGGGAACCCTGAACGTCGCCACGTTCGTGCAGCCATTCAGCGACCCGACAGAAGCCAAGATCGATGACATCAACCCAGGCAGCACGAACGCCAAGAAGATCGGCGGCATGCTGCCGTATCAGGGCAAGCTGTACGTCACCGGGTACGACTACTACGACGGTCTCGAGACTCAAATCGTGTCGCACTTCGTCGCCAATCCGGACTTGTCGGTCCTCGGCGACGTGCAGGGCGCCTATGAGCTGAATGCGCCGGGTTGCGTTCGGAACGATCCGGCGACGCTGCCAAACTGTCTCGGCGCCGGCTTCTTCGATGGGTACTTCGGATTGGTGCCGCTCGAATGGCAGGCGGCGCTCGGCGGACCGGTCATCAACGGCAACTGCTGTCTCGGCGTGATCAGCCGGACCTCGTACGGGCCGGCGCTCTTCACGATGGACCCGGCGCAGCTCGGCGTCATCACGCCGCTGCCGGCGAAGCCGTTGCTCTACTACCCGAGTGAGCACCCGCTGATCGAACCCGGTCTGGTGCCGTGCCTCGACCAGGCGGCGTGCAGTCCCGTCGTCGACGGCTGGAGCTTGAACAGCACGCTCTTCAACGGCACGAGCGAAGTCAAAGGGGTGGCGTTTCCGAGCGGATGGCGCAGCGTGCTGTTCTTCGGACGGCACGGAGGTCTCGGCGCCGCGCCCGGCGTCCCCGGCCTCGGCCAGTTCTGCTACGGCCCGGGGACGGAAGATCCGCTGCTGGCGGGTCAACCGTTCGTCGAGATCGTGTCCGACGTGGCCGTTCCGACCGGCGACAACTACTGCTACGACCCCGAGGACAACTCGAAGGGTGTGCACGGGTATCCGTACCACCATTACGTCTGGGCGTACGACGCGAACGATCTAGCTGCCGTCGCGGGCGGTCAGAAGCAGCCGTGGGACGTGAAGCCGTACGCGGTGTGGGAGTTGAACGGTCTGCCCTTCCCGACGAAGGGCGCCACGCGCGCGAGCATGGCGTTCGATCCGCAGACCGGGCGCATCTTCATCGCGCAGTATCAGGCCGACGCCGTCGACGACAACACGACGCTGTCGGTGATTCACGTGTTCAAGGTGCAGTGACATGCACGATCGATTAGGGACCCGGTGCGCGAGCGGTTGAAAGCGTTGGCGCGAGGCGCGGCGACGGTCGTCGTCGCGCCGGCGCTGCTGTCGTACTGGATCCGCGCTGCGATCCTGGGTCGAGATCGCGCGCTCGAGGGATCCACGCAGGCGCTGTCGCTCGCCCCGGGTCTCCTCGGCCAGTATCTGCGGCGCGCGTTTCTCAGCCGCGTGCTGGCGGAGTGTCACCGATCTTCAGTGGTGGAGTTCGGAACGATCTTCTCGTCGGCGGACGCGCGTCTCGAAGAGAACGCGTACGTCGGCCCCGGATGTCATCTCGGCCTGGTCCACATCGGACCCAACGTCCTGCTCGCGGCCGGCGTGAAAATCCCGAGCGGCGGCAAGTCGCACGGGACGCTCGACCCGACCGTGCCGATTCGCGATCAGCCGGGATCGCCGGCGCTCGTCCGCATCGGCGCCGGCTCGTGGATCGGCAGCGGCGCGGTCGTGATGGCCGACGTCGGCTGCCACACGATCGTCGGCGCGGGTGCGGTGGTCACCAAGGTGCTGCCCGATCGCGTGATGGCCGCGGGCGTCCCGGCCCGCGTCGTGCGACGTCGAGACGCCACGACCACGCGCGTCCGCATCGGAGGCGCATCACCGCAGACCATGTCGGACAAGGCAGCGGACCGCCGCACACCATGAGAGTGCTCTTCCTCACACACCGGCTGCCGTACGCGCCGAACCGCGGCGATCGCATCCGCTCGTACCACATCGTCCGCCAGCTCTCGCGATCGAGCGACGTGGACGTGCTGTCGTTGACGCACGACGACGAGGAGGAATCGCACGTCGCCGATCTGCGGCGCATGGTGGACCGCGTGCGGACGGCGCGCGTCCCGCGCGTCGCGAATCTGTGCAGGGCCGTGGCCGCTCTGCCGACCTCGCGGCCGCTGACGCACGTGCTGCTCGATGCGCCGGCGCTCGGCACGACGCTCGCCGATCTGGTGGCGGAGCGGCGGCCCGACGTCGTGCTCGCGTACTGTTCGGGCGTCGCACGGCTTGTGATGGAGCCGGCGCTCCGCGGAATTCCGGCCGTCGTCGATTTCGTCGACGTCGATTCGGAGAAGTGGCGGGATCTCGCGCGCGTCACGCCGCCGCCCAAGGCGTGGATCTACCGGCGCGAATGCCGCCTGCTCGGCCGGTTCGAATCGGCAGTTGCCTATCACGCGAAAGCGGCGCTCGTCGTCAACGAGCGCGAACAGGCGAGCCTCGAGACTCTCGCGCCGCGGGCGCGAGTGCATGTGCTGCCGAACGGGATCGATCTCTCGACGTTCAAACCCGCGATCCAGCCATCTTCGAACGCATCGGTCGTTTTCTGCGGCGTGATGAATTACGCGCCGAACGAACAGGCCGCGCTCTGGATCGCGAAGGCGGTGTGGCCGCTCGTCCGCGCCGAGCGTCCCGACGCGACGCTGCTGCTGGTCGGCGCCGATCCCACGCCGGCCGTGCGCGCGCTGGCCGCGCGCGACCGCTCGGTCACGGTGACGGGTACGGTGCCCGACGTCCGTCCGTTCCTGCAGAGCGCCGCCGTCGCGGCGGCGCCGCTCGCGACCGCACGCGGGATTCAGAACAAGGTGCTCGAGGCGATCGCCAGCGGGCTGCCGTCAGTGGTCACGCCGACGGTGTTCGAAGGGCTGCCGCCGGAAGCGGCGCCCGCCTGCCGCGTCGCCGGTTCGCCGGAAGCGTTTGCCGCGTCGATTCTCGATTTGCTTTGGCGCACACCCGGAGAGCGCCGCGCCATGGCCTCCCGCGCGCATCTCGAGCCGCTCGGATGGAACCAGCGGCTGGCGCCGCTCCTCGACATCCTCCGCGAAGCGGCGGGCTTCCGCGTCGTGCATCCCGCGCTCGTCTCATCTCGCTAGCTCCAACTTTGGATCGCGGGGCTGAAGCCCTGCGCCTCGTCATGCGGCGGTCACGCTCCTTTAGTCCGCGCTCCGTCTGACTTCCAGTGCCGATCCGCGGAAATGCGCGTGTTTTGGCGCGGATCGCGCTGGAATAGACGTTGCTCCCCCTTTAGTCCATCAACTTGGTGGTCTATTCGACATGCTGTCCAAGAAAGCCAAATACGGTTTGAAAGCGTTGTTGATGCTCGCGCGCGAATCGCGCCGCGGTCCGGTTCTCGTCGCGGAGATCGCCGCGCGCGAGCGCATCCCGAAGAAATTCCTCGGCTCGATCCTGCTGGAGTTGAAGCACCACGGGATCGTGCAGAGCAAGAAGGGCAGCGGCGGCGGGTATTTCCTCGGACGGACGCCGGGCGACATCACGCTGGGCACCGTCATCCGCGTCCTGGATGGACCGCTCGCGCCGATCCCCTGCGTGAGCCAGACCGCGTACATGCGATGCGAGGAGTGCGTGAACGAGCACGCGTGCGGCGTGCATCTCGTCATGAAAGAGGTGCGGGATTCGACCGCGCGCATTCTCGACGGCGTCACGCTGGCGCAAGTGAATCACGATGTCGCGGCGCACGTGCTGCGCGTGGGCTGAGACCGAGACCTGAGGAGAGACGACGAGATGTCATTCAGACGATGGATTCGTGCGGCACTGATCGCCGCGTGGGTGTTCTTGCCGGCGGCGGACGTCGTCGACGTCGTCCTTCGGGCACAGAGCGGGACGAGCACGATTGCCGGCATCGTGAAGGACGCGTCGGGCGGCACGATTCCGGGCGCCTCGGTCACCGTCACGAACAAAGACACCGGTATCGTGGTCGAGACCGTGACCAACGCAGAGGGGATTTACCGCGTCGCTGCGCTCGTGCCCGGCACCTACGTCGTCGAGGCCGCGCTGAGCGGATTCGATCCGGCGCGCCGTCAGATCGTCGTGCAGGTCGACCAGACGCTCGCGATCGACTTCACGCTCGAGGTCGGAACGCAATCCGAGTCGGTGGACGTGGTGGCCGCAGCGCCGGTTCTGGAGTCGCAGAGCTCGAACGTGGCGCAGATCGTCACGCGTGAGATGCTCGCCGCGCTGCCGCTGCCGAATCGCGCGGCGTCGTCGCTGGCGTCGCTCGCGCCCGGCGTCATCATGATCGACACCGGCACCGGCACCGCGGAGAACTACCCGGTGTTCTCGGTCGCCGGGGGGCGCGCGCGCAATCAGAACTTCATTCTCGACGGCGGCAACGCGTCGAACGCCGTCGGCCTGACGCGTCCCCAGCAGTTGACGAGCCTGCCGGTCGACGCGATGCAGGAATTCCGGGTCATCTCGAACAACTACGCGGCGGAGTACGGACACTCGACCGGCGGCGTGGTGACGATGTCGACGCGCTCGGGAACCAACCGGTTCCGCGGCAGCGCATTCGAGTCGTTGCGCAACGACGCGTTCGACGCCCGTAATTTCTTCGCGACGACGAAGCCGCCGATCAGTTTGAATCAGTTCGGCGGCACGCTCGGCGGCCCGGTCAAGCAGAACCGGACGTTCTTTTTCGGATCGTGGGAGCGGACGCGGCAGCTCACCAGCGAGGCCGTCGTGTCGACGGTGCCGACGCTCGCGAACCGCGCGGGCGATTTCTCGGACCTTCGCACGAGCACCGGCCAGCCGATTCTGATCTACGACCCGGTCACGCGTCAGCCGTTTGCGGGCAACGTCATTCCTCAGGATCGGCTCGATCCGGTTGCGATGGCCGCATTGCCGCACTATCCGCTCCCGAATCGTCAGGGCACGCCCACCCACGCAAGCAATTTCGTCGGCAACAGCTCGTCGACGCTCGATCGCGACATCCTCGTGGGCCGCGTCGATCACCAGCTGCGGCCGACCGATCTGCTCACGCTCCGCTACTACATCAACAACAGCGGTACCAGCACGACCGGCTCCTACGGCGATCCGATCGCCGATCCGCTGGCGGACGCCACCAGCGTCCGCGTGCAGAGTCTGACGGGGGCCTACACGCACATGGCCGGACCGCGGCTGGTCAACGAGCTCCGCGTCACGTATCTGCGGCGCTCGTTCGCCGATCAGCGTCCCGGGCTGGGCGCCGATCTCGCGGCGGCTCTTGGATTGCGCGGCGTCAGCGCGCAGGCGTTCCCGGCATTCACGATTCCCGGTTACGCGCCGCTCAGCAGCGCGAGCGTCTCGCGATTTCAGAGTCCGATTCTCGACACGCAGGTGCTCGATTCGCTCTCGTGGTCGCGCGGGCTGCACGCGTTCAAGTTCGGCGCCGAATTCCGCGCGGGGGCGAACGACGAGGTCCGCGACCGCGGATCGTCGGGCAGTTTGACGTTCACGCCGCTCATCACCAGCAATCTCGGGGCGGCGGGCACCGGCAACGCGCTCGCCAGCTTCATGCTCGGCGAAGTGAACGCCGCGAGCGTCCAGATTTCGGATCCGATTCGGACGCGTGCCGCGTATTGGGCGCTGTACGCGCAGGACGACTGGCGCGTCACCAGCCGGCTCACGCTGAATTACGGTCTCCGGTGGGAAGTCGAGCTGCCGCGCCGCGAAGTCGACAACAAGATGAACTCGTTCGACCCGCTGGCGATCAATCCGATGTCGGGCACGCGCGGCGTGGTCACGTTCGCCGGCGTCAACGGTACGCCCGAGCGGGCGTTCGCAGCGGATGTGAACAACGTCGGACCGCGGTTTGGATTCGCGTATCGGGCGGGCGAGTCGGAACGCACCGTCATCCGCGGCGGGACGGGCATCTTCTACGGACCGACCGTCAGCAACACGATTGGCGACGCGGCCGCGCTCGGATTCTCGACCGCCGCGAGCTTCGTCGTGTCGCAGGCGACGACCGAGAGCGTGTTCCGGCTGCGCGACGGATTCCCGGCGTATTCACGTCCCGAGCTGACGAGCGGATTCGGCGCGGTTCCGGCGGGGATGCGGCCGAACACGTCGGTGTCGTATTTCGATCCGCACCAGCTTGCACCGACCTCGTACCAGGCCAACGCGAGCGTCCAGCACGAGCTGCGCTCCGGCATGGTGGTCGAGGTGGGCTATCTCGGCAACATCAGTCGGCACCTGACCGCGAACGATTTCTCGCTGAACCAGGTGGCGCCCGAGCTGATGGGACCCGGCGATACGCAGCGCCTGCGCCCGTTCCCACAGTTCAGCAACGTGACGCTGATCAATCCGTCGATCGGCCGATCGAGCTACCACGCCGGCTTCGTGCGCGTGCAGAAGCGCTTCTCGGACGG
>Ga0114129_10014544_pt1 | contig 11214 bp, 11 predicted proteins | sample RhiMetdeltSRZDD1_FD_80071 | JGI IMG/M metagenome (GOLD analysis project Ga0114129, IMG submission 80071) | Populus rhizosphere microbial communities from Tennessee, USA - Rhizosphere MetaG P. deltoides SRZDD1 (version 2) (version 2) | ecosystem: Host-associated > Plants > Roots > Rhizosphere >... | reverse complement strand
TCCACGTCCTTCGCGGAGCTGATCGAGAAGGCGGCGCGCGAGCGGACATATGACGCGCTCCTGATCGGGATCAGCGTGAGCGGCGACCCGGATCCGTACGCGTTCTTCCACTCCAGCGAGATCAAAGACCCCGGGCACAACTTCTCGGGTTACTCCACGCTGAGCATCGACCGCAGCCTCGAGTCGGCTCGCAGGTCCAACGATCAGGCCAAACGCCGTGAGGCCTACACCTTCGTCTTCCAGTCGATCGCGACCGACGTCCCGGTCGTGTTCCTGTACTTCAGCGACTATCTGTACGCGCAACGGCGGCAGGTGCAGGGTCTGAAGATCATGCCGATCAGCGATCCGCGTGAGCGCTTCTGGAACGCCGAAGACTGGTACGTGAGGACCGCGCGCCGCTGACCCCTCCCGGATGGCTTGTCACACGAAATAGCGGCCCCAAACACATTTGTGTGACGACACAAGCGCCCCATGTTGTGCGTAGATGTTCGTATCGGAAAAGGATGGAGCAAGGGGCTCACAGCCGCGACGGATGGTCGTATTGCGCGCGCTGCTGCGGCGCATCGCGGGCTGCAATATCGACGCGGCGGAGTCCGATCAACACCGATGGAGTGGACGCCGCAGCTCGCGTACGCGGTCGGTCTGATCGCGACCGATGGCTGCCTGTACGGAGATGGGCGCCACATCGCGTTCATCTCGAAGGATGAGGACCTCATGAATACCCTATTGGGCCTCGTCGACAGGGCACACGTGCGGTACCGACTCGGCGAGAGCGAGTACGGTGGCTGTGCCTTTCGAGCGCAGTTCAGTCATGCGCGCCTCTATCGCTGGCTCCTGAGCGTCGGGGTCACGCCGCGAAAGAGCCTCGTTCTCGGCGGGATCGATGTTCCCGACGCCCACCTGATGCCCACGGTGCGCGGCCTGCTCGATGGCGACGGGACCGTGTACACGTTGATCCATCGACCAACACGCAGGACGTATCGCGACTACCGATACGAACGCCTGTGGACGTTCTTCCATTCGGCCAGCCGGCGGCACGTTGACTGGATCCGCTTGCGGCTCGCCGACGTGCTTGGCATCGTCGGCTACATCGAGGAGTTCAAACGCGAGGGCCGCAAGAACCCTATGTACCGGCTGAAGTACGGGAACCGCGCGTCGATCGTGTTACTCCCGGCCATTTACGCCGATCGGGACGTTCCGAGACTCGAACGCAAGTGGCGCAAGTGGGCGGGCTACGCCGCGCGTCACTCGATCGTGATGCCCACAGGGGCGATGTCGCCGTAGAATTGAGCTCTTCGCCGACGTAGCCCAATTGGCTGAGGCGCCGTCTTCAGGAGGCGGTCCGCGTAAGCGGGTGCGGGTTCGAGTCCCGCCGTCGGCACTGCAGGTTTCGACCTCCTACCATCGCTCCGTGCCCAAACGTGGCGCCACGAGTGTCTGGATCTCGATCGACATGGAAGGCATCGGCGGCGTCGCGGCGTACTCCCACGTGATGATGCAAGGCATCGAGTACGAGCGCGCACGGCAGTGGATGACGCACGAGGCGAACGCATGCATCGAAGGAGCCGCGAACGGCGGCGCGCGCCGCTTTTGCGTCAACGACTCGCACGGCGCGATGCACAACATCTTCGCGGACGATCTCGATCCGCGGGCCGAGCTCGTCGTCGGCACCGCGAAGCCGTGGAGCATGGGTCAGGGCATCGACGGCGGCTACGACACCTGCTTCTTCATCGGCTACCACGGGCGCGCGGGCCATCCGAAGGCCGTCCTGGATCACACCTACGCCAGCCGCGCGATCTACGAGTGCCGCCTGAATGGCAAGGCGGTCGGCGAGACCACGCTGAACGCATACCTTGCCGGTCACTTCGGCGCGACGGTCTCGCTCGTGTCCGGCGACGACGCGACATGTCGCGAGGGGCGCGCTCTCGTCCCCGACGTCGTCACAGTGAAGACGAAGGACGCGACCGGTCGCTTCTCGGCGAAGATGCAGCATCCCAGTCGCGTGCAGGAGGCGCTCCGGGAGGGCGCCGCTCGCGCGGTCGCGCTCGCGACACGCCTCAAGCCGCTCGTCCCGAAGGGGAGGAACGAGATCGAGCTCGTCTTCCTGACCTCGGCGATGGCGGACATGGCGGAGCTCATCCCGGCAACGAAACGCAGCGGACCGCGCGCGGTGTCGTACGCGTCCCGGAACTATCTCGAGCTGTACAAGGCGATGCTCGCGATTGTGCGCGTCGCTCCGGCGGCCGTTCCGCCGGAGCAGACCTAGGAGGACCGTCCGGCCGGCGTGGAGCGCGCTGACGTCGTCATCGTCGGGGGCGGCATCGTCGGAGCGTCCATCGCGTACCACCTCGCGGCGCGCGGAGTTCGCGACGTCGTTGTCCTCGAGCGCGAGGAGATCGGCACCGGCTCGACGACGCGGAACGCCGGCGGCGTTCGCCTGCAGTTCTCGACCGAGATCAACGTACAGCTCTCGCTGCGTTCGCTGCCGCGCATCGAGCGCTTCGCAGAGGAGATGGGGGTCGATCCGCATCTCCGCCAGGTCGGCTACCTGTTCCTCATCACCGAGGGACGCGACGTCGAGCCGTTCGAGAGCTCGCTGGCGATGTGGAAGCGTCTCGGCGTGCCGGCGCAGCGCCTCGACGCCGCCGGTGTCCGCCAGGTGTTCCCCCAGCTTCGCGTCGACGACCTGCGCTTCGCGACCTTCTGCGCACGCGACGGCTACTGCGATCCGAGCAGCATGCTCAATGGTTACGTGGCGCGCGCGCGTCAGAAAGGCGTGCGGTTCCGCGAGCACGAGCCGGCGATCGGCATCGCACGCGAGGGTGGTCGCGTGAAAGCCGTCCAGACCGCGAAGGGCGAGATCGCGTGCGCGATGGTGGTGAATGCCGCCGGTGCCTGGGGCGCCGAGGTCGGACGTCTCGCCGGGATCGAGCTGCCCATCCGGCCGCTGCGACGGCAGATCTTCGTCACCGATCCGGTCCCAGGTCTGGATCACGATTTCCCGCTGACGGTCGAGTTCGCGAGCACGCTCTATTTCCACCGCGAGTCGGGTGGTGTTCTGATGGGCATGGCCGATCCGACGGACGGTCCTGGTTTCGACGCCAGCGTGAACTGGGACTTCCTGCCGACCCTCGTCGAGCGCGCCCTGTACCGGCTCCCGATCCTCGAGCGGGCGAACGTGAAGACCGGCTGGGCCGGGTTCTACGAAGATACGCCCGACAAGCATCCGATCATCGGTGCGGTGCCGGATCTGGACGGATTCCTGTGCGCGGCCGGTTTCTCCGGGCACGGCATCATGCACGCGCCGGCCGCGGGCGAGGCGATCGCCGAGCTCATCGTCGATGGCCGGACGTCCCTGGACATCGCGCCGCTCGCGTACGATCGGTTCCGGCGCGGCGACCTCATCAGGGAGCACAACGTCATCTGAACGCGCTGTCACTCTTCCTGCTGCTCGATCTCGCGCTCGTCGCGGGCGCGGGCGTGCTGCTGCTCGTCGTGATCGTCCGGCGCGGACGATCCGTCCAGTACCTCGCGCTTGCCGTTCTGCTCATCGTCCTGGCGATCGGCGTCTGGTACACGACGATCCGTGCACCGGCGGCATTGCCCTGAATCGTTCGTACCTAGACTGACCGAGTGTTCACACGCGAGGAGGTCCGTCTCACAACGCTCGCGACCTGCGCCGGCTGAGGCGCGAAGATGGGCCCCGGCCCATTGGCGCAGGTCCTGCGCCCACTGCAGCAACAGCCGAGTCCCGCGGAGCTGCTCGTCGGTCTGAAGCCCAGCGATGACGCGGCGGTGTACCTCGTCGCGCCCGATACCGCGATCGTCGAGACCCTCGACTTCTTTCCACCGATCGTCGACGACGCGTACGCGTCGGGCGCGATCGGAGCCGCGAACGCGATGTCCGACGTCTTCGCGATGGGCGGCGAAGTTCTCTTCGCGCTGCAGATCGCGGCCTGGCCCGAGGACGTCTCCGTGGACCAGCTCGAGACGCTCTTCCGCGGCGGAGTCGACAAGGTCCACGAAGCCGGCGGCGTCGTCGCAGGCGGTCACACGGTCATCGACCGCGAGCCGAAGTACGGGCTCGCCGTCACCGGTCGCGTGCATCCCGAGCGGATCCTCCGCAAGAACGCGCTGCGCGTCGGCGACGCCCTGTGGCTCACGAAACCGATCGGGACCGGTGTCCTCACGACCGCGCACAAGAACGGGGCGCTCGCGCCGGAGGATCTCGCGTCGACGGTGGCCTCGATGGTCGCGCTCAATCGCGGCGCGGCGCGGGCGGCGGTCGAGGCCGGTCTGCATGCGGCGACGGACGTGACCGGCTTCGCTCTCGCCGGTCACGCGCATGAGATGGCGGAGCAGTCGCGCGTCGGCGTCCAGATCCGCGCCGGGGTCGTGCCTCTGCTACCCGGAGCGCGCGAACACGCTGTCGGCGCGAGCTTCGGCGGTCTCGAACGGAACCGCGCGCATTTCCTGGAAGGAGAGCGCGTTCGTTTCGAGGGCGTGGACGACGCGCTTCGCACGCTGATGCTCGATCCGCAGACGTCGGGCGGGCTGCTCGTCGGCGTTCCCGCCGCGCATGCGGCCGCGTGGGAGCGCGCGCGAGCCGCGCACGACGTGACGGCGACGCCGATCGGTGAGGTGACCGAAGGTCAGGGCGTTACCGTCACGGCGTGAGCATCCAGCAGGTCGAGGAGGTCGAAGGAGAAGAGGCACCGACCCCGAGCGCGCGAGCCGTGGAGCTCGCGCGCCTTTCACCTAGTCGCGCAGCGCTCGAGCTCGCGTGGCCTGGGATCATCGAGCAGTCTCTCAGCGCGCTCGGGACCGCGGTCGTCTTCGCGTTCGTCGGTCATCTCGGTGCGGCGGCGACCGCCGGTGTGGGCGCAGCGGGCAACTTCCTCTTCCTCATGTTCCCGGTGTGGCGATCGCTCGCGATCGGAACGATCGCGGTCGTCAGCCGGCGCATGGGTGAAGGGCGCGTTGCCGAGGCCGCGGATGCGACGCGCCAGTCCCTGCTGCTCGGCGCCGGCGCCGGTGTGCTGTTCGGCGCGTTCTTCGTGGTCTTCGCCGCGCCGCTGCTGCGTCTGCTCGGCGCCGACGACCAGATCGTGGCCATCGGAGCGCCGTTCCTCGCTGTCATCGGCGCGGCCAACACCTTCGCGACCGTCTGGCTGATCGGCACGTCTGCGATGCGCGCCGCCGGCGACACACGGACGCCGATGTACCTCTCGGGTGCCGGCGTTGTCGTGAGCGTGGCGCTTGCGTACGTCTTCATCGACGTGCTGCAGATCGGTCCGATCGGCTCGGCCTTTGCGTCGTCGATCGCCTGGATACTCGGGATGTGCGCGATGCTCGCCCTGCTGTGGCGCGGCGTCGCGGGACTCAGGATCGCCGGTGGAACCTGGCACATCACGCGGAGCACCACGCGCACGCTCTTCGCGATCAGCCTCCCGTCCGCGGGGGAGAGCGCGACGTTCAGCTTTGGGATCCTGTTCCTTTCGGGCCTGGTGTTCCGCCTGAGCACGGTGGACGTCGCTGCGCACCAGATCATCGGCCAGATCGAGACCTTCTCCTTCTTTCCGTGCATCGGCTTCTCCGCGGCGGCCAGCGCGCTCGTCGGCCAGGCGCTGGGCATGAACGATCCTGAGCGTGCGCGCCGCGCGGGGTGGGCGGCCGCGGGAATGGCGCTGGTGTGGGCCACCACCGCGGGGATCGCCTTCATCGTCCTGCCCAGCCTGCTGCTGGGCATCTTCACGATCTCCGGGGCCGTCGTGCTGGCCGGGACCGGCGCGCTCGCGGTCGTCGGGATCGGCCAGCCCGCGCAGGCGGTGATCTTCGCGCTCGGCGGCGCTCTGCGCGGCGCCGGGGACACGCGCTACCCGCTCGTCGTCTCGCTGGTGAACTGGTTCCTCGTCCGGTTGCCGCTGGCCTATCTCTTCGCGTTCGTCTTCGGCCTGGGCCTCTCCGGCATCTGGCTCGGCGTCACGATCGATTACTTCGTGCGCGCGGGGCTGCTCGCGCTGCGATTCCGGAGCGGTGCGTGGGCGAGGGTGAGGCTGTGATCGGGACCGCCTCGGTGCCCAGGGCGGGACTTGAACCCGCACGTCCTTTCGGACACGAGCCCCTCGAACTCGCGTGGCTGCCGTTACACCACCTGGGCCAGAGACATCATTCTACGCTGCGACCGATGCGCATTTTCCGGTGTCCGCGCTGTCGCGCGGAAGACATCAGCGCCGACGCCCACCCGACGCGCGTCCTCGACAACGGCGCGGAGCGGCCGGTCTTCGTGTGCCGCAACTGCTATCGCGCCGCCGAGCTCGAGTTCCGCGTCGCGAGCCAGACCGCCGACCTCCCCTACGTGCCGCTCGCCATCCGGGAGGGCCTGCGGAGGCTCCGCGACTTCTACCGGGCGCGTCTTGAGGACGATGACGACCCGCGTGTCCGCGCCACACTCGATGAGGTGGAGCGCCGCCTTGCGATCGATGCGCTCTGACGCCGGACCTAGACTCGCGGCATGACCGCGGTCCGTCCGGATCTCGCACTGCTCTGGCCTTCGTTCACGTTCTTCCCCCTCGCGGCCCTGGCCGTGCTCGTGTTCGGCGCAGCCGGTGGCGATCCCGTCATGATCGGGATCGGGCTGCTCCTGCTCGCCGTGAACATCCTCATCGTCGCCAACCAGGCCTACTTCACCATGCTCGCGATCGAGGGAGATACGCTGGTCTTCCGTACGAACTTCGGACTGCACGAGGAGCGCGTCCCGATCGGTTCGCTGCAGCGGATCGATGCCAAGCGCTACCCCGGCGCGCACTCCGGCGTGTCCGCACCCTTCTTCGTCGCGCGCGGGCGCGACTCCACGGTCAAGGTGAACACGAAGCCGTATCGGCTCCGGGCCTTCGTTCCTCTGATCGCGCTGCTGCGGCAGGCGAACTCGCGCGTCGACCTGGATCCGTTCTGGTCCCGCGTGGCAGCGGGCGAGGACGTGTCGAAGGAGATCAGCCTCACGCCGCGCAGCCGCTGGTGACGCTCTAGCCGGCGCGCATCCGCCGGTGCTCGATCGCGGTGCAGCGATCCCAGACCACGTTCAGGCCCGCGGCTTCCGCACGCTGGGCCGCACCGACGTTACCGAGATCGAGTTGGAACCAGATGGCGGGGACCTTCGCGGCGATCGCGTCATCGACGACCGCGTCGAGGAACTCGCCGCGGCGGAACACGTCGACGAGATCGACTCGCGTTCCCGCCGGGATGTCGACGAGGTGGTCGAACGACTGCTCGCCATCGACGACGGCGCCGCGCAGTCGCGGGTTCACGGGAATGACTCGGAAGCCCTGGCCGCGCAGGTAGCGCGACACCGAATTGCTGGGTCGTGTGGGATCGGTGGAGTAGCCGACGACGGCGATCGTGCGCCCGCCCCTGAGGAGCTCGTTGATGAGAGTCGGCTCGTTCAATTATCTCACGACATCGCCACGCTCGGAAGTCTTGAAGAGCGCATCGCGGGCAGGATAATCGCGAGCGAGATGCCACCACGCGCACCGGTCATCTGGTCGACGATCGCGGTCGGCGGCGAGCGCTTCCACAAGCGTCTCGACGAGCGGCACCGCGAGCTGTCCGTGCAGGCGAAGCTGCGCGCGCGCACCTATCGGCGTTCGCGCGCCCTACCTGCGAGCGAGGAGTCCATCCGTCTGCGGGCCGACTTCCTGGCGGCGCTCGGCCGTCTCTCGTCATTCGAGACGGCGAGCCTTCGGATGTCACGCTGCCGCTACACGGTGCAGCTCTCCGAGCGGGCGGACGACATCACGCGCGACTACTTCCAGCTCTGGCAGCTCATCGCGCGCCGGGGCGGCGAGGAGTGGCCGCTCGGGGAGCGCGATGCCGAGCGGATGGACTTCTTCGCGACGCAGCTGGGCCGCCTCGAGGGCATCGCCGACGCGCTCGTCCTCGCCGGTCGCAACGTGCGGCTGTTCCCGTTGCCGCCGATGCCGTGGCTCGCTGTGGAGCGCAGCTCGCCGTCATACTCATGACGGGCGACTAGCTCAGCTGGTCAGAGCGTCTCCTTTACACGGAGAAGGTCAGAGGTTCGAACCCTCTGTCGCCCACAAGACGCGAATTTCCGCCGGTTTTCCGCCTCGGTCCGGGCGCAGCCTCTCCGTGCAGAGAAGCACAGCGGTGTCGCAGCGCATAACTGAGCTTCCGGAAAGAGGCAGCACGTGTCCGTCTCGACCGTCGCGGCGAGTCCGCTCAGCGACCTCTCCGTCCTGGCGACCCACTGGGAGCGCGGCCTGCACGCCCAGAACAAGGGCCCGCGCACGATCGTCGCGTATCTCGAGGGCCTGCACCTGCTGACGACGTTCCTCAAGGAACGCCGCATGCCGATCAACATTGCGCACATCACGCGCGAGCACGTCGAAGCCTTCATCGCCGATCAGGTCCAGCGCTGGCGGCCGTCGACAGCCCGGACCCGCTTTCGTGACGTGCAGCAGTTCTTTCGCTGGTGCGTGACCGAGGGCGAGCTGCGCGTCTCGCCAATGGCGAACATGATCGCGCCGGCGATCCCCGAGGAGCCGCCCGCGGTCCTCAGCGACGATGAGCTGCGTCGTCTCCTCCGTGCGTGCGAGGGCGCCGGGTTCCTCGAGCGCCGCGACGTCGCGATCGTGCGGCTCTTCGTCGACACGGGGATGCGCCTTGCTGAGCTCACCGGGCTGCGCGTGGGCGACCTGGATCTCGCGAACGGTGTCGCGGTCGTGCTCGGCAAAGGCCGCCGACCGCGCGCCTGCCCGTACGGCGCGCGCACCGCGGCTGCGATTGACCGCTACATGCGAGTCCGGGCTCGCGAGCGACAGGCGAAGCGTCCTGAGCTCTGGCTCGGCCGCGGTGGTCGGCCGATGACACCGAGCGGCGTCCGCCAGGCCGTCAGCGAGCGTGCTCGAGCGGCGGGGCTAGCGCCTATGCATCCGCATCAGCTGCGCCACACGTTCGCGCATCGCTGGCTCGCTGCGGGGAACGGCGAGACTGATCTCATGAGGCTTGCCGGCTGGCGCTCGCGAATCATGGTCAGTCGCTACGGTGCGTCCGCTGCGGACGAACGCGCGCGCGATGCGCATCGCCGCGCCGCGCTCGGAGACACATTGTGAGCAAGCGCGGGAAGGTCGCACGACTGAGCGATGCCGAGCGTCGCGCATACGACGCACTCCTCCGCGAGATGGGTGCGCGCGTCGCCGCGCATCCGGCCTGGTTCGAGCTCAGCGCGCGCTACCTCGAGCTGTTTCACCGCGGCATCGTCGCTCAGCTCGAGGGCGAGTCAGCCGCGATGCAGGCAGCAATTCGGTCGCTGCAGGAAGACACCATCGTGGAGATGCTCGTGATCGTTCGTGACCAAGAGCCCGTGCTCTTCGCCGAGCTTCCCAATATCGAGTACCACATCGTCGCGAACCATATGGACCGATGGTTCGAGCTCCATCCGGAGGTGCCTGCCAGGATCCGTGAGCAGGTCGCTCTGCAGGCCAAGACTGTGCGCGCCCGCGGCGACGTCGCTCTGACGACCGTGCCCTCGGTCCTACGCGAAAGGATGGGGCGTCTGCCGGAAGTGCCGAAGCGCGGCCGGCCGCGGAAGGCAACCGGAGTGCCTGTCAGCGAACCGCTGTCGACTGAGGAGCGCGCCGCGCTCGCCAGACTTGGACCAGGCGGGGGCAGCCTGTCGCGGCCGCGCGGGTTCGCGATTCGCACCGAACCCGGTCTGCCGGGCGTCGCGGACGCCATCGGCGCGCTAGAAGCGCTCTACGAGGCCTGCCTCGCGATCGAGTTCGGTCGGTGTCCGGAGGGATGGAGCAACGGAGCGGCACACTATCACGGCCGCGACCTAGACGAGCCCACGCTTGCGGCGCACTTCGGCGTGCGTGAGCGCACGCTGCGCGAGGCGTTCTTTGAACGCTGGGCCATCGACTGGCCTGCGGAGCGCAAGAGCTACGAGCGGGCCAGGAATGAGATTCATCCGGATGCGAGCTGGGTCCCAGATCTCTGCCGCCGATGCGGCAAGCGGTCGCACGTCCCCCGCTCGCCGTACTGCGAGAACTGCCGCTAGCGCGAAGCCCCAGGAATTTCCGCCGGTTGCGACGGTGTGCGTGGTGAACGCTGTGGGGCATGAAGCACAGGGCATCCGCTGCCGGCACCGGCCTCACACCCGATGAGCGACGATTGCGCGCGCAACTTGGGGCTTACAGCCTCCACGCGCAGCGCGACGCGCAGGAGACGACACAGGCCGCGCGAGCAGCGTTCGACGCGCGCTTCGAGCGGCTCGTCGACCCGAGGGGTGAGCTTACCCAGGTAGAGCGGGCGCGGCGTGCCAATGCCGCGCGCCGGGCCCACTTCGTCCGCATGGCGCTCCGCTCGGCCGCCGTGCGACGCGCGCGGAAGAGCGCATGAGCGCGCGACGGTTCGAAGGTCCATTCGGCGCGGTGACGCAAGAAGAGGCGGACGCGCTCGTCGCCGTCGGCGCGACTTACGCGCACGTGTCTGCGCTACTGGCGCTGCGCATCAGAGCGACGAGCTCGGGATGGACCTTCGATGGCGCGGCCGCGCTCGCGCGCCGCGTGGGGATGAGCCCGAAGACGATGCGGCGATCGCTCGCGTGGCTTATCGCGCAGGAGGTCGCTGTGCAGAAGGCGCCCGAGCCGCGTCGCGCCGGCGTCGCTGGCCGTATCGCTGTTCACGGATCGTGGTCAGCGCCGCGGCGTGCGTTGCCCTTCTCGCAGTGGCCTCGACACCTGCGCAAGGTGACCGCGTATCCACTTGCGCATGGTGACCACGTGTCGCCTGATGACACCTGGTCAACGGATGCGGGACACGTGGTCACAGAGCCTTCGACACGTGGTCACGGCACGAGGCATATTCCAGAGAGTCTTCCAGAGCGATCTCCAGAGCTTGCGCGCGGAGCCTGTCCGCATGGTCGTGATTGGTACGGCGTCGGACCTGGAGACGACACCGCGCGTTGCCAGAAGTGCCCCCGCGTGGCGGTCGCGTCGTGAAGGCTCGGACGAGGCACGACCCTTTGAGGGCGAGGGCAGCTCGTCAGCGCCGCCTTGCGCATGCCCAGGGCATCGTCGAGGTGGAGCGACGCGCGCGAGCTGCCGGTCTGGCGCCGACGCCGAAGGAACTGCTCTTCATCAAGCTGCGCGCTGACCTCGACGATCGCGCGGCCAGTCACGACGAGCCGCATGCGCG
>Ga0114129_10014543_pt1 | contig 11215 bp, 10 predicted proteins | sample RhiMetdeltSRZDD1_FD_80071 | JGI IMG/M metagenome (GOLD analysis project Ga0114129, IMG submission 80071) | Populus rhizosphere microbial communities from Tennessee, USA - Rhizosphere MetaG P. deltoides SRZDD1 (version 2) (version 2) | ecosystem: Host-associated > Plants > Roots > Rhizosphere >... | reverse complement strand
GGAGGAATCCCGGATTCGATCTCGATCCTAATGTGAGAAAAAGCGCGTAGAACGACAACACGCTAATGGCGAGCACCGCCGCGACGATTAACGGCTCACGACGCCGAGGTTTGGGGGCGCGAATTACTTTTGACATCAGGAGCACGCAACCTACTATCGCCGTGAGTGTGCCGTATTCCGAGACCAGCGTCCCGAATGCGGCTAGTGCGAGACCCGCAACATCGACGATGAGCTTTCGTCGCGGCGTCGGCTGATCCGAGAGCAGTAAAAAGACGCCGGCATAGCCTACGACGATCGCGAACAGAGCGATGAACACGACAGTGAAGGTGACCAGTTGGACTTTGCAAAGCACTGGCGCAACGGAAAGCAGCGCGGGAAGCAAAGACATTTTGGCCTGCGCCGGGAACATCAGTTTCCAAAGGCGCATGGTTATCAGGCCCAGCGCGAGCCATTCGGCGAAATGAAAAACCAACGCGACGGGCAGCAATAGACGATGGTTAAATAGAAACGTAAACCACGAGGCGATGAGCGGACGAATGCCAAAACTTGCATTGATAGCTTCAATGCCATTCGTCTCGATTAAAAGGAGCAGACGCCGGTCGTCCCAAATTGGGTAGGCGGACGCCGCGCCGATCGTTAGCGCCGCAGCGATCATTGCCAGCAAAAGAATCTCAGCAAGCGCGGGCTTGTGGTTTTTCATAGCCGGGATTGTGATCGGTTCGCAGTCTTAATGGTTGAACTGAAACAAGGGCCGATGATAGCGTAACTCGGATGCGCGACCTATCCCATCTTTTTGCGCAGCAGAAATACGCTGTCTGTCACGGTTGCGTGAAAGAGCCCGAACTCACGCGGCTCTACCGGTACACGTGCAAGCGTGCGCAAAGCGGCACCATGAATACGGATGCCCGCTCGCCCGGCGCCGCAGCTGCACCCGGTGATGTCTTCATTGACGGATTGCTTGTCGATTTGCTGCCGTTCGCGGAAGAAGTTACCGGGCTCAAACTGTTTCCGACCTATTCATATTTTCGCGTCTACAAACACGGCGACATTCTGGTCAAACACACCGATCGGCCGTCCTGCGAAATTACTTTGACTCTGTGTCTGGGTTATCAGGCCGCGCGTCCCTGGCCACTGATGCTGGAAAGTCCGAACGGAGTCTTATCGATCGAGCTCGAGCCCGGCGACGGCTTGTTTTATCGCGGCACCGAATATACTCACTGGCGCGAACCAATGGACGGCGAACTGGCAGCACAGGCCTTTCTGCATTACGTCGACCGCGATGGACCCTATGCCGAGTGGAAGTACGATAAGCGAAAAGCCATTCCTTTTGATCGACCACTAACTCCGTAGTGCAATCATGTCTGAACGGCAGCCTGAAACGGCTAATCGAACTGCTCCGATCACCGTGATTATTCCGGCCTACAATGGGGAGCGCTTTATTCGCGCGGCCATCGAAAGCGTCCAGGCCCAGACACTACCCGTGTCGGAAATCATCGTCGTCGATGACGGGTCCGAAGACGGCACAGCGGAGATTGTGAAAGAGTTCGGTGTCATTCTCATTCAACAACCGAATCAGGGTGTTTGCGCGGCGCGAAACGCCGGCATTCGCGCCGCCTCCAACCCTTGGGTGGCCTTCATCGATCAGGACAATCTTTGGGAGCCGCAGAAAATCAAAGAACAATGGGCTGCCATTGAATTGCATACCGATGCCGCGACGGTTTCTTGCCACATGAGATGGTTCGCTGATGAAAGCATCCGTTCCCAAGATCCTCAATTTGAGATGGACGGCGGTTATGGAAAGGAAAATGACGGTCGCATAGCTTACTTTCCTAAGGTCACCTCGCATCTGCCTTTCACTCGCATGATTGATTACACCTCGAGCCTTCTGGTGCGCCGCGATGTCCTCTTGGCCGCCGGCGCTTTCAACGAGGAGTTAGCGCAGAACGAGGATCTGGAATGCTTTCTGCGAGTAGTGGCGCGATCGGGACTTGTAATCGTAAGGAAACCGCTAGTGTGGCATCGTGTGCACGACCGCAACACTTCAATGAGTGACCCTGAAGGGGCAGTGGCGAGCTACGAAAGAGTCGTTGACTGGCTGCATCAGTATCCGGAGAAGTACCCAAAGGGGGCGGCTGGCGCTTACGACGTGGCTCTGGCGCACCGGGAACGAGCAGCGGGCCGCGAACTTCTGGAGGCCGGCCGGCTGGCCGAAGCAAGGCAGTTGTTTAGGCAATCTCTGGTGAAAGCTTTCTCAGTGCGAACAGCCCTTCTTTGGTGTTTGTCGTTCTCGCCGCGAGTTTTTAAGTGGCTGCTTTCGTTCAAACGGCGGGTGTTCGCTAAAGCTTCCGACCTTTAACGTTCGTTGGCGAAGATTAGAGGGACCCCACTGAAAAGAGAGACTGGAAAATCGGAAGAGCCTGAAGATGAGCCGAGAGATCTGGGATCGGCGCGTCCAGACCCTTTGCGGATGCTTCTCCCTCAATTTCTTCTGTAATTAGTCCGCGCAACAATCGCTCGAAAACAAAGAGGTGGCTCTCGTCGAATTCGCCGATACCGAGGACGTTCGGTTCACGCGAGCCGAACACGCTTGTCGCGGTCAGCTCCTTTACCCAGCCTACTATCAACCCAGCTGCGTCCTGATCGGGAAATCGTTCGCCCATCAGCCTGAGCAGGTTCTCGCGATCCGGCACATTCATCAATAACGCGAGAAAAAAACGGTGGTCTTCGCTCTTGATTTCCGCGCGACGACGCGCGATGTCGCTTTGCCTCCATTCCTCTTCAAACACGGGTAGTAAGAAATCCGCCAGTTCGCCGTGTTTCTCCCGCGCATAATTCAGGAGCGCCTCAAACCGATCACGGCTACGCGTGACACCGACCAACTCTTCCAGATCGCGGTGACAAAGGAAATCAAAGGCGCGGTCGAGCACCTCATAAGCGGTCTGAAAATCCGAAGACTTGATGATGTCGCTGATAAAACCGTCTGCGTTCGAATGTTTCATCCTGAGTAACAGATCGACCGTCTGTACTTTTCGCTGCAACAACGGATCCTTAAAAAAGGGATTACGCGCGATGAATGGTTTCAGATATGAATACTGGACCGCATTGCTCGGCGCTTTATACGTGCGAATGGTAATAGTGGCTGAAGGCCGCTCGAGATGGAACAGTGAATGGATAAATTTCGGCCCGGCGAATATCTCTCGAATATCGCCTTTCTTAAGCAGCGAAACTTTTTTCAGCGAAATGCCTCCGATTAAGAAGTGTGGATTTATTTCCTGAAGCTTCTCAAAATCGTAGTGCGCGTGGACGCTGCCACCGAGTAATACCTGGAAGGCGCCCGAAAACGAATGCTGATGAATGCTGGTGGTACCGTCAAGCCAGAAATAAATGTCGATGTAAAACCTCGGAGCGACAAATAACGTGATCGGTGGATTACCGAAGTGAGCTTCGCGATCAATTTGCTCGGGCAGTGAGACGGCAGCGTGAAGCCAACGAATAATCTGCCAGGCATCAGTTCGATCGGGCAGATTGAATTCCGACAGGACCTGTGAAGCTATCCCGGGAAAAAGTTCTTCGCGGTAGTTCTGATCCCGCCAGCGGTTCTCAATCAGGGCGCCGAGTTCCGCAAAGAGTTCCATTGAGTTGTGCCTTTAGGCCGCTATGTCCGGGCTCTGTATTGAAGAAGTTTGATTAAGCACTGCTTCGATTGCATCAAGAATAGCAGGCAGGTTTTCCAAACCGGGTTGGAAGCAAATGTCGTAGAAAGGAGTCTGCGCCGCAAGATCCAGGTAGTTATGAATCATGCCCCGTTTGCGCTCATCACTCTGCGGGATAAAACAGCACGCATGGTCCAATGCGGCAGACAACGCTTCAGAAAGTGAAAGCCGCTTTACCGCGACTGGTGACGCTTCGCTATCGGCGCGGCGTAAGATGCAGACAGTTGCCAACCGTGCTGATTTTGTCTCCAGCGGAAAATCGTAGCGGGCCAGGTCATCAACAGGTCGAGTTTCTTCAACGCCGAAATGTTTGGCAGATGCCGGCCGGAGCCGCACCTGGAACGGAAGCAAAATCGAAGTGCTGCCCGTTGCCGAAATTTCAAACGCCACGGTGTCGTCCGCCCACAGGGCATAGCCACGCTGACTCAACCCGTACGCCAGCGTCGACTTGCCGGCTTCTGATACGCCGCACAGTGCGTGCACACCTGCAGAAGAGCGAATGGCGCTGGCGTGTAGGACCTCACGGCCACACACTTGCAGCGCCATCGGTAAAACTTTGCGGCGATATGCGTCAACGACGAGTTCTTCCCTGACGTGGGAAGGGACTGCCGCGGTGACTTCATCTCCGCACCGGGAAAAGGTGAAAGTTGCCAACCCTGGCAGGTGCAGCCAGTGTTTGTCGCCGGTAACCTCTGTAAAGGCGGAAACTACTCCGTGAGTGTCTCGCCAGACCTCAAGATTCGGACTCTCAAGCGGATTCCTGGGCGACGCGAACTGGCCGACCCTCCGGATGCTCAGCTTCAGCATCTCGCGTGTCAACAGATACAACCGACAGATTTTCGGCCGGAAGCCCTAGACCTTGGAACCAGGTGGCTTGAAAACTTCACCGGGGTCAGCGGGAGCCGGACTGAACTTTCCGCCGCCGGTCCTTACCACATCCTTTGCGTCGCCGATGTAATTGACTTTCATCGGCTTCCAACGCTTCTTGTCGCGGTCGGACTTGGCGGACTTCGGAGACTCATGTTTAGCGGTCGTCACTGATCGGTCCTCCTTTCTCACGAAACATGGGCCCTGGCCCACGTCTCCAGATTTAGGACTTTCCAAATGTGAAACGCTTGCCCTTGCGGACGTCGCGCGATGATCCGGTCGAGAAAAGCTCGTAGCCTGGGTTCATCGACAACTCCCAATTCGGCCAACGTCGGGGCTGTCCCTAAACGCTGCAACGCCTCGCTACCTTCGCGGTAAGTTGTGTCGGCGTAAAAGGTAGTGGCTCCCATTTTCCGTTGCTCTTGAAAACCAACCTGCGGAAATCTTCGCGCGAGGGTTGACCGCACCAAACCCTTGTTCCGGCCGCCACTGTTCAGCAGGAAAGGCGGCGTTCGATATAATAAATCAATCAGGTCGGCATCCCAAAACGGTTGGAGCTCACGGGCGCCGAGTCTTTCACCGATATTGAAAGACTCTTCGGCAACCATCGAAATCAGGGGCACATCCAGCGCCGTTCGCGCTGAGCGCAAGTAAAAACTGTCAGGCTTTTCTCGCTTGGTAGGCGTCCGGCCATAACGGCGCTCGGAGAGTTCCTCTCGCAGCGCAGGATCAGGCGCCAGCCACTCAGGTACAGTGCCTTGGACGCGATGCCGCAGCGTAATTGCCCAAGGCGCCAATCGTTTTACCATTCGATAGACAGGTGGAACGACAAGCGGTTGGACGCCCCATCTCCAGATTAAATTCCGGAATAGTGGGAATGTAGGTTCGTGATAAGACCGGTAAACGCTCTTCCAAAGCTGGTAGATTCCCCTCAAGTTAAAATCACGCATGAAGTCAGCGGCCAGGAACGGTGAAATCGTTAGCCATTCATCGCCGCCATCACCCGTCAGGATGACGCGACAGCCACGATTCGTGCCCTCCTGTGCCAGCCCGAAATACGGAGGCCACCAGGTGTTCAGAAGCGGTGACGGAAGGGACGCGCTCAGATTTAATGCTGTTAGGATTAACTGGTTGGCACCGGCAGCCTCGTAGAATCCCTTGATAATAAAAGGCAGCCCCAGTTGTTTCGCCACACTGCGCTGCACTACCTCTTCGCTCAGGGCGGGTTCAGGGAAGAGTAACGAAAGCGCAATTGGCTGCGGCATACCGAGTTCCTTGCTTTGTTGCGCAGCAACCGCCGCCACCGAACCCGAATCAAGTCCACCGCTGAGAAAGATCGCGGCCGGTCCAAAGCGCAGGCAACGCGTCACGGCCTGAATAAACAAATCATCAAACCGCTCGAGCTCCTCGGGTTTAATCCAGTTGACGGTGCCGTCCGGGGCAGGATCCCAATAACAGTAAAGTTGCTCGGCACCGTTCTTATCAATGCGCAGAACGTGGCCGCGCGGCACTCGCTTAACCGCTTCAAAGAAAGTCTCTTCCGTATAGGGAAACCGATCAATTAAGAAATCAGCGAGCGCTCCGCGATTTAGTGAACGTGAGACGTTCGGATGTTTGACCAGCGTATCAATTGAGGTGGCAAAGAAGAATCCGCCGGGAGCTTTGGCATAGAATAATGGACAAGTTCCTACGGGATCACGCAGACAGAACAGTAGCTCACGAGCGCTGTCCCAGACGATTAGCGCGAACGACCCCCTTAAACGTCCGAAGAATTGCTCGCCCCAGCGCCTGTAGCACGCCAGAATAGTCTCCGCATCGCTGGTTGCCCGAAGTTCGGCTGATTCTCCAAGTTCGCGCTGTAGGTCCTCCCGATTGTATAGAGCGCCGTCAAAGACCACCCCGCAGTCAGCATGCTGCGCCCATGTCGCTCCAGCGCCTGCAATGCGATTACTCAGGTGAAGCTGTTGGGGGCTGCCATGATTGGTAACCGCGAGGCAATCGTATTGAGGCAAGGCGTCAGCCGGGGCGCTCATGAGCGCCGCAAACCAGGATGAGCTGGGCTGGCGGAGGAATTCGGGTCCCGGCACCGCTTGGATTTGGCTATTCGCTGACACTAATGAGATCTTCTTTTTTCAGAGAAGCGAGTAGGGCCTCTGACTCGGTTGACAGATGATCTGAATCGACGTCGAATTCGGCCATCATCTTCTCGTGAAGCTCCGCGGGGCCATCGGGTGAACAAAGCAGTTCCCAAAACCTTGCTGCGGTATCGTTCAGTTCATAGAAACGATCGGTTTCCAGGTGAAAGAGTACAACCTCGTCACCAAGCCGGCGAAAGATTACATTTGGATTCGGTTTGATCGACATCACAAGCTGAGACATTTTCGGTTCTTTATTCATAATAAACTTGAAACGGAGGCAGTCTACCAGAAAAAAGTATCGCTTTGAAGACCCAATCTCTCTCTCTCGAAAACTCTTCAAAGGTTACTGAAATTGGCGAAGGCGCTGTCTAATCACTCTGCATTCGTCGTAACTCTTCACGTAAGCGGCCCAGCAGGGAAGCGTCTGCGGTCCCGATCAAGTTTCGTTGTTCGCGCGGATCGTTGGTGAGGTCATACAACTCTTCCGTCTTGCCAACCGAACAATAGAGGTATTGATAAGTCGTCACTCCGGTTCGATACAGCACGGCGTAACACGGTCTGGAGAGTCCGGTCTGCTGTGTAGTGACGGTTCTAACCCCCGGATTGAGCAATGATGTGCCCTGCCAGCAAGGCGGGACAGAAAGACCCAAACGGTCGACAATGGTAGGCGCCACGTCGAGCTGCGTGGCCACCTTGAGGTTCTTGTACTCAACCGGCGAGTCATCATAAATGAGCATTGGAATCTGGATGAACTCCCTATAGAGCCAATGGCCATGTCCCCAACCGTACTTGGTTCGCTCACCCAACCCTTCACCGTGGTCGGAGAGAATTACCACCACGCTGTTACGCAAGTAACCTTTCTTGTCCAGGGCCTCGAAGATCTCTTTGATGGTTGCGTCCGCCTGCATGACGCTGTTGTCGTAACTATTGATGATGGCGGTCCAGTTGGTAGGTTCGCCGCGGAACATCGCGCGGAAATCGCGCCGCTCTGCCGTCGGCTGATAGCGATTAAAAGAGTCCTGTTTGACACCGATCAGGTGCACGGCCATTACGTGTATGTAAAAAAATGCAGGGCTGTCGCGGTAATCGGGAACCAGATCAAGACCTTCAAAGATCACGCGGTCATCTTGCGGTTCATATTTTTTTGAATTCTCGCCGTCAAAATACAAATCCATTTCACGGCCGTAGGCTTCTTTTAAACCCTGGATGCTGTGGCTGCCTGAGAGGATCAAATAAGTTCGATAACCCTGATCGTGCAGCAAGTCGTAGACCTTGAAATTTTCCGATACCAATTGCTTCACGTTCTTTGAAGTCATGGTACTCATCACGCCGCAGAAGGTTCCCGAGCAGGCTGCGGTCGCGAATTCAACTCTGCGTAACCGGCCAGTTTCCGCGAGCTGGTTGAGAAATGGTGTGGTGGGGCGCTCATACCCATAAACCTGCGTATGATCTGGTCGCAGCGCATCAACGGTAATCACAATTACATTCTTCTTATCGAACGTTTGTCCCCGCGGATACGTGGAGCGGCAATTCTGATCTTTAAGTCTTATGTGAGCGGCGTATGCGTCGTAGCTCGGATCGTGAATCGTAGTTGTACTGCGCACGAAACTAAGGAAGGGATCGCTACTCAGAAGCTCGCTATATTTCGCGCGGGTGACCATCACACCCACGGCGAGCGTATACGCCGAGAAAATCAGCACGATTGCGATCGCTGACTTAAGCGCCCGGCGACGATCTTTGAAGAGGCTGAAAGGCCGGGAAGGTCGGAGCAGAGTCTCCATCGCGCGCGCCAGTTGTTCGCCGAATAGGACGTGGACCGCCACGATGACAAACACGAACGCGGTTACTCCGGCATAAACTGATCGCGACAATGAAATCAGATCGCCGCCGCGTCGCCAAGTGTAAATGTAAAGCTGCAAGAGCGGGTAGTTGATGTTGTAGCCATTCCAGAAGTAGTTTGAATAATCGATGGCGTAGAGAAGCCCAACCAGTGAAAAGGCAATCCCCGGCACGACACCAATGAGATGGCGAGCAAGTCTGGATTTTCTGATTGGACCTAAAAAGAGCAGGAACCCGGCGGCAAGCATGCTGCCGCCAAACAGGCCCAAAACCAGCGGTAAATGGATGAACAGGAGAATGTAGCTGATGCGAAAAGATCGGCAGAAGTAGAGGATGAACGCCGACGATAGAACGAGTTCGATCGACAGTATTAAGAGTGGAGTTCGGAGGGTTGCTAGCTCCGGCAGAGCAGCCACGCCACGCCCTAACAACCGGCTGAGGTTTGTTCGATCAGCCGCCATCATGTTCGAAAACATTTGCAGAAGTGCGACCGGAACGTTCAAGAGGTCCGGGCGGTTGCGTGGTGTATTTCAGCAAGGTGAGAAAGTCCGGCTTGGCCCTGAACCATCCGGCGAACGCGGTTTTGCTGGCAGTGCCGGTGACCTTGGTTATCCGGTGCTGCAGATTCGCCGACACGCGGAAAATCAGTGCGTCGCCCGCACCAACGTTGGGGACCTCTTGAATGATCGCGTGAGATTGGGAATCTCGAATTTGCAGCGTGCCGCCGGTATAGTTTTCCGCGCTGAGATTAACGCTAAGCGCGACCAGCCGGTCTTCCGCCATGTCGCTATGCCACGCGTCGCGGTGGCCTTGCCGGGGAACAAATCTGTAAACACGTCCCTCGAAACAGCCGATCCGTCCGCAATCTGTAATCGTGCGAATGACCTCGAACAGGCGTTCATCATTTACGAACAGGAGCAGCGCACCGTAGGCAGCATCCTGCTTGAGGCACAATTCTTTGTTAGACTTTATTCCCGAGTGAACGCGCTCATAGAACTCACCGCGGTCGATTTCCTGCCGCACGAAAGCCAGCGTTTCCGTATCAAGCAACTCAGGTAGTCGCGCGTAATGCTGGCGGCTAAATTGTTCACGTAGCCGCTGGATCTGCTCATCTGAGTCGCGGATCAGGAGACCGCCTCGCGTGATCTGGATAGGGCCGCTCATCTCGTTTGGACTCCGCTCGCCTGCGTACTTCGCAGCACACGGCCTGGCGAGATTGAGTCATTGTACCTCGGTATGAAAAAGGAAGGTGGAAGGCGTACGGCGGTTATTCGAGCGGAATGAAACCCGCACAAGAAAGATGCGGAGACAACCGCAGCCAACTTCCGATCGGTTTCGAGCGTGAAGTTGGCTGCCGGAAAAAGAGAGTTAGTGGGAAAATCGGATTCCCAACGACAGAGTGAAATTATCCAACCGTTGCCTGCCGATGTTATCCGTGTGCCCGTGATAGCGGTAGTAATCAAATTCAAACGCGCGAATCGCGACGTGTTTACTCGCGACCAAATCGAGACCGCCGCCCATCTTGCCTGACCAGCCCCACGTGTCTTTGGGAGCATAACCACTTAAGTGGCCGCCACCGAAGATGGCATGAACAAAAGGTTGTGCAAAGCTGCCGCGCTTTGTGAAACGCGGGCCCACACCAAAAGTCCACAAGGTCCGACGGACGCTCGCAACATCGGCGGTCGTGACTGTCACGTCGCCTTCCAGAGCGGCCCAGCGGCGGTAGTTCCAACCGACCGTACCCGAACCGCCGTGAAGATGGTTCCGGGTTTGCGGTGACGGCGTCTCAAGGTCGTTGTACACGTAGGCAGCCGTAAAGTCCCACTTTGAATAATCCTGGTTCTGGCTGAGAGCCGTGCCCGCACACAAAAGCAAAAGGCAAAGGCAAGGAATAAGTCTGCGCATACAGAGATCTTCTCCTCGGGTTCGAAAAATCAAAAAACGCCAAGACTCTCGGCGAAACTACTATGGAAACGATAAGCGGTCAAGACTTATAAGTTGCGGCCCCACAGATTCTCCTAGCAAAAACAATGCTTGACGGTGACTAACACTGACAAGTATGGTGTAGGTAATGGCATTCAAGCACCCAATTGCCGCGCCTCTTTGTTTGGGTTAAGCCCTCCTCTCCTGCCCAGCAGGCCTCGCTTGAGTTCGCGCTGACAGCTTTCCAGCGGAACGTGGTTTCCGCCCCGGACCAAAACCCGACTCACTTGGAATAAGGGGGATTTTACCGACCCCTGCGGAGAAGAGATGAAGAACACTAGTTCGCGAGTGAAGATACCCGTGTGTCTCGTGGTTCTTGGGGTTATCGGAGCCTCGATCCTGGTTAGAACAAACCAAGCTGTTCGCGCCCAGCAGGGCCCACGCCAGCGGCTTCTAGACACTTCTCTTAAAGTCAACGGAGGGACCACTGGTGCACCGGCGTCCGATGAACAAGTGACAACTGGCGCACCGGCGTCGGGTGAACATCGCCAGTTGGTAATGCTTTTCAATTTTCAGGATCAGCCTACTAACCGGCCGTGGTCCAGAGATGCGGTAAACAGCGTCGTCTTTGGTGACAGTAAGCAGTATTGGGAGAGCGTTTCGTATAACCAGGTTCTGCTTACCGGGGATTTCGTTGGCTGGTACACGGCAGCCATTAATTCGACCGACTGTCAG
>Ga0114129_10014542_pt1 | contig 11215 bp, 9 predicted proteins | sample RhiMetdeltSRZDD1_FD_80071 | JGI IMG/M metagenome (GOLD analysis project Ga0114129, IMG submission 80071) | Populus rhizosphere microbial communities from Tennessee, USA - Rhizosphere MetaG P. deltoides SRZDD1 (version 2) (version 2) | ecosystem: Host-associated > Plants > Roots > Rhizosphere >... | reverse complement strand
GAAGCGAAGGCGTGTTGTGGTGGGACGACTACACCGACACGGTGCGCGTTCACGCATGAAGGTTCGCCGGATGCGTGTTGCGAGCTCGCGGCCAATCCGAACTCGTCGGCCGAAACCAATCGAGCGCTGATGAAAGCGCTCGTCGACTGGGTCGTCAGCGATACGCCGCCGCCTCCCAGCAAATATCCACGACTCGATCGTGGCGATCTCGTGCCGCCTACGCAGGCAGCGACGGGATTTCCACTCGTACCAGGCCGCCCGCTCCCCGACGGCGTCATCGTCCCGTTCTATGAGTACGACTTCGGATGCGCGTTCCGAAACGCAGACGACTCTGGCGTCGTCTCACTGCAGCCACCAGTGGTTCGACAGACACTGCCGATGCTCGTACCGAAAGTGGATGCGGACGGTAATGAGCTCGCCGGGATCCGAAGTGTGCTGCTCGAAGCCCCACTCGGCACGTACACGGGTTGGAACCCGATCGGCCGAGGGTTCTTCAAGGGTCGCATCCAATCGCTCGGTGGAGGCTACATTCCGTTTGCGAAGACGAAGGCCGAGCGGTTGGCGGCGGGAGACCCACGCCTCTCGCTCGAAGAGCGCTATGGCACGCACGACGCCTATCTCTCGCGCGTGAAGGCCGCAGCAAAACGTCTCGTCGAGGAGCGGTTCCTGCTACAAGACGACGCGGACCGATTGGTTGCGCAAGCGGAGAAGAGCGCCGTGCTTCGATAGAAACCCCTGAACCTTGTCTAGGTTCGTTTGGTCGCGGCAACGTTCGGCACGTCCTCACCCAGAGCCGTTGCGAGATCGATCTGATGTTCCTGCTCCTGACGCAGGATCTCGCGGATGTCCTCGGCGATCCCGTACTCCTGCAGCGCCTCGCACTGAATCACGCGCTCCCGATACGCGCGAATCGTGGCGTTCTCATTGTCGAGGTCGGCGCGCAGCATCTCACGCGCATCATCGGTCTGCTTGACCGGCAGGGCAGTCACGGCCGGCATGCCGCCGAGGTAGTCGATGTGTTTGGAGACGATCAGGGCGTGCTGCAGCTCCTGACCGGCATGGACCTCCAATTCCTTGGCGATGGCCATGTACTCCGCGCCCTTCAGCACTTGCGAGTACACGACATACGCGATGATGGCTTGATACTCGCGCGCCAGATCCTCGTTGAGCTTATCAATGAGTATCTCGCGTGTGATCTTTGCCGTCTCAGCGGCAGCAGTGGGCATGGCAATTCGCTCCGTAAGTTTGAGCCACCTTCCGGTGGCCCGAAACGATCGGGTACGCAAAGGCCGTGCTCGGTGTGCTCGTTCGATCAGCCGAGCTGATGCGTAATGCTGTCCAGTTTTTATTTTTGAGTTCTCTTGAGTTTTGAGTTTTGAGTTTTGAGTTACTTCCGGAAGGTCTCCCGGTCCTTGAACTCCACCATGATGAACTCCGCCGCCTCGCCGACGTTCTCCGGTAAGTGAACGTTGCCGTCGCTGCAGCCGAGTGCGCCGGCGGGGACCGACGCCGGCTCGGTGGAACCATCCGGAATTGTGAAGTTCATCGTCTGGTCGGTCAGGAAGATCGCGCAGCCCGGGAGATGCCGGTGCATGACCGACTTCTCACCGGGCCCGTACGTCACCCGAAGGAAACGCGCAACGTCGTTCTCGAACGCGACCTTGTAGTGCTTCGGATCCGCGGTCACGGCGTCTGGATACGTGTCGGCTCTCCGCTGGGCGATCAATGTAGACGAGGCAACGCCGAGGATGACACCGAGAATCAGGCCGACAACTAGATTGCGCATCTCGCTTCTCCCGCCCAACGTCCGGTGTGGGCTCGTCTGCCGACGCCCACATCATCACACGTGTACGCGTCCGGGATGGCGCGTCCCACTTCCGAACGTCGCGGGAGGTGCCTCGGATCGACATTGACTTCGTTTGCTCAGACAATGCATACGGCACCTGCGTGGCACTCGTTTTGGATTCTGGCCGGCGAATGCTTCCATGGCTCGACGATCTCGCGCGCGACGTGAGCCATGCCTTGCGCACGCTCAGACGCAGTCCGGGATTCGCCCTCGTCGCCTTGCTCACGCTGGGGCTCGGGATCGGCGCCAACACCGCGATCTTCTCGGTCGTGAACGGCGTGATCCTGCGACCGCTCGGATATCCACACCCCGAGCAGTTGATGTATCTGACGACGCGGTATTCGCACCAGCGGGGGTTCTGGTTCGCGGCGCCTGAATACACCGAGTTTCGCGACATCAACACCTCGTTTGCCGCCGTCGGTGCGTACGGAACCGGCGAAGTGAACCTCACCGCCGGCGATCGACCGCTGCGCGTGCGCGCGGCGGTGGTTGACGACCATCTGCTGAAGGCGCTTGGGGTCCAGGCTGCACAGGGTCGCGTGTTCTCGGCAGGAGAAACAGAAACACCTGCCCCCGCTGCACCGGGAGCGGCGGCGCCGGACGGGCCCGCGATCGTGATTCTCTCGTACGAGCTGTGGGAGACCGCGTTCGGCGGACAACCAGTGCTTGGCCACACCGTGGTCGTGAATAGTCAGCCTTACGAAGTCATTGGCATCATGGCGCCCGGCGCCGATCTGATGGACTACCACCCCGAGATCTGGCTGCCGCTCGGCTTGAGCGCGGCCGATCGTCAGGACCGCGGCAGTCACAATCTCTATGCGATCGGGCGACTGAAGGACGGCGTCACTGCGCAATCGGCGCAAGCGGAGATCGACGCGCTGATGAAGAACTGGGGCGAGCGTTTCGGTCTCAGCACCAAGGACCACGTCTTCAGCCCGTTGACTGCGGAGGACGGCCACGTCGTCGAGATGCGGCCGCTGCAGGAGCGGATTCTCGGCGATGCCGGGCGCTCGATCTGGGTCTTACAGGCCGGCGTCGGTCTGGTGTTGCTGATCGTCTGCGCGAATCTCGCCAACCTCCTGCTGGCCAGGGCCGAGACGCGTCGTCATGAATTGGCGATGCGCGCGGCGCTTGGCGCGAGCCGGGGCCGGCTGCTCCGACAGTTCGTGACCGAAGGCGTGCTGTTGTCGGTGTTGGGCGGCATCATCGGCCTGTGGATTGCTGCGGCGGGTGTGCAGGCCCTGGTCTACGCCTACCCCACGAGCCTTCCGCGGACCAGTGAAGTGTCTATCGATGTGCCCGTGCTGCTCTTTGCGCTCACGGTGTCGATGCTGACCGGCGTGCTCTTCGGCCTCGCGCCTGCGTCGCGAAAAGGGGCGACCGATCTCGTGACCACGCTCAAGGAGGCCGGCGATCGGCGAACGAGCGGCACAGGACGCCATCACGTTCGTCGCGCGCTCGTCATCGCCGAAGTGGCCGTGGCCGTGATGCTCGTCATCGGTGCGGGGCTGCTCGTGCGCACCGTCTACAACCTCGCCAACGTGGACGCCGGCTTCGAGCCTTCGCGCCGCGTGACGTTTTTGACGTCACTGCGACAGCCACCTGCCGTGCGTAGACAGAGGTATCAGCAACTGCTCGATGACCTTCGCGCCGTCCCGGGCGTGCAGGCGACCGCGGCGATGTCGGGCCTGCCGCCCGATCGTCCCGCAAACTTCAACAACACCGGCTTCGAGAACTATTCGTCGCCAAAAGGAGAGCCGTTCGCCACCGTCGACTACGACCAGTACGTCATGGGCGACTACTTCGAGACGATGGGTATCCCGATCGTCGCGGGCCGCGGCTTCGAGCGAGCCGACGGCGGGTCATCACGTATGGTCGTCGTGAACGAAACGCTGGCCAGGAAGATCTGGCAGGAGCGGAACCCGATCCGGCAGCGTCTGCGGCGGGATTATTGGAGTAAGGATTGGTTCACCGTGATCGGTGTGGCCCGGGACGTCAAGCAGGGCGGCGTCGCTCAGGAAACCGGGACGGAGATGTACTTCTTCGTTGAGCAGGAGACCATCAGCCCACCGCCGACGATGAACGTGGTGATGCGGACGACGCTGCCGCCAGCGGCGTTGGCACAGAGCATCGAGCGCGTGGTCCACAACGTCGACCCGACCGTTCCCATCGTGCGGCTTCGGGACATGGACTCGGTGTTCGCCGAGTCGATTCGCCGGCCACGGCTCCTGGCGCAGTTGCTTGGCGGGTTTGCGGGGCTGGCACTGCTGCTCGCCGCGATCGGCACCTACGGTGTGCTCTCCTACATGGTCGCGGAGCGCCAGCGCGAGATCGGCATCCGCATCGCGCTCGGCGCGGCTCGTTCCAGCGTCATCGCGCTGGTGATGAAGCAGGGCCTCGCGCTCACCACGATCGGTGTCGCGATCGGGCTCGCCGGTGCGTTTGGCCTGAACTCGCTGATTGCGTCGCTGCTCTTCGGTGTAGAGGCAACCGACCAGACGACGATCGCCGCCGTGATCGCGACCATCGCCATCGTTGCCACGATCGCCTGCGGTCTTCCCGCCTTCCGCGCGTCGCGGCTGGATCCGAATGTGGTGCTAAGGACGAACTAGGTGTAACAGCCGCGTTCGTTCCGAGGCTCCCCGTCGTTATCCCTGTGTCAACCGATCTCGTCTCGGTTCGTGCTGGACGTGCGTCTGCGCGTATTCTGAGCTCAGATCACCCACGGGAGTCCTGGATGCACACAAGGCGAAGCGTTGCGGCAGCATCGCTGGTCGCGCTGATGTTCGCGGGCTGCGCGCATTACCGCAAGACCACACCGTTGCAGAAGTACAACCTCCGCGAGGGCTACCGCTTCGAAGAGCTGGCCTACGACGGCAACCCGAAAGGCCAGACGACGAAGAACTCGGACGACCTGTTCGTCGTCCTCGCATTCTCCGGTGGCGGTACGCGTGCCGGCGCTTTTTCCTACGGCGTGCTCCAGCAGCTGAAGAACGTCAGGTTCCACTGGGACGTCACCACGCGTGCCGTTGTCGATTGCAGCGGCCCGAAGGCATCCACGTGTCAGGCGTCCGAGCGCACGCTGCTCGACGAAGTCGACGTGATCTCCTCAGTGTCGGGCGGCAGCTTTCCTGCCGCGTACTACGCCCTCGAGCACGATCGAATCTTCGACGAGGATGGCCCGTTTCACAAACGCTTCCTGTACTACCCTGCTCAGCGCGATCTGTTTGCGCAGGCCGTGTACTACCCGCACAACTGGGCGCGGCTGCGATCGAGGCCCGAGATCGCGGCTGACCTGTACGGCAAGACGATCTTCGAGAAGGCGACGTTCAAGGATCTCGTCGGAAAGCAGCGGCCCTATGTGGTCCTCAATTCGACCGACATGTCGACCGGATCGCGCTTCGAGTTCACGCAGGAGCAGTTCGAGCTCCTGTGCGGGGACCTCAGTCCCGAACCGATAGCCCGAGGTGTCGCGGCGTCATCTGCGTTCCCCGGGTTGCTGAACTCGATGACGATCGACAGCCACAACACGAAGGGCACGTCCCCATGTGGGTACGCGGGACCCGGTTCGGGTGTATTGCCCGACTGGACGATCAACGCGTTAAAGGAGGATCCTTCGTCGCCTCGGCACTTCGTGGCCGAGCAGATCATCGGCTATCGCGACCCCGATCGAAAACACTTGCACCTGCTCGACGGCGGGCTTGCCGACAACATCGGCGCCCGCGCGGTGCTCCAAGCGCTGACCTCGTCCGATCGGCCAGTCCAGCGCAGAGGCGACGATGTCGTGCTCGGCGGCTGGAGTGTGTTGCCGATGATGGCCGAAAAGCGAGTGAAAACGGTGTTGGTGATCATCGTCGACGCAAAAACCAAGCACACCACCGATTGGGACACGAAAGCGGCCGGCCCCGGAACCGGAAGCGTGATCAACGTCTCGTCCGGCGTCCCCATGGGCAACTTCTCTCGCGAAACGCTGGCTCGCATTCGCGAGGAGCTCTCGAAGAGCATCAACGGTCTGAACCAGCCGGGCGGTCCGAAGTTCTACGGAATGGAAATCGCGTTCTCGAATCTCGCATCGGCTGACGAGCGGGCGTTCTTCGTCAACCTGGGCACCAACTTCGACCTGTCCCGCTTCGAAGTCGATTGCCTCATCGATCGTGGCGGGCGGTTGCTGAGGGATGGGGAGCTCTACACAGGCGGTTCCTCGGTGACCTTCGAACACTTCGTGCGTGACGATCTGCACGGGACGATCGCCGTTCCGCCCAAGCCTTCACAGGCCACGTGCACCACGGCTGTCGGCAAGCGTGCGATCGGTGTCCGCAACCACTATCTCGACGTCGGCGTGCAGGCTGGCGCGTTGATCCCCGGGAGCAACGATATCGACTCGACCTCCGTCAGTCCGGGCGTGGTGTTTCGTGCGACTCGGCCAAACGGATGGGGCGTCATCGTGGACGTGGGGCCGCAGTCCTTCCCGCTCCGCGGAACCGTCGGCGCGGAGGATCGCCGGATCGGCGACGTGCGCCTGTTCGGTCTGATGGGCGGCATTGCGCGCACGCGACTGGCGGGTCGCACCGAGACGACGCTCGGCATCTCCGGCGGACTCGGCATTGGGCGGAGTTTGACCATCACCGCGGAAACGCGGGACGCACTCGCACGGCTCGGCCTCTTTGGCGTAGAGGGCGACAGCTCGAACGCCTGGATCGTCAAACCTCAGGCCAGCTTCTGGTACAACCTCTCGAACCGATGGGCCGGGACTGTGTCAGTCTCGTATGTCTTCACGAAGCCGACGGTTCGCGTGACCAGTGGTGCCGTCGTGCCGTACGACCGTACCATCGAGGCATCAGCCGTGCGCATTGGCGCCGGGCTCGCGTTCAAGCTTTTTTAACCAGGAGTCGATCGACATGCCGGAGTTCGTCATCGTCACGTTCGTCCGAGGCCGCCGTGTGTTTCTGGACGATCAACCGTTCGGCCGCACTGGGGACACATTGACCGTTCAAGCCGGGTTCCACGACTTCGACCTGGGGTCGCCGGCCGATTACATGCCCGCGCGCCAGACGGCGAACGTCGTCAACACCACGTCGGAGCATCCGTTGGTCGTGACCTTTGATCCGCTCCTCATGGAAGTGCCAGAGGTCCCGGTGGCACCGCCACCGCCTCCGCCGCAGGAAATGCCTTCCGCTGCCACGCGCACACGTAAACGGGCGACGCGCAAGGCCAAAGCCGCAAAGAAGAAGACCGCGAAGAAGACGGCCGCAAGGAAGACGGGCACCACGAAGAAGGCGGCACAGAAGAAGCGCACGACAGCGCGTCGAGCAGCAACGCGCGCGTCGAAGATGACGAAGAAGTCAAAGGTGAGGACGAAGTCGAAGAAGTCGACGATGACGAAGAAGAAGCGGTAGTCAGCTCACTACACGTTCGACCTCCGTCGCAGAATGCAGATTTCAGAATGTTGTCTGAATTCTGCATTCTGAATTCTGCATTTCACGTAGCGCAGATCACTCCATCGTCAGCGTCTGCACCGGATCAACTGCCGCCGCGCGTCGTGCGGGCACATAGCTGGCGACCGCAGCCGCTGTCAGCAGGATGCCAAGCACGACGACATACGTCGCGGGATCAAGTGGGCTGATTTCGAACAGCAGCGAAGACATCAGTCGAGTCAACGCGACGGCAGCGACGAGCCCTGCCGCGGCGCCAATCCCGCTCAGCGCCAAACCGTGCCGCACGAACATCCGCTTCAGCGCGGCCGGTTCCGCGCCGAGCGCCAGGCGAATGCCGATCTCGCGCGCCCGATGCGACACGACATATGCGATGACGCCGTAGATCCCGATGATCCCCAGACTGAGCGCCATCGCGCCGGCGATCGCCAGCATGACGAGCGCGAACGACGTCGTTCCCAGCGACTGGTCGTAGAGATCCTTCATCGTGCGGACGAGGAACACCGGCAGACTCGGGTTGATCGACCACACCGCCTGCCTGACCTCGCCGAGCAGGCTCTCGTTGCCCGCCTGCTCGCTGCGGATGACGAGCGCTATGGCCCGGTTCCCGAATAACCCCGGACCACCGAAGAAGCGTTCCATCATCGTGGGCCAGTACACCGTCGGCGGCGGCTGCTGATAGAAGCCGTCTTCGTAGACGTCCTGGACGACGCCGATGATCTCCCGCCAGACGTACGGTGGGTTGGTACCGGGTTCGCGGATTCGTTGGCCAATCGCCGCCGCGGGCTCCTGCCACAGATCGCGCGCGACGTTTTCCGAGACGACTGCGACCTTACCGCCCTGTTCGATGTCTCGCCATGTGAAATCGCGGCCGGCAATCATTCGCGCGCCCAGTGTTTTGAAATAGTCCGGCGCCACCAACTTGTATCGTTGCAGAGGCGGCATCTTGCCCGGATCGTAGCTGCGGCCCTCGACGAAGATCGGGTTCGCGTTGATCCGTCCTTCGAGGGGAATCGCGCTGGCAAAGCTGGCCGATGCGACGCCGGGAATCGACGCGATCCTGTCCAGGATGTCGTGTTGCATGCGCGTGACGCGGTCCACCTCGCGAATCTGGGCCGGTGGTATCCAGACCCGCGCGGTCTGCAGGTTGCCAGGTGTGACAAATCCCGGGTCTACGTTCTGCAGCGCGAGGAACGTCCGAATCATCAATCCGGAGCTGACGAGCAGCACCAGCGCCAGCGCCACCTGCACGACAACCAGCGCGTTGCGTGTCCGCTGACGCTCACGGCTCAGGCTCGCGCCACGCGCGCCGCTCACCGGCCCCGCCGGCGTTGCGGTGTGCTTGAGCGCCGAGATCGAGCCAAACACCAGGCTCGACACGAGCGAGGCCACGACCGCAAACGCGAACACCCGCGGATCGAGGGAGATCTCCTCGAGTCGAGGCAAGTTGGTGGGACCCATCTCGACGAGCAGACGCAATCCGACATACGCCAGAGCGACACCCAGCGCGCCTCCACACACGCCGAGCACGACGCTCTCGACCAGCAACTCTTTGACGATCTGCCCGCGTCCTGCGCCCAATGCCGTCCGCACGGCGAACTCCTGCCGCCGTCCATCCGATCGAACGAGCATCAAGTTGGCGACATTCGCGCAGGCAATCAGCAGCACCAAGCCGATGGTCCCCATCAGGACCCACAACATCGTCACCACGTTGCCGACGACGTCCTCTTTCAATGAACGAACGGCAGGGGCGATCTTCCAGTTTGCGATGGCCTGTCGCGAGATCTGGGTCGGGGGCGGCCACGCGCTGAGCCAGATCGGCAGCATGCGCCGAATGTCGGCGTTGGCGTCGGCGAGGGTGACGCCAGGCTTGAGCCGCGCCACGCACTGGAAGCCACCAGCGGAGAGAACCTGCCCGCTGCGATGAAGACGCTGGGGCAGGATGATGTCCGGCTGTGGCTGCATGTTCAGGAACCTGAAGTCGGCGCGCATCACGCCGACGACCTCGGATGGGCGCTCGTCAATCGTGAGCCTGCGTCCGAGCGCGGATCTCGCGCCACCGAATCGCCGTTGCCAGTAGCCGTAAGAAAGGATGACCGGTTCGGGTCCCTGCGCATCTGGCGCATCGTCGGCCTGTGTGAACACGCGTCCGATCAGCGGCAGGACGTCGAGCGCCTGCAGGGTGCCATAAGTCACCCACAGCGTCCGCGCCTGCTCCGGCTCACCGAGCCCGGTCACGCTCTGTCCGCCGTTAGTCCACAGTCCGATCTGCTCGAACACCCGCCCCTCGTCTCGATAGGTGAGGTACATCGTCGCCGACGTGCCAATCGCCTCGGTCAGGTCCAGTCCTGGGGCGTCATGCCGAAGGCTCACCAGCCGGTCCGCTTCGGGATACGGCAATGGCTTGATCACCACGCCGTACACGACCGCGAAGATCGCCGTGTTCGCGCCGATGCCGAGTGCCAGCGTCAGCACGACCGCCAGCGTGAAGGTCGGACGACGACGCATGCCGCGAAGCGCATAGCGCGTGGCGCGCCCGAGCGAATCGACAAGGCCGATGGTGTTCATCTGATAGATCTCCTCGCGGATCCGGACGATGTTCCCGAGCTTTCTGTGCGCCGCGCGACGAGCCTCTGCCGCCGACATGCCTCGCGCGATGTTCTCGTCGGTCTCGATCTCCAGGTACGACCTGAGCTCTTCCGCACGATCGCGATCCCACTGAGCTCGACGCAGAAATCGTCGCCAACTCATGGCTTCTCCGTCTTGGGATTCAAGATCCGCCCGATGGCGTGAACGACCTGTTCCCAACGTGCTGTCTGCGACGCCAGTTGCTTGCGTCCGATGGGAGTGAGCCGGTAGTACTTCGCCTTGCGGTTGTTCTCCGATGTGCCCCAGAAGGAGGCGATCCAGCCGCGGTCTTCGAGTCGATGGAGCGCCGGGTACAGGGAGCCGTGCTCGATCTGCAGCACGTCTTCAGACTGGTGCTCGATCGCGTGCGCAATCGTGTGGCCGTGGGCCGGACCCAACACCAGGGTCCTCAGGACGAGCATGTCGAGCGTCCCCTGAGGCATCTCGGTTTGCAGAGGCGATTCGCGTCGTGGCACGTGTGTAACTCTACTCCACTTGATGGTCTATGTGTCCAGAACATCAATAGAAAGCCCATGCGTGCGCTCTTTAGATATTGTTCAAGAAGAACATCTAGTGGAGCGGCATGAGAGGCCTGCCCAGCGATCCGAGAGAGCTGACACTCTCCACTCGATACCCTGCGGCGTTTGCGCGCCCTTCAACCGACACGAAGTCGGTCGCGGTCGCGATCGCGAGCGACATGTCGCGCGTGACTCCCTGGCCGTTCGGGAGCACCATCCCGGCGCTGGTTGCCGGTTGAAATCCTGGCGCGCTGACCGAGACGACATATGCGCCGGGCGGCACCGCGTCGAATCGATGGCGTCCCAGTGCATCAGTCCGCGTGGAGCGAACTTCAGTCTGTCCCACCAGCAGCGCGGCGCGTGCATCGGGGACTACCGCCGACTGCGGATCGGTCACCGTTCCGCTGACGAGCGATTGCGCGAACGCAGGTTGCGCGACGAGCAGCAGCAGAGTGCCGATGAGCCAGCGAGAAATCATGCCGAACAGGATCGGCCCGAGCCGCTCAGGACGTCCAATCGATTGTGCCGATGACGCCATGGAGCCGGTCGATGGCTCCTACTGTTCGCAGGTGAAACTTGCTGCGTTGCTCTCGGTTCCGGGCGCGCCCGTGAACTTGGGCCATGTGGGCCACTCGCACAACGGACGTGAGCGATTGGCGTTGGGATTACCGTCGACGGCGCTCAGGCCCGACGGCGCCTGGCCCTTCTCCACCCAGTTCCGCAGCGCTTTCAGGCTGTCGATCTTGGCGTTGAACGGACCAAAGCCATGGCCGAATCCAGGAATCATGTAG
>Ga0114129_10014541_pt1 | contig 11216 bp, 7 predicted proteins | sample RhiMetdeltSRZDD1_FD_80071 | JGI IMG/M metagenome (GOLD analysis project Ga0114129, IMG submission 80071) | Populus rhizosphere microbial communities from Tennessee, USA - Rhizosphere MetaG P. deltoides SRZDD1 (version 2) (version 2) | ecosystem: Host-associated > Plants > Roots > Rhizosphere >... | reverse complement strand
GCGTACCCGCACGCCGGTCGCATTGAGCTCGACCCGCGCACGCTCGGCGAACCCCCGCATGCCGAATTCCGTGAACATCTGGTGGGCGCTGCGCAACTGCTCGCGCGCGTCGAGTCGACGGCCCTGCCGGCGCAACCATTCGCCATACACGAGGTGGCCGCGGGCCAGCGCAACGCGCAGGCGACTATGGCCGAGCCGGCCGATCGCCTCCCGGTAGAGGCTCTCGGCCGCCTCACCGTTGGTCAGCAGCGCGCGCGAGCGCGCTTCGGTGCCTAGCGCCCACTCGGTGCCACTGGCCCGGGTGGTCTGCGAGAGCCGCTGTAGGGCGTCAGCCGCATTCGCCGTCTTTCCGCTCCGGGCTGCCGCCTCGATCAGCTCGGGCAGCACCAAAGTGGACCACAGCTCCTGCGGGTACTCGCCCGCCTGCTGCGCCGCGGCCAACGCCTCCTCATACCGGCCGAGGCCGTTGTAAAGCGCCGCGGTGGCCCACTGCATGTTGGCCAGCCCCATTCCCTCGCCCCGGCGCACCACGCCGTTTGCGCTGGCCTCGATCAATCCCCTCACCTCGACTTCGTGGCCTTGCCAGGCGGCAAGCGCCAGCGCGCTGTAGGGCGGAAGCTGGCTCCCGATCGCCTCGGTGAGCGTCTCCGCCTCCGCGATCAGCGCCGCTGACGTAGCGAAGTCGCCGGTCCAGACGACCGCGGCGGCCAGCGAGTTGAGGGCCATGGGCAGCACAGCGAGCGCGCCGGCATCACGGGCGAGCTGGACCTGGCGAGCGGCGAGCACGTCCCAGGTCTCGTAATCCCACACAACGATGGCAGCGTGGCAGGCGACCCAGAGCCAGCGCACCCGCTCCTCCATGGATACATCTTCTCCGCGGAAGGCGCCTACCGCCCGCTGGAGCAGCGGCACCCCTGCCGGGTAGCCCTCCGTGAGCAGCACCGCCAGGCCATCCAGCAACAGGTCGGGCGGGCGCGCGGGCTGCGGCGACGGGGGCGCCGAACGCGCGGCCTCGGCCGCCTCCCGCACACCACCGCCAAGGGCGAGGCGGCCGGCGAACAGCGCCGCCGACAGCGCCTCCAGGTAGGTCTCGCGGGCCAGCCCCACGTCGAGTGGCTCAAACTGGCGGGCCGCCTTGAGCAGCAGCGGGGGTGCGTCGCTGCCGCGGCTGGACGCGAACGCGATCTGGCCGCGCAGCAGGTCCGCCCGGGTGCGTCGGAACTCGTCCAGCGGTCCCGACTCTGCGGTGGCCACCAGTCGCAGTGCCGCATCGAACGCGCCGGCCTGGTACTTGGCCTGCGCCGCGGCCAGCGCCCGCTCCGCCCGCCGCGCCGGCTCGGGTGTCAGCGTGGCGGCGCGCTCGAGGAACGCCGCTGCCGCGGCCAGGCCGCCGCGCGACTGGGCCCGGCTGGCGGATCGCTCCAGCTCGGCGGCGATGTCCTCATCGGGCCCGGCTGCTGCCTGGGCCCGGTGCCAGGCCCGACGGTCGGGATCGGTGCCCGCTTCGGTGGTCTCGGCGATGGCGTGGTGGGCGCGGCGGCGGTCGCCGACCGGCGCTGCCTGGTAGACGGCGGAGCGGACCAGCGGGTGGCGGAAGGTGACCTGGGCGCCAACGGTAAGCAGCCCTTCTGCCTCGGCCGGGGCGGCGGCATCCTCGGCGCTGATGCCAAGCGTTCCGGCAGCCCGCCACAGCAGCGCCGGGTCGCCGGTGGGCTCGGCAGCGGCAAGCAGCAGCAGGCGCTGGGTCATCTCCGGAAGCGGGGCGATCCGGCGCAGGTAACTCTGCTGGATCCTGCCGGCCACGGGCTGTGGGCCGGCCACGCCGAACCCGCCGGCCAGCTCCGCCACCGTCACCCCGTGGGGCAGCTCGAGCAGCGCGAGCGGGTTGCCGCCGGACTCAGCGATGATGCGGTCGCGGACTCGCTCATCCAGCCGCCCAGGGATGACCGAGGCCAGCAGGGCCCGGGCGTCAGCATCGGACAGTCCGTCAAGCACCAGCTCCGGAAGGCCAGCCAGCTCGCCTCCCGGACCGCGATCACGGGTGCCAAATAGCACGGCGACCGATTCGGCGTCCAGCCGGCGGGCCACGAACGCCAGCACCTGGGCCGAGGTCTGGTCCAGCCACTGCGCATCGTCGATCAGGCACAACAGCGGCTGGTCCGCCGCCACGTCGGACAGCAGGCCCAGGACAGCCAGGCCGACCAGGAAACGATCCGGCGCGCTGCCAGACCGCAGGCCGAACGCCACGCCGAGAGCCTCGCGCTGCGGGCCGGGCAGCCGGTCCAGGCGATCCAGCATCCGGCCGCACAGCTGGTGCAGCGCCGCAAACGGCAGCTCCATCTCCGACTCGGCACCCTCAGCGCGGGCCACTCGGAAGTCTTGTGCCGTATCGGCCGCGTAACCCAGCAGCGCGGTCTTGCCGATGCCAGGCTCGCCACGCACCAGCAGCACCCGGCTGCGCCCCGCCCGGACGTCCGCGAGTAGCCCGTCAAGGACCCCACACTGCTCTCTGCGGCCCGGCAACAGCATGCGGCACCCCTTTCGGCGGCTCTGTGGCCATCGTAGAACCGTCCTGGCGCCGGAATACCCCGGCATTGTGGGCTCGGGAGCTGGGGTGTGAGCTAGGGATCCCACAGACGCGACCGCGCTCACCTCGGACGCATGATTCTGGCATGGCAATCCGCCCGCCCAAGGCACGGGGGATCACCCGCCCGCACAAGAGCATCTCATGCCGTCGGTCAAAGTCACGCTCGCCGAGGGGGTCTTCACCGAGAAGCAAAAGCACGACATGGCCGCCAGGCTCACCGACGTGATGGTCGCTTCTAGGGATGGGAGGCCTTCCAGGTCAAAGCGAGGCTGACGCCCTGATGCTGCCCTCATCCACGCCGTCTACGTGCAGCGCAAAGCCGGCACAGTCCACCTGTGACCGCGAACGGCCCAATTGAAGGACTGCAGGCCTGGACAATCGACTCGACGCATGGGGGTGAGCAGCCGATCAGCGTTTGCTTGCAGCCAGACCAGCAATCGACACAAAGGCAAGGAGGAAACATGGACCTCTCCGCACAGCTCGACGCGCTCCAGCAGCGCGTCGCGGACGCCAGAACGGCGGCACAGGCTGCCGCCACCAAGTCCCGTGACCAGCTCAGGCAGCGAACCGGCCAGGCCCAAGTCGACATCAACCTGGCCGGCAACGACGCCGTCCTGGACGCCACCTTGGCCCGCGCCGACGCCACAGCCGCCGACGCCTGACCCTAATCTCAAACCCGCGGCCGAACCAGGAGGAACGCCATGACCAGCGCCGGATCGCCCACCCCGCCGAGCGACAAGACGATCACCGAGCACGAGCTCCAGCAATGCGAGCGCGCCAACCAGACCGGCCGCACCCCGGTGGTGTTCGTCCACGGCCTGTGGCTGCTGCCCAGCAGCTGGGACCGCTGGGCGGCCCTGTTCGAGGAGCACGGGTACACGACCCTGACCCCGGGCTGGCCCGACGACCCCGACACCGTCCAGGAGGCCAATGCCCATCCCGAGGTGTTCGCCGGCAAGTCGATCGGCCAGGTCGCCGACCACTTCGAGACGATCATCCGCGGCCTCGACCACAAGCCGGCCATCATCGGCCACTCCTTCGGCGGGCTGCTAGCCCAGATCCTGGCCGGGCGGGGGCTGGCGGCGGTGTCGGTGGCGATCGACCCGGCCCCGTTCCGCGGGGTGCTGCCGCTGCCCATCTCGGCGTTGAGATCGGCGTTCCCGGTGCTGGGCAACCCGGCCAACCGCAACCGCGCCGTCCCACTGACCTTCGAGCAGTTCCGCTACGGCTTCGCCAATGCCGTCAGCGAGGAGGAGGCCAGGCAGCTGTACGAGGACTTCGCCGTGCCCGCTTCGGGGAAGCCGTTGTTCCAGGCGGCGTCGGCCAACCTCAACCCCTGGACCGAGGCCAAGGTCGACACCAAGAACCCGGAGCGGGGGCCGCTGCTGATCATCTCGGGCGAGCAGGACCACACTGTGCCCTGGGCGATCGCCAACGCCTCCTTCCAGCAGCAGCAGGGCAACGAGGGCGTGACCGAGATCGCCGAGGCCAAGGGCCGCGGCCACGCCCTCACCGTCGACAGCGGCTGGCGCGAGGTCGCGGAGGAGGCGCTCACGTTCGTGAAGCGCTTCGTCACCTAACCCCAGACCGCGCCCGGGACAGCTCCCCCCATCCGGCCGCTCGGACCTGCCCAGGACCACACCCAGGAGGTCTCATGAACGTCCGCAACTCCATCATCAGTCCCAGGCTAAAGAGAATCGCGCTCGTGGCGCTGTCAGCCCTCATCGGCGTGACCCTGTTCGCCGGACTCGGCGCCTCTGCCAGCCCTGCCAACTCCGCCGCAGCAGCGGGGGCCGCGCACCACCACAGCGGGGTCAAGCCCACCATCGTCCTGATCCACGGTGCCTTCGCCGACGCCTCCGGCTGGGCTGGGGTCATCACCCGGCTGCAGGACCGCGGCTACACCGTGCTTGTTCCTGCCAACCCCCTACGCTCCGTCGCGGGCGACTCCGCCTACATCGCCAGCGTCCTGGCCACCACCCCTGGACCGATCGTCCTGGTCGGGCACTCCTACGGCGGTGAGGTGATCACCAACGCCGCCACCGGCAACCCCAACGTCAAGGCCCTGGTTTATGTCGCTGCCTTCGCCCCCGAGGAGGGCGACACTGCCGGTGAGCTTGCCACCATGTTCCCCGGCAGCGCGCTCACCCCGGAAAACCTCATCTTGCGGCCCTTCCCGCAGCCAGACGGCACCACCGGCACCGACGCCTACATCAACCCAACCGTGTTTCGCAGCGTCTTTTGCGCCGACCTCCCCGCCACCACGGCGGCGGTCATGGCCGCATCGCAACGCCCGGGGTCGCTGTCGACCCTGGGCGAGCCGTCCGGTGTCCCGGCCTGGAGGACGATTCCCTCCTGGTACCTGGTCGCCAACCAGGACCGTGCCATCCCGCCGGCGGCTGAGCGCTTCATGGCCGCACGCATGGGCGCCCATACCATCCAGATCGACTCCTCCCACGTTGCCATGATCTCCCACCCAGATGTGGTCACCCGGCTGATTCTAGACGCAGACAGAGCTACCCCCTGACTCCACATCCGGACCAGCGACGGGACCGGAACCGAGTAATGGTGAAACGGCGGCGAAAGCCGCCGCCTTCACCTCAAGGTGAGCTGACGAGCCCTATCAATACGAGGAGTTTGACGTGGATAGCGAAGTCCAAGAGCGCGAGGACCCGACGAAGGGAACCGTCTCGTGGGTGAACGAGCTAGCGGTGAAAGAGGGCGCGCTCGAGTGGTCAGGCTGACCGCCAGCCAGCGGCGGGTGCTGGAGGGCCGGCTGCGCCGGTCGACCGCCCAGCAGCGCGAGGTCCTCCGGGCCAGGATCGTGTTGGCCGCTGCCGACGGCGAGCAGAACATCCAGATCGCCGGGCGGCTTGGGGTGGCGGTCAACACGGTGTCCAAGGGCGCAAACGCTTCGTCGAAGAAGGCCTTGGCGGGCTGACAGATCGCAATCGGTCAGGCCGGCCGCGCCGCTTCCCCCCCCGGCGGTAGTGATCGAGGTCAAGGTGATCGCCTGTGAGCTGCTCGCGGTCCGGGCCGTGCCGCTTGGCCGCTGGAGCCTGGCCGAGCTGCGCGAGGAGGTCATGGCCGCCGGCTGGTGGACGACGTCTCGGTCTCCACGATCTGGCGCTGGCTGGCCGAGGATACGCTGCGGCCCTGGCGGTACCGCTCCTGGATTTCCCCCGCGACCCCGGCTTCGCCGCCAAGGCCGGGGTGGTGCTGGACCTGTACGCCCGCCGGTTCCAGGGGCGGCGGCTGGTACCGGGCAGTTCGTTATCTCGGCTGATGAGAAGACCTCAGCGCTACGTTCATCATCTCTGGATCAGGCCCGTGTCCACTGGCTAGTATCCGCTGCCTTTTGTACGCCATGTCCGTCCGGCTGCGGTTGCCGGACGCTGCCAGCGGCCGATCGTGGATCTTCGGAAGTCACCATGCCGTTCCCGTCGCCACGTGACATAAAGGCGGCTCGTTCGAGCGCCACGGGAACGGGAGCCGGCTTGCTCGGTGGCGGTCGCCCCCTGCTTCTTCCGGCCCGGGTGAGGACGCTCAAGCCGCGGGTCGTAGCCGCGTCGCCGCGGTGGCGGCGAGCAGTTCCACATCGGCGCCCGACAGCACTCGGTCAACCCCGAGCGCACTGCGGAGGCGTAAGGCGGGCACGATCGCCACGCCACCGACGTCCGCGCCGCCGCGTTGGACATGGGCGCCGTGGACGCACAGAAGCGGGGTCGCCCGAGTACCAAGTAGGCTGCCGATCGCCTGCGCTTCCCAGCGGACCGTGTCCAGGGTCCGGTCAAGCCGGTAGTGATTATGCCAGGCCAGCCCGTCGGCGCTCTGGTGGATACTGCCGGTCCACTGCTTGGAGTCGATGACGAACACGCCGGTGGGGCCGATCACCAGATGATCCACGTTGGCGGGCGAGCCGGGCACAGCCAGGTCGTGGAACACCACGTAGCCGTCGCGGGTGAGCCGGTCCAGCAGGCGGGCGGTGTGACGCTCCCCGGCGGCGCCGCGCTGCCAGGTGCGGGCCTGCTCGGAAGGGTGGAACCGTAGCCGCCAGCCGGCCAGCGCGGCCACCACCAGGCCGAGCAACCCGGCCCGCGGCAGCCCGGCCTGGGCGGTGAGTACCTGGCCGACGAGGCCGACAGCGGCGACGAGCGGTACCCGCCAGGCCAGGCCGCGGGTCCAGGCGCCCAGCTCGAGTGCGCGTCGGCGGCGGTACTCCGCGAGGGCGGAGCGGCCTGCGCTGCCCAGGCTGCCTGCGACCGGCTCAGCGGCCGCCCATGGCTGAGGCCCTGGAGGCTCAGGATCAGCCGCCGGAGGGGTTCGGGGAACCCTGAGGGGGTGCCCCGGTGGGTCCAGGGCAGCCCAGCCGCTGCCCATCAGCTCGGCGGGCTGTCCGGTGTGGGCGTCAAGGAACCGCTGGAGCTCCTCGGCAGTCAGGGCACGCACCGACAGGCCGCTGCCCTCATAGACCGGCGTGCCCAGCTCATCCAGGTGCTCGTCCTCGTACCGGTCGGGGTCCGGGTGCATGCGCTGCTCCCTTCTGCCAGCTACCGGCCGTCGCGCTCCGGACGGCCAACAATGCGGTCCAGGTGGCGGCCGGGCCGGTCCCGGTCCGAATACCGCTGATCCCGGTGGTCGCGGTGGCGGTCCCAGCCGGCCAGGCGCTCGAGCGCGGCCCGGGCCGTCTGCCAGTCACGCCGGCGGCCGAGCGCCTGGCGGCGGGGCTCGCCCCCCAGCAGCCGATCGGGGTCAACCTGGTGCGCCCGGTCAGCCGCCAGCGCCGGCCGCCGCCCGGCGTCGCCGCGGTCATGGGGACGCCCGCCACGTCCGCCGCGCTCCCGATACTGGCCGATCCCTGCGTCTCGCTCGCCAGCAAGCGAGGTGGCCGCCACCCCGACCCGACCGTCCTTGGCTGGCCTGCCCCCAACATGCTTCGCCGGCCTGGGGTCATCCAGGCCGTAGGCGCGCCGGTAGCCGTCAAGTTCCGAAGCGGCCACACGCCAGGCCGTACGCTCGCTGGGGTCGGAGGGGACGGGGCCGAGCTCGGCCAGCAGCCAGCCCGGCGGGTCCAGAGAAAGGGTGCGCTGGTCGACCCGGCGCCGCCAGGCATCTTCCCGCGTCACCGCCCGCTCCCGGACCCGTAGGTCGGCGTCGTGGGCTTCCATCCAGCCCAGGTGGCGCTGCTGCGCCCGCCGCAGGAGGCCGAGTCGTTCGGCTACCTGGTCGGCCTGCCCGGTGGTGGTTCGCAGCGCGTGCTCGGCCAGGACCAGCCGCTCGACAGCTGCCACTCGGTCACCGCGCCGCCAGCTTCCGGCCAGGGCGGCGGCCTGCTCGGCGGCGGCCTGGTGGTCGGTGCGGGCCTGCTGGCGAGCCTGCTCGGCCTCGGCCGCCCGGATGGTGGCCAGCCGCAGCTCCCGTGAGCGATCCGGCGGACACTCGGCGCGGAATTGGGCGAGCCGGTCGCGTTCGGCCCGCAGCGCCCGGGTGGACAGCCCCCGCACGTCCAGCAGGTCGGGGGTGTCGCTGGCGAGGGTCTTGCTGCCGTCGCGGGTCAGCACCCGGGCCAGCAACTCCTCGGGTGCCCGCCCCTCCCTGCTCGGATGGGGCCGTTCCTCGTCGGGGCCGAGCGGCTCAGGCCCGACGGTCAGGTACAGATCCGTGCGGTGTTTGCTCCGAGTGAGCTGGACATAGCCGCCCTGCATGTTCTCCGCCCCGTCCAGCGCCAGCAGCGCCCGCTGCTCGGTGCGGCCCTGGGAGCGCATGTCGGTGCGGGCATAGGCCAGGTCGACCCGGCGGGACTGCCCGGGCCGGACAGCGGTGTCCAGGTACCAGCCGGGCAGCCTGACCGTCTTTGGCGGGTCCTCCTCAAGGGTCCGGACCGTCATGGCCCGGCCCGGCACGTCCAGCTTCAGGATGACCGCGGTGGTGCCGTTGACCACCCCCAGGCGGTCGGGGGCGTTGGCACCAAGCACCACCACATCCCCGACGGCGAAGCTCCGATCCCCGACAGTCAGGCGTTCGTATCCGAGCTGCCCATGCTCGGCCCGCAGCCGCTGGCAGACCAAGTTGAGCTGGTCGACCTGGGCGCGGCGGTGGGCGTAGATCACTGGTTGTTCCCCGGCCTCATGGGCCTGCCACCAGTCATTGACCAGGGCGCGGTCGCGGTCGTCGCGGGCCTCGAACGCTCTGATGCGGTCATGCTCGGCGTAGGCGGCGATGGCCTGCTCCATGTTGCCGGCGCGCACGTCGTCGATCGCCCGCTGCTCCCACGCCTCGACCTGGCGCCGGTTGACCGTCAACTCGCTGGCACCAAGGCGCAGGCGAAGGGCGCGGAAGCCGCCGCCAGCTTGGATGGAGGCGAACTGGCGGTCGTCGCCGACCAACACCACCTTCGCCCCTGAGCGCTCAGCGTAGGCAAGGAGGGGGGCGAGCTTGCGGGTACCGACCATGGCCGCCTCATCCACCACCAGCACCGATCGCCCCTCTAGCTCGATCCGGCCGCGGCCCAGCTCCAGCAGTAGCCGGTCGACCGTGCAGGCGTCGGTAAAGCCTTCGTCGGCCAGACCGACGGTAGCGATCCCGGTCGGGGCCACCCCGTGGACCTGGTAGCCGTCCAGCTGGAAGGCCTCCCGGGCCAGCCCCAGCGCCCAGGTCTTGCCCGACCCGGCCCGGCCCACCACCACGGCCACCCCATCCCCGCCTAGGGCGAGGTCGCGGACCATAGCCGCCTGGTCCTCCCCAACGCTGGGATGCCGGTCCAAGACCTGGCGGACCACCTCCGGCCGGATGACAGCGCAGCCCTCGTCCGCCCGGCCGGTGGCCCCGTCGACCAACTGACGCTCAAGGGTCAACAGCTCCGGGGTCGAAAACCGCTCCACTCCAACACGGCGGTCAAAGGCGACCCGGACGGCCCGCTCAGCCAGGAACCGGTCGGCCGCAGCCTCAGCCTGGCTGATCGCCTCCTGCGCGGAGCGAGCGACCGGGAGGCGCTTGGCCAGCGCGTCCACTACATCCGTCCGGGTGAAGCTGGACACCTGTCCGGTTAACCCGTCCGGGCCGGCCAGCGCGTCCAGCGCGGCGTCCAGCTCTGCCCGAGACGCTGGACGGCCCCGTCCGCCCGAGCAAACCTCGGCCAGCTCCCGCTCACCCACCCCCTGCTCCGCCAGCTCTCGCCCCCACCGCTCATAAACGCTCTGCTCGGACTCGGTGTGGTCCTTGGGTGCCCGGGTAGCCACGGCCGCGGCGCTGGACGCCTTGATGCCGGATAGGCCGTGGGTGTCCAGCCACTGGTCGATCTGCTCTGAGCGCTTGGAGAACCGCTCGATCAGTGTCCGGTCGTCCAGCCCCAGGATCTCGGCCGCTCCTGAGCGCTCGTCCACCGGCCCCCAGCGGACACCCAGGCGGTCGGTGAGCGCGGCCCGCTCGGCGGCCAGATACAGGTGGTCGGCCGCCATCAGTTGCGCATAGAGCCGGTCGCTGTCCAGCGCCGTCCACCGTCCGTCCGGACCCTGGGCAGCGTTCTGGACCAGCACATGGGTGTGATACTGCGGATCACCGGCGCGGCTCAGGCGATGCTCGAACGCCACCGCCACCAACCCGCCGACTGTCTGGTAGCGATCGGTCCCGTTGTGGTCGCGCCGCACCCCGACCCCATGGCGTTCCAGGTAGGCGACGGCGGCCTGGAGGGCGTCAGCGCGGGCCTGGGCCACCTGCCGGCGGACCGGGTCGCCCCCGCCGGCGGTCAGCAGCGACACGCTCTTGGGGGAGCTGAAGCAGTGGTCAAACGCCTGCACTCGTTCATTGGCCCGCTTGCCTCGATGCTGCCACGCCCCCGCGAATGCTTCGCCGTACAGCTCCCGCGGGTCGCGGCCGAGGACCTTACGGCACAGCCGTTCCACCGTCTCCACCTTCACCCGCCGGGAGCCGCCCAACCGACACGCCGCCGCCACCGAGCGCACGTCGCCTTTGAGCGCCTTCGACGCCGCGAGCGCCTCCAACTCGCCCACCTGCCGCTCGACGGCGCGGGCCTTGAGGGCCGCCAGCAGCGGCCCGGCGGCCAGTTTGGAGCGCGGGTCGGCCCGAGGAAGCGGCGCGCAGCGCTCCTCGCCAGTGGCGGGGTCGAGGCCCTGGAACATGGCCCGCACCTGCGCGGCGCTGGCGACTCCCTCCAGGCCGGCTGCGGCGGCGGCGTTGCCCACGAACCGACCCGGTGACTCACCGCGGCCAGAGAAGTACTCTTCGCGGTTGCGGGCGATCTGGTCCAGCCAGTAGGCCTCCTGGCCCGCCTTGAGCGCCTTCACCGGCAACGCCACCGGTCCGACCCTTCCGCCCGCGCCACGCGGGCAGACGTGCATCGCAGATGCGGATGTGTAGATGGCTTGGAATTGCGGTGAGTGTAGCACGGGATAGTGTGTAGCAATGAGGTTGAGAAGCCGATGGTTGTGGCTCTAGTTGTGGGAAGAGGATTACGGATCAGGTCGGGTGAGAAGGTGTACGGATAGCATGGCTACGGAGAGTGGTTGCGACGAGAGAGGTTGGGCTGAGCTGCGAGGAGGTGAGGGTTTGGCTGCGGCCGCGCTGCGGCCGCAAAAGAGGAGAAATCATAGATTCTACTGAGCCGAGGGAG
>Ga0114129_10014540_pt1 | contig 11216 bp, 8 predicted proteins | sample RhiMetdeltSRZDD1_FD_80071 | JGI IMG/M metagenome (GOLD analysis project Ga0114129, IMG submission 80071) | Populus rhizosphere microbial communities from Tennessee, USA - Rhizosphere MetaG P. deltoides SRZDD1 (version 2) (version 2) | ecosystem: Host-associated > Plants > Roots > Rhizosphere >... | reverse complement strand
GGGCGTCGATACGGCGCATCACCCGGAAGTCGGTCGGGTCGGGATCGGGGTTTGTCAGGAATCGTTGCAGGACTACCGTGCCGCCCGGCGTTTCGGATTTCGATTTCGTCGGTCCCGACGCGAAGGCTCCGATGACGTCGCCCGCGGCCAACGCGGCGATGATGGGCACCAGGAGGGAACGGCCGAGCCGACGCGACATGCCTCATGAGAAAGCAAATCACGGGCCGCGGCAAAGAAGGTCTTTCTACCGAGTGCCGCCGTGAAGCGTCAGGGCCTCGCGCGCGCGAATGACCAGCGATTTTGCCTCGCCGGCTGTGGCGGCGAGCGCCGTGAGATGGCCCATCTTCCGTCCCGGTCGGGCAGCGCTTTTCCCATAGAGATGGAGCTTTACGGTTGGAAAACCTAACGCCGCGGACCAATCGGGTTCTCCGGCTTCCCACAGGTCGCCCAGCAGATTCGCCATCGCCGCCGGCTGCATTTGTTCGGTCGAGCCGAGCGGCAGACCGCAGATCGCACGAAGCTGCTGTTCGAACTGACTGGTACGGCAGGCATCAAATGTCAGATGGCCCGAGTTGTGCGGACGAGGTGCCAGCTCATTGACCGTCAGCCCGCCGTCACGGGTGACGAAGAACTCGACGCACAGCAGGCCGACGTAATCGAGCGCCTCCAGGACACGGCGTGTCACGTCGACCGCAAGCGCGGCGGTCGCGGGGACCACGTCGGCCGGCGACACCGAGACGTCGAGGATGTGCCGGCGATGCGCGTTCTCGATGGCGCCGAAGTGCGACCACTCGCCGCCGATGCCCCTCGCGCCGATGACGGAAATCTCGCGATCGAGATCGAGGAACGCTTCGAGGATCGCTTCGCGCCGGCCGAGCGATGCCCAGGCCGCCGCCGCATCGGCCGGACGCGCGACGAGAATCTGTCCTTTGCCGTCGTACCCGAACGCCGCCGTCTTGAGCACGGCGGGACAGCCGACCGCGGCGAGCGCCGGCGCGAGATCGGATTCGCTTCGCACCGGCGCGAATGGCGTCACCGGAATGCCGTGCCCGGCGAGAAACGCTTTTTCACGAATCCGATGCTGGGCGATCGCGAGCGCACGGCCGCTCGGCCGGACGATCGCGTACTCCTCGGCGGCGTCGGCCGCCGCGGCCGGCACGTTTTCGAACTCGAACGTCACGACGTCGACGCGTTTCGCAAACGCGCGCACCGCGTCGAGATCGTCGTACGACGCGACGACTTCGACGTCGGCGATCTGGCCGGTGGGCGTGTCGTGCTCGGGCGCGAGCGTGTGAACGCGATAACCGAGCCGCCGCGCCGCCATCGCGAACATCCGGCCGAGCTGTCCGCCACCCAAGACGCCGATGGTGGAACCGGGAGGGATGATTCTGGGCATTGCAGATTGCAGATTTCAGATTGCAGATTGCATTGCAGATTCGATCATTGGGTTATTCCGCAATCTGCAATCAATCTTCAATCTGCAATCAATCTGCAATTTGCAATCTGCAATCTGCAATGTCATAAGGTCTGCCGTCGAACGTCAGCGGCAAGCTCATCACGATACTCCTGCAGCTTCGCGCGAAGGTCGGGCCGCGTCGTCGCGAGAATGGCCACGGCGAGAAGCCCGGCATTCGCAGCGCCCGGCGCGCCGATCGCGACGGTCGCGACGGGCACGCCTCGCGGCATCTGGACGATCGAGAGCAGCGAATCCAGACCGTTCAACGCGGCGCTTTGCACCGGCACGCCGATGACTGGCACGACCGTGTGCGATGCGATCATGCCGGGCAGATGCGCGGCGCCGCCGGCGCCGGCGATGATCACTTCCAGACCGCGGCCGGCCGCCGCGCGCGCGTACTCCGCCATGTCGCCCGGCGTGCGGTGCGCCGAGACGACGCGGTTCTCGTGCGGCACGCCGAAGCGCGTCAGCATCTCATCGGCCTCGCGCATCGTGTCCCAGTCGGACTTGCTGCCCATCACGACGCCGACGAGTGGCGATTGCGGCATGTGAGGGCTAAGGATAACATCGGGGTTTATGAAACGCGCGTCCCTGCTGTTCGTGCTCGCGCTCTCCGCGCCCGCGTTCGCTCAGACACGCGCGGGCTCGACGCCCGCGGTCGCCACGCCGCCCAAGATCGAAGTCAAGTACACACATTTCAGACTGCCGAATGGTCTCACCGTGATCCTGCACGAGGATCACAGCGTGCCCGTCGTCACCGTGAACATGTGGTACCACGTCGGCTCCGCGCGCGAGCGTCCGGGACGCACCGGCTTCGCGCATCTGTTCGAGCATCTGATGTTCATGGGCTCGGGCCACGTCAAGCCCGGCGAGTTCGACGAGTGGCTCGAACGCACGGGCGGCGAGAACAACGGATCGACCGAGAACGATCGCACCAACTACTACATCAACGTGCCGTCGAACGCGCTCGAGCTCGCGCTGTTCCTCGAGTCCGATCGCATGGCATATCTCCTCGACACGATGTCGCCGCAGGTTGTCGACGCGCAGCGCGACGTCGTGAAGAACGAGCGCCGCCAGAGCTACGAGAACCGCCCGTACGGCATGGCCGACGAAGTGCTCGGCGAGATGCTCTTTCCCGAAGGACATCCCTACCACTGGCCCGTCATCGGCTACATGGGGGACCTCACCGCCGCGACGTACGACGATGTGGTGCAGTTCTTCAAGAAGTACTACACGCCGTCCAACGCGAGCCTCGTGATCGCCGGCGATATCGACCCGGCGAAAACGCGGCAGCTCGTGGAGAAGTGGTTCAGCGACGTGAAGCCGGCGCCGCCGCCCGAGCCGATGACGATACCGGGCGTGGCGCTCACCGGGGTCCAGAAAAAGACCATCGCGGATCGCGTGCAGCTCCCGCGCTTGTATCTCGCGTGGGTGACGCCTGCGCACTTCGCGCCGGGTGATGCCGCCCTCGATCTCGTGGCCGACACGCTGGCGGGCGGCAAGAACTCGCGCCTGTACAAGCGGCTCGTCTACGACCTGCAGATCGCGCAGGACGTGGCGGCGTTCCAGCAGTCGCAGCAGCTCGCGTCGGCGTTTCAGATCGTCGCGACGCCGCGGCCGGGCCACACGGTGGACGAAGTGAAGAAGGTCATCGACGAGGAATTGCAGAAGCTGCAGCGGGAAGACCCGACGCCGCGCGAGCTCGAACGGTCGATCAATCAGATCGAGGCGTCGTTCTACAACCGCCTCGAGCGCATCGGCGGCTTCGGGGGCAAGGGCGATCAGCTCAACGCCTACTACACGTTTGCGGGCGACCCCGACTGGTTCAACGAAGACCTCGCCCGCTACCGCGCGCAGTCGCCGTCGGACGTCCGCGCCGCCGCCGCGCAGTACCTGCCGCTCGATCGCCGGGTCGAGCTGATCGTGGAACCCCAAAAACCGTAGGGGCGGACCAGGCGACCTTACTGCGGCAGCACCGGGCGAAACCTGCTGGCTCGGTCGGCGACGATCCCGATGACACGGATAGGGTCCGTCGAGTTGACCGTCACCGTACACGAGGTGTCGCAAGAGGAGCCGAACAGCTCTGATACGTCGCGCACGAGTCGCTCGGACACAGGAAGCGAGACCAACGCGGAGGCGTGCCCACCTCCGCCGCTCGTGGCAGATGTCATCTCGAGGAGCACGTTCGCCTGTTCCCGTCCGATGTTCTCGAGGGCGATGCCGGTGACGAGACGTCCCGAATCCTGCGGGAACTGCACGACGGCCTGCTGCACCTGACCATTTGCAAACACCGGCACGGCTCTGCGGAGCACCGGGTGAGCGCTCGGCTTTGGCTCCTTCGTCCGCTGGTACGAGAAGAACTCGGTGCGTGAATCGCGGTTGTCCGCCTTGATCTCCATTCCGTGCATGTGGGCCGGCTGCGCCACGACCACATCGATGCGGGTCGAGTCGATGTAGCTGACCTGCGCAAGGATGACTTCGTTGAAGTGCACAACGGTGTCCGGACGGAAATTCATGCCGTAGATGCTCACGACGCTACCTGCCGGCACGTCCGCGCCGCCCGGCACGACGCTGGTGATCGAGATGCTGGGGCCGACGACGAGCGCTCCCGACTTCACCGTGATCGGGTAGGGCGCGCCCAACGGATCGAGGAGCTTGATCGCGTCGGCGCTGAGAGGCAAGGGAAACGCGGCCCCGAGCGGTGCATCGTCGGGCACGCGGCCCGTCACGGTGACGAGCGGGTAGTCCGAATTAGTACCGAACGCGGCGTTTCGCGAGATGACGGTCAGCGCCACGTCGGTGCCGGCCACCCTCGCGACGGCCGCTGCCTGGCTATCAGGATTCGTGATGGCGATGCCATCGATGCTCGCCAGCGCGCCGAACGACAAAAGGGCGTCGGCTGTCGAGATGGGCTTCGGCTCGGTGAGGACTACCTTGATCTGCGCCATCGCACCAGGAGGCACCGTCTCGACAGGAATCCTCAGGGAAGCGAGCGTCGGGATCGAGGCCTCGAGTACGACGGTTGCCGCCGCGGAAACGATGGCGAGAACCACTGGGGCGGGTCGGAATAAACGCATGTGTCAGTTCCCCCTGGATGTTGGCTTGGCGCGGACGCGGAACGGCTGGACGGCAGACTCGGCGACGATCGCACCGTGTGCGTCGCGAGCGGCGATCCGCCATCGCAGCGTCTTGCCGGGTACACACTGCGCGATGACGTCGCCTGGCAACTCGATGCGTGCGTTGGGGGTTGACGCACGCCAGAGCACAGTGCCGTCGACCTCTTCGACCTGCGCGTCGTATTGGGCCGCGGCGGCCATCGCGTGCCACTGGAGCTCGGTCGGCGCGGCCGCCAGGTCGCCGATGGGGCTGATCGTGACGATCGAGGCTGTGCGATACGTCTCGTCCCCGGTTGCCACGTCGCTGATCACCGGCTCGCGGTTCTGCGCCACGTAGATGACGGCGAGCGCGGCGACCGCCGCGGCGACAGCGGCAAACGGTCGCCACGACACCGCAGGCAGCCACGCGAACCCTCGGGACTCGTGACGGCTGACGCGAGCGGCGTTCATGCGGCGGCGGGTCTCGTCAGCAATCCACTGCACGGCCGCACCCTCAGCCGGCGCCGTCTCGGCGTTCTCGTACTCGCGCCAAAGCGCCATCTCGGTCTGACAACGGACGCAATGCGCGACATGCTCGCGGGCGTCCGGCGTCAGCTCGTCGCCGAGCCGATCGATGGGGATGCACTCCAAGGTCGGCTCGAGCTGCCGCTTCCACTCGTCGCGAGCCTGCTGAAAATGACTCCCGTCTGTCACAACTGCTCTCCACGCGCCAGCAGGCGCTGTGTCGCGCGGGCCAGCTTCCGTTTCGCGCTCACGATATAGGCTTTCGCGCCGCTGGCGTTGCCGAGGTTCAGCAGGCGCGTGATGGTATCAAGGGTCAGGTCGTCGCCGTAGTGCAGCGTGAATACGACCCGCTCCGTTTCGTCCAGCGTCGTCGCGAGGAATTCATGGAGACGCCGTACGCGGCTGTGCTGCGCAACGATCTGCTCCGGATCCGCTTCGGGAGTCGGGACATCGGCCAACGCTTCCTCGTTTCCGCCGGCCGGCGTCGCAGCCTTGCGCTGCCGCCGGTTGAACGACTCATTGCGCGCGATCCTGTACAGCCAGGTCGAGAATCTCGAATGCCCGTGGAACGTGTGCAGGTGTCGGTGCGCCCGGAGAAACACGTCCTGCGCCAGATCGGCCGCTTCGTCGCGATCTCCCGTGAAGCGGTAGCACCAGCGGGCCACGCGCGCGTAATGTCTGCCGAACAGCTCGTCGACGATCTGTCCGCGTGCATCCGCCGGCGCTTGTCCGAACTGCGTGACGAGAGCCTCATCCGAGAGGTGCGCCACCTCCATTTGAGCCGATTATATCGACCGATTCACAGCCGTCTCGGACTCTAGCGTTGAGACCGCTCGGGGAGCGCCCTGGGAACCAAAAAAGAGTGCAACGCGTGTGTCCTCCTCGAAAGAACTTCCGAGGAAGAGAAAGAACTTCCGAGGAAGACTACGGACGAGCCGCGCCCGGATGGGCTGAATCGATGTGATAGCCTCGGCGACAGTTGGATGATTCCTACGTTGCTCTTCCTGCTCGCGGTGTCGGGTCAGGCCGATCTCGAAGCCGATTTGCGCGACGCAGCCGAGCTCGAGCGGTCTGGTCACGAGGCTGCCGCACGGGAGGCCTACGGCGCCCTTCTGCCGCTTGCGCCGACAGGCAGTCGCGACCGCGCCCGCATTCTCACGTCGCTCGCCGGGGTCGAATCAAATCTCGGCGACTTCAAGGCTGCGGTCCGCCACGCACGCGAGGCGGCCGATATTTACGCGGCCGTGCAGGAGCCGCGCGCCCACGCATCGGCTCTGAACCGCGCCGGGCGCGCGTCGACGTACGCAGGCGATTACCGGGCAGCGGCAGAAGCGCTCGAGAAGGCCGTGAGACTGTCGGCGACGATCGGCGATGACCAGGGACAGGCGGAACACGTCAGCAACCTGGGCAACGTCTTCTTCTACCTCGGACGCTACGCCGACGCCGCACGCAGCTACGACGCGGGGTTGGCGCTTGTGGAAAAACATCGAGGCGAGTCATGGGCGGCGCGGCGGCGGCGTCTCGTGCTCGTGAACCGGGCCATCCTCTTCCAGAAGCTCGGCCGCTCCGCGGAGGCGCTCGCGATCTACCGCGATATCGACGCCAACGGCGCCGAACTGCCGCCGCGCGAACAGGCGCAAGTCCTCGTGAACGTCGGCGTGTTGTACCGGCGGCTTGGGGATCCGATCAAGGCGCTGGCGAACTACAACAAAGCATTGACGTTGTTCGAGCGCGAACGTCACGTCGACGGCGAGCTGGGAGTGATCAAGAACCGGGGGATCGTGCTGGCGCTCGACCTCGGGCAGCTCGAAGAGGCGCGCGCCAGCTTCTCGGACGGACTGGAGCGCGCGGTGCGGGCCGGCAACCGCCGCGAGGCGCTTCACGCGCGCCTCTACCGCGCCGAGACGCTGCTCCGTGCGGGGCAGCCCGACGCGGCGCGTCCAGATTTCGAGGCCAGTCTGATTCTGGCTGGCGAGCTCAAGACGCCCGAGGAAGAATGGAAAGCGCTGTACGGCCTCGGGCGCATCGACCTGCGCGCGGGGCGCCGCATGTCGGCGATCGCGTACTTCGAGCGAGCCGTCGCGGTGATAGAGGCGGTGCGCGAAACGATCGGCGTTCCGTCGCAGCGCTCGGACTTCTTTCAGGACAAGCGCGAGGTGTACGACGCGCTCATCGAGGTGTCTCTCGGCGACGCGAACACGGCGCAGCTTTTCCAGCTCGTCGAGCGCAGCCGGTCGCGCGCCTGGCGCGAGCGGCTCGGCCTCACGGGATCGATCGATCTCCCATCGATCCAGCGCGTGCTCGGGCCGGGATCGTTGTTGCTCGTGTACTGGAATTCTCCGCGTGGATCGGCGCTCGTGCGCGTGCGCCGCACGACGGCGGACGTGATCTCCTTTGATGTCGACGATGCCGAGGTGCGCTCGCTGATGGACGCCGTTGCAGCGGCGCCGTCGGAGCGATGGCGCGCAGCCGCGGCCGCGCTAGCGCCGCGGCTCCTGCCCGGCGGCCTTCCGGACGGCGTCGATCATGTGATCGTCGTCGCCGACGGGGCGCTGGCGCTCGTTCCCTTCGAGCTGCTCCCCGTGAAGAATGGCCTGCTCGTGGAACGCGCGGGCGTGACCTACGTGCCGACCTCGGCGCTGCTGACGCGCGAAGCGCCGGACGCCCCGGCGTGGCTCCCGCCGTGGCGCCTGCAACTCCGTGCGTTCGCCGATCCGGTGTTTGCCTCCGCGGCGCTGGACGACCCGATGCTCAGCCGAACGGCCCTGCCATCGACGGCCACGGAGGTGCGGCAAGTGGCCTCACAGCTCGGCGGGGCAGCTGCGCTTCACCTCGGACGCGATGATCGTAAGAAATATCTGCTCGACGTCACTGCCGAACGCGCGCCGGTCCTGCACCTGGCGACCCATGCGCGCGCCGATACCGATGCGCTCGAGCAGTCGCGGCTCGTGTTCTCGGCCGATGACGACTCCAACGCCGCTGACTATCTCTTTCTGAACGAAGCGTACGAGTTGCCGCTCGCCGGCGTGGAGATCGCGGTGCTCAGCGCGTGCGACACCGAGGTGGGCCGGTTCGTGCGGGGCGAGGGCGTTCAAAGTTTCAGCCGCGCCTTCCTCGCGGCCGGTGCCCGAAGCACCGTCACGACGCTCTGGCGCGTGGCCGACGGTCCGACCGCCGAGTTCATGAACGTGTTCTATTTCCACCTGCAGCGCGGAGAATCGCGGACCGATGCCCTCCGGCTCGCCAAGCTGCGCTTCCTGCAGAGCGACACCGCGCTGCGCCATCCGCACTATTGGGCCGCGTTCGTGCTGACCGGTGACGGCCTGCGGCCGATTCCACGTGCCATCACCTGGCCCATGCTCGCGGTGGCGGCCGCGCTCCCGGCGGGAGTCATCGCCATGCTGCTGTTCCGCCGGCTGCGCCACGCACGACGCTCGGAACTCCAGGCTTAGCAACCCATCACAGACCAGGCCTGGCGCCTCTGCGGCGCGCACACTCGAGCCCCCGGGCTCGAGCGACGCCATCGAGATCTCGAATTTTTGTGTTCCGGCCGTTACCCCTTCGAGGGTCCAACGTCATGTCGCTGTGGTCCTGAGTGTCTCGCGTCTCGGCGAGTCGCCCCTGCCCACGAGTCCCCCCCAGACGGCGGCCACAGGAAGACGTCGCAGACATCCGCCATCGATGTCCACGACGACGGGTATTCGAGTGAAATCGCGCCGCGGGCGGGTGGAGCTCCCGAGCGAGCTCGACCACGTGCCCTGTGAGTGCCGAGGCCACGAGGTACTGACTGGGCCGCCGAGCTCGGACTGCGGCGGCCGGTTGCGAAGCTGATCCCGCAGTTCGTCTTCAAGATTCGACGCGCGCGCGGGAATCGTCGGCTCGGTGCAATCATGATCTCTTCCCAGCCCTCGTTGGACTCGGAGCGACGACAGCGGCCGACGCTGCTGTTCTATTGCCAGCATGCGCTCGGCATGGGCCACTTCGTACGGTCGGGAGCGCTCGCAGCGGCGCTGGCGCAGCGATTCCGTGTCGTGCTGGTGAACGGAGGCCCCCGGCTGCGAAGGTACCGCTGGCCCCGCGGGGTGGAAGTCGTCGACTTGACTCCCCTCGCCTTCGAACCAGACAGACTGCTCGTCGCTCTTGATTCCCGTTGGCCGCTCGCGGAAGCGTGTCGGATCCGCCAAGACAGGATGCTCGACTTGTTCAGGTCGCTGCGGCCCGATGCTTTGTTGATCGAGCTGTTTCCGTTCGGCCGAAAGAAGTTTGCCCCCGAGCTGCTGTCATTGCTGGAAGAGGCCCGTGCCTCGCGTGATCGCCCAGTCGTCGTGAGCAGCGTGCGCGACATTCTCGTCAGTCGTAAACGGGCGCAACTGGAACACGACGATTGGGCGCGGACGCTCGCCGAGCATTACTTCGACGCGGTGCTCGTTCACAGCGATCCAAATTTCGCTCGTCTCGAAGACTCGTTCCGGCCGCACGCGCCGCTGCGGATCCCCGTCTATTACACGGGATTCGTGCGCGCCAACAGCGGGGGCGAACCCTCCGCGCCCGTCCGCCGAAGGGGGCACGTTCTGGTTTCAGCGGGAGGCGGCGCCGTCGGCGAACCCCTCCTCCGAGCGGCCGTCGATGCGCACGCGCTTCTCTGGCCGCGCGAGCGGATCCGCATGAAGATCGTTGCGGGCCCGCTGCTTCCCGACCGGATCTGGCGTTCGCTGCGCGAAGCGACGTGGCGGCGGCGAGGATTGACAATGGTCAGGTCGGTTTCGGATCTCAGCCGTGAGCTGAGGACGTGCGCGGCGTCGGTCAGCCAGTGTGGCTACAACACGTCGCTGGAAATTCTCGCCGCCGGAGTGCCGGCGCTCGTCATCCCGTTCGCGAGCTGGCAGGAAAACGAGCAGATGAAGCGAGCGGCGCGCCTCCAGGAGCTCGGAGCCGTCCGCGTCCTCGATCCGCGGCAGTTGGATGCTCCTCGTCTCGCCGAAGAGATCCCCGCGTTGCTGCGCTTTCAGCCTCGAAGGCCACGCTTCGATCTTGATGGCGTCGGCACGACCGCGCAGCTCGTGGAACTGCTGGTGCGAAGGGCTGGACAAATTCGCCTGAGCGGGTAACCGTCTTCTTTCGTGACGACGCAGGGTGGCATGACCGCACCCTCTTCCATCTGCTCGACGTGTTCACCAGTCGTCAGCCGCCGATTAATCTCGCGGTCATTCCCGAAGCGGTCTCAACCGTCATGGCTCGCGCGATCCGCGAGCGACTCGAAATTCTCCGTGGAGTGATCGCGGCGCACAAAATCCCGGGCCCACCTCGTCGGTGACATTGGCGGGCCGGTGGTCATCCCGTGCCGCTCGGACCGTTTGATCGGGACGGCGTTCGGCTTTTCGACGACAATTGGGTCGGCGTGAAATACGAGGGCCTGTCGGTCTTCTGCCGGGTTGAGACTCCGTACGGAGCAATAGAGATGGCTCGTCGCATCGCCTTGGCAACAGCGTTCGTCGTGCTGAGCGTGGTCCTCTTCGCGCAGCAGACGCCGGATCGCTCGCGTCCGCCGGAGCCCGGTCCGCCGCCCGCGCTGAAGCTGCCCGAGATCCAGAAGCGCCAGCTCTCGAACGGCCTGCCGGTGTGGATCGTCGAGCTGCACAAAGTCCCTGTCGCGCAGGTCAACCTCGTGGTGCTCAGCGGCACCGCGGCGGATCCGCCCGGCAAATTCGGGATTGCGAGCCTGACGGCCGCGATGCTCGAACAGGGCGCCGGATCGCGATCGGCGCTCGAGCTGGCCGACGCGATCGACTATCTCGGCGCCGACATCGGCACCGGCGTCACCTCGGACGCGCTGGCCGTGCGGCTGCACGTGCCGGCCGCGCGGCTCGCGGACGCGCTCCCGCTGATGGCCGACGTCGCACTGCGGCCAACCTTTCCAAGAGACGAGCTGGAGCGGCAGCGGCAGGAGCGGCTGACGAACATCATCCAGGCTCGCGACGATCCGGGCACGATCGCATCGACCGGTTTCTCGCGGGTGTTGTACGGACGCGGCCATCGCTACGGCACGCCCGGCTTCGGCACCGCCGAAACGCTGAAGGTGTTCACCGTCGAAGATCTGCGGACGTTCTACGCGGCGGCATTCCGCCCGGGGAATGCGGCGC
>Ga0114129_10014539_pt1 | contig 11216 bp, 13 predicted proteins | sample RhiMetdeltSRZDD1_FD_80071 | JGI IMG/M metagenome (GOLD analysis project Ga0114129, IMG submission 80071) | Populus rhizosphere microbial communities from Tennessee, USA - Rhizosphere MetaG P. deltoides SRZDD1 (version 2) (version 2) | ecosystem: Host-associated > Plants > Roots > Rhizosphere >... | reverse complement strand
GCGAACAGGGTCGGCGTGTCCACGCCGTTCAGCGGCGGACGGATCTTGCTGGTTGCGGTCGTCATCGTGATCTCCCTAGCGCGCCGCCGGCCCACGACCGGTTCGTGGCAAGGTCACCGGCAAGGCGACGGGACGACGCTAGAAGGTCACGTTTCCCGCGGCCTTCCCGCCGCGTTCCCCGTCCCTTCCTGCACTCGCTGGCAAGCCGGTGGGGGCTTGGTCAGTCGGCTGCGAGCCATACTCGCCTGACCTGCTCCTCGGTGGCCTCTCCGGCCAGCTTGGCCAGGTGCGACGGGTACGGTCTGGGATTCGCCAACAGAAGGTCCACTACCGCGATGAGCTTGTCCGGCGCGACCGCGGGAATGGCGTCGACGCAGTTCGTCCAGTCATCGGTCAAGGTCGCCGTCGTGAGCAGGTCCTCTGCCTGGTGGCGGCGAGCTGGGTCCGCCGCGTATCTCTTCGCTACGCGTACCAGTGCCGTACGGCGGGGTTCGCCGGGCGGGAGCGCGAACGCGACTTCTGCTGTCTCGTCGGGCACGTCCTGCTCGTCGGGCTGCTCGTCGAGGGCAGGAGCAGCCACCCATGCACGAGCTTGGCGGCAAGCCATCTCGTCGGCACCGGCTTCGCTCATGGAGGCGACGATCCTGGCGGCCTCCTGCTCGTCGAGGGACGCCAGCGCCCGCGCAACCTCGGCAAGCGGGTGAAAGCCGACGTAGCGCTTGCCGGGTCGGCGGGCGATCCGCTCAGCCGCCTTGGCCAACGACAGCGCACGCGGCCTGTCATCTGGCTGCAGGAGACGCATCAAGCGCAGCAGCGCCCGCACTTCGGCCAGGCGATTGGCGCTCGTCCGCGTTCTCAACGTGTCGAAGTCCAGATCGGGGTTCAGCTCGCCGTTGAGGCCTCGGTAGCGGGAAAGCTCGATAGCGCCAACCAGGTCCAGGCGCGTCTCGCCGGTGTCGGCGGGAAAGGGCTCAGCCAGAACGTCATCTGCGATGCCGGTGAGATCCTGAGGCGCGATGGACCCGATCGCGTCGAGGCACAGCCGCCAGGGACGACCGAGATCGAGTACGGCGACGAGAAGGTCCGCGGCCTCATCCTGGCGTGCTGGTAGGTGGTGGATACTCAGCGCGACCTCCATCAGCGCGCTGGCACGCGTGGCGGAATCGATGATGGTGAGAGCCACTCGCGCGGCCTCGTCCGGGCGGTCGCCGACGATCCCCGCCACCACCTGATAAAGAAGCGCGTCGGTGTCGCCGAGGTCGTTCTGCGACCAGGCGAATCGTTCAGCCTTGGCCACGTCCACCGCTGCGATCGCCTTCGCCACCGCACGCCTGGCTCCGCGCCGGTGGATCGACGTCGGCATGGTCTGCGCAATCGAGCCGGCTAACTCCACATCGAATCCGGCAACGATGACCGCAAGGCGGCGGCGAGTGATGACTTCCCGGGTGGTGGGAAAGGGACGCACGCTCGCGTCCGGGTACAGCCGGGCGGCCTCGAGAACGAACTCGCGCGCCCGTACGGGATCAAGCTCGGCAGCGACCTGCACGATCGGCAAGAGCGCCTCCAGTTGCCGGCCATCGGGAGCTTCGTGTTGCATCCTCCGCATCTCTTCGACCACACGCCAGGCTGCAGCGGAGTCGCTGGCCATGAGCCCTCGGGCGCTGTCCGCCATGACCTGCAGTTGGTCGACTGGTGACGGGTCCCGCCGCGCCGATGTGTCGAACTCCGGCTCCGCCGGCGAGTCCCCGAGCGCCCGCGCAACCTCAGCGCGAGCGTGTTGACATCCCACGCCGCTGAGACCCGTGCCGGGTAGGTCGTCGAGCAGCCGGTGAGCCTCGTGCGAGTCGATCGGAGCCATCGCGACGGCTACCGACGACAGCGGGTGATAGTGCAGGAACTCCACCTCGATGCCGCGAGCAACCTTTTCGGCCGCCGCGGCGAGCAACCTTGCACGGCCTGGGTCGCCCTCGCGGATCAGCGTCACGAGACCTACCAAGCCGTGGACTTCCGCACTACGTCTGAACCGGCGTGAGGCCCTTCCCGCATCGTCTGATTCCGTACTGAGTTCGGCCGCCAGCTCACGCCGACGCGCCAACTGCACCGCTTTTCTGATCTTCGACGACACGGCGCTCCTCAGGGGTAGCTGGTTTCCGCCTGTTCCCGCGTGCGATGCATACTCCAGATCAGGTCGGCGAGAAAGGTGGGGGCGACTACGGGCATCTCCCAGACCGGCTCTCCCGCGGCTCTGGCCTTCTCCATCTGGGTGTGGAAGGCACTGTTCGCGATGGCTGCGCCGATGTAGAGCATGCCGACGTAGACGCCTTTCTCGGCCACCTCCGCGTGCAGGGATTGCAGATAGTTGCGCTGGGCGGCTTGGGCAGGACCAGGGCCGCTCATGTTGGGCGGGCCTTGCTTGGTGCTCGCGCCTTGCGCGGTGAGGATGGCGCCATCGCCCTGTTCGAGCATGTGCGGCAAGAACTCCTGCACGAGCGCCACAAGCGTGTAAAAGGTCAGCGGCATGAATTGCTGGGCGTAATGTCGGGTCAGCTCGACGGCGGGAACGAAGTCACCGTCCGGGGTCGGTCCATAGTAGAAGGCGTCGAGGTCGCCAACCTCGGCACGAATCCGGTCGGCCAGTTCGAGCGTGGTATCAGTGCGTGCCAGGTCGGCCGTGATGACGTGTGCGGTTGCCCCGGCACTGCTCAGATCCGCGGCCAGCAGCTCGAGCGGCTCGCGACGGCGCCCCACCAGAACGACGTCGTAGCCTGCCAGCGCGTAGCGATGCGCGACGGCCTGGCCGAGGCCGGGTCCGGCTCCGAACACGGCGATGGAGTTGGACATCAAGAACTCTCCCCGTTAGGCGGTCGGTGGGCTTGCTCCAGCCAACCGGGCCGATCGCGGACAAGCCATACTGATGGGTCCAGGATTCATTCGCAATCGTCTACGATCGCGCTGTGGACGTGCTGGGCGACCTGTTGCAACGAGCACGAGTCCGAAATGCCATCGTGCGGAAGCTGATCCAGCCCCCGCCTTGGTCCTTCTACCTCGCCGACCCGGAGCCCCTCACGGCCGTTGCGGCTCTCGAGGCCAACCTTACGATCGTGCTTCACAACGCGCAGGCCCACACATTGGGGGCCGGGGACATCGCGTTGATCAAGGGAGGCGAGTACACGATCGCTGACAGCCCCGCGACGCCGTGCCAGGTCATCGTCCGCAACGGGCACAAGTACGTCACTGGCGCTGGAGACGGCAACGCTGTTGTGGACCAGATGTCAGCTCCGCGAACCTTTGGTGACGATCAACCCAGCGCCATCACCATGCTGCACGGCATCTACGAACTGCATGGCAGCGCCGGCGACCGGTTGCTGGAACTGCTTCCGGCGATCACCACCGTGCCCGCAGGTCCACGGACTCGCCCGCTACTGGAGTTGCTCGCCGCCGAAGCAGCGCGCGATGAACCCGGTCAGGACGCAGTGCTTCAGCGATTCCTGGATCTTATCCTTGTCATCGCCCTGCGATCCTGGGGCACCAAGACTGGATCCCGGCCGGTCGGCTGGCTGGGAGCTATCGCTGATCCTGCTATCGGCAGAGCCTTGGCCTCGCTCCATGCCGACCCTCAGCACGGATGGACAACGGCGATGCTCGCCAACCAAGTCGGCATGTCCCGAGCCGCTTTCTGCGCACGCTTCGCCGGCCTCGTAGGCGAGCCGCCCATGGCTTACCTCATCGGTTGGCGCATGACTCTGGCGGCGGACAAGCTGCGCAACACCGACGCGACCGTCGCGGCGGTAGCCCGCGAGGTCGGTTATGACAACGCATTCTCCTTCAGCACCGCGTTCAAACGGGTTCGCGGCCAGAGCCCGATGAACTGGCGCCGAGGTTCCGGGACGGGGGAGGGCCGATGACCGGCGACGGTTATCCACCGCCATACGGGTACGCGCCGCCGCGACGTACCAACAGCACGGCCATCGCCTCGCTGGTGGTCGCGTTGGCCAGTGTGTTCGTCTGTGGACTAGCCGGCGCCGTCGCCGTCTACCTGGGCCACCGGGCCCGTACCGAAATAGCGCGCACCGGCGAAGACGGCGATGGTCTGGCGCTCGCGGCGCTGATCGTCGGATGGGTCTCCGTGGCCTTGTCTCTCATGATGATCATTGCTCTGATCGGCTTCATCGCCATCAACGCCGCCTGACTTCGATAGACCGGTCAGACGGCGCTCCGGTTTAGCGCTGCATCGGTGGCGTCAGGCCGTAGCGGTCGACGAGGTCGGCCATCCAGTCCGGCTGGTGGAGTTCCAGACCGTACGCGCCCGCCAGGGTCATCATCCGCTCTGGTGCGGGCGGTCCGGCCGCCACGATCTCGGCAACCTCTCGGAAGAAGTTCTCGAACCCGGCCGGGGTGATCACCTCGATCATGCGGGCGGGTGACTTGCCCGCGTTCCACATCGTGTGTACTTCGCCGCGAGGTTTGGTAATGTAGCCGCCCGCGCCGAGGACGATCTCGCGGTCGCCTGAGCGGAAGCCGATCTCGCCCTCGGTCACGATGGAGAACTCGTCCTCACGGGTGTGCAGATGCGCGGGGACCAGCGCGCCGACGGAGAACGGGTGCTCGACGATCGAAACCTGTCCGCCGGTATCGCGACCCCATAGCTTGAACACCACTCCGATGGAGCCTAGGTCTTCGACCCGACCCTCGCCGGGTTGAACGATGGTCAGCGGTGGTGCGTCGATCTCGGTCATGATGATCACTCCTCGACCCAATTCTGATATACACTGGTGTTCACCTAAAGCCTCCACCCGGAGAAGCCGAGGTGTCAAGAGTTGAGTGAACAGAAGCGTTCATCGAAATCTCGGTCGTACCGGATGGCCAAGCGCGCGGAGCAGGTCGACGAGACCCGCCAGCGCATCGTGGAGGCCGCCGTCGAAGTGCACGGCACGGTCGGACCCGCCGCGGCAAGCATCTCCGCCATCGCCGAGCGGGCGGGAGTGACTCGGCTGACCGTCTACCGCCACTTCCCCGACGACACCGCCCTCTTCGCGGCGTGCTCGGCGCACTGGATGTCCGGTCGGACTCCGCCGGACCCGGCGGCGTGGGCGGCGATCGCCGATCCCGGTAAGCGACTGAGGACTGGCCTCACCGACCTCTACCGGTTCTACCGCGACGGCGAGGCCATGCTTACGAACATCTACCGCGACAAGGCAAGCCTGCCCGCCGCTCATCGCGCCGGCCTCGACACCCGCGACGACGCCTTCCGGGAGGTGCTTCTAGCGCCGTTCGGCGTACGCGCCGCGCGGCGCCACCTGCTGAGGGCAGTCCTCGGCCATGCCGCCTCGTTCTGGACGTGGCGCTCGCTGTGCGTGGACCACGGCTTGTCCAATCCCCAAGCGGTAAACGCGATGGCGGCGTTGGTCCTGACCCACGCGGGTCGCGATCCCAGGACGGTTCAGGTCGCGGGACCGTACAACCGGGCGACATCGGGCGAGTCGAGCCAAGGGCTGTAGGTTGGTGCCTGCGGCCAGCCTTCCGGGGAGTCCTGCCACTCTTCCTGTCGCCCGTAGGGCAACACATCGGCCAGGGCGAACGTGTACGTGAGCTGCTCGACTCCGCGGCCGTTCGTGTGCCAGGTGCGGTAGACGGTCTCGCCGTCCCGCAGGAAGACGTTCATCGCGAACCCGCCGCCGGGTGGTGCATCGACGTCGGCCCCGAACGGGCTGTCGGCGGTGGAGTACCACGTCATCTTGTTGCCGACGCGTTCGGCGTAGGCCAGGGCCGCCTCGATCGGACCCTGGGTGACGATCACGAATCGGGCGTCGTAGTTGTCGAGGAAGTCCAGCCGGGTGAACGACGAGGTGAAACTGGTGCAGCCGCCGCACTGCCACTCGGCGTCCGGGTCGGGGTTCCACATGTGGTTGTAGACGATCAACTGTGATTTACCGTCGAAGATATCGACGAGCCGGACCGGTCCCTCGGCCCCGACCAGTGTGTATTCGGGCATCTTCACCATAGGGAGCCTTCGTCGCTGCGCGGCGATCGCGTCGAGCTCCCTGGTGGCGGCCTTCTCGCGTACGCGCAGCTCGTCCAGCTCCTTACGCCAGGTTGCGTGATCGACAACGGATGGAAGAGTCATGACCAACATCTCCTTCGTTCGCCTTGACGCATAGTGCCCTGATCTGTCGTGTTCAACCATCTGGCGCTGCGCGCCCCGGACACCACGTCGTGGTGTCAGGTGGTGTCATTCTTCCTTGCCATGACACCATCCGCAGGCTACCGTGGTGTCATGGACCTCGACCGGTACGTCTCCGAACTCCAGACGCCGCTGGCTGCGGCGGCCGAGAATCGTGACGCGGACGCCCGGGCCGTCGCCGAGCAGCTCAGCGCCGCCCTCGACGCCGCGGTACGGCTGATGGTGCTGGGGGTTCTGAGTGACGCGGCCAGCGAGATCACCCGTGAGATCGCGCCCGGGTCGGTCGAGGTCGTGCTGCGGGGGCGTGATCCACACCTGGTGGTGACTCGTCCCGAGGCGTCGGAGACGGATGCCGCTGGTCCGTCAACACCCGAATTCGCCGTACCGACCGAGCCGCTCGACGACACGGTGACCTCTCGGACCACGCTACGGCTGCCGGACCGGCTCAAGGCCCGGGTCGAGCAGGCCGCGGCCGAGGAGGGGGTGTCGGTGAACTCGTGGTTCGTCCGCGTGATCGCCGCCGCCCTGGAACCAAACGTCCGCCGCCTCCCACGGCGCGAGACCAAGCAAGGAGACAGCTTCACCGGCTGGGCCCGCTAGCCCCTACCCATCCCCTTTCGTAGTCCCGTCGCGAGGCGGGACTGACCCGGCACGCCCATGTGGAGGTCAGTCATGTCCAGTTACGACGTTTCCGGTCCGATCGACCTGGACGTCACGGTCGGCGTCGGCTTCGTCGACATCGTCGCTTCGGATCGCACCGATGCCGTCGCCGAGGTCGTGCCGAGTAAACCCGGCCGCAGCGGCGATGAGTCACTCGCCCGCGAGGCCATGGTCTCGTTCGACAGCGGTGTGTTGCGGGTCAAGGTCCCTCGTCGGCTCAACCTGTTCGGCAAGAGCGACTCGGTCGATGTCCGGTGTGAGGTGCCGACCGGGTCGCGCGTCACGATCGAGACCGCCTACGGGTCGGTCCGGGCCCGCGGCGTGCTCGGGGACTGTCGCATCGCCGCGAAGTACGGCGGCGTCACCGCCGACACCGTCGGCAACCTCGTCCTCGAGGCGCCGTACGGCAGCACCGATATCGCCGAGGTGACCGGTCGGCTCGATGTCACCGCCGGCCATGGTGTCGTGCGCATAGCCGAGGTTCACGGCGATGCTCGGCTGCGCGCTTCGCACGGAACCATGGAGCTCGGTACCGCCGCTGGCGACGTTGAAGCCGCCACGTCCGGGGCACTGACCATCGACCGGGCCTTCGGCGACGTGACCGCGCGCAGCGCTCACGGACCCATCCGCATCCGGGAAGTGAGCGGCGGAACGATCCGGCTGGACAACGGCCACGCCGATGTCGACGTCGGTGTCCCGACCGGCATAGCGGCCTGGATCGACGCCAGCTCGGCCCATGGCCGGGTCCGCAACGAACTCACCCCCGACCCGGCCGCCGCCGCCAGCGACCGCGCGGTCGAACTTCACCTGCACGCGAACTACGGCAACGTCATCATCCGCCGCATCACCACCCCTCGAAGGGAAGCGTCGAAATGATCCCCAGTCAGGTCCAACGGCCCGCGATCCAGGTGCAGGGCTTGCAGAAGTCGTACAACAAGCTGCATGTGCTGCGAGGCGTGGACTTCGACGTCGCGCGGGGCAGCATCTTCGCCCTGCTCGGCTCGAACGGGGCGGGGAAGACCACGGTCGTGAAAATCCTGTCCACATTGCTCGAGGCTGACGCGGGCACCGCCAGCGTCCATGGTTTCGACATCGCCAAGCAACCGGCGAACGTGCGGGAGTCCATCAGCCTCACCGGACAGTTCGCCGCCGTCGACGAAATCCTCACCGGGCGCGAGAACCTCGTGCTGGTCGCCCAGCTGCGGCACCTGAAGAACCCGGGCAAGATCGCCGATGACCTGCTCGCGCGCTTCTCGCTGACCGACGCGGCCACGCGGAGGGTGTCAACCTACTCGGGTGGCATGCGCCGCCGCCTCGACATCGCCATGAGCCTCGTCGGGAATCCGCCGGTCATCTTCCTCGACGAGCCGACGACCGGGCTCGACCCTCAGGGCCGACTCGATGTGTGGGCGTCCGTCAAGGAGCTCGCCGGTCGGGGCACCACAGTGCTGCTCACCACCCAGTACCTCGATGAGGCCGAACAACTGGCCGACCAGATCGCGATCCTCCGCGAGGGTCGGATCATCGTGAACGGCACCCTCGCCGAACTCAAGCAGCTCCTCCCGCCCGCCAAGGTCGAGTACGTCGAGAAGCAGCCCACCCTCGAGGACGTCTTCCTCGCCATCGTCGGTGACCGCAACGCCGGCACGGACAAGTAAGGAACCACGATGACCAACCACTTCTTCGGCGACACCGCCGTCCTGACGCGACGCTCCCTGCGCCACATCACGCGCAGCCTGGACACCATCATCACCACCACGATCATGCCGATCGCGTTCATGCTGCTGTTCGTCTACGTGTTCGGCGGCGCGATCAACTCCGGGGCGGAGTCCTATGTGGACTACCTGCTGCCCGGCATCCTGCTCATCACGATCGCCTCGGGCATCTCGTACACCGCGTTCCGGCTCTTCCTCGACATGAAGAGCGGCATCTTCGAGCGATTCCAGTCCATGCCGATCGCCCGGTCGTCCGTGCTGTGGGCACATGTGCTGACCTCGTTGGTGGCCAATCTCATCTCGGTCGTGGTCGTCGTGCTCGTCGCCCTCCTCATGGGTTTCCGCTCAGGGGCGGGATTGGCGGCATGGCTCGCGGTCGCCGGGATCCTGATCCTGTTCACCCTCGCCCTGACCTGGATCGCCGTCATCCCCGGCCTCTCCGCGAAGTCCGCGGACGGCGCGAGCGCGTTCTCCTACCCGCTCATCTTCCTGCCGTTCATCAGCTCGGCATTCGTGCCCACCGACACAATGCCCGGCCCGGTGCGCGCCTTCGCCGAATACCAGCCGGTCACGTTGATTGTCAACGCTGTCCGCGACCTGTTCACACAGCAGCCGGTCGGCACCGACATTTGGATCGCCCTCGCCTGGTGTGTCGGCATCCTCGTCGTCGCGTACGTCTTTGCCATGGCCACATACCGACGGAAGATCTCCTAGCCCGCGCGCGGCTCGTGCTCACCGCCGCGCGTGGCGCTCGGGCCAAGGATCGTCCACACAGGACAACAAGTAGCAAGCATTCCCCTCAGGGTCCTCCACGATCGGCCGCCAAACTGCGGCGGGCGGCGAGCACCACCATGAGCGGCCACAATGCCTGGGCGCCTGCCACGAGTCGTTCCGTCGACCCGATCCACGGACCGTCGCTGGACAACTGCACCACGAACCAACCCAGAAGTCCGAGTAGGACGGCAGCCGCGACGATCGACACCAGCGGCCGCAGCGCCCACGGCACCGGCCGGCCGCGCCGCCAGGCCAACGCCGGCCACAGCCCGAGCGTCACGAAGCCGATCCCGGCCGCCACAGCATGGACCTTCGACGTACCGGTGGAAGGTACCGGGAAGGCCGCCACTAGAACGGTGGCCACGCCGCCAGCGGCCAGAAGCAGCCGACCGGGACCGGCGGCCGGCCGCAGTCCCCACGCGGTCACCAGGTGGCAGGTCCCCAGGGCCGCCAGGCCGATCGTCATGACCCAGCGATCGGTAGCGCCAAGGCCGGCCAGAGCGCTGATGGTGTCGCGTGCCGGGCTGTAACCGGTCGGCTGCAGCCCGGCGGCCACCGTCCAGCCGCCGATGAGGAACACTGGCGCCAAGGTCGCCGACAAGACAGCCCACCAAGGCACCGGCCGCATCCCGCCACGATACGGCGACATCCCGGCGGCGATGTAGTCCGTGACCGCGAACTGAATTACCGACTGTGCTGCATGCCGCGGACCATGCGGATCTCCGGCACCCCGGCCTCGACCTGGGTCGTCCCGTCGGCAACGAAGCCGTGCCTGCGGTAGAACGCCTGTGCACGAGGGTTGGGGTCGGCCACCCACAGCGCCACCGACTCCTCCGGATCGACGACCGCCTCGAGCAGCGCCGGCCCAGCACCCGTGCCGTGGTCGGCCGCATACACATAGAGCACATACAGCTGCCTCGCCCACGCCGCCCCGGCGTCCAAGGGCGGGCCTGACATGGCGACCCCGACCAGCTCGCCGTCCCGCTCGGCGACAGCCACGCGGTTCTCGCGATAGCGCTCGTCGGTCAACGCGGCAGTCCAAAACCGCTCCCGAGCGGCCACGAAGCCTGGGTCGTCGAGCACCGCGTCCGACATGAGTCCCCGATACGTCTCCTGCCAGCACCGCACAATCACGCGCGCCATCTGCGCAACGTCCTCGACCCGAGCCGGGCGAACAGTCGGCGACGAACTCACCGCCGAATCGTAGGCCGCCAACCGCCGCCCGCCGTACCGATATTAATCTCGAGCAGAACACTGTTTCCGGTGCGATTGAACCCGGCGGCCATCAGCGTGCGGCGGCTGCCCACTCGTCCAGTGCCGGCGTACAGCGATGTAGCGTCGCCAGCGCGCGCCAGCCCCGTGCCAAGACAGCGGGCGACAAGAGCCCGGCAGTCGCAGTGTCGCTGACTACGCGGACAACCGCGAACGGAGTAGGCCCCGCGAGCCAGGCCGACTCCATGTCGACGGCGAGCGCGCCGGTGGCGGCGAGGCGGGCTCGGGCGGCCGCACTGAACGTCAGGCGGGGTGTGCTCAGTATCGGACCGATGTGCACTGTTAAACCAAGGCCGCGTAATCGGTTGGCCAGCAAGTCCGGGTGCTGGCAAGCGATCGGGTGGTCGCCGCCGAGCACTTCGGTTGCTACCACAACATCAGCGACAGCGATGTTCGGCGCTAGCCCGCCGGCTACCCCGGCGACCAGCCGCGCTCTGTCGCGCAACTGGGCTGCGCTGCGCCTGGATCGGGCTGGTCCCATCCCGGTCCGCAGCACCGGCGTACGGGCCGAGCGCAGCGCTAGTCGCTCAGCCACCAATGGCGCGCAGATCACCGGGTCAGCTGCCACCGAACCGCCCGGCCAACGTCCGGAACGTGCACGGGGCCAAGCCCCG
>Ga0114129_10014538_pt1 | contig 11216 bp, 13 predicted proteins | sample RhiMetdeltSRZDD1_FD_80071 | JGI IMG/M metagenome (GOLD analysis project Ga0114129, IMG submission 80071) | Populus rhizosphere microbial communities from Tennessee, USA - Rhizosphere MetaG P. deltoides SRZDD1 (version 2) (version 2) | ecosystem: Host-associated > Plants > Roots > Rhizosphere >... | reverse complement strand
TCATCGGCCCACCCACGATCGCGCACAGGAATTCACGAATGATCGATGAGCTGACGCGGGAGCTTCACGCTCAGGCTGCCTTCCTGAAGGATCGCGAGCCCGTGTACGAGCGAATGCTGGCGCTCTTCGCGGATGCGATCCGCGGGGAGTTCGGCACGCGTCTCATCAGACTGTGGGCCGATCGCACATTCAATTCGCCCTATGAACGTCCATTGCTGCTGCTCGCCGCGCTTCGCTACGATGCGCTGTGGGAGGGGAGTACGCATCCGCTGCATCAGTCAATGTCGGATCATTCTGGCCGAGTCGATGCGCTGACCCCGGACGCATTCGCGGCGGCGTTGTCGCCCGCACGCACTCGCGTCGACGAGGTCCTGCGCAAGAGGGCGGTCCAGACGAATGAGACCACGCGAGCCGTCGTGTGGTTGTGGCCGGCGCATCTGCTGTCACTCGTTGGCGAACTCCGATCGATCGCGCTCGTGGACCTCGGCACCAGTGCGGGACTGAACCTCGTCGCGGACGACCTGCCCGCGCTGTGGGTCGACGAACACGAGGTTTCGATTCCGATTGAACCCCGTCCGCCGGTGGCACTGCGCCTCGGACTCGATGTCAGTCCGCTCGATGTTCGCCGGGCGGACGATGCGTTGTGGCTGCGGGCGTGCGTCTGGCCGAGTGACCGGTCGCGACTTGCGCGTCTGGGACAGGCCATCCAGGCATTTACCGCCAGAGGGCTGCGCGCTGATGCGCCAATTCTTGAAGCGTGCGCATTGCCCGACGCGCCAAGTCGAATTTCATCGCTTCCGGATGGCATGTTCGTCCTCGGTATCCAGACGATTGTGCGCGACTACCTGACCAGTGACGAACGTGAGAAGTACGAGGCTGGGATGAGAGCGTTTCTCCTAGGACGGCCTTCGCGTTCAGCCCTTGTGGTCGAACTGGAAGTCGATCCGGACAACCTCAACGTCCCGGCGCGGAGCGCGACAATCGTGTTCCGGTTCGCCTCCGCAGACCGAACGTTGAAGCAGATGTTGATGGCGCACACGCATCCGCATCCGCGACAGCTGTTCATCAATGCTGACGCGGTGCGGTCGTTCAGCGACGCCTTCAGCCCGGTCGGAACGTGACGAGCGATCGGCGGCCTCGGTCACTCATCAACGACTAGACGACTTGTGCTTCATGCCACGAATACCTGAAGCAAGAAATCCGCACTTCGAGCAGGCGGTCCGCGAAAGTTTCGACAGGCAGCAGTTCATGGCGACGATCGGCGCACGACTGACAATCGTTTCCGCTGGCGAGATCGAAATCCGCGTACCCGTCCGACCCAACCTGACGCAGCAGCACGGGTTTCTCCACGCCGGCGTCGTGGCGTCGGCGCTGGATAGCGCGTGCGGCTACGCAGCCTTCAGCCTGATGCCGGCCGGTGTCGGCGTACTCACGGTGGAATTCAAGACGAACCTTCTGGCTCCCGCCATTGGACAGGAGCTCATCGCACGAGGTCGTGTCGTGCGGGCAGGTCGGACGATCACAGTGTGCCAGGGGGAGGCCTCAATGCTCTCCGACGGAAAGGAGACCTTAACGGCTACGATGCTCGCGACGATGATGATGCTTCGTGATCGTCCGGACGTCGTCGGTTGACCGCGTCGCCTAACACACCCTAGTCTAATTTCCCCGCGTGAAGATCTGCACATCTTGAAGTTCGGGATTGCTGGGCGCCCAACTGATAGAGGTGAAGACCTTGCCATCGGATGACACCGTATAGATCACCCATTCGGAAGTTTTGCCGTCCGTTTTCTGCTGGCGCACGATCACATCCGGCGCGAGGTGCCAGTGGGCCAGCGTTTGATCCCTGCCCGGGAAGCGAGGATCGGGGTGATCCTTGCCGTCGAAACTGGCGGCATAGGAGTATTGCGGCGCCGAAGTCGGCGTATTCGCGAGTGTATTTCGAACGCCGTCGCCTTCCGGCGCCAACATCCGTACGTGCTGGGTTGGGAACGTTGCGTGATCCCCGTTGCGATTGTTGACGGACTTGGTCTGGTCCATCATCCATCGTCCGAAAATCGGATCGACGGACTTAGCCCCTTGCCCCAGCGCCCGAGAATGCGCGAACAGAAGCACCATCGCCAACGTCACCACAGCGAGCCCCGCAGCGAAAATTTTGCGCATACGTTTCTTTCCTGTTCTTCGACTCTTTGGGGAAAAGCATTGTACGGCCTATAGCGCCTTCCTCGGCTCTAAGCGAAACGGCCGCGTCGAGCGTATATCCGTCTGAAATCATGGCGGAGGACTTATATGACTCGACGCGTTACTGTTTTCTTCATCGCAATGATCCTGGCTGTGCCTCTCATCGCTCGAGCGCAGACGGCCAGCCATCCGGACTTCACAGGCGCCTGGAAAGTCACCAACATCGACATGCCTGAAACCGGCGGCAACTTCGGTGGCGGCGACCGTGGTGGATTCGGGGGACGAGGAGGTTTTGGGGGACGAAGCGGCAGGGGGTTTGGAGGCGGCAGACGAATACAGGGCAATGGGGATCCGAATACTTCGAACGGCGATCGCCCCGAGCGTCCCCAGCGGCTCGAAGTCGGTCAAATCGTCCGGCTGCGGCAGACCGATGACCGTCTCATCGTGACGCAGGACGACGGGCAGGGCGTGGTGACGATGAACAGCTACAGTCTTGACGGCAAGGAGTCCACCAATCGTACCGGCGAGATGAGCACCAAGAGCAAGACCAAGTGGGACGGCGTCGCCTTGGTGACCGACATGACACGCTCGATGGAGACCGGCCGGGGCAACTTCGAGGTGAAGAGCCGAGAGGTGCGCAGCCTGAGTGACGACCGCAGAACGATGACCGTCCGGTCGACGATGGATACGCCACGCGGCAAGCAGACGATGACGGTGACGTACGCGAAGATCGATCAGTAAATCTAGAGGCGCACCTGCTTCACTTCGTCGAGTTGGCGTGGTCGGGCGCCACGCCAATCACGATCAGCACGGCGTAATCTTGTTTGTTGCAGCCATCAACGGGAGGCATCGGGCGCCCGGGTGCCACTCGAAATGCGTCTCTGGGAGCGTTCGCCGGTGAGCATGCATTCGGGCTCGTCGCCGGTGTGTAGCGAGCCGACCGACAGGCCAGGTGCGTCACGTCATAGAGCTTTGCCCCGTCACTGAGCTCCCACCGTTGATTGCCGTCTTTGTCCGGGCGATGGACGGTCAGTACCGCAGTCACCTCGCGATCGCCCGTGACGAGATATCTTCCTGGCGCAAGCGGGAACGTCGGCTTCTCCATGATGAGGCCGTGCTCCTCGAGCCACCAGTCTCTACTGTCGAACCTCCAGTTGGCCGGAGCGACCCCACCGACTTCGATCAACCGTTGATAGCGGGTCAGTGGCACACCTCGAGGACCTGGATCGACACGCCACAGCCCCCACGTTTGTGCATTGTTCCCGGATTTCGCCGCCGGGTCGGCCAACGCCGCAATGTACTGTGGGGCCACCGGCGTGAAACCCGTCTGGTCTACACCGGCAGCGTGAGTCGACGATGCGAAGGCCAGCATGATGACGACGACCGCGACCGCATGGAGTACGTTGCGCATGAGGCTCACCTTTCTATCCGAGGTTGCATCGTAAGGAGTATAGCGCCGGGCGGCCCGGAGCCAGTAATAGTGACGCCCAACCGGAGGACAATCGGTTGATGGCGTCTCACGAGCTGTCCATCGTGATTCCGGTACTCAACGACGCCGAGCCGCTGCGACGCCTGCTGACGACCATCCGTTCCGACCCGCACGTCGATATTGTGGTCGTCAACGGCGGCGCGCCGGACGATCGGCTGACCGCGATTTGTCATCGGCCGGACGTTCGGTTGCTGACGTCGGCCGCAGGTCGGGGACGTCAGATGAACGCCGGAGCATCGGCTGCGGAAGGCCGATGGATCGTGTTCCTGCATGCGGACACTCAATTACCGCCCTGGTGGTCCGACGAAATTCGTCGGGCTAGTGCCGATCCGGACGTGGTTGGCGGGAGCTTTCGATTCCGGCTCGATTCCGCTGCGTGGCAGGCCCGGCTGATCGAGCGCGCGGTGGATCGACGCGTCCGGTGGCTGGACCTCGCGTACGGGGACCAGGCGTTATTCGTTCGTCGCGACGTATTCGACGCGATCGGCGGCTTCCGCGAGTGGCCATTGATGGAGGACGTCGACTTTGTGCGTCGGCTTCGCCAGGCTGGCAAGCTGTATCACTCGCCGCAACCGGTGCTTACGTCGCCGCGTCGATGGGAGCGCGACGGCTGGTGGCGGCGGAGCGCGAAGAACGTGATGCTCCAAGCGCTCTTCTTCGCCGGAGTGGCGCCGGAGCGGCTGGCGACCTGGTATTCCCGCGCACCGGGATCGCGGACCCAAAGGGTCCGCGCCGCATCCACACGCGAGGCGCTCGTCGTCATCGCACGCGTTCCCTCCGACAGGCGCGGTAAGTCTCGACTGACCCGCGATCTCGGCGGTGACCATGTCGAGCTGAGGCGAGCGCTTCTGCTGGACACGCTCGATGTCGCCCGAGGTGTTGCCGATGCGGATCTGTTCGTCGCGTTCGAACCCGCCGAGTCGATCGCCGAAATCCGCGGACTCGTTGGCGACGGAGCCCGTTTGTTTTCGCAGCAGGGTGACACGCTCGGCGATAGGATGCGCAACGCATTCGAACGCCTGTTCGCAGCCGGATACTCGGCGGTTGTGATGATCGGATCAGATCTCCCGTCGCTGCCGACATCCCACCTCGTAGAGGCGTTCGAATGTGTGCGCGACAGGCCGGATGCGGTGGTGATTGGACCTGCGACCGACGGCGGGTATTACCTGATCGGACTGTGCCGCCTCTGTCCCGCGTTGTTCACGTCAATGGCATGGGGTACGACCGACGTGTTGACGACCACAACAAGCATTGCCGAGACGTGCGGTCTGACAGTGTCGTTCGTACCCCCATGGCACGATGTCGACACGGTAGACGACCTTCGGCGCGTGCTGCGCGACCCCCAGGGCGCGACACGAACGCGCGCGTGGGTGACCGCGCATGGGGAAGTCGCGAGTTCTACGGCACCAGTTCGCTGAGCGTTGGTCCCTGTCTATGCACCTCGGGCTCGCCGTCTCCCGGAAACACTCGCCACGGCCGCTGCGCACCGAACGGCAGCGCAAAGCTGTTCGCGAGTGTCACGTCCGCTGGCGTCGGGTATGCGGGGACGCCAATCGTAATGGCCTGCTGCGGCACGTCGAGCCGGAGCGTGCCATGAAGGTAATCCCACACGGTCAGACCGCTGGACCAGTTCGAATTCGTTTCCTCGGGGACGTTGGAATGGTGAATGCCGTGAAGACGCGGCGTCACGATGAAACGGGCGACGAACCGCTCAACGGCAATCGGCAGTTCTACGTTGGAGTGATGAAACAGAATCGAAAGGAGCACGATGTTCTGCCAGATCAGGAGTGCGTTGGGTGGGACGCCGATTGCCGCAATCTGCATCGCGCGCCACGGAATCGAGAGCGCAAGCTCGCCGGCATGAAATCGGAGTGCGGTCGACGCGTCGAGATCGCGATCGACATGATGAACCAGATGGAACCGCCACAGCCAGGGAACGCGGTGCGTGAGCACATGCCACACGTACAGGGTGTAGTCGAGGAGCACGACTGACAAAATGACATGCAGCGGCCGTGGCAGATGGCACACATACAGCAGTCCGTACCGACGCCGCTCGATCACCTTCGCCAGGGGCTCGACGACGGGTCGCTCGAGCAGATTGACGGTCGCTGCCGCCGCGCCCGCGAATACGATATTGCGCGACACGTGACGCCATTTTGCTTCACGGACACGCCGCAATGGACGACGCCGTTCGAGTGCGGTGAGCACCACGAACGTGCCGCCCACGACGAGGGGCGCCAGCACTTGCCACAGAGGTGTGCGCCTCATGAAGCGACCACTATTCTGATTCAAGCGCCGGCCAAAGCCGGCCCCTACGTACGATGGAACAGGTGACGAGTGCGGCGACCGTCGAGTTGCGACACCTCGACAACCTCTGGATTCAGGTCAGCGGGACCCGCTGCAACATCGCGTGCCGTCACTGTTTCAATAACAGTGGCCCGCGTGCAACGGCCTTCGGCCTCATGACGTTCGACACGGTGAACCGGGCGATCGCGGCAGCGGCGGCGCGGGGAGTGCGCGAAATTTACTTCACAGGGGGCGAGCCGTTCCTGCACGCGCAGCTGCTTGAGATGATCACGTGCGCGTTGACCGTCGCGCCGACAACAGTGCTGACCAACGGCATGCTCGTCAGCGATCGGATTGCCGATAGCCTTGCGGCCCTCGCCAGCGAAGCGCGGTATTCGCTGGAGGTGCGCGTCAGTCTCGACGGATACACCGAGCAGATGAACGACGCGATCCGGGGGCGTGGTGTGTTCCGCCTCGCGCTCGCTGGCGCGGTCAGGCTTGCGCAACGCAACCTGCTGCCGCTCATCACTATCGTTCGAACGTGGGATGACGGTGACGAGCTCGCGATGCTCGCTGCGTTCACGCGCGTGCTGAGGGAGGCGGGCTGCGATCGGCCGCGCATCAAGGTCCTGCCGCCGCTGCCGCTCGGACGCGAGTTGACTCGCGTCGCTGGCTTGCAGCGAGGCGAATGCGTAACGACCGCAATGCTCGAAGGCTTCGACCGTGATCTGTTGATGTGCTCGAATTCGCGTCTGGTCACCGACCGTGGCATATGGGTGTGCCCCTTACTCGTCGAGCATCAAGATGCGCGGCTCGGCACGACGCTGGACGAGGCAGCCAGCTCGTACGAGCTGCAGCATCAGGCGTGCGTCACGTGCTGGCGGTACGGGACGATTTGCGGCAATGTCAGCGCCCACATCGAAGGTCCTGATATCGCGGCTGCGCCGGAGGCGCGGTGACACGGTTCGCGCTGATCGGCGGCATCTACAGTAACTGGCGCGCGCTCGAGACGGCGCTTTCGGACGTCGCGCGGCGGCAGGTCGAGGCCACGTTCTGCCTCGGGGATCTCGGCGCCTTCGGACCGTATCCGGATCGGGTGTTTCCGCTGCTGGAACAGGCGGGCGTGCTGTGCCTGCAGGGAAATTATGACAATTCGCTGGCCACCGGCCTCGCCGATTGCCAGTGCGGCTATACCGATCCGCGCGACAACCACTTTGCGCGTCTGAGCTACGACTACACGTTCCGCAACACGTCGCCCGCACACAAAGCGTGGCTCGGCGCGTTACCGATGTCGCGGCGGCTTGATGTGAACGGGACGCGGCTGCTCCTGTGCCACGGGTCTCCACGCAAGATCAACGAGTTTCTGTGGGAATCCACGAGCCCGGACGGGTTCCTCCGGTATCTGCTCGAGGACGCTGATGCGGACGTGCTGTGCGTCACGCACACCGGCATCAAGTGGCATCGCGATCTCGGCGGCGGGCGTCACGTGGTCAACGTCGGAGCGCTCGGTCGACCGGAAAACGACGGAACGCCGCGGGTGTGGTACGCGCTGCTCACGATCGGTGGCACTGTCCACGTGGAATTCGTTCCGGTCCGGTACGACCATGAGGCGCTCGCGGCGGATATGCACGCGGAGCGGCTGCCTGGGGAGTTCATTGAGACGATCCTGTCGGGCTGGTGGACCACGTGTCTCGAAGTGCTCCCCCAGAAAGAGCGCGCACGGGGACGTTTCTGAACACCGGCGAGTTGCATCGGTGGGCCCGCCAGCTGCATCGGTGGGGTCCGCCTTCAGGCGGACCTGCAGCGTTTTGCAAAGTGCATCGATCGGCAGCACCAGCTACAATTCGGCGCGCGGAGGACGAAGCATGGCGTTCGACCTGACCGTGAACGGGAGCGTGCATCACGTCGATGCCGATCCGCAGACGCCGCTCCTGTGGATCATTCGTGACCACGTCGGCCTGACCGGCACGAAATTCAGCTGCGGCATCGGCCAGTGCGGTGCGTGCACGGTGCACGTCGACGGCCGCGCCATCCGCTCCTGCAGCGTGCCCGCGTCGATGGCCGTCGGCAAACCGATCCTGACCATCGAGGGCGTGTCGCCGGACGGCTCGCATCCGATTCAGATGGCGTGGAAGGAATTTGACGCACCGCAATGCGGCTACTGCCAGTCGGGGATGATCATGGCGGCGCTCGCGCTCCTCCACGACCGCCCGAATCCGACCGATGCCGACATCGACGCGCGCGTCACCAACGCCTGCCGGTGCGGGACGTATCACCGGGTCAGGCAGGCCATTCATCTTGCCGCCGATTTGATGAGGAAGTGACATGAGCACCGATGTCACTCGTCGCGAGTTTCTCGCCACTGTCGCCGCCGCGCATGGCGCCTTCGTCCTCGGCTTCTGGATGCCGGACAAGACGCAGGCGCAAACGCCCATCGCAAAACCATCCGGCGCCGCTTGGTACGAGGACCCGGCCACGCCAGAAGTGAACGCCTGGATCGTCGTCGCACCCGACGATACGGTCACGATCCGCATCGCGCAGACCGAGCTCGGTCAGGGCGTGTGGACATCGAACGCGATGATGGTCGCCGAGGAGCTGCAGTGCGACTGGGCCAAGGTCCGTCCGCAGTACGCCTCGGCCAACCGCGACGCGCGTGAGAAGGCGCCCGAGTGGACGCTGAAAGTGCCGGGCAACGGCGCAACCGATCCGACGGGCGGCGGCGAGCCGACATTCGCGGACCGTAATCCCACCGGCGTGTCCGGCATTCCCGACAGTCTTTATCGACGCATGCGCACCAACGCGGCGTCCTCGGTGAAGGATGGCCGGTACTACCTGCAGCTGGCCGGCGCGGAAGCGCGCGAGCGTCTGCTGCTGGCGGCTGCCGGTCTGTGGAACGTGCCGGTCACGGAGCTGACCGCCAAGGACAGTGTCATCACGCACCGGCCGAGCGGACGCACGACGACGTACGGGCGCGTCGCGGAGCGGGCGGCGCAGACGCCGCATCCGCACCCGGAGACGATCCGCATCAAGTCACCGGATCAGTGGACGCTGATGGGCACCGAGCGGAAGAACCTCGACGTGCCGCTGAAGGTGACGGGGCAGACCGTCTATGGAATCGACGTCCGCCTGCCGGGGATGAAGTGGGCGGCGGTCAAGGCGTGCCCGGTCTACGGTGGCGACGTCAAGCGTTACGACTTCGAGACCATCCGTACGATGCCCGGTGTGCGGACCTCCGTGCAGTTTCCGATTCCCGATCCGTCCTGCACGCGTGGCCGCGTCTTCAGCGGCGGTGTCGCCGTGATTGCGGACACCTGGTATCAAGCGAAGACGGCCATCGATCGCATGCCGATCGAGTGGACGATTCCGCCCGACAAGGCGGCCGTCAACACCGCGATGATGCAGGACGCACTCGCCGCGTCCATCGCGCAGCCGGGACAGGTGCGTGTCAACCAGGGCGACGTGGACGCCGGCTTCGCGCGTGCCGCGAAGATCGTCGAGGCAACCTACTCCACGCCCTACCTCGCCCGTGCGCGGATGGAGCCGGGCAACGCGACCGTGCTGGTGACGAACGACCGCGTGGACGTCTGGCTTGGCGATCAGAGTCCGCAGGAGACGCGCTTCAGCGCCTCGAAGATCACCGGGGTGCCCGAGCAGAACGTCTACATCCATCTGTGTCACCTCGGCGGCGGATACGGGCGCAACGGCAACGGACCGCAGGCCGAGCAGGCGATCATGATTGCCAACCAGATGCGCGGCACGCCGATCCACATGCTGTGGACGCGCGAGGAGGACTTCATCGGGACGACCTATCGCGCGATGGGCAAGGCGCGCTTAAGGGCCGCCCTCGATGCCGAGGGCTGGCCGCTCGCGCTCGAAGTCCGCACCTGCATGCAGGGCGACGGGTTCGGCCCTGAGGCCTCGTTCGACGGGAGGTCGCGCTACCACGTGCCGAACTATCGTTATTCGACCCACACCACGAAGTTCCACATCCCGGTGGGGACGCGGCGCGGCGTCGGTCAGGCGGCGCACGAGTTCTATCGCGAGAGCTTCATCAACGAGCTCGCCCATGCGGCCGGCAAGGACCCGTATCAGTACCGTCGCGAGCTGATCGCCAGGACGAACCTCCCGTACAAGGCCGACATGCTGAAGGCGCTCGACATGGCCGCGGAGATGTCGGGCTGGGGCACGCCGCTGCCCAGGGGCAAGGCGCGCGCGATCGCGCTCGAAGAGCGCGGCGCCGAGGGTAATGGGTTGGCGACGATCAGCGCGATGGTTCACACCGTGTCGGTGAGCCGCGAGGGGAAGGTGCGGCTCGAACGCGTGGACGTGGCGCACGACACCGGCTTCGGCCTGGTCAACCCGCTCTCGGTGAAGAAACAGATCGAAGGACAGATCACCTGGTTTTTCAACGATGCGATGCTTCAGGCGACGACCATCGCCGATGGGCACGTCGTCGAGAACAACTACAACAAGTTCCCGCTCTCGCGGATGGCAGACGATCCGCCCGAGATCAACATCCGCTTCTTCCCGACGGGGCACTGGCTGATGGGGATGGGTCACGACCGGGCGACGTCAATCCAGTCAGCGATCGGCGATGCCATCTTCCAGATCACCGGAAAGCGAGTCAGGGATCTGCCGTACAGCAAACACGATCTGACCTGGAGTTGAGTCACGTCAGACGCGTCCGCGTCCTCCTGAGCGTGGCGCTCCGGAGGAACCGATGATTCCCATCGACGTAGCCGGAGCAGGAGCTGACTGGGAACGTGATGCGACCCGCCTGAAAGTCGTCCGCGCTCGACGGTCTCATCGCGCAGTCGTGAACCTTGATGATGGTGCCGAGGCGGCGGGAGTGACTCGCCAACATGCTGACGACGTGTCATCGTCGTCGAAGGCGTGTCTCGCGCATCCTCGTGGGGGTGCGCCGAGCGGCTGTTACTAGATTGGCGTACAACCCCCCGCGCAGGAGGCCGTAGTACGCGACGTGCTCGATGGCCGCGACGTGCTCACGGTGATGCCGACCGGCTCGGGTAAATCGCTCGGCTTTCAGTTGCCAGCGGTGGTGCTCCCGGGCACCACGATCGTGGTGTCGCCGCTCATCGCGCTGATGAAAGATCAGGTCGACGATCTGCATCGACGGCGCATCCCCGCGGCTGCGCTCTATTCGTTGGCCTCACCCGAATCCCGCCGCTCCGCACTCGACGCCGCGCGCGTGCGGCACCTGTGATCGCCCGAGTGCATCGGGGAGGCCGACCGGCTGCTCGTC
>Ga0114129_10014537_pt1 | contig 11217 bp, 6 predicted proteins | sample RhiMetdeltSRZDD1_FD_80071 | JGI IMG/M metagenome (GOLD analysis project Ga0114129, IMG submission 80071) | Populus rhizosphere microbial communities from Tennessee, USA - Rhizosphere MetaG P. deltoides SRZDD1 (version 2) (version 2) | ecosystem: Host-associated > Plants > Roots > Rhizosphere >... | reverse complement strand
CTCGGTCGCCTGGAACACGACGACGGTCGCCAACGGCTCGCACTCCCTGACCGCCAGGGCGCGCGACGCCGCCGGCAACCAGACGACGTCCGCCGCGGTCACCGTGACCGTGTCGAACGCTCCGCCTGCCGACACGACCCCGCCGACGGTCAGCATCACGTCGCCGGCCTCCGGGGCGACCGTCTCGGGGACGACCACCGTCAGCGCCTCTGCCTCCGACAACGTCGGCGTCGCCGGCGTCCAGTTCTTCGTGGACGGCTCCGCGGTTGGCGCCGAGGACACCAGCTCTCCTTACTCGGTCGCCTGGAACACGACGACGGTCGCCAACGGCTCGCACTCCCTGACCGCCAGGGCGCGTGACGCCGCGGGCAACCAGACGACGTCCGCCGCGGTGACAGTCACCGTGTCGAACGGCACGCCCCCGTCCACGACGCGGTTCGAGGAGAGCGCCGCGACCCTGACGCCGAGCGGCGCCTGGACAGTGACCACCAGCGCCGGCGTGGGGGCGACCCTGAGCGGCGGCCAGGCCGTCTACTCCGGAGCCTCGGGGGCCAGGGCGACGTTCACCTTCAACGGGACCGGCATCAGCTGGATCGGGCTGCCGTGCGAGATCTGCGGCTTCTCGAACGTCTTCCTGGACGGGGCCCTTGTCGGCACGGTCGACACCTACGCCGCCACGCGTCCCGCCGCGTCACGGGCGATGTTCACCAGGAGCGGCCTGACGGCCGGAAGCCACACCCTCGCGATCGAGGCGACCGGCACGCAGAACGCCGCGTCCGGCGGAGCCAACGTCGTGGTGGACGCCTTCGACGTCGAGGGATCGTCCGGCGGCGGTGGCGGCACGGGTCCGCACCGCGTGGAAGAGAACGATCCGTCCGTGGCCTACACGGGGACCTGGCTCACGCAGGCCCGCGGCGACCTGAGCGGCGGCACGGTGGTCGAGGGGGCGGACGTGAACTCCACCTCGAGCCTGACCTTCAATTCGACCGGAGTGAAGTGGATCGGCTTCAAGGGGCCCTGGGCCGGAATCGCGGAGGTGTACCTCGACGGGACCCTGAGGGCGACGGTCGACACCTATGGCCCGGTGGAGCAGGCCCAGGTCGTCATGTACACGTTCAGCGGCCTGCCGTCGGGGACTCACACGATCCAGATCAAGGTCACGGGCACGTGGAGCGCATCGAGCAGCTCCGCGTGGATCGTGGTGGACGCCTTCGATGTGGAGTAGCCGAGCGTTCGTTGAACGGGTGAAGTCTTTCATTGAGGAGGACAGCATGCCCCGACGCATTCGATGGAATTTTTCACGAGCCCTGTCGTACACGAGTCTCATTCTCCTGACCGCCGGCCTCCTGGCGACCACCTCGGCCGGCTCCGGGGGATCCGGCGGGCGCGCCTCCGGCGCGTTCGCGAACGCCCCGCTCCTCGGCGTCCCTGCCACCTTCGTGGCAGACACCGGAGAGGTCACGACCCTGTCGGCCATGACCGGAGGTGAAGGGGTCGACCAGGCGGACGCCAGCGTTCCCGGCGTCCTGAACGCCAAGGTCCTCACGGCCACGACCAGCGTGGAGCCGGGTCTCGCCACCAGCTCGACGTCCATCGCGGACGTGGTCGTTCTTCAGGGCCAGCCGGCCGAGCTCACCGCGGCGTTCGTGCGGGCGCAGGCGGACGTGCTGGACGTCAACGGCTCGTCTCGATTCAACGGCGTCAGCGAGATCGACGGCCTCAGGTTCGGCGGCCAGAGTATCGCTGTCACGGGAAAGCCGAACCAGAGGATCGACGTCCTGGGGGTGGGCTCGCTCATCATCAACGAGCAGATCTCCTCGTCCCGGGCCGGCGTCAGCGAGCTGACCGTGAACGCCCTCCACCTGGTGCTGGCCACGGGGGGCCAGATCATTCTCGCCGGCGCCCACAGCGTCCTGGACCGGAACGCCCCGACCTCGCCGGTGGCGCTGCGGACGACGGCGTCAGGCTTCGCTCCGGCGGTGTACCGCCCCCGTGACGCCGGCTCCAGGCCGAGGGCCCTGTTCGTCCACGAGCAGCCGGAGTGCTTCGACTTCGTCACCGGTGGCGGGTGGTTCGAGCCGCGCTTCGAAGGAGGACCGCCGAAGCGCGTCAATTTCGGGTTCAACGCCGGGTATCGCACGATCGGCGGCGAGCTGAAGGGGCACGTGAACTTCGTCGACCACAACGACGGCACGCACATCAAGGGGCTCAACGTCGACGCGTACTGGAGGCTCGGCGATCCGCAGAGCCTGTGCCGGATGTTCCAGGGGGACGCGGAGATGAACGGGACCACCGGGCTCCGCTACCACGTCGAGGTGTGCGACTACGGGGAGCCCGGCCGCGACGACCGGTTCCGCATCATCGTCATGGATTCAGCGGGGACGCAGCTCTACTTCGCGGACGACAGCAGCTCGGCCAAGGTGTGCGACGCCAACGAGCCGCGGTGCGGCGACCTGGACGGCGGCAACATCCAGCTGCACAAGCCGTGCGACGCCCAGCCCGCGGCCGCGGGCAAGCCGACCGCCGCTGCCGGCCCGCAGTCCTGAACCCCGGGGTGCCCCGGGGGCGCCGTGCGCCGGGCCCCCGGGTGCATCCCACGTCCCCTCCGGCAGGCCTCCGGGTTTTCCCCGGGTGCCTTGCAGGGATTCCCCCGATTGAGGCGCGCCGCGGCGCGAGGTACAACGGAGTACGCACATGAGAATCCTCTGGGTCAAGACCGATTTCCTGCACCCCACGACGAAGGGCGGGCATATCCGCAGCCTCGAGATCCTGAAGCGGCTGCACGCGCGGCACGAGATCCACTACGTGGCCTTCGACGAGTCGGGCGACCCGGAGGGACCGCGGCGGAGCGCCGAGTACTGCACGCGCGCCTACCCGGTGCCGCATGCGCTGCCCCGCAAGGACTCGGCGGCGTTCCTGGGACAGGTCGCCGCCGGACTGATCGGGCCGCTCCCCGTGACCATCCGCCGCTGCCGCTCGGCCGCGATGCGGCGGCGAATCCAGGATCTCCTCGCCGAGCAGCCGTTCGATCGGATGGTGTGCGATTTCCTGGCCCCCGCGCCGAACATCCCACGGCTGTCGGACTGGGTGCTGTTCCAGCACAACGTCGAGAGCGCGATCTGGTGGCGCCGCGCGGAGCACGCCGGCGATCCCGCCCGGCGGGCCTACCTGCGCCTGCAGGCGAGGCGCATGCGGGACTACGAGGGGCGCGTCTGCCGCGAGGCGGGGGAGATCGTGGCGGTGTCCCGCCAGGATGCAGGGACGCTGCGGCGCTGGTTCGGGGTGTCCCGCGTCGCCGTCGTCCCGACCGGCGTGGACGTCGAGTACTTCTCGGGCCCCACACCGGTGCCCCGCGTGGCGGACCTGGTGTTCGTCGGCTCGATGGACTGGCTCCCGAACGTGGACGGGGTCGCCTGGTTCGCGCGCGAGGTGCTCCCCCGCCTCAGGGCCCGTCTCCCGGATTGCACGGTCGCCATCGTGGGGCGCTCCCCCGATCGGGCCGTGGCCGGCCTGGCCGCGAGCGACCCACGCCTCCTCGTGACCGGGACCGTGGAGGACGTGCGGCCGTACCTCTGGGGATCGACCGCGGCCATCGTGCCTTTGCGCATCGGCGGAGGGACCCGCCTGAAGATCTACGAGGCGATGGCCGCCGGCGTGCCGGTCGTCTCGACCACCGTCGGCGCCGAGGGGCTGGAGGTGTCGTCCCCCTGGAACATTCGGCTGGCCGACACGCCGGACGAATTCGCCGCGGCGTGCGCCGGGCTGCTCGAGGACGAGGAGCTGCGCTCGCGCCAGGCGCGCGCGGCGCGGGAGATGGTGCAGGCCCGCTGCTCGTGGGAGGCGGCCGCCGCGGCCTTCGAGGAGGTCCTCGAGAGGGGCCCGGGCCGCGCCGACGAAGCGTGGGAACACAGAGAGCCGGCCGCCGCCCGCCTCGGCGCCCCGCTCAGGGGGTAGGCGTCCCTCGCAGGGCGACCCGCCCTCTCTCCGGGAGGGGCCTGGCCGGAGCGCACTCGCGAATGACCCGATCGATCGCGTCCACCGCGTCCGACCACGAGAACCGCGCCGCCCTCCGGTGCGCGTGGCGGGCCAGGGACGCGACACGCCCCTCGTCCCGCACGAGCGCCGCGACGGCTTCCACGAGCGCCCGCGGATCTCCCGGGGGGACGAGGACTCCCGCGTCCCCCAGGACCTCCCGGACGGCCGGGACGTCGTAGCACGCGCAGGCGTGCCCGCTGGCCATGGCCTCGAGCAGCGACAGCCCGAACCCCTCGTAGAAGGTCGGCAGGACGAAGATCTGCGTCGTCGAGAGAAGCGACTCGAGCTCGCCGCGGCCCAGGGCACCGGTCATCCGGATTCGCGGGTCGGCCGCCGCGATCCTTTCTACCCGATGCCGGTCCGGGCCATCGCCGGCCACCACGAAATCGGCCTCGATGTCCGGGCGGCGCGCGAACTCCTCGAGGACGTCTGCGATCCCCTTGCCGTAGTGCAGCCGGCCGACGAACAGGAGCGTGGTCCTTGCGGCGGGCCTCTTGCGCTCGTAGCACTTCAAATGCCCCGGCTCGACGCCGTGCGGGACGACCGCCACCCGCTCGTCCGGGACACGGTGCAGCCGCACGATGTCCCGCTTCAACGCCTCGGACGGCACGATGATCCGGAGGGCCCGGCGATTGCAGAGCATCTCGGGAACCGCGTAGTGCAGGAGGCCCGGCAGGAAGCGCGCCCGCCTGCGCACCGGCTCGCGCGAGGCGAACAGCCCGATCTGCGCGTACACGGAGGTCCCCTCCAGGTTGATGAACGGCGCGCGCCTGAGGGCGAAGCCGATGCTGGCCCAGACCATCGCGAGATCGATCGCCCCTTTGGCATGGAGCCGGTCGACCCGGCGCGACAGCTCGAATCCCGCGACGTTCATGTGGCGCCACCGTCTGCCGCGGATGACCCGGGCGAGATCCCCCCGCGGCACCTCGTCCCCCGAGGTAACGTAGGTGATCTCGTGGCGGCGCGACAGGTCCGGCAGGACCTCCCTGGCCAGCGTGCTCATCCATTCTTCCATCCACGCGATCCGGAGCCCCGGCCCGCGGGAGACGTCGCTCACGGTGTCCCGCCCGCCCCGCCCGCCCCGCGGAGGCCGGCGACGTCGGCCCCCACGTCGGTGCCGTCGGTCGCCTTGCGGCGGTACGCGCTCTTGCCCGACAGCAGGTACGTCCCCCCCTGCAGGTCCGTGAACCCGACGGCGTCGAGCGTCTTGGGGAAAAAGTTGTCGGGCGGATACGCGCGGGGATCCCCCCCCACGATCACGTTCCGGCGGAACACGTACCCGGGGAAATAGTGCTCGAGCGCCGGCAGGCCGATCCCCTTGCCGCTGCCGAACACGCCGTACTCGTTCTGCTCGACGATGTTGTCCCGGAACACGAGCCCCCGGCTGGGGGACATGTCCGCCACCAGGATGCTCCCCGAGTGCAGCGCGGTGTTGTGCTCCACCGTCACTCCCGCCGCCCCGTCGAGGACCTGGACGAAGACCCCCGCTCCCTGCCGCCCGGGCTCGCCGACGTCCACGAACAGGTTGTGGGAGATGCTCACGAACCGGGTCCGCCCGCTCTTCGTCGGCGATCCGTCGTCGAGCCCCAGGATGTTGACGCCCGAGGTGGCGCGCCGCACCACGTTGCGCGCGAAGCTCACGTCCTCGACCACCGCCCAGGGCGTGGAGTCGCCCACGGTCCGCACGGTGAAGAGGACGGCGAAGCCGTTCTGCGCCGCCGCCCAGTTGTTCTCGAACAGGTTCCCCTCGACCAGGACCCGGCGGGCGTTCTTCAGCTCGAACAGGTTCTTGACCGACCAGGGCGTCCCCGCGTAGGCGGGATCGTCCGCCTTCCAGGCGAGCGGCTTGTAGAAATAATTGCCGCGGATCTCGATGTCGGAGGGGACCAGCCGATCGATGAAGGTCGGCGCCCCGCCGAACATCACGTTCTCCCCCGCCCCCTCGAGGCGGTTGTTGACGATCTTGAACGGGCCGCCGCCGTTCCACCCGCCGATCGCCTGCGAGTCGGCGCCGACCTCCTTGAAGTCCGAGAGGTGCGAGTCGACGACGGCGGTGGAGCGGGAGTTGAGGGCGATGCCGCGGCGCGTCCCCTTGCGGGGATCGCCGTGGAGGTAGCAGCGGTCGAACACGATGTCGTGCGGCTGCTGGTCCGCCGACGACTCCTCCGAGCCGAGCAGCACCAGGTTGTAGAGGAACGTTCCTTCCCGGGGGCGCATCTCGATCCCGATGAATCGATAGTGGTGCGCCCCCCGCGCGGCTTCGACGACCGATCCGGAGGCAGCCTCGAGCTTCGGCATGCGAGGGGCGTCCGACGGCCCGACCCGCGTCCCGACCGCCGGGAAGCCCGGGCCGACGGCGCTCGATCGGATGACGATCCAGCCGGACCCCGGCTTCTTCGGCAGCGTGAACGGCCCCCGGAAGACGGCCCCCGCCTCCAGGACGAGGGTGTCCCCCGGCACGGCCGCGTTGAGGGCATTCTGGAGATCGCCGCCGGCGGGCACCGTCACGGACCGGCCGGACAAAGTCGGCAGGGCCGTGTCGAGAAGCACCTTCGGCTTCTCGGGCGCGCGCAGGTCCACGGATTCGTCCCCGGGCTTTCCGGGGGGCGGTTGCGCGGTCCCCTGCGCGATCAGGATCAGAAACAGCCCGGCGGCCGGGAGCGCCCCCCACACACCGGCGCCCCGGCCCCGGGGATCAACCCGCATCGACGTCCGTCACCTCCCGGCGCGCGGGGCGCGCGCATCGAGCGGGATCGGCGCCTCGTCCGCCACGTCCCGCTCCGTCAGGCTCTGCCACAGCGACACGAAGGGGCCGACCCAGTCGTAGGCGCCCGCGAGCTTGCAGCGGACGCGGAACGGCCCGTCCCCCTCCTCCATCGGAAGGCGCGGCAGGGCCAGGGGGTCCGAGGCCGCGCCGCTCCGGCCGATGACCCGCGTGCAGGCGCCGCGGTACCCCGAGGCGCGCAGGGTCTCCTCGAGGCCCCGGTCGAAGTCGCCGCGTGACTCGGACCCGAACGGATAGGCGAAGAGGTCGATCTCGATCCCCGCGCGCCGCTCGAGGGTCTCCTTCGAGGTCCAGACCTCGAGCTCGGCCTCCCGGTCGCTGAGGCGCCCCAGCGAGCGGTGGGTGACGGCATGCGAGCCGATGTCGATCCCCTGCCGCACCATCTCCTTCACCTCGTCCCAGGAGAGCGGCAGCCACGCCAGCGGAGGGGATGCCCCGGCCGACTCCCTGGGGATGTCGAGGTGCCCCAGGAAGGCGGGCTTTCCGACGATGCCGGTGGTGACGAAGAACGTCGCGGGGAGCCGCATCCGCTGCAGGACGGGCCAGGCGAACACGAACTGGCCGCGGTAGCCGTCGTCGAAGGTCAGCACGACCGAGCGCCGAAGGTCTCCGATCCGGCCGGCCTTCAGGATGCGGACCAGGTCGTGCAGCGCGACGACGCGGTACCCCGCGTCGAGGATGGCGCGCATCTGCCGCTCGAAACGCTGCGGCGTCACGCAATCGGTCCGGAGCGGTCCCCCGTCCACGGGGGGGCCGACCTGGTGATACATCAGGATCGGGACCCTCACGGTTCCGGACAGGAATTCCCGGAGGCGGCAGACCGGATAGAGGGCCGCGGTGACCGTCCGCTCGATCGCGATGAGCAGCCTACTGAGCACGCGCTTCAGCATCCACATGCGAATGTCCTCCTTCCTTGTTGCGCGCCCTGCGTCCCGAGGGGGGCCGGCTCCCGGGCGGTGCCAGGGAGGCCGGGTCCTGTCCCTCGACGAAGACGCGCTGCCAGATCTCGAGGTTGAGCAACAGCCAGAGTCGATCGCCGTGATCCGCCGTGCCGGCCTCGTGCTCCCCCACCAGGCGCCGCAGGAAGGCCGGGTCGAAGCGGCCCCGCCCGAGGGCCCGGGGGCCCAGGACGAATTCCTGCAGGAGCGGCCGGAAGGGTCCCCTGAGCCAGCGTCCCAGGGGGACGGGGAATCCCATCTTGCGGCGAGCCAGGATCGGCCGCGGCACCAGGCCCTTGAGCGCTTCGCGCAGGACCGCCTTGGTCGTCAGCCCCCTCAGCTTGAGGGTCCGGGGGAGCGCCGCCACGTGCTCGACGAGCTCGTGGTCCAGGAAGGGGACGCGGCTCTCGATGGACGCCGCCATGCTCATCTGGTCCTGCTTCATGAGCAGCTCCACCAGGTAGGTCTGCAGATCCGCATGCCCCATGCGGGCCGGCGGATCCCCCGGGGCCTTTTCGTAGAGGGGCAGGACCGCGGCGTACGGGTCCCGCCTCGCGGACCGGGCGGCGTCCGCGAAGAGCCGGGACTGCGCGGCCTCGGGGAAGACCGCGAAGTTCTCGAAGACATGGCTGCGCGCGCCGGGCGGCAGCGCCAGGAAGGTCCGGCGGGCATACCGACGGATCGCGGGCGGAAGGCTCTCGACCCCCCGGCCGATCGCCCCGCGGGCGCCGCCCGGCAGGACCGCCGCCCAGGCGGCCGCCAGCCGCGAGTTCCACGCGGCGACCCGGTAGCGGTTGTATCCCAGGAAGAGCTCGTCCGCCCCTTCGCCGGTCAGGACCACCTTGACGTGCTCCGCCGCCAGGCGCGAGACGAAGTAGAGCGGCACGCTCGAGGGGAACGCGATCGGCTCGTCCTCGTGCCAGACGAGGCGGGGCAGGGCGGCGAAGAACTGCCGCGCCGACACGCTGATGTCTCTGTGCTCCGCCCCTGCGGACTCCGCCGCCAGGCGCGCGTAGGGGAGCTCGTTCGCCTCGACCTCGGAGAAGCCCACGGAGAAGCTGCGGACCGGGGCGTCCGCCATGGAGGCCATGAGCCCCAGGAGGCCGCTCGAATCGAGGCCGCCGGAGAGGAAGATGCCGACCGGCACGTCGCTCATCAGGTGGAGGCGCACCACCTCGCGCAGCCGGTCGCGCAGGTCCGCCGCCGCCTCCGCCAGCCCGGCGCCGGGAGCCCCGTCCTCCACGGGGGGGGACCAGTAGCGGCGCTCCCTCAGCCCTTCGTCGAGCGACCAGGTGAGCGTCCTGCCGGGGAGGAGCTTGTTCACCCCCTTGAAGAAGGTCTCGTCTCCGGAGACGAACCGGTTGGAGAGGTACTCCGGGAGGACCGCCTCGTTCGGCTCGGCCCGGAACGGCGCCGCCTCGAGGATCCCCTTGATCTCCGACGCGAACAGGAGGCCGTGGCGGGTGCGCGCGTAATAGAGCGGCTTGATCCCGAGACGGTCCCGGGCCAGGAGCAGCCGGCGGCGCCTCCGGTCCCACAGCGCGAAGGCGAACATGCCGCGCAGGCGCTCGACGCAGCGCTCCCCTTCCTCCTCGTACAGGTGCAGGATGGTCTCCGAGTCGCTGCGGGTCCTGTACCGGTGGCCGCGCGCCTCGAGCGCGGGGCGCAGGTCCGGGTGGTTGTAGATCTCGCCGTTGCAGACGACCAGGACGGTGCCGTCTTCGTTCGCCATCGGCTGGCCGCCCGAGGCGAGATCCACGATCGCCAGGCGCCGGTGTCCGAGCCCCACCGATCCTTCGATGAAGAGCCCCTCGCCGTCCGGCCCGCGGTGGTGCAGCGCGTCCCGCATGCGGCGCAGCCGGGCCTCGTCCACGGCGTGGTCCGATCCGAAGTTCAGGATGCCGGCGATCCCGCACATCAGGCGCGCTCCACCGAGAAGCCGTCCTCGTCGAAGCGCACCGACTCGCGCGGCCCGCGGAAGAGGACCCCGACCGGCTCGCTGCCTCCGGCGAAGAGCGGGGAGACCCTCGGCGGGGCGGAGAGCGGGTGCCGCGTGGGGAGGAGAAGCGTGACGATCCGGAGCGGCAGCCGGGTGCGCGCGCGATAGACCAGGGCGGGGGCCCCGAGACGGGCGCCGTACGCCGGTGCGATCCAGCCGTCGATCGGCTCCTCCTGCCTCTCGCGTACCGCGGCCTCGAGCGGCGCCGAGGCGAACGGCAGGACGTGCAGGTCGTGGCGGCCGGAGCCCCAGGCCCGGGCCGCGAGGTCGGGGCCGACGGTGACGACCATCGGCGCGAACTGGAAACGGAGCTCCACGGTATGGTCGGCCGCCCCGAGCAGGTCGTCGACGACGAGCCAGTACCTCCCCCTGGCGAACAGCACCCGGCGGCGGTGGATCACCGGGTCCTTGAGGCGGGCGTAGGCGTCGTGATCGGCGTCCGCGAAGTCGAACTCGGCATCCGACGCGAAGCGCCGCAGGCGCGCCCGCGGCCGGGCCCGCCACGAGAAGGGGCCGGCCGGCTCCGCCTGTTCCCGCCCGTCGACGACGACGGTGCTGTGCGCCGAGGTCCCCCGGAAGTAGTTGCGCCAGCGCGGCTCCGGGGTGTAGCAGAAGGTCCCCGGATCGACGACGAAGGCCTTGCCGAAGGCGCTGCACTGGAGGCTCAGGAGGTCGGCGTGCCCGTGTCCCCCGCTGACGGGGCAGCCGAGCGGTCCCACGTCGAAGATCAGGTGGTGTGCGTCGGGGGCCCAGCCGTCGGCCATCACGGCGTACCCGCCGGCCGCGAAGAGCCGCGAGGCGGGGGCCGACGGCGGCTCGCGCCGGAGCGAGTCGAAGGAGTCGAGCCCTTGGGGCCCGAGGAGCCACACGATCTCGGGCGAGGCCCCCTGCGCCGCCCAGGCGTAGTCGGGCCTTTGGAAGAGCGCCGCGGCGATCGAGAAAAGGCTCTGGACTTCGTCCGGCCGGCGCCTCCCGAGCGGCAGGAGCAGCCCGCCGTCGCCGTCGCCGATGGGGGGGATCGATCCGTCGGGACGCCTTACGTTCAGGAGGAAATCGAGCATGCGCTGCACCGTCCGCGAGACCTCGGCCGGCGCCGCAGTACCGGTCTGCCCGGCGAGGACCAGGAAGTGCAGCAGGATGTCGAGGGTGTAGACGTGGTAGCAGGTGGACAGCTCGAAGTGCACCCCGTCCGGCAGCACCTGGCGGCCGCTCTCCTCGACCAGGATGTGGGACCCGAGGTTCCGCCAGCGCGCGGCGGCGCGGAGCTCCGGAAAGACCGCGCCGGCGTAGAACAGCCCGAGCGCCTCGCCGGTGAGGTGGGTATTGGGCGAGAAGTAGCGGGACAGGTATCTCTCGACGTGCGCCGCGTGGTCGTGGATCGCCCCGAGCATCTTCAAGAAAAGATCCGGCGTTAGGGCCCTCGAGTCGCGCAGGAGATGGAGCGTCCAGGTCCAGGAGAT
>Ga0114129_10014535_pt1 | contig 11217 bp, 5 predicted proteins | sample RhiMetdeltSRZDD1_FD_80071 | JGI IMG/M metagenome (GOLD analysis project Ga0114129, IMG submission 80071) | Populus rhizosphere microbial communities from Tennessee, USA - Rhizosphere MetaG P. deltoides SRZDD1 (version 2) (version 2) | ecosystem: Host-associated > Plants > Roots > Rhizosphere >... | reverse complement strand
GGGTGAACGCATCGGGTCAAGTGTCCGGCTACGTACGCGGAGACGCTGGTCCGCGCGCCGTACGCTTCAGTGACGGTGCGTGGTCGTATGTACCGGGTCTCGAGTCGGTGATGAGCGTTGCAAACGGCATCAACGACCATGGGGACCTCACCGGCTACCATCTCGCAGCCAGCGGCCTCCGCGCGTACCGCTTCGTGGACGGTTCGGGTCTCGAGGTCATCGATGCGTTGCCGGGCGGCTCGGCTTCGATCGGAATGGCCATCAACAACAACGGCGAAGTTGCCGGCTACGGCAACACGCCTGACGGCAATCGCGGCTGGCGTGCGACTCGTGGCCTGCCTGCGGTGCAGCTGTCCACGCTCGGCGGCAGCTTCAGCATTGCCTGCGGCATCAACGACGCGGGACAGATCGCCGGAACCTCGACCCTGGCGGACGAAACACAGCACGCGGTCCGGTTCGCGGCTGACAACACGCCACAAGATCTCGGATCGCTGGAAGGACCGACGGGCACCAGCATGAGCTGCGCGATCGATGCGCTCGGCTACGTGGCTGGCAAATCCTCACTGGGCGCTGACCTTCACGCGTTCCGTTACGTGACCTCAATGGTCGACCTCGACTCGTTCGGTTCTCCGACCAGCAGCGCGGACGCGACGAACAACGGTGTGACGGTCGGCTCGTTCTACGCGGCGGACGGCCCGCACGCGTATGTCAACACGGCGACCGACGGATCGGTCGACTTGAACACTCGCATTCCGGCTGATAGCGGCTGGTTCCTCACGCAGGCGACCGCCGTCAACAAGTCGGGGCAGATCGGGGGCCAGGGCTACGTCGCAGGCGTGCCGCATGCGTTCCTGTTGACGCCTGTAGTGCCGCCGGACCGCACGCCGCCGACGATTACGTTGCTCTCAGCCAACCCGTCCGTCATCACGCCGCCGAACAACGCGATGGTTGCCGTGAACCTGACGGCGACCGCGACGGACGATCGCGATCCGTCGCCGGTATGCGCGTTGACGACGATCGACGGCCCCGCTGGAGATGTTTCGGTCACGGGGCCGCTGTCCGGTTCGGTTCGCGCAAGAGAGCGGACGACTTACACGTTCCACGTGACCTGCACGGACGCGGCCGGCAATGCGGCGCAGGGCTCCGTGAACGTCGTTGTCCCCCCCGACACGACGCCGCCAACCGTCACCGGCGTGACCGTCACGCCGTCGCCGATCTGGCCGCCAAACAATCTCATGACGACGGTCAACGTGACGGGTACGGCGACGGATGATTCCGGCGTCACACCGGTCTGCAAGCTCGGAAACATCTCGAGCCCCGGCGCGCCGGTAAGCGACTACGTCGTCACTGGCGCCAACACCGGGTCGGTTCGCGCGGTCGGTGGCCGCGTCTACACGATGAACGTGATCTGCACGGATGCGGCAGGCAACTACAGCTGGGGATCCGGAAATGTCACGGTCCTCCGCGACACGACTGCCCCGACGATCACGAGCCTCTCGGTATCGCCGTCGTCAATCGCGCCTCCGAACCGCGCGCTCGTCCCTGTCACGGTTTCGGTGACCGCGACGGACGATGTGGATGCCTCGCCAGCGTGCTTCCTGGCGGCGATCACGAGCCCCGGGAGCGCGGCGGATGATTCGAGCGTGACCGGTCAGTTCACCGGGCTGGTGCGTGCGGTCGGTGGCCGGACGTACTCGCTGAAAGTCACGTGCATGGACAGCGCTACGAATCAGCGCAGCGCCTCGGTGAACGTCGTCGTTCCGCCGGACACGACGCCGCCGACCATCACGAGCCTGACGGTCACGCCGTCTGTCGTGTGGCCGGCCAATGGCAAGATGGTGAACGTGGTGGTTTCGGTGAGCGCGACCGATGACGTCGACGGCACCGCCGCCTGCGGGATCTCGTCGATCACGGCGACGGAGCCTGCCGTGGGGGACGCCGTGGTCACCGGAGAAACCACGGCGAGCGTCCGCGCGGTACGTGATTCGGACGGCTCAACGCGGATCTACACGATCCACGTGACGTGCTCGGACACGTCAGGCAATACGACCGAGGGCACGGTCGACGTGACGATCAGCAAGGACCACGCGCTGAAGCTGTTGACGCGCGAGCTGCAGAGACGCAATCGCTACGTCATTGAGGCGAAGGTCTGGGGCTGGCTGAAGGAACACCACCGCCGTCGCTAGGCGGTCAGCGGTCGCGGGGCTCCTCGAGGTATGTGTACCCCTGGAGCCCCTCTTCGTAGAACTCGAGGAGCCGGCCGGACTCTTCGTAGGTGATCCGGCCCTCGCGAACGGCGAGCTCGACGTCGTGACGCAGCTTTCGGACGAGCGTCTCGGCGTCGAACTCGACATAGTCGAGCACCTCCCGCACGGTATCCCCTTTAATCACGGCGTCGAGAACCACGTTGCCGCTCTTGTCGAGGCTGACGTGGACGGCGTGCGTGTCGCCAAAGAGGTTGTGCAGGTCGCCGAGGATCTCCTGGTAGGCGCCTACGAGGAAGACGCCCAGGTAGTACGGCTCGCCGTTGACCGTGTGAAGCGGGAGCGTCCGCTTGACGTCACGATGGTCGATGAATGAGTCGATCTTGCCGTCCGAATCGCAGGTGATATCCCCCAGGACCGCGTGGTGACTGGGCGGCTGATTCAGCTGATGGATGGGCATGATCGGGAACAACTGCTTGATTGCCCAGCTATCGGGGATCGATTGAAACAGCGAGAAATTACAGAAATAGGTATCCGCCATCGCATCGTCCAGCCCCTGGAGGTCCTCGGGGACGTCCTCCATCTGGCTGACGAGCTTCCTGAGCTTCACCAGAATGGCCCAGTAAAGGTTCTCCGCCTGGCAGCGCTGCTCGAGTGGCAGGTAGCCGCCTGTAAAGAGATTCAGCGCCATGTCGAGCGCCTGCTGGGCGTCGTGGTAGCTCTCGAGCGCGTTTCGCACCGACAGGTTCTGGTAGGTCTCCAGGAGGTCGATGACGGGCTGTTCCGCTTCGTCCGGCGAGATTGATTCGGGGATCTTCTCCTCGCCAAAGGCGGACACGCCGAGCACGTTGAAGATCAGCACGCTGTGGTAGGCGACGATGGCCCGGCCGCTCTCCGACACGATCGTGGGGTGCTTCACGCCGGCGTCGTCGCACACCGTCTGAATGTGGTAGACGACGTCGTTGGCGTATTCCTCGAGGGTGTAGTTCACGCTCGACTCGAAGTTCGTCTGCGAGCCGGCGTAGTCGATGCCCAGCCCGCCCCCGACGTCGAGGTACTGGAGACCCGCGCCAGCCTTCACCAGCTCGGAGTAGATGCGGGCCGCCTCGTTGAGGGCCCCCTTGACGATGCGGATGTTCGGGATCTGGCTGCCGAGATGGAAGTGCAGCAGCTTGAAGCAATCCTGCATGCCGAGCAACTTCAGCTCTTCGAGGCCGCGCAGCACTTCCGCCACCGTCAGCCCGAACTTCGACCGGTAGCCGCCCGAGCCCTGCCAGCGGCCGCTACCGCGGGAGGCGAGCTTGACGCGCATGCCGATCTGCGGACGGACGCCCACTTTTTCGGCATATTTCAGGATCAGTCCAAGCTCCGTGTACTTCTCGACGACCGGGATGACGGTGCGGCCGACCTTCTGGGCCAGCATCGCCATCTCGATGAACTCGGCGTCCTTGAAACCGTTGCAGATGATCGGCGTGTCGTTGTAGGCCTGGGCCATCACCGCGAGCAGCTCCGGCTTGGAGCCCGCCTCGAGGCCGAAGCCGTATTCACGGCCGAAATCGAGGACTTCTTCCACCACCTGCCGCTGCTGATTCACCTTGATCGGGTAGACGCAGACGTAGCCCCCCTCGTACTGGTGCTGGTTGATGGCGGCCTGGAAAGCGCTGTGAATGTCGCCGACGCGGTGGCGGAGGATGTCGCGAAACCGAATGAGGACCGGAAGCCCGATGCCGCGGAGCATCAAGTGGTCCGTGAGCTGCTTCAGGTCGATCGCGCGCGAAGGGTCTTTCGTCGGGTGGACGAGGACGTGGCCGTCTTTCGAGATGGAGAAGTATCCCTTCCCCCAGCGATCGACCTCGTAGAGTTCGGTGGCGTCGCTGACGGTGAAGAGCTCGCCTGCTTGCCAGGTTCGATGCCCACGCGTCGTGGAAGTGCTCACGCGATCATTATGCACACCTTTTGCAGCGATGGAAGAGACGATCGCGCAAAAAGACCGCTCGCAGTCGATGCAAGATCACAAAACGTGCGCTCGGAATTCAAGAACGTCGCGCCGCGACCACCCCGCGCGCGTCATCGGCTGGTGGTGCCGGCTCGACTCGACGCCAGAGGACGCAGCTCGATGATATGCGCGCGCGAGCCGGGCGAGCTGAAGACCTCGATGCCGTTCGTCATCAACTCGTCGCCGCGGGCGCGGCCCAGCGACCCGGAATCGACGGAGACGACGTCGTAGAGCGTCGAGGGGAGCAGCCCCAGGGGCCGTACGGTCGTGCTCGACGGAGCGCCGGGATTCTCGAACGCAAAGAGCACGGAGAGCCCGGTCGTCGCCGACGATTTCTGCAGCGCGTCCCACGAGCCCCATGAGCTCTCGTCGATCTGCGGGGAGAGCAGCCGCACGCTGGCGTCGGGCAGTCCATTCCTGAGCGCGCGGTAGATGTCGATCTGCTGCTGCACCCCTGTCCGGGTCTCGTCGGACAAGTCGTCGCTCCGCCAGGTTGTACCGAGGATTCCGGGCATGCGGCTCCGGAACGACAGCCCGATGTCGTTGTCCTCCGGCTCGGCGGCCCACTCGTTCCCGAAGACGAACGACAGCAGGGCGGCCGGCGGCATGAGGGCGCTGAGCCCTTCGAGGTTGTGGCGGACGTGCATCGGGTCCAGCGAGCGATCGTCCATCCACGCGGTATCGGAGAAGCCGAGCATGCTGGGCTCCAGCCGGTTCCCTCCTCCCGAGCAGTTCTCGATGATCAGGTCCGGATAGCGGTCGCGGATCGTGGACAGAACGTCCTGGAGACCCCTCACGTGCGCGAAATTGCCATCCTCACCACCATGGCCGTGACCCGTGCGATCGCAGTTGGTCCAGAAGTTGTTGTCCCATTTCAGATAGTCCGGATGGACCTCGTCGATGAGGCGCGACAGCCGCTCGACGATCCAGTTTCGCGCTTCAGCGCTGGCGAGGCAGACCTGGGCCGAGTTGACGTCCGCATTGCGCTTGGCGGGATCGTAGAGGCCGTTCTGGGTGGCCAGCCAGCGTTCGCGCGCAAGGCCCGCCTTGCCGACAGTCTTCAGGTCGACGCGCTCGGGCTCGACCCAGATGCCGAACTTCATGCCGCGGCTATGCGCGAGATCGCTCAACGCGGCGAGTCCCGAGGGAAATCGGTCGGTGTCCGTCTCCCACACTCCGATGCCCGTGGTGTAGTCCCACGGATCGTCGCCGGCCTTGTACCAGCCCGCATCGACGACGAACAGCTCGACACCCAGATCCGCGGCCGAACCGATCTCGCGCGTCATCGACTCTTCGTCGATGGCGGTTCCGTACTGAAACCACGTGTTGTACGTGACGAGCGGTGAATACGGACGTCCGTGTCGAATGGCGCGATCGATGAAGACGCGAATTGCATCGGCGACCGTCGGGCCGGAATCGCCAGTCGCGCCGATGTACGCGTGCGGTGTGTCCACCGGACCGTCGATAAGGGTTGCGAACGGTGGAAGACCGACCGCCGCGCGAAGGCCGGCGGATTCCTGCGAGACGCGTGCATGCCACGAGCCCGGCCACAGAAGGCCGCCAAAGAAACTTTCGCTGCCGGCGTCGATCTCGAACCATGGAACGGCGCGTTCGGTGGCGCGCGTCGTCGATCCGATATCGAGCGGCCCGTCATCCGACACACTCCTCGACAAGAGCGTGAAGCCGCCGCCTTCTTCCGCTGGCGTCTGCAGACCGGTGATCGATCGCACGGTCCCCGAGCGCACGCCGAGATCGAACGCGTTCATGTCACGGATCTGCACGGCGCGGGAGTCGAGCGGCGCGTAGGTCGTCCAGCTTTCGACAATCGGCGTACCCGGATAACACGCGAAGTGACGCGTGATCCGCACGTGCTCGTCGTCGGCATGAAACCGAATCGCCAGCTCGACGCCCGAGTCACGCGGCGCCGCCTGGGCGTCATCGAACTTGAAGGTGCGCGCGCTCAGCACGCGCACCGAGCCACCGACGTTGACCGCGAGATCCGGTGCGGCCGCGGTGAGCCAGTTCCGTCCGCTGGCTGTCGACGAGATCTGCTGGACGGTCAGCACGCGATCGCGATTCAACTGGATTGAGAACGAAATACCCACGTTCCCGACGATCCAGGAATCCTGATCGGCGCCGCGATCGATGTACGCGTCGTCCGCCTCGACGAGCCGAACGACGTCCGTTGAGACGATCCGTGGAAGGAGTAACAGTGATGCAACGAGTGTAGCGACAGTCCTCTGCTGATGACGCCTCTGCACGATTTCGTGGACGCTTTCCGGCCGGCACCGGGGGGCGACAAGGCGGCCGGCGGCGCGGACTGCGAGGTGTATGCCAGATGAGGTCGAAGAGCGGGGTGCGTGATGCGGGATGCGGGATCCGGAACCGAATCCCGGATCCCGGATCCCGACTGTCAAGGAACTAGAAACTGAACCGCACGCCAAACCGTGCAATGCGCGGGTTCATGATCTCGGTAATCGCGTTGAAGTTCGTGGCCTGGACGTCGTACTGCCGCCCGAGCACGGTGCCCGAGTTGAGAACGTTGAAGACGTCGAAGTCGAGGGCCACGCGGGTGCGGCCGAAGAGCAGCTCCTTTTCGACCCGCGCGTCGAGCGACTTCAGCGTCGGCAGCCGATACTTGCCGACGTCCGTCAGGAGCAGCACATCCTTCTTGGAGTGCACCGCGTCGTTCGTGGCAACGTCGTTCGCGAAGAAGACCTGGCTGAATCCCTGACGCACGAGCAGGTTCCCGCCGACGTTGATCCCCCACGGTCCCTGGTAGAACCCGTTCGCGATGAACTGATACTTGGGGGCCGTCAGGTAGATCTGCGACTTGCCGCTCCCCGAGGTCGCGCGTGTGACGATGCCGCCGTTGATGTGGGGATCTCCGGTCGTCGACGTCGGATCGACGATCGACTTCGAGGGATCGTCGAAGTACTCGCGTTCGTTGTTCCAGGAGAACCCGAACCGGCCCATCCAGCGATTCGCGAGCCGCTTCGTCGCCGCCACCTCGAAGCCTTTGAAGGTTCGGTGATAGCCGTCGCGGTTCGCGGTGAGTGAGCCGCCGCCGACCGGCGCGCGATCCTCACGCAGCGCGTAGTACGGAGCGCTGACGTGCGTTCCATCCGGCAGCGTCGCGTCGATCGTTCCGTCGAGATCGTAGTCCGCGCTCGTGACGCCGATCACCGGCAGCTGCGTCAACGGCCAGAGCACGTTGGTGTAGCGCCGCCAGGTGTAGGAGAGCGACAGGCCGAAGTTCGGCATCAGCTCGTGATCGATTCCACCGACGATCTCGTGCGTGCGCGGCGCGCTGAGGTTTGGATCGATCTGGTTGACGACCTGCAGCGGATTGGCGGGGTTGACGCCCACGACGCCGAGCTGGCGCCGCAGCTCGCTGACCTCGATGTTGCGATTGTGGTTGGCGTCCACCGCGAGATAGTACGCATACGCGTAGCCCGCCGCCGACACCGCGTTGGCCGTCGTCACGCCCAGCTGACTGGCAAACGCGGCATAGCTGCCGCGAATCTGGGTCTTGTGCTTGCTGTCGAGCGCGTAGGTCGCGCCGACGCGCGGAGACCAGGTGTTCCACACGATCGCGTTCTTGACGGCCGGCGCATTCACTCCCGGAAGAACCTGCGGAAGATCCGAATGCGCGGGCACGCTCGACTGCAGCACGGAGTTCGTGGTTCTGTCGAAGCGAACCGCGAGGTTTGCCGTCAGGCGATTCAGCGCGATCGTGTCGCCCGCGTAGAGCGAGCTGTAGTCCGCCGACGTGTTGAGAATGTAGGTGCGGAATGGAATCGCCAGCGTCAGGCCGGACACGGGGTCCTGCTCGAAGTTGAGCCAGCCGTTTCCAAATCCAAGCTCGGTGTGATCGTTCACGCGGCGGAAGGAGCCGCCGAACCGGACCTCGTGAAGCCCGTGGAACCAGTTGCCGTCGACGATCGCCGTCTTCTGCGGACGGTCCGTGATGTAGAACTGGTTGGTGTTGTGGAAGACGCCATCTGCGTCGACGAACACCTGCTTGTCGAGGCCGCCTTTCGGCTGGAGCGTGAACGGTCCGTTCACGCGCGCAAAACGTCCGGTGAGGAACAGCGTGTTGCTCGCGACGTAGCTCAGTTCGCCTTTGTACAGCTTCGACGGACCATCCTGGATGAACGTCGTCTCGGGCGGATTGAACGGTCCGGCGCCGCGGCCGTTCTTCTGCTTGTTCCCGCTGAAGAACGTGAAGTTGCCGCGCCACTTCTGTGCGAGCTGGACGTTCGTCTTGAAGCTGGCATCGGTGAGCGTCGTCTTGTCGGGCACCCCCTGCAGCGTGAGGATCGTCACGTTCGTGCGCGCGAGCGATCCCCAGGCCCATAGCCTGTTCTTCACGATCGGGCCGCCCACCTCACCGCCGTAGTCCGCGTACTTGTCGAGGCGGTTGCCCTTCCCGCTGACGCCGCCGAGCGTCTGTTTCAGCTCGCTCGGCAGGTTGGTGCCCTGCAGACTCTTGTTCTCGTAGAACGCGCGGCTCGTGCCGTGAAAAATGTTGGTGCCCGACTTCAGCACGAAGTTGAGCTGCACGCCGGGCGTCGACGCCTGAATGTCCGACCCGCCCGTGGTGACGTTCATCTCCTGGAACATGTCGAAGTCGTAGTACGTCGGCGTCGATCCGAGCGCGTCCATGTCGGTAATCGGAATGCCGTCGAGGTTCCACGTGTTGTCGGTGGTGTCGGCGCCCTTCGCCGTGTAATTCGACTGCTGCCCCGATTCCGAGCCGCCGACGTTCACGCGATCGACGATGATCCCGGGCACCGTCTGCAGAACGACCCACGGGTCGCGTGCGGTTGGAATGTTCTGCAATTCCGCGTTGGTGATCGTCGTCGCGATCGCTTCGCGCTTTGGATCGACAACGGGAGATTCGATCGACACCTGCACCTGCTCGGTGACGCCCGCGACGCCCATCGCGACGCGCAGCGGAACGGACGTGCCCGCGCCGACCGCGACGGATCGATTCAAGTAGTCCGCGAATCCCGACAGCGACGCTTTGACCTGATAGGTGCCGGGCGGGAGATTCAGCAAGTGCGCTTCGCCCTGTGCATCGGTGACGGTGTTCTGATTCTGCGGACCGGAGATCTCCACGGTCACGCCTGGCAGAACGGCACCCGTGCTGTCCTGAACGGTGACGTCGATTCTGCCGGTGAAGACCTGCGCGCTTACTGGAGACGCCGCATACAGAGCCGCAGCGAACGCCCACACGAGAGGCGCCCGCCAGCCGCGTTGCTGCTGTGTCATCGATGAGCCTCCATCGGGCACACGGACGCCGTCAAACTGGCCCGTTGCCGAAGCTCACCCATTGAGCAATCGAGATGCCGGAATACGGCGCAAAATCAGCGATTCCCGGCTTTGCGACTCGCCTGGGACGAGCGCCTGATCGCGGGTGTCGTGCGTCACCCCTCGCGTGACGAAGCTCTGAGCGGACCTGCCCGTTTCAGAACGGTGTTCAACACCGCACACCGCGCGAAATTCAACAGGCCGGACAACGAAATCCGGAAAGACGAAATGCCCGTTTCTTCCGTCTAACGTCGGTACGATGCCTACGAGAAAACTCACCACGCTCATCGTCGACGACGAACCACTCGCGCGCGAGCGCCTGATGTCGCTGCTCTCGGCGGAGTCGGACGTCGAGGTGCTCGCTGAATGCCGCGACGGCGAGGAAGCCGTCAGCGCGATTCACGAACGCCATCCGGATCTCGTGCTGCTCGATGTCGAGATGCCGAGGATGAATGGCTTCCAGGTCATCGACACGATCGGTCCCGACCGCATGCCGATGGTCATCTTCGTCACGGCGTACGATCAGCACGCGATCCGCGCCTTCGAGGTCCGCGCGCTCGACTACCTCCTGAAGCCATTCGATCGCGAGCGGTTCACCGACGCGCTGCAGCGCGCCCGCACGCAGATCGAAAGTCAGACCAACGGCGACCTCGGCCGCCGTCTCATCGCGCTGATGAAGGATCTCAAGCGCGATCCACCAAAAACGGATCGTCTGGTGGTCAAGTCGGGCGGGCGTCTGTTCTTCCTGCGCGCGGACGAGATCGACTGGATCGAAGCGGCCGGCAATTACGTGCGGCTGCACGTCGGCAGCCAGTCGCACCTGCTGCGTGAAACCATGAACGCGATCGAGGCGCGGCTCGACCCCGAGCGGTTCTTCCGGATCCACCGGTCGCGCATCGTGAACGTGGAGCGCATCCAGGAGATGCAGCCGTGGCTCAATGGCGAGTACTCGATCGTGCTGCGGTCGGGGATTCGGCTCACGCTGAGCCGCGGGTATCGTGAGCGGCTGCAGGACCGGTTGAGGATCTGAGCGGATACCGCTTTTGTGATTGCCGCGCAGGACCGTAATCCACGGTCCGCGCCCGGCGCGGCAAATACGAGGATTCCCGCGCATCCGACCGGGTACCCGGCTTGCCCTCGTCGGTGCGCCATGCTCACGCTTCTCCGAAGGGTTGCCGTCCGCCTCGGCCCACACTGGCAACCCTGCAGCGCCCCGCCCTCAGTGCTCCTGGTCACCGATGACGCCGACCTGAGGACGGCTGCGGCCCGCGTCCTCACGGCGGCCGGGTACCTGGTCCTGCCGGCGGCGCACAGCGGGCACGCCATCCTGGCCTCGCTCAAGCAGCCGTTCGATGTCCTGGTGATTGAGCAGCGGCTTGCCGAGGGCAGCTCGCAGTCGATCGCGCAGCGCATTCAGCGCTACAACCCCGACCTCCGGGTGATTCGCCTGTGCCACGCCATCCCCGCTGCGGCCTGTCCGACCGACCTCGTGCGTCCGTTCACGAGAGACGATCTGCTGGCGGCGCTGCGCGCAGTGGCGCCGACGCCGGCCGGCTCTTCCGCACCTCTGAAGTAGCCAGTGTCCTGACCGCGTGGATCGTGGCATAAGTCCCGGAGCGCGGCGCCCGGATGGCAAGGCGCGACGACCGAGGATATCGGGAATATCTGAGGGAGGAGCAACGCAGCCAGCCGGGATGCCCC
>Ga0114129_10014534_pt1 | contig 11218 bp, 6 predicted proteins | sample RhiMetdeltSRZDD1_FD_80071 | JGI IMG/M metagenome (GOLD analysis project Ga0114129, IMG submission 80071) | Populus rhizosphere microbial communities from Tennessee, USA - Rhizosphere MetaG P. deltoides SRZDD1 (version 2) (version 2) | ecosystem: Host-associated > Plants > Roots > Rhizosphere >... | reverse complement strand
CGAGTAATGGACCATTACTGCAAAAGTGGTTCGCCAGCACCGGAATGAAGTCGGCTGCCGATCCGTACTTCCTTTACTCAGCTTCCAATGCGGGTAGTTTTGTCGCGCTGCTTGCTTATCCTGTCTTGTTGGAACCGAACCTAAGCTTGCAGTCGCAAAGTCGGGTTTGGATGATCGGCTATGCTGGCCTTCTGCTACTGGTAGGCTTATGTGCAGTCGCCCTTTGGCAAATAAGAAACAACGCAATTCCTACAGAGCAAGCGCGATCAGCCGAGGAAGTTACCAGAGGCCGCATCTCAGCGGTTAGTCGCGTACGATGGGTGGCGCTGGCATTTATACCCTCTAGTTTAATGTTAGGGGTTACAAACTATCTCACCACAGATATTGCGTCCCTACCGCTCCTTTGGATAATTCCGCTGGCGTTATATCTGCTAACAATGGTCCTTGCCTTTGCTCGGCATCAACTCATTACTCTTCCCACTTTACGTGTTGTTCTGCCTGGTATCACTCTTCTTTTCTTGTTTCTGTATCTCACTCACATCGCCATCCAACCTTCGTGGATGATGGCTTTCAATCTTATCTATTTCTTTGTGGCTGGCCTGACGTGCCACAGCCAACTCGTGCGAGAGCGACCCGCGGCAGATCGTTTACCGGAGTTTTATCTGTGGCTCTCCGTCGGAGGAGTGTTGGGGGGAATATTCAATGCTTTGATCGCTCCGATAGTCTTCACGTCGATTATCGAGTATCCGTTAATGATCTTGGTGGCTTGTTTATTACTGCCGAACAGTTCTGTAGAGATTAATCGGCGGCAGGCCCGAAAAACAGATTATCTGAAACCGGTGGTTATCTTCGCAGTTACGCTGAGCCTTGCCGTTGTTGTTAATACGGTTGCTCCAGGAACTTTAACAGGTGTAGTCCTAGTATTCGCCATACCGATGATTCTGACGTATCCCTCACGCAAGCGACCACTGCGCTTTGTACTTTGTTCGGCGGCGGTGATTGTCGGAGCCAGTGTAGTGAGCGTCAACCATCGGACGTTATATGAAGTGCGGAATTTCTTTGGCGTGTTGCGAGTGACAAGCGATCCGCAGAGCGGAATGCACTCGCTTTTCCACGGTAGCACGATACACGGGCGCCAATTCATCGAGTCGCCTCAACGCTGTGAGCCGTTATCGTACTTCCATCGCGAAGGGCCATTGGGAATAGTTTTCACTGCCTTTCGGTCATCGCTCGCACCCAAGAACGTAGCCATCGTTGGCTTGGGAGCGGGAGCAACCATGTCGTACGCTAATCACGATGAGCAGTGGACCTTCTATGAAATCAATCCAGCCGTCGTCGATGTGGCACGTGATGCTCGCTATTTCACTTACGTAGGCGATTGTGCACACGTGCCCTTTAACGTTGTCTTAGGCGATGCCAGATTAAGGTTGAGAGACGCACCAGAGGCGAGCTATGGACTGATCGTATTAGATGCGTTTAGCAGCGACGCCATACCCGTTCACCTGATCACTCAGCAGGCTCTCGATCTCTATCTATCTAAACTCGCGCCGCACGGATTACTTGTATTTCACATCTCAAATCGTAGTCTCGACCTTAAGCCAGTCGTGGCTGACATTGCGCAAAGCCGAAACCTAGCGAGCACACTACTCGAAGATCCGATGCTAAACTCGGCGCGAGGCAAAGACCCGTCGGTCTGGGTAGTGATGACGCGCGACGCTGACGACGCTAAGATCATATCGAGCGGTCCAAATGCCCAGGCATTAAAGGGGAACGGACGAAGTCTCTGGACCGATGACTTTTCAAACATTTTGGGTGCCTTCAGATGGCGGTGAGTAAACGTGATGGGCCATAAGATCAGCCCGCTTTTCTAATCTCATATACCAGCGGTTAACTCATCACCGAAACGCAGTTCAATCCTTAACCGGAGAGGAGAACGACAATGGAGATAAACTGGACAATCATACTAGGCTTAGTTGCCATAGTACTTGGAATCCTTTATCTCGTGCTGCGCCGCCGTCGACGCCGGTCTTAAGATCGTAGGCGTTCCCGCCGTACTCGCCGTTCATTCTTTTTTGTGATTCGCGCGTTCGTTGGGTCGAGCATCACTGCTTAGCGAGTGATCTTGATGACTTGAAGGCGCGTCACGTTACTTCACTGTCTCATGGTGGCCGATTCTTCGCGCAAAAGACAGCTTATGGTCCGTATGCCTATGGTTAATTCGCGTTCGTTGATGATGTGCGTTGTGCTGCTGGTCATATTGATCGCCGCTCTGCAACCAATTACGGACCCCGATTTCTGGTGGCACCTCAAAACGGGCCAATACATAACGGAGACTCTCTCAATTCCTCATACCGACGTGTTCTCGAACTCACGTTTCGGAAGCGAATGGGTCACGCACGAGTGGCTGTCAGAGGTTTTCATCTACTCCATCTATCGCACATTGGGCTTTATCGGATTAATCGTGATCTTTGGAGTAATAATTAGCGCTTCATTTTGGTTCGTTTATCTACGGTTCAAGTCGCAAGTACTACATCCGATCGTCGCCGGCTTCGCATTACTGTTAGGAGCGGCCGCAACAACAGCTGTGTGGGGTGTGCGTCCGCAAACCCTTACGCTGCTTCTAGCGAGTATCACGCTTTTCATCCTCGGGCGCTATTACCGTAACGAAACTAAGTACGCGATTTGGTGGTTAGTGCCCTTGACAATTCTTTGGGTAAACCTTCATGCGGGATTCGCCCTCGGTTTGACTTTGATTCTGCTCACAATCGTCGGGCTCCTCGTGGACGCGATTTTGTTGAGCGATAACTCCCGCACAGAACTTCGAGAAAAGCTAGTCCCACTGATCGGAGCATTTCTCCTTAGCTGTGCCGCCGTATGCGTAAATCCAAATGGCGCTCGAATGTATTCGTATCCTTTCGAAACCCTTCGCTCACAAGCGATGATGCGCTTCATTGAGGAGTGGAGATCGCCGGATTTTCATCAACCCCACTTTCAGGCATTGGCGCTGCTCTTGATCGGAACTTTCTGTGCTCTTGCTTTATCGAACAAACGTATCCGGCCAGGGGAGCTGCTGTTATTGGCGGTGACGGCTTTCGCCACGCTCCGTTCGGGCAGGAACGTCGCATTCTTCTCTTTGGCTGCAACGCCGCTCTTCGCAGAACACTTATGGAATTGGCTAATGACTTACCGGTGGGCGGCGCGACTGTTTACACCGCAAACCATTGAGACTGCAAAAATATCTCCAATAAAAGTCGCGCTAAACGTCACATTGATTGTTCTGGCCCTGATAATAACGACGCTCGGTGTGAGGCGTGCGATGGTCCTACAGCCAGTCGCGGAAGCACGCGAGTTTCCGGGAGGGGCCGTTAATTTCATGTTGGCAGAACAACCGCCGCAGCCTATTTATAACGAGTACACTTGGGGTGGGTATTTCATCTGGAGGCTATATCCTGACTATCGCGTGTACATTGATGGTCGCGCTGATGTTTACGGAGATCAATTAGTAGAAGAGTCTCTAAAAGTACACGACGCCAACCCGGGTTGGCGTGAACTCCTCAACAAATATGGAACTCGGACAGTTTTGGTTAAGCCTGACAGCGGACTTGCGACTTCGTTAAGGGACGAGACTGGTTGGCAGAAAGTATTTGAGGACAGACAAGCGGTTATATTCGTGCGCCAGTAATGATCCTGGTCAACAAGTAAAACCACTTATGAGTGATTCGTCATCTCGCGCGGTTTCGTCGAAGTGGCTCGCGCTAATCCTGACCGCAATCACGCTTCTATCTCTCCTGCCGCAAATACATCTGTGGGCAACGCGCAGATCCCAGTGGCATGGCGCTTACGCAGCCATTCAAGGCGATGAGTTCCTCTACTCTGCCTATATCAACGCGCTGTCGAATGGTCGACCACGCCGTAACGATCCATTTGCAGGTGTCGACTCAACACCTCACGACCCAATTCCAGAATCAACCTTTTCAATTCAATTCGCTCCACCAATTGTGATTTCCTCAGTTGCCCGTGTGCTCGGTATTTCTTCCGCGACTGTGTTTATAGCCCTATTAGGAATTGGAGGGCTCTCGGCGGCGTTGGCTCTGTATTGGTTGCTTCTCGTTATTACACGCGATCAGCAAAGCAGTGCTGTGGGAATGTTCTTCATTTTAACTACGGGAGCGCTAGCGGCTGGCCAGGGATTTCTTTGGTTAACACTGAAGACGGATGTACTGTTTCTCGGATTACCGTTTCTGCGCCGGTACCAGCCTTCCGCATCGTTTCCACTATTCTTCGTGTTTTGCGCATTCGTTTTTAAAGCTCTGACGACTGAAGACAACTCACGGGCACGAAGTACTGCGGTCGTCGCTGGGTTAACCATAGCCATACTCGTGTTCTCTTACCTGTACCTTTGGACTGCCGCGATCGCGTGGCTAACTGTACTCGCCGCGATCTGGATAGCCTCTGGTTATCGATCCAGAAAGAGCCTAAAGCGGTGGCCGGTCTTCGCAATAATCTGCAGCCTCCTACTCGTTGCAGTTATTCCCTATTTTTATCTCGTGTCACATCGGTCTGTGCATTTGGATGAGGCGCAGACGATGGTCGTTACTCACATACCCGATCTCTTGCGCGTCCCTGAGATTATTGGAACTGTTGTTCTGGTTGTGGTTGCGTTCGCAGTCCGTCAAGGGAAAGTGCAGTTAGCTGAGCCGCCGATTGTCTTTGGGATTTCGTTCGCCGCACTCCCAGTAGTGGTTTTCAACCAACAAGTATTGACAGGCAGGGCGATGCAGCCATACCACTTCGAAACTTTTGTAGCAAACTATGCGGCACTGATAGCAGTTGTGCTCATTGCCAACAGTTTATGGCGACCTCTTATTCGGCGGCGGCTTGTTGCGATCGGCATCTTGTGTTTTATCTGGGGCACCGTTGAAGTCAGCATGGTGGTGGCAGCGCACTACAAATCGAATGTAGTTGCCGATCAAATGGTCCCAGTGCTTCGCCGTCTGAACGAATTATCTAGGCAAGATGGTACTTTCGATGGTTTGCAGGCAACGGGTAAGACACCGACCCTAGTTTTCTCCCCGCAGCGAGATGTGATGGCGCTTCTTCCAACGTGGACTTCCCAAGGCACAATACTAAGCGTAGGCGGGTTGGATTTTGGCAGTGCCTCTCAAAGCGGCCGAAAAGAATCCTTGTATATGTATCTGTACTATTCCGGCACCGATTCGGACGGGTTGCGTAAGCTGTTAAGTGGCCAAACTGATGATTTTTTTATGGGCCATTACGTTCGAATCGCCATTTTTGGTCACGAACGTGTAGTGCCGCTGCTCAGTTCCACGTTCCATCCTATTCAACCGGAAGAAATTGAGGAGCAGATCAAGCTATACCACTCCTACGTTAATTCTTTCTCGCGGGAAAAGGTGCTCGCACGCCCGCTAACATATGTAGTGACAAGGAACAACGGCGATGCAAGTCTTGCTTCAATCGATCGGTGGTATGAACGTGATCAAGGTGAGCGATACGGGGACTACACTCTGTATCGTGTAAAGAATCGAAATTGACAAAACTCGGTCCACGCTCTCAATGCGAGCGTTCTCCATATACAGAGACTGTCGTCAAGTAAGGCGATCCTTCGGCGCATCGCAGCTCCTGGTCCGGCACTCGTTCAAAGCGTTTCTCCAATTCCTTTTCGACCAACGAATCAATTTCGGGGTGTGAGCCATGGAAGAAAAACACTCGAAGCCCTTTGTTCGTCGCCTGCATCGTGGCAATCCTGTCCACGAGTTCACGTGCCTCCTGCTCCAATGGTGTTTTGCGTGATGGATCGGCGATCCGTCCCTCATAGCCGGGGTGACTGTCTATTTCAGCAGGAAAGCTTGTCTCGAATAACTCTTTCCGAGTGGTTAGTTTGAGGTAATAGTCAATTGGCATCCGTGTAAGACTTGTGAATATGGCGACGTCTTTGTCATGAGCCGTCTGTTTCAAGTACAAGGCCAAGGAACGATTGTCACAAGTTTCTGAGGACGGACGGACAACTAGCATGAAACAGCTAGTCAGTCCTATTAAAACGAGTGGTACCAGATAGGTAGCAGACCGTCGGAAGAGTGGGCAGACGGTTAACGCGAAAAGATGCAGACCGACGATAGCGAGCCGCGAATTAAAAATCGGTTTTACTATCGAAAGCAGCAGCGGGGGCAATATCGTCAACGTTAGGAGAGCAGCCGGCCAGGTGTTGCCGATTAGCTCGTTCCATAACCAAAGACCCTTCCTCCACGACAGGTACAGCAGAAACGGTAATACCAACCAAAAGACACCACCGTACAGAAGAAGCAAGTCGGCGAGCATCGATAGTCCCGGTTTCTTTACCCAGGCTAGACCTTCTGCAGAATTCCGAATCTGACCAAATAAAACTGGCGCCCAAAAAATCAAGTAAGGAATCACCGACAGCAAAAGCGCAACCGCAAATTTTTTCAGTTCTATCCGTTTCTTTAACAAGAAATAGGAAACGACCTGGGCGAAGAACGTAAAAAAGAAAGCAATATGCGTAAAGGTGCCCAATACATTAACCGCAACATAAAGGGCTATTTGGCCAACCCTGTAACGAGACTTAATTAACGACTGCAGATATAACGACGTGGATAAGATTGAAAGCAGCGATAGCAGGGCATACATTCTCGCAAACTGGGCTGACAGAATTGCCAAAGGACTGCATGCATAAAGCACGGCGCAGACCAAGGCCAGCTTTTTCCCATAAAGTTGTCGCGCAAGGTGGTACAGCGAAATGATTGCGAGCAGGTAGAACAGGCCCGATAAACTTCTGACGGCTTGCTCGCCGGTTCCTACCAATCGGACCCATCCGTGGAGCACTTGAAAGTAGAGTGGGGGATGGACATCGGCTCTTAGAGTCGTTAACAACGAGCTGTATCCCAAGCTAGCAGTCTTTACGCTCCAGACTTCATCAGATGTGTAAGCAGCGTTCGAGTGATAAAGCGCAAAGAAGAAGGCGCAGAGGATCACTAGGATCAGGCCAAGGCTGGAGTCTACAGAATCTTCGGAGGTCGGCGGCTCGGGCAAACTTAAGCTCATTGTTTATCGGAACAATAAGACCCCTCACCGGTTCAGTTGGTCATGATGAGGATAAAAGCGGCAGCAGATCGTTGCCAACACATCGTCTCATGTAGGTTCTGATGCGGATTTCGCGTTTGTCATCGGATGATCCAAAGTAACTTGCGAACGACGCAAAGCATTCAAGTGAACGGCGGGTTTTACGCACAATTCATAGCAAAGAAATGCCAGAATTGGAGTGATGATTTGTAGTCCAGTTACCTGGGCAATAGGAACCGTAAAGAACGATGCAACAAATAATACAGCGAGCAAGTTGCGGCTCAGGGATCGCTGAGTGACAAGCAATACCGGCACAAGAAGAATCAGATCGTAGACTGGAGCATAGGAACCAAAGACCATTGTCGGCGCAATTGCCCGCTCCGGGTTGTTTCTCGTGAGATATGTTAGCGGCAGCGCCAAAAGAATCATCAAGTACCTTACGTCAACATGAAACAACCGCCGCACGAACGTTGCAGCATCAACGTACATCGTGGGTGGAGTATAACCCAAGCCAACCAGCGTACTGAACTCCCGCAAAATGGCAGCATAACGCATCAATCCGGCCGGCCCGAGCATTGAAATCGATAACAAGAGCAAAAGGGATGACACACCGGCAAAGCCGAAAAGCATCCGAAACTGCCGGCCGAAGACGAGAGCCGGCACAATGAAAATCACGAGCGTTGGTTTATAAAGTAGCAAACCAAGAACAGCGCCCGCCAAGAACGGCCGCTGCTTCCTCATGAGATATATCCAGAGTGTGAGGATGAAACAGCCGATTGCGGAAATCTGACCTCCGACGAGAACGAGCATAATGAACGGCGGGAAGGCCAAGCAGATTAATAACGTCATTCGGCGCGGTAGATCTTCAACCCGCAATAACAAGATGATTCCGCCTACATAGAGAGCAGTAGAAATTAGGATCCAAATCAGGTAGCCCAGCCGTAGCGGGAGAAGACCAAGCGGGGAAAATAAGATCGCAACGTAAGGCGGCGTCACGTAAGGTAAGGAAAAATCTGGGACAAACTCATGCGTTAGATCGTCTTGCAGTTGAAAATCATAAAGACGATGCGCTCCAAAAGTGTTGAGTATTCTTCCAGCGGTGTGAAACTCAATGAAATCGCCGCCGAATGGTGCACCCGATAGCGTCAGTCCTTTGTGACGAACGAAGCTGACACACAACATCAAAACATTCACACAAATCAACAGGAGGCAATAATTCCTGACGCGTTTGGGTGTGAGTAACCTTGCGCGAACAGACAGGTGCTGGTTGGAATCGGTATGGGCCGGTCGATTCAGACTGTTGGTGGTAGGTGCCATAATGATGGCTTAAGGTTTCAGCCAATCCAGCTTGTTTACTGCGTTGTACGCAATGACGATTATCCCGATACGCTTTCGTCGCGAGGACGTCTTAGCTTTCATTGGAGACAAATCAGTCGTCATAAGGTAAAAAAAGCTGGACAGCGGAATCCGCTGCCCAGCATCATGAAAGTTAAGTTGAGCTCTCAGGACTCCACGGAAGAACGGAATTAGACCCTATTCGTACGTTGGCCCAAGCGAAACGCGGTGGCGACGGCTTACTAATTAACTCTGAGCGGCGGCATTCTCAAGTCGGTTCTTGATTGTGGTAGCCCACGTGCCACTGCTTGCGTAGATAATTGCCGCAGCTACCGCAATGAGCCCTGCAATCACGGCATACTCGAGGGTTTCCATACCGCTTTCATCTGAAATGAATTTCCTAATTGTCTCCATAGTTTCTCCCTGTTCTTAGTGATTTCTACTTTCTTGCTGTGTGCCGCACCCACCGGTTGTTCAAAACGCTCCTGTTTCAACTAGAGTCGATCGTTAGTTAGGCCGGAACGAGACTTTTGGCTTAAAACTGCCGCGTTCGAAATTTGTATTCGTTGGTGGGGCGGTGCTCGCTTTTACCGTCTCGCGATCGCGATACACCACCCCGTCTAGTCGGGGCTGCAGACCTGCCACTTGCGCGTTTCCAGTTACCGTCGCACTGAATACTTTGCTGCCACGAAGCACCGCCTCGTCACCCTTCTTCAGTCCCCAGATCAATGCCACGGGAGAAGAGTAGGGGAAAACTAGTGCCCCCGTTGCGACGCCCCCTGCGGCAATCGCACCGAACCGATCCTTTCCACTTTGCTTGCCGGAAAGCTGAACCGGGATTCGCGAACCATCAATGCCCACAACGTATTCCATCTCCCATGCAAGCATCCCAGGTCTGCCCAATGCTCGTGCGGGCTGGCTCTTTACAACGTGCGCGCGTGCCACAGCTCCGCGCTCGATCACCAGGACTTTGTTCACATACACCCGCTTGGTTACAAGAAACGCTATTCGGGTGTCAGGCGGAGCGTTCCGCGATGACGTTGCACGTGCTGTTTCAACCTCGACAATCGTGCCGGCGGAAATGGTTACCACTGGCGGTGGGGGACCCTTTGGCTCGGTTTCCTTTATTGCCGGAGGACCATTTGGCGCCATCTTCATCGCTGCCAATACTGTGTCAGGCACTCCGCGTCTCCTCAAGTCACGCAGCACGGGGGGAAAAATGTCGAAGTTACAATTAGAGGTCAGAATGTTAGCTATGATTACGCCCGGCTTAACACTGTCTTCCACCATGCGAATCACGTCGGCGTTTCGCATCATGCGGACCGGCACCTTTGTCGAATCGTTGGACTGACCATACGCCTCGACCATAGTCAGCAAAAGCAAAACGGGAATGAGCAAGCAATCTGCTTTTCTCACGATGCTCCTAGGCAACACTCGGAAGTGACACGTTGTCATTTGAAAGCTGAGCAACCGATATGCCGGGCGAAGATGTGCGTTTTCTTATGGTTTTAGGCAGGTTTGGATGCGATGTTTGGCGACAAGTGCTCGCTGGCGAGCATGTCACTCGATGCTAATACGCAGCCAAATGTGAACACACACCTAAACGGATGGCTGTTTAACCAAGTAAACAGCCAGCGATGCCATGAGGGCGAAGATCAGAAACTGCTGAACGCCGTACACCGAAGCTACTACGAACGCGAGACTCAGAAGCGCAACAATGACAGAGGAGCACACAACCAACGGTATCACCAGCAATGAAAGATCGTGTGTGTGCAAATGCGGTGAGAAAAACAGAGCTAAGAGAATCGCCAAGCCAAATGAGTTCGTTGTTACTCCGGTTTTCCTCCACAGGAAGGAGACTCCCGCGATAGCCACCCCAAAGAACGGCCAGGCCCACGCTGAACTAATTCGAAGCCTAACCAGTATCGCAACCAGGTTATACATTCCGGCCTGATGGATACTTTCATCCGCACCGGTGGCCGTTACTAGGATTACATTCAAGATATCTTTGAATCCCTCGAGTCCCACTAGAATGAGACTGTATAGAGCCAACGCGACTCCAATGAGACAAAAGGAGCGGAAGGCTTTCGGCCGAGAAAACGCCAACGGAAGCCCAAGCGCGAGGGCCAGCTGCGGACGCAACATGGTTAGCCCTAAAGCCACTCCCGCCCATCGATCCTTACCTTTCAACAGGAACAGAAAACAGATTAGGACTCCCAACAATACAAATGACGTATCTTGGCCTTGCCTGACGGCCACAAAGATTGGATAGAAACAAAGCAACGCGAAGGTTTTAATGGCATCTTCCGCAATAGAATATAGAGGCCAGGCGCAACAAACGACGACCAAAAGACTGATCAGAGACCACCGAAAGTACGACGTCACATAGTTTTCATTGGCTAGCGCGGCGATTAAAGGAAACAAGATCGGGGGATGATTGGAGGGAAGACATAGTGAGACGTTGGCTCTCCGTTGCACCTCGCAGCTCGACTTTTGATCGTAAGGGTTCCGGCCGTCCTTCCATAGCCGAGCGCTTGCGTATAAGCCCGCATAGTCGCTCCTGTGAGGATCAACGGCCCGCCACACGCTGATGCTGATCGATAGCACCACGGTCGAGATAAGTAAGGTGAGTATGTTGGACCGAGTCATCTGGACGTAAGGAGCAAAATGATGCGCCTGCGGCCATACTATAGACACTTCCGTAAGATTTTCCCCGGAATAATTCATTCGGAGTCTAATGTGCGCTTTAGATTCAGGTGAGCGCCAACGACAAGCTGAAAGCGCATTT
>Ga0114129_10014532_pt1 | contig 11218 bp, 10 predicted proteins | sample RhiMetdeltSRZDD1_FD_80071 | JGI IMG/M metagenome (GOLD analysis project Ga0114129, IMG submission 80071) | Populus rhizosphere microbial communities from Tennessee, USA - Rhizosphere MetaG P. deltoides SRZDD1 (version 2) (version 2) | ecosystem: Host-associated > Plants > Roots > Rhizosphere >... | reverse complement strand
GCAAGCGCGGCCTGTCCGGCGAACGCGGCGACGATCGCCATCTCGCGATCGGTGAAGGGATTCACCTCGTTGCGCCACAGCGCCAAGGCACCGACGACCTTGTCGTCGAGGAGCATGGGTGCGCCCATCGTGGTCCGGAAGCCACCGACCCGCTGAATGTCGTGCCGGCCGTACTCCGGGTCGGCGAGCACGTCGGCGATCTGCCCCGGCCGCCGATCGATCCCGACCCGGCCGATGAGGGTCTCCCGACCGACCGGAATCGGCTGGTCGGTGAGGAGCCGGATCGACTCGTCGGACAGCCCGACTGACTTGATCAGCCGGTAGACCCCGCCCTCGCGGAGGCAGAGCATGGCCGCGTGGGAGCCGCAGAGCCGTCGGGCACTCTCGGCGATGGTGGCGAGCACGGCGTCCGGATCGCCCGACGAACGGCCCAGGGCAGACAGGACCTCGCCGGCGGCCGCGAACTGGTCTCGGAGCGCGGCGTGATCCCGCCGGAGCCGCTCCCACTCGGCTGCACTGACGTTGTCCGCTGCTGGAACTGGCGCCTGCTCGACCATGCCGGTCCTCCCCGCGCGCGAAACATCATCGCAGGGCCGCGTACTTCGAGTGTCCCCAAGATCGCCGACTGCGGCAATCGACTTCCAAGTCAATTCGGCCGCAATATGACCGTGGAAACTTCAACTGTTGCGCGCACGACCGACAAAACCCGCCACGCAGTCATACGTCGGCCGCGGCCGTCAATTGGGGGATCGAGGCTGAATAGTCGCTTCGACGCTTCGGATTCGAGCACACAGATTGTCCAGCAGCGCTCGGGTCATCTCCGGATGTTCTTCAAGGAGAGATCGAAACTCCCACACCGGGATTGCGAAAGTCCGCAGCCCGTCGTCGCCGGCCCGGACAGTCGCCGATCGCGGCTTGCCGTCCACCAGCGAGATCTCGCCGAAGTGATCACCGGGTCCGAGCTCGCGACGAGCCACTCCCCCGACCTCAACGCGAGCCTCACCTGCAAGGATCAGATGAAAGCCGGCCGCGCCGCCACCCTCGGACGCGATCTCGTGGCCGGGCTCGTGCTGAACCTCCCGACCACTGCGGGACAGCTTGACCATGGATTTTCGAGAAAAGCCAGTAAAGAGATCGACTTTTGCTAGGCGTTCAACAAGTTCATCTGCCATCCCGTACTCCTCACCCGCATTGGCGTCACATTATCGGGCTCGGTCGGGATGTGCCTAGCGTTTCGTTCTCCGCAGCGCGTCGGCGAAGCCCTGGAATCCATTTGGGAATCCGCGGGAGTTGGCCAAGCCGGCTGATCGGATCGCGTTCCCGGTTTGAGGAACGCGATCCGATCCTGGTCGCGGAACGTCAGGCCGACGCCACCGCCAGGGCTGGCGGTCGGGCCGACGGCGCCGGCAGGCTGACCTCGAGTCGCAGCTGCAGGCGTTGGACGCCTGGCGGCAACGACACTCGGCCGAAGCCCAGCGTCAGATCGTCACTCGGGGAAGCGGTCCCGGTGCGACTGGCCAGGGTCGACCAGCCTTCGCCGTTCCGGCCACTCCCGAGCCCGCGGGCCGCGAGCGTCGCACGATAGCCGAAGTCTCCCCCCACGGACTGGGTGTTGGTGACCACGAGGCTGATGTCGCGGCTCGTTCCCCCGATCGTCTTGCCGGCGTCGAGGAGGACGACCTGGCCGGCCGACGACGGCGCACCGGACGGGGCGTCGTGCCGCCGCCTCGGTGACCGCGCCACCGGCGCCTCGCCGCTTGTCTGCCCCTTGCGAGCCGACGACGGCTCACCGGACGGGGCGTCGTGCCGCCGCCTCGGTGACCGCGCCACCGGCGCCTCGCCGCTTGTCTGCCCCTTGCGAGCCGACGCCTTGCGCGGTGACTCCTGCGCCGGATCCACCTCCGCCCGGATCCCGGCGTGTTCATTGACGAAGCCGGCGAGCTCGGTCGGCTGCCAACCCTGCCAGGCCCGCTCGGCCATCGTGCGGACGTGCGTCACCTCGGACCGCTGCGGCTCACCGTCGGCGGACAGCGACAGTCGCAGGACGAACGCCTCGAGGTGCTCTCCGCCGTTGGACGGACCGGGGTCGGTCTCGGCCTCGCCCGCCTCGGCTCGCCGGGCTGCTATAGCGGTGGCGATCTCCCGTGGGGTATCGCCGCTGCCGCGTACCGACGCCAGTGCGGTCGCCACCGTGGCCAGCGCATCCCAGGTGTAGACACCCGTCTCGTGCAGCCGTGCCTCGGTGGCCGGGCCGATGCCCTTCAGATCACGGAAGCTCGCGAGCGATTCGCCCATCTGGATCCACCTCCGAAGGGATCAGGCCCGCGATCAGACCGGGTCCTCGATCTGGATGATCGGGCCCTCGTTGAAGCCGACCATGTCGTAGCCCGGGAGCCCGATGGGGCTGTCGAGGAACACCGACACGACCAGCTTGTAGATCCCGCTGGTGTTGCTTCCCGGGTCGCCCTCCTCCAGAGCGTTCGCCTGAACGCTGAGCTTCGTGCTGTAGTTGAGGACGTTGAACGCGGGCGTCACCGAGTCATCGCGCGCCAGCAGGATCTCCGGGCCACCGCCGAGAGACTCCGCGTACGCCTGCACGTTCCACTTGCTGTCGCGGAGAGCGAACAGCCACAGCGGCGCGAGCGCACCCGAGACGTTCCATTCGACGTCGATCTCGAACGGCTTCTTGCGGTCCAGCACCCGATTGCCCTGCTCGAGCGGCGGGAAGGTGCTGGCGGGATCGACGACCTTCACTAACGTGACGTCGCCCTGGATGTACGGGGGAATGTTGGGGTCGAACTGCTGCATGACAACTCCTTCGTGTGGATGGTCGGCCCAGGATGAGCCGGCCGACACTCAGGGTGCCGAGCAGTGCTGAGTCGGCGGCCACGATGCCGCTGAGCGACCGCACTCAGTCTTGACTAAGCGGAAATGCCCTGGTCAGAGACTTGTCTGGAGCTCCAGGCCTTCGGTGCCGCCGGAGTGCAACGCGAAGAAGTCGCCCTGGTCGATGACGGTCAGCCCGCCCGACCGCTTCAGCACGAGCCGGCGACCACAGCCGTCCTCCGGGCAGACGAACAGAATCTCGGCGTCGTTCTGGGCTTCGATGAGCATCCGATGCATCGTCGGCGTCCGATCCGTACCCCTGGGAGACTGACCAGCTCAAGCGTAGAAAGGTTGAGACTCGACCGAGGGGGAACACGCCCAGCGGAGTCATCCGATGCGGGCCACCGGCACCCCAATTTTACCGCGCTCGCTGAACGTGAGACGGGACTTCGCTGGGCCGAAATGGTGGCGAATCAGGAGTTATGCCGCCAGTTTATTGGTCCCCTTCGAACCCCCCGTAATCGTGGCGCGGTCACTATGCTCTCGGGTTCTTGGAGACATCCGCGACCTTGCCCTGATTGCCGACTCCTCTCGGGTTGCACGCGGCGGGATGTCTGGGGTGAGCCACGTCCTCGGGAGGGACCTTTGTCGGTACGCCGATCGCTTGCTGCTGCTGGAACAGCGGCGGGCCTGACCGCCACAGCCATCAGCCAATCGCCGCCCGCAACGAGTGATGCGCCCCCGGAGAACCCGGAGTACACCTTCGTCTCGATGCCGGACTGGCTCAACGCCGACATCGGTGATCTACGCCAGCTGGACACCTGGCGGCCGGGCTTCGGGAACTCGACCAACGACAAGTACCGCCGCGCCACGAAGCTCGTGCTCGACGACATCGCCGCGCGAGACCCGGACTCCGTCCTGGTCGCCGGTGATCTGGTCGAGGGGCATTGGGGCACCGACGTCGAGAAGACCGGGTTCTTCGGACCGGTCAACACGATCAAGCAGCGGCGTCAGCAGATTCGCAATGCCGGCCACTTCTACTACGGCGAGTGGGCCAAGCGATTCGCGGCCCGCGACCTCACGGTCTATCCAGCCATCGGCGACCACGAGATCGGCGACAACCCCTGGTCTGGCACGGGCTGCTACGGCTCCGGCTGCGATTTCAAGCGCAACGCGTTCCCGGTCTTCAAGCAGACCTGGGCCGACGTCTTCGGTGACGTACGGGGATTCGTGTCCCGGCCGACCGGGACCAGCGTCGAGTCGACCGCGTACGCCGTCCGGGTGGCTCCAGACGTTCTGGTCGTGACCGTCGACGTCTTCAGCCGTTGCGGCGGCGATGTCCACGCGCAGTTGTCCAATGACCAGCTCGCCTGGCTCGACCGGCTCCTGACCGGCACCAACGCCGACACCGTGATCGTCCAGGGTCACACTCCGGTGCTCTGGCCGGTGCGACACCGGAAGTCGTCGCAGTTGTACTACGAAGGCGCCAAGGAGTCGCCGTTCTGGCAGACCCTCGTCGAACACGGCGTCGACCTGTACCTGTGCGGCGAGGTCCACGACGTCACCGCCCTGAGCGACTCCGGCGTCACCCAGATCTCTCACGGCGGACTGATCAACTGGGGCGGGATCAACCACCTCACCGGCCGGGTCTACTCCGACCGAATCGAGCTCGAGCTGAACCGGTTCACCGCCGACGTCGCCGACCCCATCCTCCTGCGGCTCTGGGCGACCACCTGGAAGCGGCCCAACGCCGACGTCACGTTCCAGGCCGGTGCCACGACGACGGGCACCATGACGATCCGCAACCAGGGCATCACGGCCGCCACCGGAGAGCTCGTGCCCTGGGACGGCGTCAAGTAGCCGACCGGCGCGGCTCGGTGTATCCGATGCTTTCGCTGAGAAGTCTCCAGGTTGCTTGACAGCATGACGTTCCGAGACGGTTGATGGTCTCGTGACAGAGCCGGAACGCGAGTCGCTCGTCGTGGGCGCCGCGTTGGTGGTGCCGTTCGCGGCCTGCGGGATCGCGGCGTCGTTCCGAGACGACGTGGCGAACACGAACATCGCGCTGGGCCTCGTGCTGATCGTGGTCGCGGTCGCCACGACGGGCTACCGCCTGGCCGGTGTGGTGGCCGCGCTGTCGAGCGCCGTCTGGTTCGACTTCTTCCTCACCGAGCCGCACTACCGCTTCGCCATCGGCCACCAGAACGACATCGAGACCACGATCCTGCTCATCGCCGTCAGTCTGGCGGTCACCGAGATCGCACTGTGGGGGCGCCGCCAGCAAGCGCACGCGAGCCGCCGGGAGGGATACCTCGCCGGTGTGCTGTCAGCGGCCGGTGTGGTCGCGTCCGGAGCATCGACCTCGTCGACGCTCATCGAGCTCGTCGAAACGCAGATCAAGGGCATCCTGGACATCGACGAATGCCGGTTCGGCGCCGGCACGGACGCCGCGCGGCCGCGACTGAACCGGGACGGCAGCGTCACCAAGCGCGGGTACGAGGTCCGGGTCGAGCGTGACGGCCTGCCGACCAACGACGTGATCGAGCTGCTCGTCGAGTACGACGGCGTCCTGCGCGGCCGCTTCCTGCTCACGGCGGCGACTCAGGTCAGCCGGCCGACCCTGGAGCAGCGGCTGGTGGCGGTCGCACTCGCCGATCAGGTCGGTGCTGCCCTGGCCAGCCCGAAGACCGACGCCTGAGACGCAAGAACCGTCCAGGTTGGACGCATACATCGCGGTGAGCTGGGTACCCGCTCGGCAAGAGGGACGGCCCGGCCCGCGACTGTCTCTCACCCGGGAGGCAGTGTCGACAGACGCGCCGTGCGGGCCGGGCTCGCCCGGTGGCCCTGGACCGACTCGACAACAGGGGTTCAGGGCCGCCGCCCGCGGTGCACATGAGGGTTCGTCGTCAGCGAGTGCGGCTGAGATCCAGGTTCCAGCTGGGCTGAATCTCGACGCGGCGGCGTTGCAGCGTACGCCCCGTGCTGAGGCACAGGATCGCCGCCGACGCGTAGCAGAGGGCGCACCCGACCAGGATGAGACGCACGGCATCACCGAAGCCGGTCGCCGTCGCGGGACCCGCCAGCGCAGCGAACAGCGCCACGCCGAACGCGCCACCGACCTGGCGGGAGGTGTTGTTCAGGCCGGACGCGAGACCGGAGTGGCCGGGCAGACTCGCGATCGTCGCCCCCACGATCGCCGGGGCCAGCAAGCCGAGTCCGACGCCCCACAGTCCGAGCCCGATCGAGCCGACGATCCCGTCCGGTGCGCTGACCGACACCATCACAGCGAAGCCGATCGCCGCCGTGGCCAGACCGGACGCGGCCGTCCACCAGTGTCCCCACGTGGCGGCGAGCCGTCCTGCTGGTCGGCCGAGTAGCGGCAACGGCAGGAAGGCGGGCAGCAAAGCGAGTCCGGTGCGCAGCGGATCGAGGCCCAGCACCGACTGGAACAGCTGGGTCAACAGGAACAACGAGCCGACCGTACAGAAGTTCATCGTCCCGGCCGCGACCAGGGACGAGCCGACATCGCGCCGCCGGAGGTACGCCAGGGGCAGGAGTGGATCGCTGGTGCGTCGCTCGTGCCAGCCGAAGACGGCACCGAAGCACAGGGCCCCGATCAGAGCTCCGGCCGCGAGCGCCTCATCCTGTCGGGCTTCGATCAACGCCATCGCCGCGGACCCGGTCGCGGCGACGGCGAGACCCGCTCCGACCAGGTCGGCCGCCCGTCCCGCCTCCCGCGCCGAGATCGACGGCGCCAAGGCGACGATCGGCGTCAGTGCCAGGAAGACGATCGGCACGTTGATCCAGAAGATCGAGCGCCAGCCGATCCCCTCGACGAGAGCGCCACCGAGCAGCGGGCCGGCGGGCAGGGCGAGTGCTCCGATGGCCGCCCAGGTGCCGATCGCGCGAGCCCGATCGGCCGCCTCGGGATAGAGATCGGCGATCAGGGCCAGCGTGCCTGGCAGCATCACCGCGGCCGCCACGCCTTGCAGTGCGCGCCAGATCGCCAACGAGCCAAGGGATCCGGCCAGTGAGCAACCGGCCGACGCAACGGCGAAGGCGACGAAGCCGGCGATCACAATGCGTCGATGGCCGAGGCGGTCGCCGAGCGCTCCGGCGGCGAGCAGCAACGCGGCCAACGGCACCGTGTAGGCGTCGACGACCCAGGCCAGCCCGTGGCCCGACGGAGCGAGCTCCTCACCGATCGACGGAAGGGCGACGTTGACCACGGTGACGTCGAGGAGAACCAGGAAGTACCCGGCGCACAGGGCGACCGTCAGCAGGCGTAGACGGCGCATCGGCAGACCATCCATCTGATCCAGCCTGCCCACGGAACACTTCGCCGTACAACGAAACGGCTCGGCGCCGACCGTAGAGTTCGTGACTGTGAAGGGCTCGCTGCTGGTCGCCGGCACCACATCGGACGCGGGCAAGAGCGTGTTCACGACCGGCCTCTGTCGGCTGCTCGCCCGCCGCGGAGTACGGGTGGCGCCGTTCAAGGCGCAGAACATGTCGAACAACTCGATGGTCGTCGACGGTCCGGACGGTCACGGCGCCGAGATCGGTCGGGCGCAGTGGATCCAGGCGGTGGCGGCCGGTGCGACTCCCGAGGTGGCGATGAACCCCGTGCTGCTGAAGCCGGGGAGTGATCGGCGCAGCCACATCGTGCTGAACGGACGACCGGCCGGGCACATCGAGTCGTACGAGTTCGCCGGCGGCCGAACGGCACTCGCCGACGCGGCGTTCGCGGCGTACGACGATCTGACCGCCCGCTACGACGTCGTCCTCTGCGAGGGCGCGGGCAGCCCGACGGAGATCAACCTGCGCCAGCACGACTACGTCAACCTCGGGCTCGCCCGGCATGCCGATATGCCGGTGCTCGTCGTCGGGGACATCGACCGTGGCGGCTTGTACGCCGCGCTCTTCGGCACGGTTGCCCTGCTCGAGCCGGCCGATCAGCGGCTCGTCGTCGGCTACGTCGTGAATCGGTTCCGCGGCGACGAGAGTCTGCTGGCGCCGGCCAACCGGGAGATCGAGCAACTCACCGGCCGTCCGGTGTTCGGCGTGCTGCCCTGGTGCGCGGACGTCTGGCTCGACTCCGAGGACGGCCTCGACGTGACGAGCCGAGCAGCGGCGACCGGTGATCCGCTGCGGGTCGCGGTCGTGCGACTCCCCCGGATCAGCAACTTCACCGACGTCGATGCGCTCGGTGTGGAGCCCGATGTCGAGGTACGGTTCGCCGCCCGGCCCGCGGACCTGGCCGACGCCGATCTCGTCGTACTCCCGGGCACCCGGTCGACGATGGCCGACCTGGCCTGGCTGCGTGACCGCGGTCTGGACCACGCCATCACCGCTCACGCGCGTTCGGGCCGTCCGGTTCTCGGCATCTGCGGCGGCTTCCAGTTGCTCGGCCGTACGATCGACAACCCGGACGGCGTTGAGGGACCAGCCGGCAGGATCGTCGTCGGCCTCGGGCTGCTCGACGCGACCACGGTCTTCACGCCTGACAAGGTGCTTCGGCTCGCGAACGGCGCCGCGCTCGGCGCGGCGGCGGACGGCTACGAGATCCACCACGGCGTCGTGACAACGTCCGAATCGGCGTTCCTCGGCGGCGCCCGACGCGGTCAGGTGTACGGCACCATGTGGCACGGCAGCATGGAGTCCGACGAGTTCCGGCAGGCGTTCCTGGTCGAGGTCGCCGCTGCCCTTGGGCGGACCCACACGCCGTCCGGGGTCAGCTTCGGAGCCGCCCGGGAGGCCCGGATCGACCTGCTCGCCGACCTGATCGAGAAACACGTCGACGTCGACGCCCTCGTGACGTTGATCGCGCAGGGAGTACCGGCGGACCTGCCGATCCTGCCGCCGGGTGACTCGAGATGAGTCGGCTCGGCGCCTAGCTCAATGGCCGGAGGCGATCGCGCCGGGAAGCCAGTCCTCGTAATGCGTCGGGCCTAGGATGGCGCCCTCGTCGGGGACCAGAGTCCGCTCGCTCAGCAGGGCGCCGAAGTAGCGAGCGCTCTCGTCGGCCACCACGTCACGCGAGTCGTCACGGGCTTGCAGACTGCGACGTACGAGTTCGTCGAGACGGAACTGCTCGGGTCCGCCGATCTCGACCATCCCGTTACGCGGCGCGCCAACCGCGACCTGCGCCACAGCAGTCGCCACGTCCTCGGCCGCCATCGGCTGCACCAGCACTGGCGCGACTCGTACCGTGTTGCCCTCGGCGGCGTCGTTGGCGATGGCCATGACGAACTCGAAGAACTGCGTCGCGTGAACGATGGAGTACGGGATCGACCCTCCCTCGATCAGCGCCTCCTGGGCCTGCTTGGCGCGCATGTATCCGCTCTCCGACAGTCGATCGGTTCCGACCACCGACAGTGCGACATGGTGCTTCACCCCAGCGCTCGCCTCGGCCGCGAGCAGATTGCCGGTCGCGGTCTGGAAGAAGCTCAGCGCGGGCTCGGCATCGAACGACGGTGAGTTGGAGACGTCGACGAGGACCTCGGCATCGGCCAGAGCCTCGGCCAGTCCCTCGCCGGTCAGGCTGTTCACTCCCGTACTGGGCGATGCGTTCACCGGCTCGTGACCGTGCTCGGCCAGCTTGGCCACGACCTTCGATCCGATCAGCCCGCTGCCGCCGACGACGACGATCTTCATGGGTTCCTCCGGTTGGTCCAGGCCCGGCAACCGCCAGGATATGAGCTGGAGATCATCGCTCCGCGAAGAGCTTTCCGTACCCGCGTATCTCCAGCGTCGCTCCCACCTCGTCGAGCGCGGACCACAGCAGCACCTGGTTCGACTCGAGTACGGGACGGCTGAGCAGCTCTTCCAGCGCCTCGATCGCGCCGGCACAACGGAAGCCGTTGCCGCCGATGAACACCGCCTCCGCGGCGTCGCTCACATGGCGGGAGACCCACCTCACGACGGCGTCCGGCTCGATCCGACTCGGGTCGTTGGGGAGATCGGCCAGCGCGTACGAGACGACCGTGCAGCCCTGCGATCGGAAGTACCCGGCGCCTAACTCGTTGAGCTCGTCGTCGAACCAGGGCGGATGAACGAGCGCTACGCGATCGGCGTCCAAAGTCCGCAACGCCCGTGCCGCCGACAGACCGGTGGCGGCGACCGGAAGACCCAGATGGTCCGAGAGCCGATCGACCATGGCCGACTCGGCGTCGGCACCGATCGCATAGGCGGAGGTCGTCGACGCGTGGCCGATGACGTCGATCGACCCGCGCGCGAATCCCTCCGCGGCCTTCGCCAGGACGTCTGACGCAGCCGCTACGCGTAGCTCGGCCGGCGAGACAGGGGGTCTCTCCATCTCGCCGCCGGCGATCGAGACGCGGGCGACCTGGGTCGCGATCCGTCCCGGCGCCATCTCGGGAAACTCGGCCTCGGGCCCGGGGGCTGCATGCGGCGTCAGCACCCCGACTGTCACCTGGTTCGCCACACCGGTGAACCCTAGTCAACGCTGTCGATCGGGTCGGTCCTCGCGCGATGCGACAGCCCCTCCGCGGTGAGCGGGAGTCACCATGGAGTCAACTGATCTGCGTCCGATATCTACCCAAGGGCATCGACGAGCCCCTACGGTTAGGCCCGGCGCACCCGCTAAAGGCGCCGAACTCCCAACCCAATCGGAGGGACGATGCTTCGAGCGCATGCATCGAGACGACGAACGAGGATCCAACTGGCCGGCGGCCTGGTCGCCATGCTGGCTGCTGCCTCACTCATCACGTCCGCCACGCAGGCCGCACCCGGCCACGGCGCGGCAGCTGCGTCCGCAGACCACGGGCACATCTTCAAGAACAACGGACACGCGATCTCCAACGCCACCGGCGGCTCTGACCTGGCCAGGGTCAAGGACTTCCTGCGGTCCAAGGGCGTCAACGGGGCGACCCTCAACTCGCTGCGGGCCACTGGGCCGTCCTGGACGTTCCGCGGCGTCACCCACCAGCGATTCGACCAGCAGGTCGGTGGACTGCGCGTCTACGACGCCGAGGCCAAGGCGGCGTTCAACGCTGACGGTCAGCTGGTCCACCTGATCGACTTCATCAGTCCGGTACGCGACGGCGGGGTCCAGCCCGCGAGCAAGGGGGCCGACGCCGCGCTGAAGGCCGCGGTCAAGGACCTCTACCCGGCTCGGTCGGTGAGCACCAAGCAGACCGGCCGAGCGGCGTCGACCACGACGTTCGCCAAAGGCAACAAGTTCCTGGCCGGCCCGCAGGTCGAGCGGGTCGCCGTGCCGACCGGCGACGGTAGCTTGTCCACCGGTTACGTCGTCGAGACGTGGGACGCCGCGAGCAACGACCTGTACTCCACGCTCGTCAGCGGCAACGGCTCGGTGGTCTCCCACGAGCTGCGTACGGCGCAGGACGAGTACAACGTGTTCACCGAG
>Ga0114129_10014531_pt1 | contig 11219 bp, 10 predicted proteins | sample RhiMetdeltSRZDD1_FD_80071 | JGI IMG/M metagenome (GOLD analysis project Ga0114129, IMG submission 80071) | Populus rhizosphere microbial communities from Tennessee, USA - Rhizosphere MetaG P. deltoides SRZDD1 (version 2) (version 2) | ecosystem: Host-associated > Plants > Roots > Rhizosphere >... | reverse complement strand
GCCTCAGCGACTGACGTGACGATTTCGGACGGCATCGCCTACGTGGCCCTCGGGCGACTCGGCATGGTCATGGTGGACGTCGGCAACGGGAAGTTCGGCGGATCTCCGACGAAGCCGGCCCGTGTTGGTGGATTCCATGCTCCGTTCTCGTCGACACATGCCGCATACGGATACCGAAGCCGAACGGGCAAGTGGTATGCGATCATGAGTGAGGACCTTCTCCCGACCGCCGGCACGGTTCAGTACTCGGCATCGTCCGGACAGCCGGGATTCGCCCGCATCGTGGACGTCACAGATCCAGCGCACCCCGAGGAAGTGGCGCGCTACGAAGTGCCGGAGACAGGCGTCCAGGATCTCTGGGTGGATGGCGAACGGCTCTATGTCGCTGCGCAGAGTGGAGGCGTACGTGTCGTAGACATCTCCTCGGATCTGAAAGGCAATCTGTATCACCAGGGTCGCGAAATCGCACGCTACGTTGGCGCTGACGGCGGACCGACGCCTAACGTGGTCGCCGTACAGCCGATTCGCGGCGGCCTGCTTGCGGCCGATCGGGCAACCGGCGTCTGGATGGTGAAACTAATGGCTAGGGATTAGCTCGAATCTGGTCGAACGTCTGGTTGCCGATTGGATAGAGACGCCAGTCCTGATAGTCGAAGTGCCACCACTCGGCTTCGTAGACACGAAATCCCTCGGCCTCCATCGCACGGCGGAGTAACTCACGGTCGTACCGCTGGCGCGATGTGCCTCCGGGATAGTCCGGGTACGCACGTGCCGAGAATTCGTCATAGCCGCTCACCATCTCGATTGGGCGGCCGGTGCGACGGTCATACAGTGTGAGGTCGACCGCGGCGCCGCGGTTGTGCCGTGACCCACGCGAAGGATCTGCAACGAAAATCCGGGCGCTGTCGGGCGTGGCGTCCCAGAACATCTTGGTCACGTACCACGGACGGTAGGCATCGTGGATCAGCAAGCCGAGACCTTCACGCGCGAGCGCGCGGTGCGCGCGCAGCAGCGCCTCGGCGGCCGGACGCTGAAGGAACGCTCTCGCTTGTTGGTACATCGGCGTCCCCATGAAGTTGTTCGTGGTCGCATACCGGATGTCGAATCGAATCGTTGAATCCAGGGTCGCGAGGTCGACGAGGTCGGATTGACGCCGCGGCCCGGTTTCGACCGGCGGCGTTGCGGCGAGCGCCGCAGCTCGGAGCTCGGCTACCGGATGGAGTGGGCGTAGTCGGAAAGTGCGTCCGTCCTCACCCTCGATGGGGCGCCGCGGGAACACCACACCGCCAACGCGCACCTCGGTCGCGTAGCCATCGGCTCGCCGGCGGAACGCCACGTGTTCGCCGTCGTAGAGACCCGACCGCGGGAACGCAAACGAGTCGTTCGTGACTTCGTCGAGCGGATAATCGAAAAACCACTCTATCAGGGCGTGCAGCCGGCCGTTTCGCTCGAGAATGTAGAGTGTGTTGTAGTCCCACCCGTACTCGCCGATGAGCCCCCGCCATCGCCCCGGCGGGTTCTCCGGCTTCGGGGGCGTCATGCGCGCCAGCGTGTCGTTACCCAACACGAGCCGTTGGCCAACCAATCGCACGCGCGGCCCGTATGACAGCTCATCGTCGACCACGAGCGTGTCGGCGGCGAGCAGACGAAGTCGGCTTCGAAGCATGGCGGACTCTCGCGTTAGGTACACCGTCGAGTCTCGTACAATGAGATCGACGCGTCGCCTTCCGGTTCCGTAGCTGCCGTCGAGTTGTCTCGCGACCGTCAGAGGCACTGGCGAGGTGACCTGCGGCTCGGGCAACGGCCTGCCAGTGGCGCTCGCTATCATGAGGCGGAGTGCGGCGGTTGCGATGCGCGACGCGACCGCATTGGTGCCGTCCTTCGTGATTGCAACCGCCACTCCGAGCTTCTCGTCGGGCAAGGCCGCAAGCTCCGTTGCGAATCCGTAGATCGCTCCGCCGTGGCGCACCACTCTGTGACCGTCGAGGACCGCCACATCGAAACCGAGACCGAATCCTGTCCCGGCACCCGGTGCAGCGAACTGCGGTTTCCACATCTCCGCGAGTGAGCTCTCGCGCAGCAATCGGCCGCTTGTCGCTTGACCGTGCGCAAACAACACGCTCATGAATCGGCCGAGGTCCACGACGGTCGAGTACATGCTTCCAGCGGGAGCCATTCCGAGCTCGAATGTCGGCGCGACGAACGAGCGGCCGTCGAGCGTCCACATCGCTGCGGTCGCGAGGCGCTGAGCCAATGCCGACTCCGGCTCGAACGCGCTATCGTGAAGTCCCATCGGCCGCAGGACCGACTGTGCGAGGTATTCCGCGAAGCGCTGACCAGCCGCCTTCTGGAGCACGAGGCCAGCAACGGCGATCCCGGCATTCGAGTACTTCGTTCTCGCCGTCGGGGTATACACGAGGCGAGTATCGTTCAAACTTTGAACGGTTGCCTCGAGCGTTGGGCTGGAGTTGTCGAAGTAGTGACCCTTCGGAGGCTCCCGCACCAACCCCGACCGATGCGACATGAGCTCGCGCAATGTGATCGCGGACGCACCGGCACCTGTAGGACGAAAGCCGGACAGATAGCGCGTCACCGGCGCGTCGAGATTCAAGGTGCCGCGCTCGACGAGTTGCATAACGCCAATGTCGGTGAACAGCTTGGAGACCGATCCAACGCGATAGACGGTTCGGGCAGTCGCACGTGAGCTGTCGCGCGCGTTGGCGATGCCAAAGCCACGCGCCCAGACGACGGACTGGTCGTCCACGAGCGCGATCGAGAGCCCGGGCAGACCCTTGTCGGCCATCTCGTGCGCGATGAAGCGCTCGAGGAGTGCACTTGCGGCAGCATAACGGGGGCTCGACGCAATTGTGTCGGACGGCGCCTGACCGCTGACAGCCGTGAGCGCGACAGCCATGAGTACGACGGCGCGCATTGCGTTTCTCAGCATCGTCATCTCGAATCGCCTGTCTCGGTCGGACGAGGTTCCTGCAGAGGCGCCGGTGGGCGGACTCGCAGCTGTGATTGTTCGGTCTCCAGCGCACGGAGATCGTCGAGCGTGTCGACATCCGGCGGGGCGAACCACTCGAGTGGTTCTTCCACTACGCGAGACGCGTCGCGCGCAATGACAGCTCGTGCGCCGGCATCGCCTCGAAGCGCAAGCAGCTCTTCGAAAAGCGCTGCGCCAAATAACGCCGGGTGCGCCGGCGACAAGGAACCTGCGTAACGCGGAATAACGATCCGAGCCCGCGTCGTCTGCCATCGGGTCGCGAGTCGGCGGTACGCTTCCGGGCGCATCCCTGGCTGGTCTCCGAGACCGATCATCGCGGCGTCGGCCTCCTGAATGGCCCGAATTCCTCGACACAGCGAGGTCGCGATGCCATTTGCAAACCCCGGCTCATGAACAATCTGCACAGGCAGGCCGTCCAGTGCCGCTGCGACCTCCCTTCCCTTCGCACCGGTAACGACGAGGACGTCGCCGACGTCTGCTTCGACGGCCGCGGTCACCGCCCAGCGCACGAGCGGGACGCCACCCAGCGCAGCAAGCAGCTTGTTATCGCGGGCCCCGCCAAACCGAACCGCCTGACCGGCGGCGAGCACGATAATCCCGATGCGCGGCATCGCCCGCTGCCTAACGAGACCTGGTATAGCGCAGCAATCCGGTGTGCAGCACAGTCAGCGGCAATCGAACACAGGCAAGACGAGAGGCGGGGATCTCCGACTTGAGCTGCGTGATCAACTCCGGGACGGTGAGCGTTTCGACGTCCTCGAGCGGTGCGCCCCGCACCAGCTCCGTGAGCATCGACGATGCCGCCACACAGATCGCGCACGCGTTTGCCGTGAAGCGCGCGTCGATCACCACGTCCCCGTCGAGCGCCAGCTCGATTCGGACGCGGTCCCCGCACAGTGGGTTGGCGCCTTCCTGCGAGACCGTTGGCGCAGGCAGCGCTCCGCGATTCCGCGGGTGCTTGAAATGTTCGAGAATCGTAGGACTGTATGGCCCGCCCACGATCACTCGACCGCCCCGCGCTCGGCTTGAGCACGGTATGCCGGAAGTCTGAAAGCCATGTCGCGTGTCAAATAACCCCCGTGGCCCAGACTCGCGAGCTCGCGACGCCCAACCGGGTCGCCCGTCAACACGCGCGCGATGACCAAATCGAACACCGTCGCTTGCGCGAACAGGCCGCACGTCGGCATGCCGACGACGGGAACGCCGTTCCACTCAGCGAGCCAGAGCAAACTTCCCGGGTGAGCAGGGACTCCATGGCCGACCATTCGTGCACCGAGGTGGTCGAGCGCCGCGAATGTCGGGTCCAGGATGTCCATCGCCTTCGCCCCTGCGACGAGCACGACCTGCGCACCAGAGCTCGCGCTTGCGTCGAATGCGCGAGCGATCGAATCAACCGCAGGTGCTGTCGTCTCGAGAGCACACAACGCGGAACCAAACCATCCGATCTTTTCCGTAACCGCATCGCGGAATCGATCGACGGCGCGTTTGCCCATCGACTCGTGAACGACTGCCGCGACGCGGTGTGGCAGAAAGGGACGTACGCGCACTGCGCTTCGAACACCGGTGAGAATCGACTCGGCAGCGCGGAGGACTCGCGTGCTGACCGCGAACGGAATGATCTTCGCGCGAGCGACGGTCTCACCCGCCTCGACGACCTGACCGTCGTACAGGGAGTACACGCACGGCCCATCCAGCTGGTTGACCTCCTCCAGCCGTTGCGCATCTACGCCGAGCAATCCACGGTGCGTGGCCGCAATCGGCCAGTGGCCTCCCGACGCCGTCCGAACCGCCGTTCCCTCGCCCGCAACAGCACGCGCAATTCGCTCGCCAGCTTCATCCTCATGGACGTCGTCACGATCCAACGCGAGCAGATGAAGCTCGGTCCAGGCGAGATCGAGCGCGCGTTGCGAATCGTCGGCGTCGAGCACGCGTCCTTTCGCTATCGCAACACGACCCTCGTGATCACGTAACTCATGACAGAGCACCCGGCCCATGAGATCCGCCGTCTGAGCGGCACGTCGCTCAACGCGGATTGCGTGCATCACGACACTCCAGCCGGTCGCCGCCCGCTGCGAACAGCAACAAGCTCGGCGATGACGCTGAGTGCGATCTCTGGAGGTGTGCGAGCACCGATGTCGAGTCCCACGGGAATTCGAACGCGGCCAACGTCGTCGTCGCTCGCACCGATTCCAGTCAGGAACTCGCGAACGGCACTCGCTCGACGGCGACTTCCGAGAACGCCGATATACCCCACACGCGATCGCAGTGCGATCTCGAGAACGGGGAGGTCGTACTTGAAGTCGTGCGACAGGAGCACGAGCGAGCTGGATGGCGAGAGCGGAACGGTGGCGATGAGGTCCGACGGCATCCCGACGAGCAACGAGTCGGCAGTTGGGAATCGTTCGCGATTCGCCCACCGGTCGCGACCGTCGATGACGGTCGTGTTGAAGCCCATTGGTTTCGCCAATTGCACCAGCGCCACGGCGACGTCGGTTGCGCCGACGACAATCATCGAAGGCGCCGGTGCGTGGACCTGGACGAAAAGCTCCGTCGCACCATCTCCGCTGGAGACCGAGATCAGCCCCGTCGTACGTGCGTCGATCAAATCGCCAGCGCGACCGGCAACTTCGGCATCGAGCGCCGCGCTACCGAGTGTGCCTCTACGAGTGCCGTCTTCGAGAACAACCAATCGATGCGGCTGATCGCCCAGCGGCACTACTTCGATCGCTGCACAACCGCGTCGGAGCGCTTCGCTCACTGCATCCGACGCCACGGCGACGGGATCGTTGGGGACTGTTGCGTCGACCGGCTCGACCAGCAAGTCCACGTTGCCCGCGCACGTCATTCCGAATGCCCACGCGTCCTCATCGCCAAGCGGAAGCGAGACACGCTGGCATGTGCCGGTGCGGAGGACTGTCTCCGCCAATTCCACCGCTCGGCCGTCGACGCACCCGCCGATCGTCACGGAGCCGACGATGCCGCCGTGGTCGTCGACCCACATGGTTTCACCAAGGCGGCGAATCGCGCCGCCAGTCGTTGCAACGAGTGTGGCGACTGCGGCACGACGTCCCTTCGCGCGTAATTCGCTGATCCGTTCCGCAGTGAGAGTCATCGAAGAAGCATGCGGGTGATTCCTGGCGCCCGCGGGCCACGTCGCAATATCCACCGCGTTTCGCGGGCGAACAAGCCAGTGGGGCGCGTTCAGCCTCTGACTTCGTCGGGAGCTGATTGCTCGCGCGCTGCCGTCCAACGCAGGGACCAGCGATGCGATTTGCCCGCATCGAGCCAGTGGGCGCTCTTCCACGCTCCGAGCGCCTCCTCGAGCGTGTCCGGCGCACCGATGCACGGCGCGAACGCGATGTTCTGGTAGGGTTTTCCCCGTTTGAATGGCGTCCATCCGCCCCGATTGATCCAGACACCGAAGTTCGGTACCTCGTCGATTCGGAAGGAAACCTCGAGCCGCACTCCATCTTCGATGACGGCCGCACGGCCCTCACGCATATCCAGAAACAACTTGCACGCATAACGCTTCGCCACGTCGAACGGCTGCGACAAGTCGAGCAGTTTCCCGGCGGAACGCGCCATGGGCCAACGCAAATCGGTGGCGCCGACGCCGAGTGCGATGTCGTGTTGAGCGTACACGTGAAACCGCGTCGCCTGCGGAAGGTCGATCCGGGTTGTACTCGTTAGGGGAAGCATGGGTTGCGCCGACCAGATGAATGGTACGCGGTCGGTACCCGTGTTCTTCGCTTCGTAGTCACACTCGACGGCGCCCGTGGGGGTCACGCGTACCTCGCGCGAGAACCGATACGGCATGCGGCGCCCGATCCAGGTGGTGACTGCACTTTGACCGCTGGGCGACGTCCGTACATCGACTTCGGGGGCCTGTGACCAGAGCTCGCCGTGATCGGGAAGCGGCGCACCTCCGAACCCTCGTACCCAGGTAGGGACCTTGCACGCTGCAAGGGTCGGAAAGCACTCGTCGTATCCACCCGTGTCGGCGGTTTCCGCATACGACGCATTCTCGTCAGGCACGGCATACGGCGTGACGTCGCTGGTCCAGAGCCATTGGCGTCCGCCAAGCTCCATTTGTGCGATCTTTCCGCCCAGCGCGGGCACGATGAGCACGCGCGAGCCGCCGCCACGTAGCTCGACGAACCCAAAGTCGTCAGCCTGCGCCCTTGGCGCAGCAGGACGCGCGCGGCCGAAGATCGCCATCAAGAAGCCGCGATATCGCGCACGTCAATGCCGCGTGTCGCGAAGATGCGGGCGACCGTCTCGCCGATCTTGTTGTTCGGCGTGCTGGCGCCCGCCGTTAGGCCAATGCGCACCACCTCGCGCCCCGGAATCCAATCGGTGCTCGTGGCCTCGCTGTGACGCACTCCAGCTGGCCGAAACGATATGCGACGCGCTTCCGGCTCGATGCTCGTGGCATCCTCGATGTGATACGTCGGCACACGCTCGGCACATAACGCGGCGAGCGAGATCGTATTGCTCGAGTTGTAGCCGCCGATCACGACCATGACGTCGAGCGGCTCGCGGAGCAGCTCTTGCACCGCGTCCTGTCGGTCCTGCGTCGCCGAGCAAATCGTGTCGAACGTTCGGAAGTTCGTTTGGCGATACTCATCGCCGTAGCGACGCCCTATCGCGCGTCCAACTTCCTCCCCTATCGCGAGCGATTCACGTGCGAGCATGGTCGTCTGGTTGGCGACGCCGATTCGCTGAAGGTGAAGGTCGGGATCGAAACCGGCTGACGCAGCGCGGGCAAATCGAGCCATGAACTCGGTTCGTGTTCCACGACCCTCGATGTACTCACACACGAGTTGTGCCTCGGTCATGTCACGAACGACGAGATACTGCCCGCCAGCGAACCGCTCGACCTGGGATGCCGTCGCGCGAGTTTCCTCGTGGTAGTGCTTCCCGTGAATCAGCGCGGTAAAGCCATCGCGCGCATAGCCCTCCACGCGCTTCCAGACGTTCAGCACCGAGCCGCACGTCGTATCGACTACCACGCATCCGAGTCCACGAAGGGTCTCGAAGTCACGAACGGCCACGCCAAAGGCAGGCAGGATCACCACGTCGTTCGGCGAAACCTGTGCATAGTCGAACACCGGCTTCCCGTCCGAGTCGTGACCGGGAGCGAGGATTTCGATCCCCATTTCGCCAAGTCGGCGATTGACGTGCGGGTTGTGGATGATCTCGCCGACCAGCAAGATGCGGCGGTCTGGGAACTTCCGACGGGTCTGGTAGGCGTACTCGACCGCGCGTTCTACGCCGTAACAGAACCCGAACTCGCGGGCGAGCCGGACCGTCACGCCGCCGATCGTCAGGGTATGGCCACGCTCCCGCAGCAGGTCGACGAGCAACCCGTCGTAATCCGCGGCCAGCGTGCCCTCGACCTCGCCCTTGAGCCCGAATCCCTTCCGAAAATAGGTCGAGGCCTGCTCTGGCGCCGTCATGTGTTAGAATCTAGTACCCGTCGCTGCGGGCCGAGAAGCGCTCTGCATCACGCTCCACAGCCCCGTTTCTTGACGCGAATCTCCATTGTTTCGCGATGCCTTCGAGCCTCGACCCGCTGTCTCCGCTCATATCGTGTCTTCCCCCGCTGCCATCGACGCCTGGAGTCCTTCGGACGTGACTCCGGAGGAACAGGTTTCGGACGTCCCGCCCCTGCTCCGACCCGCGCCGCTCGTAAAGGGAGATGCAATCGGGGTCGTCGCTCCGTCATACGCGCCGCGAGAAGGGTGGCTTCACCGCGGAGTGAAAGCACTGGAGCGCGCCGGGTACGGCGTGATCCTCGACAGCGAGATCGGCACCATGCGTCGGTTCGAGCGCATGGAAGATGAGCGACGCGCCGAGAATTTCATGGGAATGTGGCTCGATCCGCGGGTGAAAGCGGTGATCGGCGGCACGGGCGGCTACGGCGCCGCGCGGATGATCCCGCATCTCGAACCCGAGGTGTTTCGTCGAAACCCGAAAGCGTTCGTTGGCTACTCGGACATCACCGCCCTGCACTTGTGGCTGATGCGCCGATCTGGCCTGCGGGTGTTCCACGGTCCAACGGTGGATGACCTCATCCCGAGCACGCGAGACCCGACCATGGCGTCGTTGCTCTCTGCGCTCACGACACCTCGCCCGTCGGCTCGGATGGGGCGCGACGTGGCGCGTGCCGTGCGACCGGGGCGCGCTATCGGTCGACTCACGGGCGGCAACCTCTCGCTCGTCCAACAGTCGATCGGAACGCCCTACGAGATCGATACGCGCGGCGCGATTCTTTTCGTCGAGGAAACGCGCGACCCGATGTCGTTCGCGGATGAACGGCTCGTGCACCTCCGCGCGGCGGGACTGCTCCGTGATGTCCGTGGCATCGTGTTCGGCCATCTCTCGCTTGATCGCTCCGAAGAGGACGAGTTCGAAGATTTTCTTCTCGATCTCGTGTCGGATCTCAAGGTTCCGATCCTGATGGACTTCCCGGCGGGCCACGAAATCCCGAACCTCACGCTCCCCATCGGGACGGAAGTCGAGCTGGTCGTCGAGGAAACGACCGGCTGGATCCAGTATCGCGAGGACGCGTTGCAGCCACCGCCGCCGGACTGACCAAGCGAACGGATTGCCTGTTAGGCAACCGTGTATGGCGCAAGCTGGCCGATCAGCTCCGGCGGGAGTGGCCGCTTCTCGAGCGACGAAACGTCCACCGCAACGACGACGAGATGGCCCTTCGCTCGGGCTGTCCCGTCGTCGGCGAATATGTCGAAGTTGATCGTGAGCGAAGTACGGCCGATCGCACTCACGTACGTCCGAATCTCGAGTCGCTCATCCAACCGCGCCGGCGTGATGAACTCGGCGTGCATCACTTTGCGCGGCAGCGTCACCGCGTGACGAGCAACCATGTCGTGGTAGAGGAGACCGACGGCGCGCAACAACTCCGATTCCGCATACTCGAAAAATCGAAGATAGGCGTCGTATCGAATGATGCCGATGATGTCAACGTCGCCCCACCGTACGTATTCGTGAACGACGAACGGCGCGCCCATCACCGCACGTCGCCGTAATAGGCCGGCGAGACAAAGCGTGCCAGCGCGTACGCGACGATTGATTCGTACGCGCGTTGCCGGTCGACCAGCCCCGCCGTGAGGATGCCGACAGCGCCAGCGCCGCGTTTCGTGTCCTGGCCACCGCTTACCCGATCCATCGCGAGCCCGAGCTCAACGCCTTCGCGTACGAGTTCGGCGACACGGTCGGGCAGCGTCATCGCGAGCGACCCGCCGACCCCGACACGACCATCACGTCCAACAACCGCCGCCCACGCACACGTACGCATGTGACCAGCTTCTTCCACCACTCCCCCCTCAATTCCGATCGCGAGATCGGCGCCGGCTGTGCGGAGCGCGGCCTGCGCGCGCTGCGTAGCCCCGAGTATCGTCTCCGCATCTCCGACGGGTTGATCGCGAACACCTGATGGAACCGCCATTGCCTCCACGTACGCGGTGCACCCGCTTCTCGCCAGCACCGCCGCGACGGCGGCGACCTTCACCGGATTCGTCGAGCCGACGACGACACGTGCGACGTCGACGAGAACGGCTCTCGATTTCGACTCGGACTGGGCGCGCGGCATGGGTCGTGGTTACGAGGGATCGGTAATCTATCTCACGGTGGTCGCAAGGCGATCGGAACCTACGGGCCTGGAATTCGTGCCCGACGTGCTTGCCCGTATTCCGACGCGCGCGTAAGCTTTGGCGCCAATGCTAGAGCACCACTTCGAGACCTCGAGTGTCGACACCGCGCGGGCAACGTCAGCGACGCGTGGTGAGAGCACGCCGTTCATCTTCATCGGTGAGCGACTTTGGCTCGACTTCGTCAACACCGATGATCTGAGACGCGGGGTGCGATTCGATGCGTTGCGCGAGTTCGAGACGTTCGTGCAGTGGCTCGAGGCTGCGAACGTCGTCGATGCCGAGCGAGCGGCCGGCTTGCGTCGTCGCGCGCAACAGCAGCCGTCGGGTGCAGCGGCTGCACTCGTCGATGCCAGGCGCGTGAGAGCGGCTCTACGCGCACTGGCTGAACGTGGGCATCACACCGAAAAGGCGAGGAGCGACACGCTTGCCGAGATCAATCGCATTCTCGGTCGAAGTGCCGGTACGCGGCGTCTCGAGTTCAAGGGCGATGGGACGTTTGCGCGAAGCTTCGTTCCCGTCGGCGACGCGTTCGCGGG